>Ga0209166_10000041_pt1 | contig 176480 bp, 145 predicted proteins | sample Coa_R1_3_FD_187151 | JGI IMG/M metagenome (GOLD analysis project Ga0209166, IMG submission 187151) | Surface soil microbial communities from Centralia Pennsylvania, which are recovering from an underground coalmine fire - Coalmine... | ecosystem: Environmental > Terrestrial > Soil >... | reverse complement strand
TTTCATCGCCCGCTCCATCGCGGCCTTCGGGTAGGATTCCATGCTCCGCATGGTCTCCTACCCTCGCCGCCCGCAAAGCGGACATATCACGTGCTATCTCAACCGGACATATCATGTGCTACCGACAACGTGTTTTTTCCCCGATTGACGAGGCGGCGCGTTTCGTAATAATCTGCGCTTACACCGGAAAGGAGGTGGTCGAATGACAAGTTCAGAAGGCAGTAGTAGAGGTACTCAAAGACCAGGTGAGGTGGCTGAGACTTAGGGCAGGTCGCTCTAAGCGGGGCTCTGGATGCGGAATTCGTAAGCACTGCATCAGGAGCTACAGCCCGCACACTACCGGTGAGTAAGGATTGATTCCGCCTGACGCAGGTCGGTCAGGATCGTCGAAAGACGAAACCCGGAGTTGCCGTAGAGGCCACGTAGAGTGACCACCTCTTGGTCAATCCCAAACAGTCCACCGGGCGGCCCACAGGCTTCGTGCTTGTGGGCCGTTCTGTTTTCACGCCCCGGAGTGACGGATCGGGCAGCGATTCACAGCAATGAAGCAGGAGTATGATCTTCTCCGATGTCGAGAATTGATCCAGAACAGGAGCGCCGCAGGCTGGCGGAGTTCTATGCGGGCCAGATGGACGGCGAACTGGAGCAGGTTGCGGGTCAGGCGTACGAACTCACCGAGCTCGCCCGAGAAGCGCTCAGGGCCGAACTGGCCCGTAGAGGCCTCACCCCGGCATTTGTGGAACATGTTCCGGAGATCGTCAATGAGGACTCGGGGCCGAAGCCCGGTGATCCTCCTGCTGCTGAGCTTCCGGCAGAGGATTTCTTGCCGCTGGAGGGAGAACTGGAACTGCGAACGATGATCACGATCCGCCAGTTCCGGGATTTGCCCGAGGCGTTGCTGGCGAAGGGAAGTTTGGAGTCGTCGGGCATCGAATGCGCGCTGGTGGATGACAACCTGGTGCGTCTGGATTGGTTCTGGTCGAACCTGTTGGGAGGGGTTAAGTTGCAAGTCGGTCCCTCGGATGTTGAGACGGCCAACCAAATTCTCAATCAGCCCATTCCTGACGGATTCGATGTCTGCGGCGTCGGTGAGTATCAGCAGCCGCGCTGTCCGGCTTGCCAGAGCCTCGACGTTTCCTATCAGGAATTGAACAAACCAGTCTCCTACCTGACCGCGTACGCGGGCGTGCCGGTTCCGGTTTATCGGCGGGCATGGCGCTGCCACTCGTGCGAAGTCGAGTGGGAGGATGATGGCGTTTCGGGTGCGGCCGAATCAGCAGTCTAGCTTTCCAAATCCTTTTTCAATCACCTGTATCCTCTGCCAGCGAAGTCGGCGGAAGCCCTCGCGCGTGGACGAGCGCACTAAGAGCCTTCCCTGAACGCGCGGATTTCGTATGCAACCGGACAGCCCGTGCTGGAAGGCCGTTCTGTGCTCCGGAGGTCTGCTCTACCTGGGCAACTCAAGGTCCACTATGCGGCGCGAGCATTGGGCTGAGATTTACCGGTGAACGACTCCGCTTCGATGAAGATGCGGTCGATGGTGGGCTCTGCCTGGCGAATGCGGGTTTCGATGCGATCGATGGCCGCTTCCAGCTGGTCGATGTTCAGCGGACGTCGAAATTGAATTTCGACCGTCAACAGCACCTGGTTGGGCCCAAGCTGCATCGTGAGCAGATCGCCCGCCCTCTCGACCGAAGGGTCGGCGGTAATGATCTCCCGCACCTTCTTCATTGTCGCCCGATTGGTTCTCTCGCCGACCAGCAAGGCGCCGCTTTCGCGTCCTAAGAAGAAGGCCATGGCTGCGAGCAGCAATCCAATCAAGATGGAAGCTGCCGGATCGAAATAAGGGTTGTGGAATACGTGCCCAAGAAAAATGCCAAGCAAGGCGAGGCAAGCTCCGATGATGCCGGCGGTGTCTTCGAGGAAAACGGTAAACACCGTGGGATCTTTGCTGCCAATGATTTCGTCCCAGACACTCTCATCGGGATCTTTCCGCCGCTGCAGTTCGCGGTAGGAGATGAACCAGGAATAAAGCTCGAATCCAATCGCGAACAGCAGCACCGCATAATTCCAGGCGGGATGATCCCCAAGTTGGGGATGCCGCAGGTGGGAGATCCCATCGTGTATGGCGAGTCCGCCACCGACGCCGAAGATGTACACCGCGACGAGCAGTGAATAAAAATAGAGTGCCTTGCCGTGGCCGTAGGGATGAAGCGCGTCCGGCGGCCGGGCGCTGCGCTTCATACCGATCAGCAGAAGGAGTTCATTGCCTGAATCGGCGGTGGAATGGAATGCTTCCGCCAGCATCGCGGAACTGCCGGTGAGGATGGCAGCCGCATACTTACCGATGGCGATCGCCACGTTGGCAGCGATCGCGGCATAAATCACCTTCCTGGAATCCCTCGCGGCAGTCATGACGGCGGCGCCCTCACAAGCGGCGGTCTTAGTTAGTCACAGTTTTCACTGCCGGAAGTTGCCCGAAAGATTTGGCCACTACTGACCCTTAACAGCTGCGTAGATTTCATGAACAAATTGATCCGCTGTCACGCGTCCGTGCCCCCACTGAGCATCGAAGTCAGAGGTGGGGTGCTGCGATACGATTTCGCTTTCCGTGCGGCCTTCATTCACCATCTTCTGGATGCGATCGCGCACCGTCACGATCATGTCGTGGAAGGCCTTGAGGGTGGCGCCATTGGCCACTTTTCCATGTGCGGGGACAACATGGAAACTGCTGTCGGACCAAGGTTGAATCGTCTTCAGCAGGCCGTCGAGCGTGCCGCCCTGTGCGGGATCAACCGCCGGGTAGCCGTCACCGGGGAATGCTTCTCCCATGTACACCAGCTTCGCAGCGTGGAAGTGCACGAGTGCGTCGGCGTCGCTATAGCCGGGCTTCTGATGGACGATGTGAATCGCTTCGCGATTGATGTCGAAGGTCAACACTTCAGAGAACGCGATGCGTGGACGGTCCACTCCAAGCTTTAGAAGTGGCTCTGGCAGGGGCTCGGGCTTTCCCATCACGTGCCCGCCCAGGCGTTGGAGCGCATTCTCGTGCATCGCGACGAAAGCGCCGAGGCGTCCCCAGCCGGCATCACCTTGCGAATGCGCCAGGTCCTCGGGCGCGATCACCACGTAGCGCACCGAAGACTTAGTTCGCGCCGCCAGGATTCTGTTGATCTGCTCGGTACTGGCGGCGGACGGCGTGCCCACCAACAGAGCGCCATCCAGCCCAACCGAGGCGACGACATTGCCTGACGACGTGGAAAACACCAGCACTGCCGGCGAAATCTCCGTTACGGTGACATTCTCGTCGGCTGCAAACAACGCGTGCGCTGTCGCTGCCAGCAACGCAAGCAGGAACAATCTGCTGAGAGAATTTTGCGGAAACATCATGAGAGCTGCCTTTCTGATCATTCCCCAGATGGATCACGAATTTGGGAATCGTCGTTTGAACCTGTGCTCATGCGCCCAATCGCTCGAAACCTTTTTGAATGACTTCGCCTGTATCCTCGGCCAATTGCAATGCGGGTAGTTCCTCGCGCGTGAACCAGCGGACTTCGGCGGCATCGCTGGCGGCCTGGAGTTCTCCTCCAACCGGACGGCAGAGGAAATCAACCAATACATAGTGATATTGCACGCGTTTTTCGTCATTGCGCAGGATGCGATCGTAGACGCCCAGCAGGTCGGCGGGTTCGACGATCAGGCCGGTTTCTTCGCGGGCTTCGCGAACGGCGGCTTCGCGGACCAACTCGCCCACTTCGAGGACGCCTCCGGGAATCGACCACTGGCCTTGGATCGGCGGGTGGGCGCGCTTCACCAGTACGACGCGATCATTCTTGATGATGATCGCGCCAACGCCGACCAGCGGGAGTTCGGGAAATTCGCGTTCCATGTCTGAGCTATGAGCGATGAGCTATGAGCTATGAGCAACAGCATATCCGACTTTTGCTTTCAGTTCGTAACTTGCAGTCACTGCTCGACGCTGCATCGCTTCCTACGGTGGAGTATGTACAGCGTTGACCCACTGCCCTTGCTAGAATGACGCTGTCAGACCATGGCGCTTGAAGAATATAAACGGAAGCGGCGGTTTGAAGAGACCCCGGAGCCTCCGCCGAAAGTCGAGAAGAAGAAGGGTAACCGCTTCGTGGTGCAGAAACACGAGGCCACCCGCCTGCACTATGACTTCCGGCTGGAGATGGAAGGCGTCCTGAAGTCGTGGGCCGTGCCGAAGGGGCCGTCGCTTGATCCCGCCGACAAGCGGCTGGCGATGCAGGTCGAAGATCATCCAGTTTCTTATTTCGATTTCGAGGGAAACATTCCGGAAGGCAACTATGGAGCGGGCAGCGTCATGGTCTGGGACGTCGGCACGTGGGAGCCGCTTTCGCCGGTGCCGGTCGACGGCAAGTATGGCGTGGGGACGGAAGCCGATGCGATCGCGATGCTGGCCAAGGGTGACCTGAAGTTTCGGCTGCACGGCAAGCGGCTCAAAGGAGACTTTGCGCTGATCAAGATGAAGGGCCGCCGTCCGGGCAGCAAGGGCAATGAATGGCTGATGATCAAGAAGCACGACGATGAGGTCGTGGAAGGATACGATGCCGGCGACATCGACGAGTCGGTGCTCAGCAAACGCAGCATGGACGAAATCGCCGGCGACGCGCGCTCGCGAGAGTGGAAGAGCAGCCGTCCGGCAGCACGAGGCAAACTGAAGGCGGCGTGGCTCGCCGACGCGCTGGCGCGCGTGGAAAAAAAAAAGAAAAACAAGACCACAGAGGACACAGAGGACGCAGAGGGAAAAACTAAGAAAAAACCAGTAGCATCGGAGCGCACTGCATCAGCGCAAGCCGCTTCCGTCCCTGCCTCAAGAACACCGCAGTTTTCTGCAAAGTCAAAATCCGCAAAATCCCCTGAGATTTGCGCGGATGATCCCGTCAAGCGTCCGATGCCAACGGCCATCCATCCCATGCTGGCGGAATCCATCAGCGAGCCTTTTGACAACGCCGACTGGTTATTTGAAATCAAGTGGGATGGCTACCGGGCTGTGGCATTCATTGAAAACGGCCAGGTACGACTGGTCTCGCGGAATCAGAATGAACTGACGGCTCGCTATCCTGAGCTAAAGGATATGGCGAAGGTCCTCAAGGCAAAGAACGCAATCCTCGACGGCGAAGTAGTCGCGCTCGACGAGCAAGGGAAAGCGTCGTTCAGCCTGATGCAGCAGCGCACGGGCTTCCGTCCGGGAGGCAAGCGGGCAGCCGCCCGAGCCGATGTCACTGTCCTCTATTACGCGTTTGACTTGATCTATCTGGACGGCGAAGACTGGCGCCGGGTGCCGCTTGAGCGGAGAAAGGCTAAGCTCGCGTCCGCGATCAAGAGCGGCGACTCCCTGCGCTATTCCGACCACTACAAAGAGCGCGGCAAGGCGCTCTATGAAATCGCCCGCTCGAAGGGGCTGGAGGGCATTGTCGCGAAGCGCGCCGCTAGCTGCTACGAGGAGCGCCGCAGCGGCGACTGGCTGAAGATCAAGATTCGGCATCGGCAGGAATGCGTAATCGGAGGCTTCACGCAGCCCGAGGGCAGCCGCGCCCATTTCGGCTCGCTCGTGTTGGGACTCTACGACCAGCAGCAGAGGCTCATTCACGTGGGCCAGGCGGGCAGCGGATTCAACCAGAAATCACTGGCCGAGATGTGGACGCTGCTGAAAAAGCTGGAGACGACAAAAACTCCGTTCTATGGCGAAGTGGAAGCCCTGCGCAAAGTGACATGGGTCAAGCCGGAATTAGTTGCGGAAATCGAGTATGCCGAGTGGACCGGCGGCGCCAACACAGGCTCTGGCCCAAAGCTGCGCGCGCCCGTATTTCTTGGGCTGAGAGACGATAAAGGTCCCAAGGAATGTGTTCTTTCGGAGTTGATCGCGACCGCTTCGTGATTGCGGCCTCCTATTTTTCGATCCCGTTGCGATCCAGCACCTGTTTCGCGTAGTAATTCTCGACCTTTGCCGAGTCGCGCAGCACTTCGTAGTACGCCGCTTTCAGCAGTTGCTCGCGGCGATCATGGAGTTGCGAGCGGATGGCCTGCTGCACGCGCGGATCGGATAACTCTCGTTGCCCCGCTGGTTCTTTTGCCACCAACTTGACGATGCGGAAGCCCAGGGCCTGCCTGGTTTGCGGATTGACGATGCTGATGATGGGACTATATTGCCCCGGCTTCAACTTCATGACCGCTTCGCGCGTAGCCGGGTCCGTTCCCTTCAGCCCGGATTCGCGCACCGTGCCCAGATCTCCGCCGTTGCCCGAGGTCTCAGGATCTTCCGAATATTTCATGGCCAGGGTGCCGAAATCGTCGCCGCTGTCGAGGCGGTTGGCGATCATCTGAATCTTCTTGCGCGCATCCGCCTCGTTCTGGGCTTTATCGTTCTGGTTGGGAGCCTGCGGGTTGGGCATGGGCGTCACCATGATCTGCGCCAGGTGATACTGCGGTTCAATCAGGTTGAACTCGGCTTTGTGCGCATTGTAGTAGTCCGTGATGTCCTGATCGGTAATGTTGATCTTCGACGATACCTCTTTATTGAGGACCTTCTCGACAGTGAGGGAGCGCCGGATATCGCGCTTGAAATCGGCTACCGTGATCTTCTTTTCCTGCAGCCGCTTGTCGAATTCTTCCTGCGTGAAAGGCGATTTGATCTCGTTGTACTTGCGGTCCACTTCGTCTTCGGTAGCCAGCAAGCCGAGTTTCTCGGCGCGGCGCATGACAATCTCATCCTCAATCATCTGGTGCAGGATGTTGAGGCGCAATGCCGTTGCCTGCTCGCCTGCCGGCGGCTGCTGGGCAGAAGCTACGTTATTGTCGTAATACTTGTCGACGTCGGAGCGGAAAATCTTCCGACCGTCGACCGTGGCCATCACATCGCCGCCAGGCTTGGAAGTGCAGCCGGTGAAAGCCGCCAGCAGAACAGTGGTCACCAGCCCGGCCGCGGCCCGCGCTAACCATGAGCTTTTCTTCAAAGGTGTTCTCCCCTTGTCAACCGCGCACACCCATGAAAAGCCGAACCGAAACGGCCTTCTCTGGGCACTAATTTACTTGGATGCGGGCGTCGGGGCCGAAGCAACGTGCTGTGGGACTGGCTGACCGGCGTCTTTCAAAGCTTCATCCAGTGCGGCGCGAACCTCGCTGATGGGAACTGCGCCATCAATCTTCTGGCCGTTGATGAACAAAGTCGGAGTCGCATTCACGCCGAGTCCATCGGCCTCTTTCATCGATGCTCGTACGGCATCCTCGTTCTGTGCCTTCACACAAGACTGCAGCTTCACGACATCTACGTTGTGTTTCTGGCCCTGCAGCATCGCTATCTTATCAATCGCTTCGAAGCGCGCCGGCGGAGTTTTCTCCGCATCGACCTCGCGCTTGTTGGCATGGATGTAGTCGGCGAAATCCCAATAGGCATCCGGGTTCTGCGCCGCCAGGCAATTGGCGTCCACTGCGGCGTGAATCGCCCAGGGATGAATCTCCGCGAGCGGGTAATCCTTGTAGATGAACTCAACCCGGTCGCCGTATTCCTTGAAGAGCTCGGGGAAGATCGTGCGGTGCATGGCCGCGCAATAGGGGCATTCGAAGTCGTCGTAATTGACCACCACGACCTTGGCCGATTTCGGCCCACGGCTGGGACGACCTGATACATCGATCTTGCCCATCAATTCCGTGTATGGATCTTTTGACAGATCGAACTTGGTGACGCGCAGCAGTGTATTGCGATCCTTGGAGAGCAGGAACTTGAACTCTTTCTGCTTGCTTTCGCCTTCGATGTTCACCGCAACCGTGTCATATCCTGGCATGTCGCTGTTGGGAGTGATCGCGCCGACGTTAACTTTGACCTCGGTGGGAAGAGTGTAGAAAGAGCGGACCTGGTGTTCGATCTTCTTGGCCAGGTCCGGTGGCGCAGACTGGGCAACGCAGCCCAGGCAAACCAGCAGGATAATGAACAGGGAACGTCGAATTAATGTCACTAAAAACCGCCTCAGCATGTATTGATATCTCTCGATTATCTCACAGCACCAGAGGGATACGGCTGGGCCGAGCCTAGACAATCCGGCGCAGTTGCTCGGCGGGCAGCAGCGCGTTCATGGAGCCCGAGCGGAATCCTTCCAGGTCGAGCGTCACGAACTTGAATCCGAGTTGCTTGAAGATGGCCGTGAACTGCGCAGCCATGGCGGGATGGAGGGCGCGTTCCAACTCTTCCTTGGCGATCTCGATGCGGACGATGTCACCGTGATGCCGCACCCGGAACTGGCGGAAGCCGAGCGAGCGCAGCGCGTCTTCACCCCGCTCCACTACATCGAGCGCGTCTCGCGTGACTGGACGGCCGTACTCGATGCGGGAAGAAAGACAGGCGGATGCAGGCTTATCCCAGACTCGCAATCCTGCTTCGCGCGCCAATTCCCGAATGTCCTGTTTTGTCAGGCCAGCATCAAGCAATGGCGCCGCGATGTGATGTTGCCGCGCCGCCTGCTGTCCCGGCCTAAAATCACCTTGATCGTCCAGGTTGACGCCATACGCAATGGCATCGAACCCGCGGTCAGCACGGAGCTTTTCCATGACCGTGAAGAGTTCATCCTTGCACTGAAAACAACGCTGCCCGTCGTTGCGGACATATTCGGGGCGTTCGAGTTCCAACGTCGACACCACTTCCACTGGGATTTCCTGCTCATTGGCGAAGGCCAGGGCATCGGCAAGATGAGTGCGAGCCAGGCTGGCCGAGTCGGCGATGACTGCGAGCATCTTGTCGCCGAGTGCACGATGCGCCGCCCAGGCGAGATAAGTGGAATCCACTCCTCCGGAGTAGGCGACCAGAAGACGCCCCAACTGGCGCAGATGCTCCTGCAACTGCGCAGCTTTCCGGGCGAGCGAGGATTCCGTCGAGGACATAAAAATCTATGGTAGCAGCCCAGAGCTCAGTACAGGCGTTCCTGTCTCCTCAGGTTTCCGAAAGAACCGATGTTGGCCAGAGTGAACGTGAAGCGGAAAAGATTCTCATTCCGCACGTTGGCAATTGCGTAGCGGCGGTACTCGAGCGTAACTCCGCAACAATCCCAGTTATAGGTCGTCTGGCCGCTAGCGAATTGCAATTGCCTGAGTTCGGTATCAAAGCCAATGCTGCTAGCCGCACTGAATCCCCGGCGCGTAAGGCCGCCATAACCCAGCGCAACGCGAAACTGCTGAAACTTGCACGTGATCTGGCTCGTGTCCGCGACCGGTCCGCACTTGCCCTCGCTCAGGCTTGGAGGCGTTGTATTGGTCTGCGGAATCTGCAGAAAGGCGTGCCCGCCGCCGAAAGTGAATGGCCCGAAATTGTAGTTCACCAGCAGCGTGCTGGCATTGGCCCGACCCAGCTGGAAGTCGTAGTCCATATCCCATTCTGTATCAGTATGGCTGCCGGTATCGACGCGCAAGCGCGAAATCAGCGGGGACAGATGGCGCGGTTGGGTGATGAATGCAATGCCAGTCAGGTCTGAAGTCGTGGTAAAGACGTTACGTTGCCCGGTAACCAGCGCCCCGCCGAAGGTCGGGTCGAGAAAATACTTCTGCTCCAGTTCCCAGGTGACCACTTCCCGAACAGTTGGCCCCGTGACGCAAGGCTGGTTTTCGAAATTCCCGACACGGCCCCAGGGCACGGTCTGTTCCGGAGCCGCTGCCCCGACTGCCAGACCAGTCATGGGAGTATCGCATTCCTGAACGGCCGACTCCGGCCGCTTCGCATAAAGCCGGGTCACGAAGCCGTACTCGACCTCGTTGGTGTCGCTGAGTATGTCGCGATCGTCAAAGTGGAGAATCTTGGCGAAATTGTTTACTCCAGTCACGTACCGGTAGACGAACCGCGGTTCGATCACGTGCTTCCACTTTTGGCCGAGGTATTCCTTGTCGAAGACTTTCTCCAGGACCGGAGGCCGCAACTCTACGGACGTTTCCAGAGCGCGACGGTTCGTCGGAGTGCGGACGTCCGCTCCGTTCACAAACCGTTCGCTGTAGTAGGTGTCATGCAGGTCAAGCGCCGGCCGCAGCGACCATCCGTAAATCTGTACCGGCAGCGAAATCTCCGGACTTAGATCGAAGCGGCCCAGGACATTGCTGGTGTGGAATCCGGGCTCGCTCCGCGATAGGCCTGCCAGGGACGAATCAAACGACCAGAAAAACGGTGAGTGCCCGACCTGCCGGTCCACGCTCGAGGCGTCGACGCTCGGAGTATGCAAGATGCGGATGGAATCAAAGACCGGCGGATTTGAAAGCGCTCCCTGGGCGTTTGTAGTCTGAAAAAAATCCTGGTAGCGCTCCACCGTGCCGCCAAACGAGAAGCCCTTGAAGGTGTTCGATAGAAACAACTGCGATTTCACTTCGGAGTTCACGGCCTGCGTGAATACATCGTTGAATGCCAGCCGGAAAAGGAACGAACTCAAATAGTCGATGTCCGAGACCGCCCGAAATCCGTAAAAATTGCCCTCGCCCGACAGCCGCACTTCCTGGCCGCCTTCCCGCAACGGCGGATTGCCGATGCCCCGGTCGATGACCCCGAAGTAATTGAGGTCCACATACGAGGTGTCGCTGGGACGAGCCCGGAACTCACCTCGTTGCGACGAGCCGCGCTTGGAGAAATACTCGCCGCCGATGGTGCCGTCCATGCTCCGGCTGATGGCCCAATAGAACGAATCCCCGATGATATTGCCCTTGACCGAGGAGCGCCCAACGGTGGGAACCATAAAGCCCGAGTGGCGCGCCTCCCGCGACACGGGATGGGTCGCGTAGGGAAAGTAAAACACAGGGAAGCCGTGAATTAAAAAATCGCTGTGGTAGATGGTGGCATTGCCTCCAACGTCGACGACCACGCGGCGCGCCTGAAATTTCCACTTGGGATGCGGCAGCTCACAGGTGGTGATGCTGCCGTCGTAAACGACATAATGATCGGCACTAGTCTTCTCGACGCGCTTACCGGTGAAGGCAAATGGCGCAGTCGAGGTCAAAATGGCCCGATTTTCGCTGAAGAGAATCCCCGTGGTTGCGACCACATCGTAAAAATGGCCGGTTTCGGTGGTCAGGTTGTAATCCCCGTGGCTCGCCCGGATGTGGTCGTCGTTGGGACCGCCGTCGACGGTGAAGTGTCCAGAAGCGGTAGCCTCGCCGGTATTCGCGTTATAGGTGAGTTCATCGGCTCGCAGAACGTAGGTGCGGTAGTGAATTTCGACGTCCCCACGCAGTTTGTACACGTCGCCATCTTTTTCCTGTTGCAGCGCGCAGATGGTCGTTTCGTCCGAACCCGCTTCCCTCGCCTTTTTGGAGCACGCGTTGTTCGCCGCATTTTCTTCCTGTGCAGGGCCTGGCTGCGGCTTTTCCTGCTGACCGGATTCGGAAAGCAACTGGCTGGTTACTAGCCCCGAGGCGAGAACCTGATGACAAAGAAACAGCGCCGTGATAAGGAATCTAGTGCGACAAGTCATCGGCAGAAAACAACGGAAGACGGCTGCGCATCGAGCGCCTGGCTTTTGGCCTTTTTTGTCTCTGGTGGCGGCATGGTGAACTTAGCATGGCGTCGCCCCCGAGGCAAAGTGACGACAAAGGCTAGGAGTGCTTCAACGTCCTTCCCGGTTGTATCTCGGAGCTGGCTGGTTTCGCGGGATTGTTTTCATGAATTGTCCGAAGTGTGGGGAAGCGTGTAGTTGTCCTATGGAGCCCGTGCCAAATGTATCCCCGGATTCTCAACCCGCATCGCATGATGGGATGTCTGTGGAGGCCGAGGCTAGCACTTTTGAACCAGACGGCGCCTGGCGGGACGAACTCTCGGCGCGTCTGAGCCGGTATCGCGCGCGGCGGAAAGCCCCTCCCCCGCGATATCCCTCCCTCAAGCTGCCATTTGATGCACTCGAGGGGGCAGGCCGACCCTCCGCGGAGTTCTCAAATTTCCAAGGCTTCGAGTCCACCTCGAATCATGCCCTCGCGCTCGACACATCCGTGCGGGAGGAGCGCGCTGAAACGCAAGAGAAGCCGGCCCACCCTCAAATTGCGCACAGCCAGCCGCAGCCTACGGCTCCTGAGCGCGCGGCAAGGCCAAGCGCCAAGATCATCGAATTCCCCGGATTCGCCTGGGGACCGCCCGTCCCGCCCCCCGATCAACTCGCTGAACCGGTCTTCGATCGGCCGCGCATCCTGGAAGTGCCGGAAGTTGCTCCTCCGCCCCCCGCGTTGGGCGGGATCACGATCGAGCCCGCGCCTGCGCAAGAAATCGAAAAGCGTCCCGGCATCGACATTCCCCTGCAGAGCGCGCCTCTCGCCCTAAGATTCGCCGCTTCATTCATCGACGCACTCCTTGTCGCCGCCGCCAGCGCCCTTTTCGCGTACATCTTCTGGAAGATCGCTGCCTTCCGACCGCCGCAATTGCAGTTTCTCTCCCTGGCGGCTGGAGTTCCCTGCGTATTCTGGGCTGCCTACCAATATCTGCTGATCGTCTATTCTGGCGCCACGCCGGGGCTTCGGCTCGCGCGCCTCGAACTCACCCGCTTCGATGGCACTTCCACCAGCCGATCCCTGCGACGCTGGCGTGTAGTGGCTTCTTATTTATCGGCTGCTTCCCTCGGGATGGGATATGCCTGGCTCTTCCTCGACGAAGACGCTCTCTGCTGGCACGACCGCATCACCCACACCTATCTCGCGCCCAGAAAACGCTGAACAGCCCCGACGAATTCTTCACTCTGCGCCCTCTCTTTGATACGCTACGGGGCTATGCGCAGCTACCCTGCACTCCTCCTCCTGACTGTCGTTGCGACATTGGCCTCTGCCCAACAACCGAAATCATTGGCCGACCGTCTGGCAGCCCAAAACGCACTCTTCGACGAGCGGTACGAGTGGGAGCTGCGCAGTTTCCCTGAGCGCGCCACCGCTTTCGGCGACTACCGTTACAACGACCAACTGAATGACTACTCCCTCGAAGCCATCATGCGCCACCATCAGGCCAATGAATCTTTCCTGGCTCGTCTTCAGGCGATCTCGCCCGAGGGGTTCTCCGATCAGGATCAGCTGTCGCACGATCTGCTCGTGCGCGTGCTGCAGCAACTCATCGCGGACTTCAATCTCAAAGAGTACGAGATGCCGATTACGCAGCAGTTCGGCATTCACACAAACCTCGCGGACCTGCCTCAAGCCGTACCGCTCGACTCGGTCAAGCACTACGAGGATTACATTTCTCGCTTGCACCAGATTCCGCGCGCCCTTACGCAAGAAATCGAAGTACTTCGTGGCGGAATGAAAGACAAGCTCATGCCCGTCCGCTTCCTGGCAGAGAAGATCCCGGCCCAGTGCGAGGGCATCATTGCCGCGGATCCTTTTCTCCGGCCCACCAAGAAATATCCAGCCAGCATCTCTACGGAGGATCAGAAACGCCTAACCCAGCAGATCACCGAAGCGGTCAACCAAGACGTTCTGCCGGCCTACAAGTCTTTCGCCACGTTCATCCGCACCGAGTACGCGCCCCAGGGCCGCACAATTCTTTCCATCACTTCGCTTCCGGACGGACAAAAGCGCTACGAGAACGACATCTATGCCCGCACCACGACGCACATGACCCCGGACGAGATCCATCAACTGGGGCTGCGCGAGATTGACCGCATTGAGGGCGAGATGACCGTAATCGCGAAGAAAGCAGGATTCGCCGATCTTGCCGCCTTCCGTGCTTCTCTGAAAGACAATCCCAAATACATTCCCACTTCGGCCGAGCAGATACTTGACGATTTCCGCCACTACATCGCACAAATGGAGCCGAAACTTCCCGGGTTATTCAATCTGCTGCCCAAGTCGCCGGTGACCGTCGAGGCCATCCCGGATTTTCAGGCGACAGCGGCGACCCACTATGTCACTGGAACGCCTGACGGCAAGCGGCCGGGCAGAGTCGTGGTTGCAACCTCAAATTTCGCCCATCGCTCGTTAATCGATGATGAGGCGGTTGCCTATCACGAGGGCATTCCCGGGCATCACATGCAGTTGTCGATCCAGCAGCAACTCACAGGCTTGCCCAAGTTCCGCCTGCACCCCCTCGGCTTTAACGCCTATGTCGAAGGGTGGGCGCTCTATGCCGAGCAACTCGGGAAGGAAGTGGGCTTCTATCAGGATCCCGTCTCGGACTACGGGCGTTTGTCTTCGGAACTGTTCCGCGCCGTCCGGCTGGTAGTCGACACCGGCATTCACGCCAAGGGATGGAGCCGCGATCAGGTGGTCGAGTTCATGCGCAAGTCGGGCGCCGTGGACGAGCCTACGATTCAGGCTGAGACCGACCGTTACATCTCATGGCCGGCCCAGGCGCTCAGCTACAAGCTGGGACAGCTCAAGATCCGCGAACTTCGCGAGCGCGCCCAGACAGAGTTAGGGCAGAAGTTTGATATTCGCAAATTCCACGACGAGATACTCGATGGCGGCGCTCTGCCTCTCGACATGCTCGAGGCCCGCACCGACAAATGGATCGCGGAGCAGAAATCACAGCCTTAATGTCATGGGCAACACCTCGCGACACTGGTGGTTTCATGGGCTGCCGAGTTAGGTGCCGCGTGCGATGTGCTATCTTCAATGGGTTTGTCTCATAATGTTCTAGCGCAATCCTCTAAGCATGGCTTCATCGGTTGAACAGTCCAAACCGGCAGTAAAGGTCTTCGTCGCCACCACGGTGATGTTGACCTTCATCTCGTTCTGGCGGGCCGCCGCCATTGTGCTGTCGGACCTGGCTTCCTCCGCCTATTACGCGGGCGGCGACGCCGAGAAGGTCATTGGCAAGAGCGCTCCCTGGTTCATCCTGGCGGTCATGCTGTTCAGCTATGCGGTTCGGGCTCTTTATATTGAGTCCAGCAGCATGTTCACCCGAGGCGGCGTTTACCGGGTCGTCAAAGAGGCCATGGGTGGCACGCTGGCGAAATTTTCGGTGTCGGCTCTGCTTTTTGATTACGTCCTCACCGGGCCCATCAGCGCGGTCGTTGCCGGCCAGTATCTCGCAGGGTTCATCAAAGACATAGCGCAGTATGGCGGGCATCCTCTGCCGCACTTTCCCGACAACGCCTTTGCCGCCTCATTTGGCGCCCTGGTCGCCATTTATTTCTGGTGGAAGAATACGCAGGGAATCCACGAATCGAGCCAGAAAGCCGTCCAGATCATGATCATCACTACGGTAATGGTCGTGATCCTGATTATCTGGTGCACCATTACCGTCATGCGGGTGCCGGTTCAGATTCCACCCAGTCCCTTTCGGCCGGGAATGGTGCCGCTGAACAGCGAATCTTTAGGCTGGCTTGCCAATACGTCGATCCCGCACCTGGCATCGGGAACAGCCCTGTTGACTTTCATTATCGTTTTCGTCGGTTTCGGGCACTCTGTTTTGGCCATGAGCGGCGAGGAAACCCTGGCCCAGGTGAATCGCGAGATCGCTCATCCCAAGCTTAAGAATCTTGAGAAGACGGGCTTGGTGATTTTCATCTACAGCCTGCTCTTCACTTCCCTGGTATCGTTTTTCGCCGTCATGATCATTCCGGACAAATTCCGTCCGGATTATTTCGGAAACCTGATCGGCGGAATCGCCGTTTTCCTGGTTGGTCCGGAATGGGCCCGGCTCTTGTTCCACGGATTCGTCGTACTGGTGGGCGTACTCATTCTTTCGGGCGCGCAAAATACCTCGATTGTTGGCGCAAATGGGGTGCTGAACCGGGTGGCTGAGGACGGAGTTTTGACCGCAGCGTTCCAGAAACCGCATCCACGGTTTGGGACGAGCTACCGCATCATCAACCTGATCGTCGGATTGCAGTTGATCACTATCCTTGCTACCAAAGGAAATGTATTCACCCTGGCCGGTTTGTACGCGTTCGGAGTGATATGGAGCTTCGCGATGATGTCGCTCGCGGTCCTTGTGCTCCGTCACAAGGAACCCGGTGGCCGGGTGTGGAAGGTGCCAGGAAATATCCATATCGGCGAGCGTGAGATTCCTGTCGGCGTCATCCTCGTCTCTGCCGTGTTATTCACTACGGCAATTGTCAATCTGCTGACCAAGAAACAGGCGACCATCGGCGGCCTCGCCTTCAGCGCACTATTCTTTGTTGTCTTCACGTACTCGGAGCGGCGCGTCGCACGCGAGCGCCAGGGCAAGCCCGAGAGTCTGGATCAATTCCGCGTCTATGGCAACCAGGAACTGGGCAGCGGCGCGATGGGCGTGCGACCGGGAAACATCCTGGTTGCAGTGCGCGATCCGCGCAATCTCTATTATTTGCGTCACGTGCTTAGTCACACCAACACGGCCAAGCAGGATGTCGTGGTCATGAGCGCCCGGCTCTATCACCGCGAGCATAGTTTCAGCGGCAGCACAGTATTCGAAGCCAGTCAGGTTTTCGACCATTACGAGCAGGAGCTCTTTACAGCAGCGGTGGCGGTAGCTGAAAAAGAAGGCAAGCCGATCTCGCTGCTGGTGGTTCCCGCGACTGATGTCTTCGAGGCCATTATGGTCACTGCGCAGCGGCTTGATTCCAGCCGGGTAATATGCGGCCTTTCTAACAAGCTCACTGCGGATGAACAAGCCAAGCTGACCGGCGATGCGTGGGAACGCCTGCCGGAACCGCGTCCACGGCTGACCCTGGAAGTGTGCGCGCCGGACGGATCAATCCGGGAGTACGCTCTGGGCCCGCATACGCCGCGAATGCGCCCGCAGGATGTCGAACTCATGCACAAGCTCTGGCTCGACATCACGACGGATCCGAAATTCGCCGGAGCGCACCACTATCACATCGTGGCCCTGGCGCTCGAAGAGCTGAGGCGCGAGTTAAGCACCGAAGAGCGCGCACAACTTCTGCAAAAACTGCACGATGAAATGAATCGGCCCAACCAGCAGTGAATCAGATTTTGTAAGGAGCGTTTATGGCCCGCATTCCAAGCGCGCCCGCCAACCAGGGCGGACCTCTTCGGCGTTTGTTTGTGGGGTTAGTTTACTGGCTGACCAGGCGCAGACTCGGCCGGCTGATCACGCCCGTGCAGGTAACCGCGCATCATTCCAAAATCCTGTGGGGATATGCGCAGATGGAACAATCGCAGGCCGGAAGCCATCGTGTCGATGCCAAACTGAAAGGCCTAGCCGAGTTACGCGTCGCCACACTGGTGGGATGCCCGTTTTGAATTGACATCGGCTCTGCCGTGGGCAGAGCGAGCGGGATCACTGCCGAGCAGATCGCCAATCTGAATCATTACCGCTCGGATTTCAATTTTTCGGACCTGGAGCGGCTGGTCCTGGAATACGCCGACGCCATGACACGAACTCCAGTCGATGTGCCGAACGCGCTGTTTGCGCGGTTGCGCGAAAGATTCACCGAAGCGCAGCTGGTGGAACTCACGTCGGGGATCGCCTGGGAAAACTACAGAGCTCGTTACGACCATGCCTTCGGAATCGAGGCTGAAAATTTCACTGAAGGCGCGGTTTGCGCCATGCCTGTACTTGAGCATCAGTCTTAACGCCGGATATCGGCGCGATGAATAGCATCATCGATTCCGGATAAAACAGGCCCGCGACAATCGCGGGCCTGTATGGCAGTAAGTAGTAGTCCAGTCAGCTGTGCAATTCTTTTTCACAGCAGGTCTTCGCCGACTTGTCCTTCTTGTCAGCCGAGCAGCAGGTCTTGCCGCAATTCTTGCCTGATTTTCCGTCGCAGCATGCGGCCGCGGTCTGGTCCTTCATGCAATCCTCTTTGCAACAGGAGGCGGTTGTAGTTTTGTCCTTCATGCAGGACATAGCGGCCTTACTTCCGCAGCAACTCGACTCCTTGCCTGCGCAGCAGGAGCCCGCTTTCATTGCGCCCTTTGCGTGCCGCTGACAGCTCGCTCCGTCCTTCGTCGCCATCTTGTCGCAACAGGAAGTCTTGTCTTTCTCCGCTGGCGCGGTGCTTCCCTGCGGCGCCGCCGGGGTTTGGGTTGCGGTTTGGGCCCAGGAAACAACCGTCAGGACCAGGATCATTGCAAATATCTTGAACTTCATAATTCCAATCTCCTTAGAACTTCAAATCCGTTGGAGATATCGCCGTCATTACCGATGACGAGCCGTATATCTCATTGAACCGCGAGTTTGTATCGGCGATTGCGCACTCTGGCGCGCGTGCGAGGACTCAGATGCGCAGGACGGTGCTTCGTACAAGGACAGGAGTCAAAAAGAGGCCAGTGCCGACGTGGCACGTCAACGGGCTGCGAAGTAGGAGCAGTTTCTCGGAAGGCGGCAAAGACGCACTCCGACCCCGACGTCGTGGATTGATTCAGAACCGGCATCGACGGCGGGTTCTCATGTTCCCGACCAGCGCAGCACGGATGCTGGCTACACGGCATGGGGTTCGGCGCAACGTTCACTATTGCGATGGGAATTCGCGCAGGAACGCCAGGACAGCATGAGTGCTCGTGCGCCGAAGCAGATAAGACTGTCGGCCCCATTGCATTCATGGCGGCCGCAGGCATAGTCGCACTGGCGAGCGAAACGAGAACTATCGCGGCAGTAACTCGGTTCCACATGGGCCGACTCAAGAAGTATCAGGATGACACAGCGGACTCATGCGGTCTGTGACCGGAATCACAAACGAAAAACAACTATTTCTGCAGCACGTTTTGCAACGACTCCCGCAAACTACGGAATCGAAACGGGTATCCGCTGCCCACCAGTACCGTAGGCTCGACGCGCTGGCTCCCCAGCAGCACGGTCTCGCCCATCTCTCCGAACGCCCACTTCACGGCTTGATTCGGCATCGGAAAGATTGCTGGCCGCGAAAGCGCCTCGGCGAGCGTCTTCGTGAACTCCGCATTCGTGACCGGCTTTGGCGCAACCATGTTCACAGGACCGTGGATGAGATCGCTCTTCACGATATGGAGGATGGCGCCCACCATGTCCTGCACATCGATCCAGCTCATCCATTGCCGGCCGCTGCCGACTTTTCCGCCGAGGCCCAGCTTGAATGGCGTTAGCATTTTTCCCAGCGCGCCGCCTTTGGCACTCAGGACTACTCCCGTGCGCATCTGCACGGTTCGGATTCCGGCTTGGGCAGCCGCACGAGTCGCTTGCTCCCACTCGGCGCAGACATCGGAAAGGAATCCAGTTCCGGGAGGACTCTTTTCGTTCAGCAATTCATCTCCGCGGTCTCCGTAGTAGCCGATCGCCGAACTGCATACAAAGACCTGGGGCTTGTCTTTCGCCTGCGCCAAGGCTTGCGCGAGATTCTGCGTACCCATAACACGGCTGTCGCGGATCTTAGCTTTCTTCTCCGCCGTCCAACGTCCGACAATGCTTTCTCCGGCGAGATGGACAACCGCGTCGAAGCCCGAGAGGACGTCTCCGGCAAGCGCTTGCGCGGGATCCCACGGAATGGTCTCTTCATCCGACGCGGCCCGACCTGAGCTGCCGCGCACTAACCGCGTAATCTGCGCGCCGCTAGCTTTGAGCGCAGGTAGAAGCGCGGTCCCAATCGGCCCTGACACCCCGCTCACCAACACCCGCGACATGCGAAGATTCACCATCGAGCCAACACTCTAACAGACCACCTCGCATAGACCGCGCTCTTCTGGAAAAAAGAAATAAAAGAATTTCTCAATGGGACAATTCTGTCCGATGCTTTTGAACATATCGATCTGCACGTTCGCAGCGCTCGCGAAAAGGCCTGAACACAGAAGACAGTAGTGGCTAGTGGTCAGTGGCCAGAAAAACCTGCCGATCACCGGCCACTGATCACTGGCCGCTGACTGCCACGCTATAATCAATGCGGGCCCCTGAATTCCCTCCCGGTTATCCCAGCTGCCACGGGCTGTTCGCGGGCTATATAATCCTGCATGGCGAGCTTGCGCCAACAGATCGCTACTACTGCCCTCACGCTGACCAAGTTCCGCGATCTGATGAAGCGGATGCAGGAGAATCGTCCGCAAGACGATCTCAGCATCGTCAAAAAAGCTTACGATTACTCCCTGAAGCATCACGAGGGCCAGACCCGCGCCTCGGGCGACCCTTACCTGATTCATCCTCTCGAAGTTGCGCTCGTACTCGCCGAAATGAAAATGGACCCGGTCGCGGTCGCTGCCGGACTGTTGCACGATTCGGTCGAAGACACCTCGGTGACCATTGTCGATATCCGCAAAGATTTCGGCGAGCAGGTCGCGCACATCGTCGAGGGCGTCACTAAGATCAGCAAAATCGATTTCGCTACCCGCGAAGAGCAGCAGGCCGAAAATCTCCGCAAGATGATGCTCGCGATGGTCGACGACATCCGCGTCGTCTTGATCAAATTGGCCGACCGTCTGCATAACATGCGCACGCTCGAGCATCTTCCGCCCGACCGCCAGCACAAGATCGCGGAAGAGACGCTGGAAATTTATGCCCCGATCGCGCACCGGCTAGGGATGGGAAAAATTCGCGGCGAATTGGAAGACCTCGGCTTTCGCTTCCTCGATCCGGTGGGTTATGAGCAGGTGGAGAAATCCGTCAACGCCCGCCGCAAGCAGGGCGAGGCCTTTCTCGCCAAGATGCAGCAGATCATCACCGACAAACTGAAGGAGGCAGGCATCCAGGCGCGGGTGGAAAGCCGCATCAAGCGACTGTTCAGCATCCACAAGAAACTACAGCGGCAGCATATTTCCGTGGATCAGGTCTATGATCTTTGCGCGATGCGTGTGATTACGCGGTCCCTGCAGGACTGTTATGCCGTGCTTGGCATCATCCACAATCTTTGGCGTCCCGTGCCGGGACGCATCAAGGATTTCATCGCCATGCCGCGGCCCAACTTTTACCAGTCGCTGCACACTTCGGTCATCACCGAAGACGGCACGCCGTTTGAGATTCAAATCCGCACCGAAGAAATGCACAAGATGGCGGAAGAAGGCATCGCCGCCCACTGGAAATACAAAGACGGCCCGGTCTCCGCGCAGGACGAGCAGCGCCTGGCATGGTTGCGCCAGGTGGTCGAGTGGCAGCGCGACGTCAGCGACCCCAATGAATTTCTTTCCACGCTTAAGGTCGATCTTTATCCAGAAGAGGTCTACACCTTCACGCCAAAAGGCAAAGTCGTCGTGCTGCCGCGTGATGCCACTCCGATCGACTTCGCCTATACGATCCACACCGAGGTCGGTCACACCTGCATCGGCGCCAAGGTCAACGGACGCATGGTGCCCCTCCGCTACAAACTTCATTCCGGAGACATCGTCGAGATCCTCACCCAACCTGGCCACAAGCCTAGCCGGGATTGGCTGGGGTTAGTAAAATCTTCGCGCTCACGAAATAAGATCAAGCACTGGCTCAACGTTCACCAGCGCGAGCGCGCGATTGAGATCGGGCGCAAGCTGATCGAGAAAGAAGCGCGCAAGTACCGCATCGCGCTCAAAGAAATTAAGGATGAAGACCTGCAGCGGGTCGCCTCTGGATACGGCCTGGGCAAGGCGGACGATCTGATGTCAGGGATCGGCTACGGAAAATATTCCGCCCGCCAGGTGCTCGCCCGCCTGCTTCCCGCCGGTGCAACCCATTCCATCGCCGGAGACATTGAGTCTGAGGGCTTAACCTCTGAACCTGGCGCCATTGCCAGCGTGGTGCGGCGGGTCTTCGGAGATCACAATGCCATCACAGTTCGCGGCCAGGGCGATATGCTGGTTTACCGCGCTCGATGTTGCAATCCCATCCGCGGCGAAAGCATTGTCGGATACATTACGCGCGGCAAGGGTGTCGCCGTACACTCCGTCAACTGTCCGAATGTCACGAATCTACTTTACGAACCGGAGCGTCGCATCGACGTAGAATGGGCACGCGACGACAACACTCCGACCGCCTATCCCGTCAAACTCACCGTATTCTGCGATGACCGTTTCGGCATGCTGAAAAGCATTACGGGCGTGATCGGCGACGCCAAGAGCAACATCCGCAACATCACCGCGCATACCGCAAACAGCCAGGCCAGCGTAGAGGTCGTGCTGGACATCGCGGACTTGAAGCACCTTGAAACCATCATCGCGGGACTCCGCAAGATTGCCGGAGTGCACGAAGTCCAGCGGCTGCAGAAGATATAAGCCGCGCTCAGATTTGCTAATTCTCCGCTGAGATTTTCTGCTCAACGTACTTAGTTCGCTGTTCAGTGGCCTGTCGTCCGCAAAGGGCCAGCGACGCGGGTCAGGCGGTGTAGCTACCATGTTAGGAGGCGGCAAAAATTGCTCTTTTCGGAGCGCACCCGATGCTTTGCAACAGCGCTTCTATTCAGGAACTTCAGGCGGGAAAAAACACAAAATTCTGGGCTCTCCTTCCCGGCAACCTCTTATCCAGTAAGGCATCCAAGTGAGTGGCAGAACTGCAGCACCCTTCCCTCCGGTCTCACTGAGCGGAGAGGGGTCGGAGGGCGGGGTCGCCGCGGTGTGTGTGTTTATTTGGGTTTACGGGACTTGTCGATCGCGACGGGTCCGCAGTTCCTCTTGATTTTCGATAAACTAGAAGAATGAAGGTATTCCGCTGTTTCCTTTTCTGTGTGACGCTGCTCGTCTGCGGACTCGCGGCCTTGCCCGCATTTGCCCAGGAAGGTCCGCTCGAAAACACTCCTCCCAAGGACACCACGCCAGAAGAGATCATCAAGCGCTTCGCCGCGAAAGAAACAGAGTTCGCCAAGGCTCGCGATCAATACACCTATCGTCAGGATGTGAAAGTCCAAACCGTGGACGGCGATACCGTGGACGGCGAATACCGCGAAGTTTTTGATGTCATGTTCGACGATAAGGGCAAGCGCATGGAAAACGTGGTTTTCGCCCCGCAGTCGAGCCTTACCAAGATTTACATGTCGCAGGAAGACATGCAGGACATCCGCCACATGCTGCCCTTTGTGCTGGCTACCGAGCAACTCCCCGAGTACAACGTTCTCTACGTCGGCCAGCAGCAGGAAGATGAGTTGCACTGTTACGTCTTCGATATCGCCCCGAAAAAAATCGAGGAAAAGAAACGCTATTTCCAGGGACGTGTGTGGGTCGACGATCACGATTTCCAGATCGTGAAGACTTACGGCAAGACTGTCCCCGATATCCGCAAGAAGCACGGCGATGAAGAAAATCTGTTCCCCAAATTCACCACCTGGCGCCAGCAGATAGACGGCCAGTACTGGTTCCCCGTCTACACCAAGGCCGACGACGAACTACACTTCAAAACCGAAGACGTGCACATCAAGGAAATCGTTAAGTACGAAGACTACAAACGCTTCGGCTCGAATGTGAAGATCTTGTACGAAGGCAAGGAAATTCCCAAGAGCGATCAGAAGCCGGACGCGAATAAGCCGCCGCAGAAATAGCTATCAGCTATCAGCTTTCAGCCGTTAGCAATACGGCGTCTCGGAGGACAGTGGAGATACAGCGGGCTTCTCGATTGTGCGAGGGCAGCTTAATTGATTTTGTGCTGATAGCTGACAGCCGAGAGCTGACAGCTTAATAGAACAGATACTTTCTCCACTTATCATCCGACCGGCCCATGAGCCGCATGATGTGCCGGCTGGTGTGGAGATTGAACGCGCGGGGCTCCCGCATCAACTTCATCGACGCCTCGGCCGGCGACTGATTCCCCTTGCGTCGGTTGCAGGGATGGCAGCAGGCAACCAGATTCTCCCAGGTAGACGAGCCTCCGCGCGAACGCGGGATGACATGGTCCAGCGTCAATTCACTCGAGGACAATACGGTTCCGCAGTACTGGCACGTGTTGCGGTCGCGCAGCAGAATGTTTTTCCGCGACAACGCCCGGCTCTGATGCGGGATCCGCCGGTATTCGAGCAGCCGGATGACCGACGGCAACCGCATGGCGACGCGAGCCGAGTGCAGGAAGTGACCGTTCTCCTCCTCGGTCATAGCCACCCCCTTCAGCACCAGAACCAGCGCCCGCCGTGCCGCGCAGACATTGATCGGCTCGTAAGAGGCATTCAGCACCAGAACGGGTGCGAGCAGAGCATGGCCATCGCCGCTGCGGTGAGGGGCCGCCATGGACGAGAACAACCCGGCGTTATGCCGGGATCCTGAATCGTATTCGCTGCGCAAAGACATACCCAAAATCGATTTTCAAGGTTTCAAAGTTTCGAGTTCAGTTCTTTCCGCGTTGGCCGAGAATTGTTCGTCATCCTCGAAACGTTGCAACTCTGAAACCTTGAAACCTTTATCTTCAGCGTACTTAGATGCGGTTTTCAGGGTGCGCGCCACGATCGCAACCCACACCTTCGATGCCCCGGCGCGGCGAAGCACCTTGGCACATTCCGCAACCGTGGTTCCCGTCGTATAAACATCATCTACGAGAAGTACTTCGCGACCAGTGACTTCCCGGGCACGGGCAACTCCAAAGGCTCCCCGCAGGTTCTCGCGGCGTTGGTGACTGGTCAAGCCGATCTGCGAGTGCGTGTCTCGCGTCCGTTGTAACAAGTCCGGCGCCAGTTGCAGGCAGCCATTCGCCGAATAGATCTTGAGGGCCGCAGAGGCAATAATCTCTGCCTGATTAAAGCCTCTCTGCCGCCGCTTGCCTTTGAAGAGAGGCACAGGAACGACCAGCACGTTCTCCTGCTCAAATTCGGAGTCCAATCCGCTCCACGCTTCAGCCAGCATCCGGCCGAGCACATTCGCGGCAGGCCGTACACCGCTGTACTTCAGCAGGTGAATGAGTTCGCGAAGGCCGCCGTCATAGCTGCCGTACGCCACCGCCCGTTCGTAGGGACGATCGAGCCTTCGGCACACCGGACAGCGGCGCAGCCCGTCCTCATCCGCTTCGGCGTAGCTGGACAAGACTCTTTCGCCGCAAATCGAGCAAATCTTTCCCTCGACCGGATGAATTTTGGCCAGGCATTCGGGACATACGGGCAGGCGCGAGATATTTAGCAAGGGAAAACCGCAAATGCGGCAATCGGAAGGAAACAACACGCAAAAGAGGCTCTCGGCAGCGCGCTGAGCGCAGGCTCGCGCCGCACTCGACCAAGCCTTTTCGGACGCAACGACAGGCCCGCCTACTGCCACCGCAGACTGGCTAGCCCGGATTAGGTCCTCGCTACTGCTGAAGACGGCCTCCTCAATCGTCCCGCGGGGACACAAGTCCGACCGCGGTCAATCTTCTGTTCTTACCCCAGCAGTATAGCGGCGACCGGCGTTGCTAGGCAACGTTGCGATTGGACGTGGCGGCCTGTTTTCGGGGCGCGATCCGCGGCATCTCCGCCAATCGCTCCCGTACCGGCGTAAATATCAGCCGGTAGTCACGCCGGAAGCATTCTCCGCAGCGTACTGGCTGCAGCAGAAATAGCGGAAGAATATAGCGCTCAGTGAGAGTACGCCGCCGTGAACGGAAACCCACTTCGCTTCCACAATCACGGCATCGATAAGGCTGGCCAAAGGGACTATCGGGGGAGTCACTCATAAGACTGGCACCTCGAACAAAATGACGGAATGACGAAGAGGCGAACCTTGCGGATATTTTACACCCGCAAGGCCCGCAAAACTAATCATTAATCCCGGGGTTATAGCCGAAGTGATAAACTCAGCCTTTGAGGGGGACCAGGATATGCCAGAGAGTCCCACACCCAAACCCGCCCGCCCATGGCGGGTCGTGGCAGAGGAAGCCTCGCACGAGTATGACCCCGTGAAAATGTCCGAGTTAATGCAGGAACTCAACCGGGCCTTGGAAGAACAGGGAATCACAAAATCCAGCGGGGTTCCGGAGCGAAAACTGGCTTAGCTCGCCGAGATCGTCAGATTACAATTCCACAGAGTCCTTCCCTGCCCCGGCGTATACTGAAACCGGCGTACAGGACGCCGCCCGTCCGCGGACAGGACTGAGTCCACCTGAGCGAATTTCAGGAATCCAGATTCGTAACGAATCTCCTTTCGCCCGTTGCAGCGGACCCCGGGCATATTCGAAGGAGGTCCGTTATGCCCAAGCAGTTTCACGATCGTCACTTTCCTGTCCGTCCCAACCTCGAACAACTTCGGCATCAGGCCAAGGATTTGCTGCGAGCGATTCGCAAGCAAGACCCCGAAGCTCTAGCCGATTTCCGCAAGCATCATCCCCAGGCTATCGATTCCGCGGCCGCCAGACTCGCGGATGCGCAACTGGCATTGGCCCGTAGCTACGGGCTGCCCAGCTGGCCGCGGCTGGTCACGGCCTGCCGCATGACCGAGGCAATCTGGCGCGGCGATGTGAATGCTGTCCGCGAACTGGTGTTGAAAGATCCGCGATTGCTCCACGAGTCAGCGCGCGGAGTCCCCGACAGCAACTGGGGTCCGCCCATGTCCTACGCCGCCAACGTCGGGCAGGACGAAATCATCGCGATGCTGCGCGAACTCGGCTCGCAGGACGTGCAACACGCCTTCGACCGCGCCTGCCTGCAAGGAAAAATTGAAACCGCGCGACGCCTCTATGCCATGGGGGCACGGCCTGCGCCCGGATCGATCGGGGGAACGTGCGAAACACTGAATGCGGATGGCATGGCTTTACTGCTCGAACTCGGCGCCGCACTCGCCGACGAGCACGGAGACACACTCGCGCCCGTAGCATCGCTCCTCACAACCTACAGCCGCTATCCGGAAGGCAAGCATCGATGTCTCGAACTCGTGGCAGAGCACGGCCTCGAATTGCCGGACACTCCGGTCATGGCGCTGCATCGCGGCCGCATCGACTTGCTCGAGGAGCATCTGCGCCGGGATCCACATCTTGTCAGCCGCACTTTCAAGCTGGCAGAAATCTATCCGACGGAACTGGGCTGTGGCCCCGACCTTTCCTACGGATTGCATGGCACGCCGCTCGATGGCACGACGTTGTTGCATATCTCGGTGGAATTCGATGAAATCGAAATTGCCCGCTGGCTGATCGAGCACGGCGCCGATGTGAATGCCCGCGCCGAAATCGATTCCGACGGCTTTGGCGGGCACACACCGCTTTTCGGCTGCGTCGTAAACGATTCTAATCTTTGCGGGAGACAACGCGACGCTGCATTTCCCCGACTGCTGCTCGACCACGGCGCTGATCCGAACGCTCGTGCTTCCCTGCGCAAGGAATTGCACTTTGTTCCCGATGAAACCATGCACGAGTATCGCAATGTAACTCCGATCGGTTGGGGCAAGCAGTTCCACGGGCAACGCTTTCATGACTGGGTAAGCAAACCCGCGATGCAACTCATCGCCGAATGCGGAGGAAAAGAATAGAGTTCAAGGAGCGGCAGTTTCTCCTGGCCGGCGCGTCCTTCGTGTACCTTCGTGTGCTTGGTGGTTGAAGATCCTGAAAATCGAACGGGGCGGCCTCACGGGCCAACTCCGCATCAAAGTTGATAATATGGTGCCTGCCTGCTGCGAACGCATTCACGGCGGGAACATCGCGGACTCGCTCTTTTACAAGCGCCTCTCGGTTCGAGCGCGGCGATCCGTCACCCGGCAGCGGGAGGAGAATGAATGATTCAAAAGTTTCGAACGGTTCCCGGCCTTGGCCTTTTTTCATGCGCGCTTCTGATGGCCATTCTGGCAGGAACCCCAAGCCTTTCCGCCCAACAAACCACGCAAACTCCGGCGCAGTCCGAGAACCCCCAACCGCAAGCCCAGCAACCCGACCAGGGGCAGTCCAGCAGCAGCAGCCAGGAGGCGTCGGCGGAAGAGACCACGCGAACGCGCAAGAAGAAAGACTACAAGAACTGGACGTTCAACGTGGACGGCGGAGCCAGCCTGACCAATGGAACAACTGCGCAATTCGTGCGCGGGGGAGGTGGCATCATCGGCGCCGGCGTCGCCCGCAACGCCAGCAAGTATTTCGGATTACGGCTCGACTTCCAGTTCGATAATCTGCCCCTGCGCAATTCGGCGCTTGAACTCGCGCAGGCGCGGAGCGCGACCAATCATGCCTACACCTTGATGCTCGATCCCATCATTAACATTCCTGCGTCGAAGAACTGGGGCGGATACGTCGTCTTCGGAGGGACTTTCCTTCGGCGTTCAGGCAAACTCGATTCCTCCAGTGCCATTCCCGGGTCCGCCTGCGGCACGTTCTTCACCTGGTGGGGCAACTGTTACGCCGGCAGCTTGCCGGTAAGCGGAAGATTCCTGAACGAAAACCAGAACGAGGTTGGTTACAACTTCGGCGGCGGCATCAGCCGCAAGGTTCGATCCAATATCGACGTCTACGTCGAGTTCCGCTACGTGCATGGCAAGCACAACGGCGTCAGCACCGACTTCCGTCCTATTACGCTGGGCGTGCGCTGGTGAGGAGCGGGTTTGAGATTGCAGATTTGAGATTGCAGATTTGAGATTGCAGATTTCAGAATGCAAAATTCAGAATACAGAAGTAAGGACTAACCATCTCACGTCTTCAATCTGAAATCTTCATTCTTCATTCTGAATTCTGACTTCTTCATTCTTATTTTTTAAATCTGCAATCTAAAATCTGCAATCTGCAATCTGCAATTTTCTACTCTGGGTTCGTGCGGTAGCTCCACAAATCCGCAGCGAGCTTCTGCAATTGCACGAACGAGGACGCGGTCGCCGGCTGCGTAGCTTCCGAACCTGCGTTCGCCTCGCGCACTGCCTCTTCCACAATCGAGTGCGCGGGAGCGAGCGAGCATGCGGGATCGGTTGCCTCGGCATGCCCGGTAAGCAGGAAGGCTTGACATCGGCAGCCGCCGAAATCTTCGGTTCGGCGCTCGCAGCTGCGGCACGGCCGCGGCATCCAGTCCTCTCCACGAAATTTCTTGAACGACGACGACTCCTGCCAGATCCATTCCAGCGATTTCTCGCGCACGTTCTCAAACGTAAGGCCCGGCAGAACCTCCGCGGCATGGCACGGTAAAACTTTTCCTGAAGGATTGATGAGCATCAATCTTCGCCCCCATCCTCCCATGCAGGCTTTGGGATACTGTGCGTAGTAATCAGGCACGACCGAATCGATGCGCATCTTTCCCGCAAGCCGCTTCTCGGCGTCGGCCACGATCTTCACGGCTTTTTCGAGTTGCGCTCGGGTCGGCATCAGCGCGGCGCGATTGGGGAGCGCCCATCCGTAGTACTGGGTATGCGCGATCTCAACCCGCTCCGGATTCAGTTGCTCGATGAAGGCGATCATTTCTTCGAGATGGTCCAGATTCTGGCGGTGCACGACGAGATTAACGGTGAATGCGATCTTGTGCCGGCGAATGGCGCGCGACAGATCGATCTTGTGGGCGTGCGCTTTCGCACCGGCAATCCAGTTCGCGGCTTCTTCGCGGGAATCCTGAAAGCTGATCTGGATATGATCGAGGCCCGCATCGACCAGCGCTTGTAGCCGCTGATCGTTCAGGCCGATGCCGGAAGTGATGAGGTTGGTGTAAAGTCCCGCGGCGCGTGCGGCGGCAATCAGTTCCGTCAGATCGGCCCGCGCCAGCGGTTCGCCTCCGGTGAAGTGCGCGTGCAGCATCCCCAAGTTACCCGCTTGCCGAAAGACACTGGTCCACTCTTCGGTCGAAAGCTCTGACTGCGTTCCCGCCAACTGCATGGGATTCGAGCAATACACGCAATGCAGCGGACAGCGGTGAGTCACTTCGGCAATGAGGGCGAGAGGGTTAGAAAGCATTCAGTAATTGTGTAATTGAGAAATTTGGAAATTGAGTAATGGAGAAATTGATCGACGCACCTTGCCTGAAATTAAATTACCCAATTTCTCAATTACCAAATTACTCAATAATCCACGATTCGTTTGCGCTGCAACTGCTCCAGGAACGTGCCGATATCGGCGCGAATTTTTTCTGGATCGGTGGTGCCAAATTCTTTTTGCAATTCCGCGATGAGTTCGCCGAAGGTGCGCTGGCCATCACAACGCTCGAGCACTTGACGTCCTGTGCCCTGCAGCTTGATTGCGCCTTCGGGAAACAGGATCACGCGATTTTCTTCCGTCCCGCCCCAGCGGCAGCCGGCGGCAAGACGCGGCTGGCTTGCGTCGGAAGGGGGCGCCACGTCAATTCCCTTCCTGAATGAGAAACGCGCCCGGCGGAGGCCATCCGGGCTGCACGTAAGCAAAGTAAAGCGCGTCAAGCTGCGCCCACAAGATGTCGCACTTGTCGCGGAGCGCCTGGATTGCGAGTTCCTGTTCGGCCCGCGTTTTCGCGTTCTCGTAGACGTAGTTGATCGCGAACTTCGCATCTTCGGGCGCCTGCGTGAGGCGCGCCTCGAAATACGCCAGGCCGCCGGAGAGCCAGGGATAATGCTCGCGCAGCTTTTCCATGCGGAGCGAGATCAGGTCGCGCGAAAATAATTCCGTCAGCGACGAGGCGACCGCTTCGAGAAGAGTCCGGGTGCGCACAATGTTGAGGTATTCGTTGACCGCGAAACGCGTGGCCGGAAGTATTCCGCTGCCGGAGCGAACCTGATCAGCGCTGAGTCCAGTGGCTTCGGCCAGTTTCAGCCAGCGTTTAATGCCGCCTTCGTTGTGGGGAGTGCCGTCGCCGTCGTGATCGATGACGCGCTTGCGCCAAGCGCGGCGAAACGCGGGATCCGGCCCGCGCGAGAGGATGATCGAGTCCTTAATCGGAATGATCGCCTGGTAGTAATAACGGTTCAGGGCCCAGGCCTGCAGCTGGCCGCGGGTGAGGCGGCCCTGGTGCATCATCAGGTGGAACGGATGCTGGTGGTGGTAGCGCTCTTCGCCGACGGCGCGCAATTGGGCGCGGAGTTCGTCAAAGGTCAGCAGCGTGTCGGCCGCAATCGCATCTACAGTTCGAATTGGCATCCGTCCTCCGCCAATTCCCATCCGGCATCGCGCATCTGGCGGTGCTCAGGGCCAGCCTCGTTCAGCATGGGATTGGTGTTGTTGATATGCACATAGATTTTACGTGGACGGCGCAGTTGCGCCAACCGGGCGAGGCTGCCGGAGGGCGAGGAGACGGGGACGTGTCCCATATCCCAGGCGCTCTGGCCCGAGCCTTGGGTGCGGATGAGTTCGTCGGCGTCCCAGAAAGTGCCATCGAAGAGCAGGACATCGCAAGACTCGAATTGGCGGAGGAGAGACTCGTCGATGCGCGGCACGGCGGGCATGTAGGCCAGGCGCTTGCCTGAAGGCGAATCGACGATGAGACCGAGAGACGATTCGAGAGGCGCGAGTTGAGACCGCCGCGGCGGCGAGACGTAGGCGGGAAAATGCGTACCGAGCGGGAGGGCTCGGCAGCGCAAGCCGGAGTCGTTTCCGCCGGGTTCGAGAAGCGAAAATGAAGCGCCGGGCGTGAACTCGATCCAACTGACTTGATCGGGGACGCGCTGCAGCATGGCGAACATGGAATTGTCCTTGTTCAGAATGCGGCGGATGGATTTGGTCGCGTGCACGCGCAGCGGTTGGAGCTCGCGCAGAAGGAGCAGGCCGAGGACGTGGTCGATGTCGGCGTTCAGCAGGACAGCTCCGGCGATGGGCGATTGGCGGACGCTTGATTGGCCCGCAACGCGGCGCGGATGCAGGTCGGGTGTGGCTTCGATTTGGGCGCGGAGGTCGGGAGATGCTCCTACAAGGAACCAGGCAGTGCCGTCGGAACTGATCGCGATCTGGGTCTGGGAACGAGCCTTGCCGGGGAACGTTCCGGCGCGAATCGCTTGGCAGTTGGGGCAGGCGCAATTCCATTGGGGGAAGGCGCCACCGGCGGCCGAGCCCAGGATTTTGACTTGCATGGTGGAAGTGTAGCGCAGCGGAAGCTTTGAGCTCTCAGCTTTCAGCTCTCAGCTTTCAGCTTGAACCAAAACTCATCCAGTGCTTGATACTCTCCCCCTTCCCTCTTGGGCTGTTGAGATCATGGACTTAGGTGGTGGACCGCCGGTAAAATCAAGCGCTCAATATTTTGCATAGCCTTCTGCGGTCGTCTAATTGGATCCTAACTTGCTCGGGGTTAAGATTTGGCGACTGCCTGTACTGCCATGCCACGCAGGCGCAAAATCATCGTCTACATCGCCACCAGTGCTGACGGCTTTATTGCCCGAGAGGACGGCTCGGTCGACTGGCTCGACCGTCCGAGTCCGAAGGGAAACTACGGCATGGATGCGTTCTATCAATCGATCGACACGATCCTGTGGGGCAGGAAGACATACGAGACGGCGCTCGGCTTTCAAGAGAAAGGCCTGGCGGAGTCGGCGTTCGATACGAAGGTCAAAAACTATGTCTTCACACGCACTCTTCTGCAAACGCCGGCACCGGCGGGTGTGGAGTTCGTGAGCGAGCCCATCAAGGCCTTCGCAACGCGTCTGCGGAAGAAGAAGGGGAAAGACATCTGGATGATGGGCGGCGCCGGCATCATTGCGTCGTTTCTCGATGAAGGAGAGATTGACGAGTTCATGATTCACGTGATTCCCACGTTTATCGGCGAAGGCATTCCTCTGATTGCGTCCGGCCGGCGCACCGTGCCGCTCAAGCTGATCTCCAGCACGAAGTTTAGCGACGGTGTGGTCCAGCTGCACTATGGCGTCGGTGAGTAAGATTCACGTTCGGCAGGCATGCGTTTGGTCTCGCCTAAGAAGACTACAGGTACGTTCGGGTCGCGTTGGATGGCCATGCGGGAAGTGTCGCCATCCGGTGCGGCGGCGAGGACGCCGGCGCTACCTGTTGCTCAGCCGGCGTCGACCCGGCGCTACTTTGCTAGTTGCGCATTAGGGCTGGTATCGGCTCTGGGAGAACGGGAGATTCGGCCGTGCGCAGGGATCGCCGGCAGATCGCGGACACGACATAGAGGAGCGCGGCCAGGATGGTCAGTGATTTCAGTCCGAACCACATGGACGAGGATTCCAGCAGGCCGCCAAGCAAGGCTCCAAACAGGTTTGAGCCGAGGGCGCTGCCGCGGAATCCTGCCCGCTCAAAACTGGAGATGAAAATGATGCCGGCAAAAAATACGGGTGTGCAGAGAGCGAGCGTGGCTACGGCGGCACGCAGGATCCACGATTCATAAAACAACTTCCCAAGAGGAAACGCGTACATCGCCGCCAACGAGAAGAACAGGCCCGAGTACGCCATCCACAGCGGAACCCGCCGCCAGGCGCTGTACAGCAGGTTCGCGGCGACGATCAACAGCAGCAGCCCGGAAACAACTACTGCATTAACGATCCAGGTCGTCCCGAACAGGAGCGCCATCTTGCTGACGATCTGGGCTTCCAGCAGCATGAATCCTGCGCCGAGAAACATGAAATGCAGGTCGACGCGTTCTCCTTCGCCGCTGGCCTGGCGGAGGAACCAGCCAAAGACGATGAGCACAGCGAGCGAGACCAGAATCACGATGATCGGAAGGCCGGGCGCATGCTGGTAGAAATACGGCCAATCGTCTGTCGTGGGCGCGGCGTCCTGCATGGGCAGGGTACCATGTGACGCGAGATAGGCGGCGAGGGAAGGATCGGAAATTGCTTTGGCGAGGCGCTCGGGAGATCCAGCGACGAAAAAGCGTCCGGACATGTCGAAGCCGCCAATGTCGGCCTGGAACTGGACGGGTTTCTGCCCGAAGGTCGCCTGCATGAGTTGGTAGAGGCGGCCGGCGATCCACGGAGTCTCCACCTGAAACTTCACTACAAACAGGCCGTCCGGCTTCAGCAACTGTTTGGCGCGAGCCAGCGCTTCGCGCGTGTAGACATAGTTGTCAATGCGAATGTTGGTAAAGTGCGAAGTGGTGGTGTGGGAATCGAGCAACGAGAAGACGATGAGGTCGAACTTCTCGTGACTGTTCTCGATGTAATTGCGGGCATCGTTCACCACTACGTGCACCCGCGGCGATTCATAGGGATGCTCGAAGTGCAGGTGCTTCCCCAGTTGCAGAATGAGGGGATCGATCTCGACCGCTTCCACGTGGCCCGCGCCGTTGCGCAGTGCCGCAGCGACGTCGTTGCCCATGCCCGATCCAAGAACGAGCACAGAGGGCGGCGACGGATAAAAACGGTAGGGCATGTTGTATGAGTTCTGGTCAAGCGGGTGCTGGCGGAACGCGGCCGCGTGTGCCCGAACGAACTCCGGCGAAAGGTCCACAATCTTCTGATAGAGGGAGCTATTGGTGATCAAGCTATAGGACACCAATTCGCCGCCATCGTACTGCGGAAGAATGGTGAGCTTTTGGTAGGGAGACCAGTACGTGTCGGCATTGCGATCCTCGGGAAGCGCCAGCAGGCCGACACATACCAGGAATCCTATGGCGAGAATTCTTCTTGCCTTGACATCACGCCAAAAGAAAGCCGAGCACAGGATTCCTGCCACGAGAGTCCAGACCCACGGCGGCTGGTTCAGGAAGCAGAGCAAGGTGAATCCGGCGATGCCTGCAAGGCTGGCGAGGACATTGACACTGTATGCGGTGATTCCTTTGGGAGCGTTCTCGAGGTACCAGCCGACAACTTGACCGAAAGGAATGAAGGCGGTGGCAATCAAGGCGAAGAGAGGAACGACGAAGATCATCGCCAGCAGCATGCCGGCCCAACTGGTGGGCATCGCGGGAACGCCCCAGATGTGAACCTCAACGCTGGCCCCCAATAGTTGGGGAAGATCGTCAATGCAGCGTTGCAAGGGCGGAATTGGAAGCTTCAGGACGAGAGCGAGAAGCAGGAGCGGGCTGAGCAGAGCTGTCACCTGAATTCGCCTCCGGCACAGATAGCAACCCAGGCCGAAACCGAGAAAGCACGCCACCAAAACAAAGTTCTTGAAGTAAGCGAAGATCCGGATTTCCGACGAGACCCAGCGGATCATCAGCATTTCGGTAAAAAGGCTGAGCAGGCTGATTAAGGCCAGGGGGCGCCAGCCAAAGCCGCCGAGATCTTCGATACGGACTTCGAGACGGCGGGGGGGACTCGCGGGATCGCGAAGGGTTCTGAAAACCTGGTAGACCAGGAAAACCGAGAGAGCTGCGATGAGAAGCAGAAACGCGAGTGAACTGAGAGGGAGTGGAAAAGTCGGCAAGAGGGCGGACATCGGTTCAGTTCCGTGAAGGAGTGGGTTGGGTACGAGCTAACGGTAACAGGAATCGCGGTGTTTCGCGGGTGCCGAAGGTAACTGGAGAGTGGAGGCCGGTGCCTAACCACGGAGCGGGGGCGGGACGCCGGCGCTACGGTCCGGGCAGGCGCTGCCCGGCGCGGGGCTAGTGTAACTTTGCGTATTCTGCTTTGGCTTTTTTCAGGATGGGGATGTCGGCATCGGCGTCTTTCCAAAGAGCAAGAAAATCCTGGTAGGCGGCTCGCGCTTTGGCGCGGTCGCCTGCTAACGCGTAGGCGCGACCGAGTTGGAGATGGGCTAGTGCACCCGTCACGAAATTCACTACGACACCTTGATGATCCAGCATTTTCTGGAATTCCGCGGCAGCGGCATTGCCGTTACCTGAGGTGAGATAAGCATGGCCGCGCACGTAGACCGGGTAAAGACAGTTGAACGACATTCCGGCCTCACCCAGTTCGTAGGGAGCGGGAGCTTCCAGATCGGTGAGCGCCTGGGAGGCATTGGCTTGATTGAGTGCGAGGGCTGCATCAATGGTGGGCAGCCAGTAAAGCTGCAGCATGGTATTGCTCGGGTAAGCCTTCCTCAGTTCGTCGGCGAGGGCCTTGGCGCGCGCGGAATCCCCGCTGCGGGCGAGAGTGAGCGCGGCCAACACTTTGACATCTCTGCCGGGAGATAAGGCCAAGGCCGCAAAGACTCCGCGCTTGGCGGCAGCAGCATTTCCCAACTCGGCTTCGCGCAGCGCAGCATTGACCTGCCATGCGGCGGCGGTCTCTTTGGAGTCGGCGCGGACGGCTGAGTCTACAGCGCGTCGCGTGAAATCACGCGCCTGGTTGAGGCGGCCATAGTAGGCTTCCGTGTCGGATTGGGTCGAGAGTAATTCATCTTCGTCTCCCGGCCTGCCCATGGCCCAGGCGAGTTGCTGCGCCATGAGCGCAGTGTCTCCGCGAAGAAAAGCGAGAACGTACAAGTCATCGCGCAGGGCGGCGCTATCGAGCTTGTGGCCAAATGCCTCATCAAGCGTGGCCTTGGCCTCGTCCAGGCGATTCAGGCTGAGATACTTCGATGCGAGGTTCGAATAATTAACGCCACTGTCGGGGGCGAGGCGCAAGGCTTCCGTTTGTTCCGCGAGAGCTTTTTCGTACTGCCCCATGGCGGAATAGTTGGCGCCCAGGTCGCCGTGAGGAACAGCATCGCGGGGATAGCTGGCGATCCACAGTTCGTACGTCTGCATCTCTTTATTCAGTTCTCCCGTGGCCGCGAAATAGTCGGCCGCGATACGGAGCTTCTCGCGCTCGCTGGCCCGGTCTCGCAACTCGTATGCCTTGGTCGCGTAAGTGAGCGCGAGCGTTGGCTGTTCGAGATTGCCGTACCTCACTGCCAAGCCGGCGTAGGCCATGGCAAAATTCGGGTCGAGTTCGATGGCTCGCTTCAGAAAAGGAATGCTGGGCGCGTCTCCTTGTTCGTGAACGATTTTGACTGCCATGCTGAAGTTTTGCAGGGCTTCGAGCGAGGAGGTAGTGGCTTCAATCGGGACTTCGAATTTCTGCACTGAAGGCAGCGCCTCACCCAATTTCGCGCGCAGGCTGGAAGAGGCCCGGCTCAGAACCTTCAGAACATTCTCCTTGGCGCTGGCCTCCCCCGCCTCTTTGGCCAGACTGTCACCGGTGCTGCACGCGACGGCATTCAATTCCAGGTAGTAATGGGTGCCCAGGCTGGAGATCATTCCTCCCAGTACAGCCTGGCTTCCCGTGCGCTGGCAGAGTTCGCGAGCGACATCCTGGGTGATGCGTTCATTCTCCGGATGTCCCATCATGCGCAGGGTTTGGCTGATTTTTCGGTCCGAGAGAATGTTCAGGAACGGAGACTGCCCCAATTCCACCGCCAGGGCTTGTTTCAGAGCATCGTCGAAAACGGGATCTCCTGTCCGGTTGTCGAAATCGGCGAGAACGATGGTGTCTTTTTCGGTTAAGAGCTTGGCGCGGTGCGAGCGGTAGTAAAGCCCGGCGGCGCCCAGGGCGGCAACGAGCAGGACTGCCGCCGGCACAATCATTTTTCTCAGGCTTTTGTTCTGAGCGGCCGGTCGTGCTGGCGAGACGCCGGAGCCAGAATCGGTCGCCATGGCGCGCCCGCTCTCGGTGTCGCGTTTCAAGCGCTGCAGGTCGGCGCGCATTTCGGCGGCGCTCTGATAACGCAGGTTGCGATCTTTCTCCAGCGCCTTGTGGATCAGCGCCGCGAACGGCGGCGGGATCTGCGGATTCGACTGCGATACGGGCACGGGCTGCTGGTGCAGGATGGCCCCGCAGATTTCCCCGGAACTGGCACCCTCGAAGGGAATCTTTCCCGTTGCCATCTCGTAGAGCACGGCTCCAAAAGAAAACAGGTCGGTACGAGCATCTAGGTCGCGGGCACGCACCTGCTCCGGCGACATGTAAGCGACCGTGCCCACCATGGTGCCCGGACTGGTCAGGTGCTCGACTGTGTCAGTCTCAGTGTTGGCGGCGGCAAGCTGGCTCGACGATTCCCGCGCAGGTGTGACTTTTGCCAAACCGAAATCCAGAATCTTGGCGTGCCCGCGCTTGCTGACAAAAATGTTTGCCGGTTTGATGTCGCGGTGCACGATACCTTCGGCGTGGGCAGCGTCGAGCGCGTCGGCAATCTCGATGGCGAGCGACAGAATTAATTCCGCTTCCATCGGACGCCCGGCGATGCGGTGTTTCAGCGTCATGCCATCGAGGTATTCCATGGCAATGAAGGTGCGGCCGTTCTGCTCGTCAATCTCGTGGATGATGCAGATGTTGGGATGATTGAGAGCGGAGGCGGCCTGCGCTTCGCGCTGAAAGCGGGCGAGAGCCTGGGCGTCCTTAGCTACCTTTTCAGGAAGGAATTTGAGGGCCACAAAGCGGTGAAGTTTCACGTCCTCGGCTTTATAGACAATGCCCATCCCTCCACCACCCAGTTTTTCGACGATGCGATAGTGCGAGATGGTATGCCCCAGCATGGAAGTGGGGTCATGTTAGGCGGGATGCGGAGAGCAAGTCAATGAATGCAGCGAGATGGCAGCGGGGGAATCAGTCGTTGCGGATCTTGCCGCTGGCGGCGAGGCGGTCGAGCCAGCGGCGCGCGGTGGCCGCTTCGCGGCGGTCCGCATGATCGCGCAGAAATTCCCGGAGCTCTCGCGCCGCATCATCGTAACGGCCCACCGCCGTGAGGGATTGCGCCACAAGCAATTCGATTTCCGGCGCCTTGCCATGGGAAGAAGACAGCGCTACCTGGGACATTTGCAGGGCCTGATCGTAGCGGGCTTGCTGGTAATAGGCTTTGGCCAGCGCCCACCGCGTGTCCCAGGAATGGGCAGCGGGGTTGAGTTGCAGAGCCTTTTCCAGAGGCGCCACCGCCGACTCGTATTTCCCTTCATCGCACAGAGCCATGCCGAGAGCCGCGAGAGCACTCGCGTGAGAGGGATCCACCTGGGTAGCCTTTTCCAGAACATCCTGCGCTTTCGACCAGTCGCGTTGCTTCAGAAAAATTACTCCTTGCAGGTACAGAACGTCGGGATGGCTGGGGGCGAGCCGTGCGGCCTCTTTGGCGTGCTTCTGCGCTTCGGCAAGATTGTCCGCGGTCAGGGCCCGCAGGCCTTCCTCCACCGCCTTCTTTGCTTTGGGCGCAAGCAAGGCGCGGCCGGGAGCGCCGGTCGGGTCCGCGGATAGAGAACGCAAGTAAACATCTACCGAGGCCCTGCCGGCCGCGTCGATCCAAACATCTTTCTGTGCGCTGGCGTATCCCGCTGCTTCAACCACAACAGTGAAATCGCCAACATCGTAGGCAACGAGTTCGGCGCGACCGGACGTGGTTTCCGCTTGTCCGCTGGAAATGGTACCGCGGAACAGTTTCACCACCGCCGAGGATGCAATGGGCTCGCCTGACGGGCCATGGACCACGACGCTGATGGTAACGCCTTTGCCATGGAACTCAGTTGCGGCGCTGCCCGTATCTTGCGCACGCGAGGGAACGACGATCAGCCCGAGAAGAAGTCCAAGCAGCACAGCTGACAGGCAGTTTTCCGGGGCGGAAGAGAGAAGCTGTGAACGGTAGCGGCTATAGGCCTGCGAATAGCGCATGACCACTCTCGAAGATTGAACGGGAGATTATGCCAACCGGAAGAGCGCGTCAAGAGGAATACCTGGGTCTGGCGAAGTGGATGCAGAATGCCGGGTATTTCAAGCTCCGCCCGGATTGGTTCTCATGCAGAGACTCAGTGGCCGTTATCGACTTGTGTACGATGCGTGAGGAAATTCTGCTGGCATTGCATGGCGGCCTGATGCAACTCGGCGAATTCGGGTCGCTGGCGAATGGGATCGAACAGGGGATCGTTGTCCATGGCGGGATAGGAACAGTAGTTGCCTTGAATGGCCTTGCGCAGTTGGCGAAAGGCGGCATGGGTTTGTCCGGCAAAGCTCAGCACGGCGGCGTTGACGTAAAGTGTCTCGGGATCGCGCGCGGACCTGGGTTCAACCTCGAGGGCGGCGGCCGCTTTTCGTAATTCCGCCTCTGGCGCATGGTTCAAATACATTCGAGCCAGTTCCGCGAACTGAAAGCCGCCTTGCGATACAGCGCTCGACTCGGCCAATGCAGCCGGTGTGTTGCCGGTGCGGAGAGCAATCATCATGCGCAGCATTGCTCCAAAGCCTGAATGTTCATCCAGCCGAATATAAGTCTGCGCGCCCGGGTAGTCTGCTTTCAAGATGGAGGAGAAAGCACAAGAACGGAAGCCGTTAAATCCCGGATCGAGGGCAAGAGCAGATTCACACTGCCTATCGGCTTCATCGAGAAATCCGGCACAGCGCAAGACATAACTCATGAAATGATGGCCGATCGCTGCGTCGGGACGCCTGCGCAGGAACTCTGCGGCTTGGTCGTAGGCGCCATTCAAATCGCCTTGCTCGGCGCGAATGGGGGTGGAAACAGCGGGCCAGTCGGGTTCGAGCTCCGACTGCCGTCGATATGCTGCAAGCGCCTTTTTCACCGCGGATTCGCCGCCGTTTCCATAGTGATAATCGATGTAATAGCGCGAACCCAGCTCTCCCCAGGCAGGGGCATAACTACTGTCAAGCGAGAGGGATTCCTCCAATCTCTTGATCGCGAGTTGATTGGGCTCAGGATCAAGCGGAATTGTCAGACTGTGCAGAAAGAGTTCGACTGCCCTTTCATTTCTTGACGAGGGCATGGCGCTGGAGGAAGCGCCCGAGATATGAATGGCGGGGAGTAACCCCTCGGCGGCGCGAGAGGCGAGCTGATCCTGCAGGGCAACCAGTTGTTGCGGAGGGACGATGACTTCTCCGCGCCAGACGGACTGGTTCTGGGCGACATCCACCAACTCCATATTGACGTGCAGGTTCTTGTGATCGAGAAGGAAGCCTCCGGCGAGGACATGGGTGACGCGCAACTCGGCACCGACGGTGGCAGGATCGGCCGGCTGAGATCCGTATCGGGCTGTGGATGCGAATGGACGGACTGTGATCGCATGGGCGGAGGTGAGATCTGTGACCAGATCATTGGCGATAGCGAAGCGGAGGTAGTCGAAGTCCGGACCTGCACCCTGATTCGAGAATGGGAGGACCGCGATCACCTTTCGGGGCTCGGAAGGAGTCGCCGGTTGGCGGCGAGCGTACCGCCAGGCGATCAGTGCAATGAGAACGAGGGCCAATGCCGCAAGCGGCCATGCCCAGCTTCGCGAGTTGGGGACGGAGGAAATTTGCTCGGTTACAGACTGAGGCTGCAGTGCCTCCGGCGCGGGCAAGGGCAAATCAGCATTCGCCTGCGCGACCGGTTCGCATTGCACAGGAGCGATGAAGCGATAACCCCGCCGGGGAACGGTCTGAATAAAGATGGGATTGTCGGCATCGTCGCCAAGGGCAGAGCGCAGGCGCTTGAGGGCGGCATTCAGGCTGCCCTCGAATTCAACGTAGGTCCCGTCGGGCCAAAGGGATTGCCGCAGCTGCTCGCGGGTTACGACTTCTCCGGAGTGCTCGAGCAGCAGGCCCAACACGCGTAGAGGCTGCTCCTGGAGTTTGACCGGGGAGCCTTGGCGCAGCAGTTTCCCTGCTTCAGGATCTGCCTGAAAAAGTCCAAAGCGGTAAACCGGTCTCGGCGAAGCTGGCGCTTCCATGCCGCAATGATCGCCCCTTTTGGGGGCTGAGTCTACCACAGGGCTAGAGCACAAGTCACAAGCTCTGCAAAACGGTTGCAAGGCCAAGGGTTATCAGGTCACAAGCGGGTCAGAGGAATGTCGGTTGACTGGGCGGGCGATTGGAGGCAGTCTGCGCGTGCGTGGCACCGGACGCGCGAAGTTTTCACTCCTCCAGCAGAGTTCCTCTGCGCGCGTGCGGCTGCCCGACAATCCGACGGGGCAGAACATGGAAGTCAAAGGGTGGTGTCTTGGTGTGTTCGGCGGTAATTCTTTGCGCGCTCCGCGGTCCCAAGCTTTTAACCGCGGGGGACGTCGAGGCTTCGCTGACTTCGCGAAGATCGGGAAGGCTGAGCTGGGGTTGACGCCGGCACGCTCGGCGGTTGGGCATCACGACGACATCGGCTGCGGAGCAATCCGCCGGTGCGGCTTACTCCCAGGGCCGACGCAGGGAGCTGCAGCTCCCTGCCGTTTTACACGCCCAAGGCCGCACCGGGCACGAATCTGACAGCTGCGTAAATCATTTGAGGAGATGACCTATGCAAATTAGTGGAAGTTCAGTGAGATTCTTGCTGGTTGGAATCGTGGTCCTGCTACTCGGAGGGTTCAGCTCGGGTCAGACCGTTTCGCTGTCGCCTAAGTCTGGGCCGCCGACCACGAAGCTCAGTATCTCCGGTAGCGGCTTCAGCGCCAACAGCGCCGTCGATATTTATTTTGATACTACCGACGAGGCCCTGGTCATCACCGACGGCACGGGTGCGATTGCGAAAACTACCCTGAAGGCTCCCGCTTCCGCCGTGCCGGGTCAACACTGGGTAAGCGCGGTGCAGCGCTCCACAGGCACAGGCAGCCAGGCAGCCTTTACAGTTCAGACCAACTGGGCCCAGCAGGGTTTCGGCCCCAGTCATCAAGGATGGAATTCCTACGAAAATGTGCTGAACACCAGCAACGTAGGAAGCCTGGACCTGCTATGGACGAACAAATTCGGGACTGAGGTGGAATCGTCTCTATCGGTGGTTGGAAATCGCATCTATTTCGCCAGTAACTCTGACGAGATTTCTGCCGCTAAAACATCAAACGGTAGCTTCGTTTGGAATTTCGGCACAAGCGGCAACGTGGAGACGACGCCAGCGGTAGGAAACGGGCAAGTCTGCGCTGGTTCTACCGACAACAACATTTACCTGTTGAACGCTACCACCGGCGCCGTTTCGCAAAGTTTCTCAACTGGCGGCTATATTGTCGGCTCCCCGACGGTAAGCAATGGGCTTTGCTACCTGGGCTCAGCGGATAACAACGTGTACGCGATGTACCTCTCGGACGGCTTCATTCCGTGGGTATACATTACTGGAGGCCCAATCGTTTCCTCCCCGGCCGCTGCCAACGGGATCGTTTACATCAGTTCCGAGGACGGAAATCTTTATGCGCTGAACGCGTCCAATGGATCTTTGATTTGGCAGTATAATACGGGTGGATATCAGGGTACATCGCCGATCGTAGCCAACGGCCTCGTTTTTGTTCCTTCGAACTACACTCAGTTATTTGCCATTTACGCTAGCAGCGGTCAGCTCGCCTGGTCGCTTCCCGTAAACTTGCCTTACACGACCTTTCAAACTCAATTGGCAGCCGCAAATTCGCTTTTGTACTTCTTCTCTGCCAACACTTTGTATGCTGTGCACGTCGGGACAAGCACGGTGAGTTGGGCTGACTCCTTTGGCTCGGATACGTGCGTGCAGCCTTCTGTCGCAAATGGCGTGTTGTACATCGGGGGCTGCTTCAGTGGCCTGATCTACGCGATCGATGCCGCGAACGGCAACATCTTATGGCAATACGGTTTGGCAAATGAGAGTTTGGGAGCGCCTGCCATCGTGAATGGAACCGTTTATGCCGGCGACATCGAAGGAAACCTCTATGCCTTTGGGCTGCCGGCTTCTGCGGCTCCAAAGGCGCCCGTGCGACCAACGCTGGCATCACTCAGCCCAAATCTGGATCTCAAGCCCTGACCTCTTGGCGGGAGAGGCGCGGATTAACCCGAAGAATCGGAATCAGATTTTCGCAAGGAGGATCTATGCGGCTTGGCACCGGAAAAACGAGAGATGTTATGAAACCGAAATGGGACGGGGCGCTCCGGTTAGCCTTGGTTGGCATTTTCGTAATAACGTTTGCAGCGGCGCCGCTGCAGGCGCAGTTCACCTACTGGGACCGGTACGATTTTACCTGCGACGCGGGGCTGGGATGCGCGCCTAACGATCTTGCGCAGTTGGCGCAGGGGCTGGACGGCAACCTGTATGGAACAACCTACGCGGGGGGAACGCATGCCTTCGGCACCATTTTCATGGTGACGCCCCTGGGCGCCTACACAGACTTATGGGAGTTCGATGGCGTGAGCGGGGAAAATCCGCTAGGCGGGCTGACTTTGGCGTCGGACGGGAACTTTTATGGAACTGCCACGTTTGGCGGAGCTTTCAATTGTGGCACGGTCTTTCGGTTCACACCTCCGAGCACGCTCACGGTTCTGCATTCTTTCAACTGCAGCAGCGACGGCCAGTTTCCGGCGGTTCCTCCGATTCAGGGGGCAGACGGGAATCTGTATGGCGTCGCGAATTCTGGCACGGTCTACAGCATAGCGCTAGCGACCGGGATTTTTACGCCACTATCCCAAGCACCTCCGACGATATACGCACCGCTATATCTGGCGTCGGACGGAAATCTTTATGGCACGTCCGCGTATGGAGGCGACTTCAACTCCGGCACGGTCTTCCGTGTCAGCACGCCGGGAGGAGCCATTAAAGTGCTCCACAGCTTTACTGGGAGTGATGGCTACAATCCCGACTCTCCAGTAGTGCAGGGATCGGACGGGTATCTCTATGGCACCACGCTTAGCACGACATTTAGCGATCCCCCTGGGGTCATCTACAAAATGAGCTTGTCCGGGAAACTGGTGGTTGTGCATGACTTCGGCCAGTTCACTTCTACCTGGACCAATCCTGATGGTGCATTTCCGCAGGCTGGACTGGTGGCCGCATCGGATGGAAATTTTTATGGTGTAACCGGGGCAGGGGGAGCCAACGGATACGGAACCATCTACCAGTTCAAGTCTGCTACCAACTTCACAAAGCTTTTCGATCTCAACGGATCGGCAAACGCGATTCTAGGCGGCACCACGAATACAGGCCTGATCCAACACACTAACGGCTCGTTGTTCGGAGTAACCAGCGAACTCGGCGCATATGCGGAAGGGAATCTCTACAACCTGACTGCCGTAAACTTCTCGCAAATACTGACAGTAGCGGGACCGATCTTCGTGCTGCCCGGCGGTCCGGTCCAGATTCTGGGCAACAGCTTGACCCAGGTTTCGAATATCAATTTTGGTGCGGTACCAGCTACTTTCAGGATCGGGAGCGACAGCCAGCTTTTGGCGACCGTGCCCTTTGCCGCGGTGGATGCCGCGATTAGTGCAACGTACGTTACGGGGCTGCAGGTGGGAACCGTCTCGTCGGTGCACATCCTTCCGCTGATTACGACCATCGATCCACTATCGGGACCTGTGGGGACGGTGGTGACTATTTCGGGTGGCGGCTTCAACGGAGCCACCAAGGTCTCTTTCGCGGGGGTCGATGCGACAAGCTACTCCGTGGTAAGTCCGAGCACGATCCAGGCCACGGTGCCGAGTGGTTTTATCAAGGGACGAGTGGCGGTTAAGACACGCAACGGCAAGGCAACCAGCACACAAAAATTTTTGGTGCAGTGACAACAACGAGCGGGGAAAGTCGGTCGCTGGTTGCGACAGTTAAAGTTCCTGGCGCTCTTGACCATGCAAGATTGCAACTGACCTGCCCGCGTCAGGGGGAGGCGCGGTGGTTGGATGCAAGCCTCGAGGCACGCTGAGCGGCGTCAACGCGGCTGCTTAGCGTGCCTTATGCTTTTAGGCAGCGCCATGGCGGAGGTCCGTGACGCGCCGCGGGTTGCGGTGTAAAATCAGCCGCGTTCGAGTCGGGACCGCGGCGCATCTAGCAATGTCGTCCAGTTGGCGCGCGGATCCTTCACCTTATTTCCATGGAACATTTTGACGTTGTGATCGTCGGGGCGGGGCTTTCCGGAGTTGGAGCGGGGTGCCGGCTACAGGTGCGCTGTCCGGGGAAAAAGTACGTCATCCTCGAGGCACGGAAGGAGATTGGGGGAACGTGGGATTTGTTCCGCTACCCCGGCGTGCGGTCGGACTCGGACATGTTCACGCTGGGATATCCGTTTCGTCCATGGAAAGAAGCGCGAGCGATCGCCGACGGGCCTTCGATTCTGAAGTATGTGCGGGAGACGGCGCAGGAATTCGGGATCGATCAGCACATTCGATTTCAACAGCGCGTCGAGTCAGCTTCTTGGTCGTCGCAGGAGGCACGCTGGCGGGTTGAGGTAAGGACCGGTGCGGGCGAGAAGGCGCAGTATAGCTGTGACTTCTTGTACGGGTGCACGGGATATTACCGCTATGAGGCTGGTTATGAGCCGAGCTTTCCGGGGGCAGAGCGATTCCGCGGGCAGATAGTGCACCCGCAGCGCTGGCCGGAAGACCTCGATTATGCCGGCAAGAAAGTTCTGGTGATCGGCAGCGGGGCAACGGCGGTGACGCTGGTCCCCGCGATGGCGGGAACGGCGGCGCACGTCACGATGCTGCAACGCTCCCCGACTTATATCTTGAGCTTGCCGAACCATGATCCGCTGGCGAAGATGATGCGGCGATGGCTGCCGGGGAGGGTAGCTCAGCGGGCGGTGCGCTGGAAGAACATTTTGATCAGCATGGGAATTTACCAGCTCGCCCGGCATGCTCCGCAGCAAGCGCGGCGAATGTTTCGCGAGGGAGCCGTGCGGAGCCTGCCCGCAGGCTATGAGGTGGACAAGCACTTCAATCCGAGATATCAGCCTTGGGATCAAAGGTTGTGCCTGGTTCCGGATTCGGATTTATTCAAAGCGATCAGTTCGGGGAAAGCGTCGGTCGTGACCGACCAGATCGAGACCTTTACCGAACGCGGCGTCCGGCTGCAGTCAGGCCAGGAATTAGAGGTCGACATCATCGTCACCGCGACCGGATTGCAGATGCTGGCGCTGGGCGCGGTGAAGCTCACGGTTGACGGCACGCCGGTCGAGCCGGGCGCGGCATTTATCTACAAAGGGACGATGCTGAGCAACGTGCCGAATTTTGCATTCTGCATCGGCTACACCAACGCTTCGTGGACGCTGCGCGCGGATCTGGCTTCGACCTTTGTCTGCAGGGTGCTGAATTACATGGATCGGCACGGATATCGGACATGCATGCCCGAGTGCGATACGAGGTCGCTCGACCCGCACCCGCTTCTGTCGCTGAATTTGGGTTATGTGATGCGGGCGGCGGCAGATTTGCCGAAGCAGGCTTCAAAGAAGCCGTGGGTGATCCGGCAGAATTACATCCTCGACATGATGATGATGAAGCTGGGGCGGCTCCAGGATGGGATTCTGAAATTCGGAGTGGGAGCGGCTGCGGCAGCCCCTAATATTTGCGAAGAGATCGAGAGCGTGTCGGCAGGGGACGATTAACGAACTTACCTTCGATGTCGTTTATCATGTTCACCAGAGTCTTTTCGGAGCGCTTTGACGGTTAGCGATGCAGTTTATTGGTCGCAGAGGCGGCCATTAGGGCCAATGGGATGTGAAGTATGGGGATGAGCGATCCAGAGTCTCGAAAAAAGTTGTCCGATGCGAGATATGTTCAGTTTCAGCATCACTCTGAGAAACAGACGTGGCCCTGGTGGAAACGATTGATCCATCGTTTTCAACCCTGTCCGATTTGCAAGCCGGAGATGCTAAAAAAGCAGTAATTTTGCGTTCCTCAGCTACTGTTCAATCCTGTTTACCAAGCGTGAATTGAACGGCACGGCTAGCGCCGTGCCGCTTCGAAAGCCGTCTTACCCGGCGAAGTTCTTCAATGCCGTGCGACCACCACAATCATGAAACTGCCGGATTTCATTTTTGGACGGCCGGTTTCTCCTGGCTTTTGCTCCTCAAATTCAGCGGTCGGCAAGTAGATTTTGTGCGCGGTGGGATCGACGTCCATGGTGCGGGCGCCCATGGGAGTGTTTACCGTCTGCGCGACTTCGAGTTTGCCCGACGCTTCGCCGGCTACGATGAGCTTGCCGTCGCGGCAACTGGCGAAGGCCTGGTGGTCGTCGAAGCGGGTCGCGTCCACGCCGGCTCCGATGGGCAGGTCGGCGATGACTTTGCCATCCTCGGCGCTCATCACGATGAGCTTCTGCGGTTTCCTGCACCCAACGAAAAGACGATGCTTCTCATTATCGATGGCCATGCCCACGGGGGAACCGCCGGGAGCGACGGGCCAGTGCGCCAGAACTTTTCGCGCCTTGATGTCGACGACCGCGACCTGGTCCTTATCTTCGAGATTGATGTAAACCTTGCCCGCCCCATCGGAGGCGAGGAACTCGGGTTTGCCGCCTAACTCGATGGGCGGATCGATCGAACCCGTCTTGGGATCAACGTCCGGCTTGAGCGTCATCAGGACCCCGTTGTCGCCGGAGACGGCGAGGACGAGGCCGCTGGCTTTGTCGTAAATGATGCCGTCGGCGTCGGGCTGAGCGGTGATGGTGCCGAGGACGGCGTTCGAGTTGAGATCGAAAATCACGATCGAGCCGGCGCCGTCGGTGATGAAACCGCGTCCTGCTTGGGGAACCAGTGCGACTCCGTGGTTATGCTTCTGCCCCGGAATATCGGCCACGACCTTACCTGATTCGCTGTCGATGACCTGCGTGTGGGTGCTCCGGGGAACGTAGAGGCGGTGGTGCTCGGGATCAACCGTGACGTAGTCCCAACCGCCTTCGCCCCCGATGTGAAAGGTCTTTTCGACAGACCAGGTGCCCTGCGCGCTGGCGGTGACGAGCAGAGTGAATGGGGTTAAGGCGATCAGCAAACCGCAGAATACTTTGCGAATGCACATGAAATTCCTCCGTTCAGAGTGCCGGATGAAATACATCACGGCCGTAGAAAATTACGAGCAAATGACCTTGGCGAAATGGAGCGTGGCTATTCTTCGTGGCTTCTCGATTCGCAGTTCAGGTTAGATGTCGAACATGAAAGGAACCTGAAGCTTGCCTGGCCAAATAGTGGGAATTCGCCTGCCTGTCGTTTTGCTCTTTTGAGCTTGACATATTCCCATATAGGAATATATATTTCGAAACATGGCGAGGGCTGCGACTACTTCCGACGCTTTTAACGCGGTGGCGGAGCCGCGGCGCCGCGAGATTCTGGATTATCTGGCACTGGGCGAGCGTCCGGTCGGCGATCTGGTGGTGAAGCTCGGGCTGGAGCAGCCGTCAGTATCGAAGCATCTGCGGGTGCTGCGCGATGTTGGGTTGGTGAGAGTGCGGCGGAACGGGCGGCACATGATGTATCGGGCGAATGCGGAGGCGATACGTCCGCTGCATGAGTGGACGAAGACGTTTGAGCGGCTGTGGGCGCATCAGTTGCTGCGGATCAAGGAACGAGCGGAGGAGAAGGCGCGGAAGGCGGAGCAGGAACACGGGGGCTGAAGGCCCCGTCCTCGAACGCGGTGCCCAAGCGCTGCTCTTCCAAAACTTTTATAGGAGGAACGATGAGTATTACGCAGGCAGTACCGGGAATTGAGAGTTTGACATTGACAGTGAGCCAGGAGATTCATGTGCGGGCATCGATCGAGCAGACGTTTCAGGCGCTGCTGGAACAACTGGGGCCGGAGAACGAGAATCCGCAGGGCAAGATGCCGATGAAGCTGGAGGCGTGGCCGGGCGGGCGATGGTTCCGCGATCTAGGAGACGGCAACGGGCACTTCTGGGGACATGTGCAGGCGATCAAGCGTCCCACGCTGCTGGAGATTGTGGGGCCGCTGTTCATGTCGTATGCCGTCGTCTCGAACCTGCAGTACCGGCTGAGCGCAGCGGGCGGCGAGACGGTGATCCAGTTTCATCACAAGGCGTTTGGACTCATTCAGGAAGAGCACCGGCGCGGCGTGACTGGTGGATGGACGCACATCAACGAGCGCATCAAGGCCGCTGCCGAGCGGAAGAAGTGAGGAGGAATTATGTGTCCAGCATGCGCGGCGACCGCGGCAGTGGTGGTGGGCAGCGTGGTTTCAACCGGCGGGTTGACCGCGCTGGTCGCAAAAGTTCTTCGCAAGAAGAAGGGTGAGAAAAGCGATTCGAAAGAGAAGGAGTGATTTATGACGACAGCGATGACGGAGAAAATCCCGGCAAAGGTGGTGTCGCCGGCAGAGTGGGTGGCGGCGCGCAAGGAATTCCTGGCGAAAGAAAAAGAGTTCACACGGCTGCGCGACGAGCTGAGCCGGCAACGGCGCGAGCTGCCCTGGGAGCGAGTCGAGAAGAGTTATGGATTCGAGGGGACCCATGGCAAGGAAACTCTGGGTGATTTGTTCGGCGGGCGCAGCCAGCTCATTCTCTATCACTTCATGTTCGGACCCGAATGGAAAGAAGGATGCCCGAGCTGTTCGTATCTAGCGGATACATTTGATGGCGCTCGGGTGCATCTGGCGCAACGGGACACTGCATTCGCCGTAGTGTCGCGCGCAACTCTGCCGGAGATTCAGGCGTTTCAGAAGCGCATGGGGTGGACGTTCAAGTGGGTATCGTCGTTCGGAAGCGATTTCAATTATGACTACCAGGTCACGGCGGCCAAGGACGAAAAAGAGAAAGCGTACTACAACTACGCCATGGTGAATTTTCCGTCGGAGGAGCGGCCGGGACTGAGCGTGTTTTATCGCGACCAGACGGGCGAGATTTTTCATACTTATTCGACCTATGCGCGGGGGTTGGACATTCTGATTCCGACTTACAACTTTCTCGATCTGACGCCGAAGGGCCGCGACGAGGCTGAGATGAAGCCGCATGCCATGGCTTGGGTGCGGCATCATGACCGGTATCAATCGGCTACGGACGCGAAGCATGGGTGTTGCTCGGAGTAGGGATTCGTGAGGGGATGACGCGGGGGCACGCCCCCGCGACAGCCGGCGAGACGCCGGTGCTACATGGGCGGTCGTATGACGGCGATACTCGCAGACGCGATACGAATACTTCTAGGGGATGAGGCGATGGCTACTATCGCGCTTGCAACTATCACTGACCCGACTATGAGTGCGGTTCGGGAGGAAACTGGATCCCAAGTCGATGACACTGAGGAAACTAGTCCTGAACCTCGCCTCTAGGCCGAGGATGACGAAAGTTGCAACCTTTGGCCGCGCCCATGCAGGTAAAGTGAACTTTTGTGCAGCATGGGGCGGAGATAGCGAGATTGTTGTTGCGTTCGGGGAGTGCTCGGGCCATACTCGCGTGGCCCGTATAGACGGGGTTTAGCTCTCCCCCGGCCCTCCCCATTTTTTGATTTCAGATTTTAGATTGTAAATTTGCACGTTTCCGCGCACGAACTGGCCTTCCCGGTTCCCTTTCGTCGAACGTCTTCCGCCATTAATTCATGCCGCGCATCGAACAGGCGCCAGGACCGCGTGGATCGCCGCAGGATCCGCATGCGCCCCTTGGGGCGGCGGATGGCGAGGAACTCTTCGCCGACACTGCGAACACCGAAAGCTGAGGCTCGAGTTTGGTCGCTTGGCACTTGGGGCATTCGGCCTTTTCTTTGCCGTAAACCAGGGCTTCGAACCGATGATGGCATTGCTTGCAGATGTATTCGTAGATGGGCATGGGATTAACGTTTTGAATTCCAAGTTTCAGGGTTGCAGGTGAAACCCTGAAGCATGGCTCTATTAGAATCGAATTGTGGGGAGTTCGCAAATCAGCGAGACTGCGCGCCAGGCGCGCGAACGGTTCCGGGCACGGCGCTGGTTGCGCGGCGGGCACGTGCAGACCATAGCCAGTTTTCTGCTGCCGCGCAGGATTCACCTGCCGGCGCCGGAAGAGCGACTCGTCGAGGTCGCGCCGGGAACTCAGGTTCGCTGCTGGTGCTATTGGCAGCAGGAGAATCGCAACTCCGCCTTGACCGTAATTGCGGTGCACGGGCTCGAGGGATCGTCGGAGTCGCAGTACATGCTGGGCGTGGCGCGGAACGGCCTGGCATCAGGGATGAATGTCGTCCTGATGAACCAGCGCAACTGCGGCGGCATGGACCATTGTGCGCCCACGCTCTATAACTCCAGCCTCTCGGGTGATGTGGCCGCGGTAGCGCGCACCATCGTAGACAGCGAGCGCCTCTCGCAATTCGCCCTGGTGGGATTTTCGATGGGCGGAAACCTGGTGTTGAAGCTGGCGGGCGAGTGGGGCAAGGATCATCCGGCGGAATTCAAGGCGGTGGCGGCGGTGTGTCCGGCAATGGATTTGGCGGCGTCGGCCGACGCGCTGCATGAGCCGGCGAACCGGATCTACGAGTACTACTTCCTGATCCAGCTGTTTCGACGCATCCGGAACAAGGCACGATTTTTCCCCGGGAAGTTCGATCTGTCGCGGCTGCGGGGAGTCTCAAGCTTGCGCACGTTTGACGACCGGATCACGGCGTATTATTGCGGATTCGCGGGCGCGGATGACTATTACGCGCGGGCTGCGGCCGCGAATGTGGTGGACCGGATCGCCGTGCCCGCGCTCATTATTCATGCCCGCAACGATCCGTTCATTCGGATGTTGCCTTCGACGCTTGAGCGGATTCAGCAGAATCCTCATATCACTTACATCGAAACTGACGACGGCGGGCATTGCGCTTTCATCGGCGTGGCCGACGGCGATGGCTACGATGGACATTGGGCGGAGCGCGAAGTGGTGTCGTTTGTGCACGAAAAATCCAGAAATTGAATCACCGAGGGCACAGAGGGACACTGGAGAACTTCTTTTATGAAATTCCCGATCGGCCCGGCTGCAGTGTTGCCGTTTCCGCTTGAGTTCTTGTGAAACGATTCTTCATCCAGCCCTTGGTATGGGTTCGGATATAGGCCAGGGCCAGCATCGCGAGGAAGATGGTGAGCAGTCCGGCGGATGCGCCCACGATTCCTTCTCCGTGCTTCGGCAGAATCGACACGCGGCCATAGACGAACTCGATGTGCACCCAGTAGACCAGCAGCGATGCCTGGCCTAACTGGATTAGCGGGCTGAATCCCCATTGCCCGGCGCCCCAGCGACACCAGGCGTAGCTCGTGGTGACGATCCCGAGCAACATGCCCACGCGAATCAGAAAAAACTCCGGGCTGGTGTGCCAGTAATCGTAGACGGGATAAAGTTGTACCGGCAGGCGGTCAAGGGCGCGCGAGAGTTCCACGAGGACCACTCCTGCTCCGCCCAGAATGAAGAAGACCTTTGCCTGACGGGTGCGCGCCCACTCGGATTGCAGAATAAATCCAACGGCCAGGCCGGCGAAGGCGAACGCGGTCCAGGGAAAGATAGGAAAGAGCCAGGGCTGCGGCGTTCCTAGGTTATGAACGCCGTTGATGTAAGACTCGAGCGGCCAAGGCAGCCAACTGGGGCGCCATGTGGTCCACAGCAGCGGAGTAAGAAGAGAGATGAGGAGGGCAGTGGCTGCAGCCGTGACGATAAGAGAGAGGCGAGATTGAAAAATTTTTGTTGTCTGAAGCCGGGCTTCGTCGGGATGAACAGCCGTCGGCGGCTGCCCCCACATAAATTTGCTTTGGGCACAGAGCACCAACCAGCAAACGATCCCCATGAGCATCATGGAGACGCCGATTGTGTTGAGGATGTCCACGCGGAACAGGTCGCTTTTAGGGGCCCACCCCCAGGCGATGACGTACTCCTGCAGACGGAACAGGAGCCCAAAGCCGAAGATTTCTGCGCCGCGACTGATGGTAGTGCGCGCAATCTGGCCTGGAGGCAGGTTCTTCAGCAGCAGCTTTTCCGTTACCAGAGCGAACGAAATTCCGGCCAGAAAGAGGAATAGCGGGGCCGGAAAGGTCCCCAGCAGCTGCGAGCGCATGAAGAAGCGGCTCTGCCGCGCCGCGCCGCCGAGCCAGGAATCGTAGCAATGCGTCTGAAACATCAGCAGGCAGGCGAGTCCGCGCATCCAGTCGATGTAGCCGAGACGGGATTTCAGAACTTCGCTGGGCGGCATAGGAGACGGCTAGGCAGTATACGGCAGAGGCCCGCGCCAACCCGCTATTTTCCCGATATAATGCTGATTCCAGCGCGACTTATCGGGTTTCATGGGGTTGGTATCTGCAAGATTCCGGCGCACCGCCCGGGAACTCCTGAGTTTTGAAAAGTCAAGACTTCGTAAGTTAATGTGCGCCATACAACCTTCGATCAAGTCCACTTGATCGAACATGGGATAAGCCGCTATAAGCATAAGACACAGCAAGGACGCGTTCCACAGAGCAGGGGTGCTTTTTATGTCGAACCGTAGGGCCCAAATCTGTCTTTTACTCACCACCATTGTATTTTCCAGCCTGAGCTTCGGTGCGCAAGCGGACCGGATCCAAGGATCAGTGTTCAGCGGGAGGCGAGTTGCGTTGGCGGGACACGTCCATCACCGGGCGTTGCCGCAGTTCGACCAAGGGCCGGTCGATCCTGCGATGCAGATGGGAACGATGACGCTGTTGACCGTGCCCACGGTGGCTCAGCGCAAAGCGTTGACACAACTTGTGGCGGCTCAGCAAGACCCGAAGTCCCCCAGCTATCACAAGTGGCTGACTCCGGAACAGTGGGCGGATCGCTTTGGACTGAGCCCCAACGACGTGCGCCAAATCACGAACTGGCTGCAGGCGCAGGGATTCACAAATATTCATCCCGCTCGGGGCAGGAATTGGGTCTCATTCAGCGGCACGGCTGCCCAGGTACAGAACGCGTTGGGCACGGAAATCCATCACTTTTTAGTGAACGGCGAGATGCACTATGCGAATGCCACGCCTCCGGCAATTCCGCAAGCTGTGGCTGGGATCGTCACCGGGTTTCGCGGATTGCATGATTTCCATCCCAGGGCAATGGGGATTCGCAAGAACGCGGCTGGACGGCCGTTATACGACAGTTCGAGTTTCGGGCAACTGGCCGCGCCGGGCGACATCGCGACCATCTATGGCATCAACTCGCTCTACTCTTCCGGAATCGATGGCACGGGACAGAAGTTGGCGGTCATGGGCCAGACCGATATTTACCTGGCTGACCTGAATGATTTCCGCAGCGGGTTTGGGCTTGCGACGATCTCTACGTCGGATTGCACACCTGATGCCAATGGCGTGATCAGCAGTACTACTTCCTGCAACGATCCGCTCTTTCAATATATCGCCGGGGGAGCTGATCCGGGCGTGCAGTCGACAACCGGAGATCTGATGGAAGCCGATCTTGACCTGGAGTGGGCGGGCGCTGTAGCCCGCAATGCCAAGATCATTTACGTGAATTCCAGGGACACATTCACGTCTTATTACTATGCGGTCGATAACAACGTAGCGCCGGTGATCAGTCTTAGTTACGGTTTGTGCGAGTTCAACGACAACAACATCATGGATCCCACGACCAAGAACGACGGACCCGATGAGGTTGAGCTGAAGAAGGCAAACACGGAAGGAATTACATTCGTGAATGCGAGCGGGGATACCGGAGCTGCCGAATGCGACTTCGGAGGTTCGAGTGGCACGCTGACCACCACGAACCTCGCGACCCAAGGCACAGCCGTGAGTTACCCCGCCAGCAGCCCCGAAGTGACCAGCGTCGGCGGCTCGGCAACGCCCCTGGCCGATTTCACTTCGACGTACTGGGGCACCACGAACGGCAGTGACGGCGGGACTGCGCTCAGCTACGTGCCCGAACAAGCCTGGAACGACGACTACGAATTCATGCAGTACTGCCAGTCAAACCCGAGCAATCTGTTCTGCAGCCAAGGTGGTAAGAACCCGCAAACGGGATGGGTGAAGATCACCTCGGAGGCGACGGCTCAGCAGGATATAGGAATCGCGTCTACCGGCGGCGGTCCCAGCAATTGTTCACTGCAGACTACGGCCTTGACGTCGTGTGTTTCCGGATTTGCGCAGCCTGCGTGGCAAACGGTGAAGGTCTCGGGCCAATCTGCTGCCCGATTTTCGCCGGATATCTCGTTTTTTGCGAGCCCGAATTTCCCCGGGTACATTTTTTGCACGCCCATCGATCAACTCGGCAGCACCGGTACCAGCAGCAGTTGCGCCAGCGGAATCGCCACCTCGGTTGACACGTACGTCTCCATCATTGGCGGCACATCTGCCTCGACACCGGTCTTTGCCGGGATCGTGACATTACTGAACCAGCAGACCGGCGGTCCCAATGGCAACGTGAATCCGTTGCTGTATCAAATCGCAGCCGTGGCTCCATCGGCGTTCCACGACATTACCAGTGGCGATAACAAAGTGTATTGCAGCCCCGGTACTCCCGCGGCCCAGCCCGCAGCGTTGCAGTGTCCGAGCACGGGAGTTCTCGGCTTTACCGCAGCAGCAGGCTTCGACTTAGTCACGGGGCTGGGATCGATGGATGTGGGGAATTTCGTTGCGGCGGCGGCAGCGCCGCCGGATTTTTCGGGCACCGCGGACAAATCAACCCTCTCGGTGTTAGCGGGCCAAGGCGGCACGACGACGATCACGGTCACTCCGGTCAACAATTTCACAGGCTCGGTGAGTTTTGCTTGCTCTGGGCTGCCCACCGGAGGCTCCTGCTCGTTCAGTCCCAGCACCGTCACGCCCCCCGGAACCACGCAAACCGTAGCAACGATCAGCGGCACCACGCCGACTACGAGTCCGGCAACCGTCTCGATCACGGCTACAACAGGAACCTTGAGCCAGGTCAGCCATTCCGTGGGTTCCCTCAGCCTGACCGTGACTCAACCGTTCACTGTGGCCGCGACCGCGTCGAGCTTCCAGGTAGCCCAGGGATCGTCCATTGACGCTACTGTTAACCTGACCTTCGACACTGGCTTCACCGGAACTGTCACGTTCACCTGCACTGATCCCGCGACCGCCTCGGTTTGCACTGTGCCGTCACCGACGAACGCGGCCGGACAAGTGAGCTTTCACATCACGACCGCCTTGCCCACCGCCCAGTTGCTGCCGCCGCTGAATCGCGGCAGCGGAATTCTTTATGCCATGCTGCTGCCGGGATTGGTGGGACTCGCGTTGACCATGGGATCGGGCAAGCCTTCGCTGCGGGCCATGCGGTTCCTGGGATTGATCGTCGCGCTTGGATTCTCCACGATCTGGATGGCCTCGTGCAGCGGCGGTGGTTCCAATGGAAGCACGGGCAATCCGGGAACTCCCAAGGGCACTTACACCATCAGCGTGACCGGGACCTCCGGCGGGGCAACCAGCACGGCCAAGTTCGATCTGGTCGTGCAATAGCAGCGGTCAAACTACCAGGCCCACTTTCAAAGGCGCTTCCCGGGACGGAAGCGCCGTTGCATTTGTGGCCTCATGATTTGTTGTCGCACCTTTCCTGGCCAGCTTTGTTTTTTCCATCCCATCTGCGAAACTGGCCTCTGCTCTCTAATCCCTGACCATGGGCCGCATCCACGTTCTTTCCGAAGCCGTTGCCAACCAGATCGCCGCCGGCGAGGTGGTCGAGCGACCCGCGTCGGTGGTGAAAGAGATGCTGGAGAACTCGCTCGATGCGGGCGCGACGCGCATCAGGATCAACGTCGAGGCAGGCGGGAAAAAGCTCATCCAGATTACCGACAACGGGTGCGGCATGGTACGCGACGATGCCATGCTGGCGTTTGAACGGCACGCGACTTCAAAGATCAAGAAGGCCGAAGACCTGCTGAGCGTGGCTACGCTGGGATTTCGCGGCGAGGCGCTGCCTTCAATTGCCTCGGTTTCGCGGTTGCGGCTGGAGACGCGGGCGCCGGAAGAGGCTTCGGGCACGGTGGTGGAGATCAATGGCGGAAAGATCGCGCGCGTGGAGGAGGCTGGCCTGCCGGCGGGAACTTCGATCACGGTGCGCGACTTGTTTTTTAACGTTCCGGCGCGCAAGAAATTTTTGAAAGCGGAGTCGACCGAACTCTCGCACATCGCCTCTTTAGTGACGCACTATGCGCTGGCGCATCCCGACAAACACTTCGAACTGCACTCGGCCGCTAACGCCATGCTGGTGGCGCCTCCGGTGGGCGGATACAGCGAGCGCGTCTACCAGGTGTTCGGCAACGAGACCCTCGATCAGCTGATCCCGCTGGCGGCGCAGCAGGCATTCGACCGCGTCGGGTTGCCGCAGCCACCGCCGTGGCGCCGCGAGGCCGAAGAAAATGCGGAGCCCAGGGTGCCCGGAGAGATGCGGATTCACGGCTTTGTTTCAAAGCCGGAGATTCAGAAGCTGAACCGCAATTCGATTTTTGTGTTCGTGAATGGCAGGCTGATTCGCGACCGGCTGGTGCAGCACGGACTTACCGAGGCTTACCGCAACATCATTCCACCGACGGTCTTCCCGGTCGTGCTGCTTTTTCTGGAGTTGCCGGCCGCGGAAGTAGATGTGAATGTGCATCCCTCGAAAACTGAAGTGCGGTTCCGGCAACAATCGGCGATCCACGATTTTGTTCGCGACTCAGTACGCGCGGCCCTGATGAAGGCGCGCCCCGTGCCGCAGTTTATGGCGGAGATTCGCGCGCACGCGACCGCCAGCCAGGCGCTCACGCCGGGAGCGCAGACGTTGGAGCCCTCGTCAGGGCTTCCGGCCTCCGGCTTTCGGCTTCCGGAAGACGGACTCCGGGGTCCGGGAGCCGGATTGCGAGAGCCGGGAGCCGGTTTTGCTTTGCAGGCTCGCACGCTTCCGCCGGTTTCTTCCCGGTTTCAATTCGAAGGCGGCATTGCGGTGGAGGCGAATGCGGCGATTCCCGTGGCGCGCGGGCTGGAGTCAGCGCCGCTCGCGCCGTCGTTTGAGCCGAGCCTGCCGCCGCGGCAGGTCGATCCGGTTCCCGATCATGGATGCGCTCCGGCACTGGACGTGGGCGAAGACGAGCCGACGTTGTCCTCGCTGGGTACCCTGCGGCCTCTGGGGCAGATTCGAAATTCGTTCATTCTCGCGGTGAACGAAGACGGACTGTGGATTATCGATCAGCACGTGGCCCACGAACGCGTGCTGTTCGAGCGCGTGCTGAAGCAGCGTGCTGCGCAGCGCGTGGAAAGCCAGCGGCTGCTGATGCCGATTGTGCTGGAGCTGTCCCCGGCGCAGCAGGCGGTGTTCTCGGAAATTTCCGACGAACTGCACCATAACGGATTTGAAGCCGAGCCCTTCGGGGCGCGCAGCGTGGCGGTGAAAGTTGCTCCGGCGGGGATCGAGGCGGCTGCGCTCGAACACATGATGCATGAACTGCTCGACCAGTTCTCGCGCGAAGAGCAGTCGCTGAATCTGGAAAAGATCCGCGCGCGGATTGCCGCTTCGATCGCATGCCATGCCGCCATCAAAGTGAATATGCCTCTGGAGCAGAACAAGATGGAATGGCTGCTCGCGGAACTGGCGAAGACAGATCATCCCATGTCCTGTCCGCATGGCCGGCCGGTAGTGCTGAGGTATTCTGTGAAGGATATTCAGAAGGCGTTTAAGAGAATCTAGCTTTCAGCCATTAGCTCTTAGCTAAAAGCTGATAGCTGACAGCTGCTTTTATGACTGACCTCGAACTTCAACAACTGCGGCGCGAGAAGTGGCGACTGGACGGCAAGCCCATCCGGACGATCGAAGAGGCGCGCGCATTCCTGGAGGAGAACGGATTTTGCCTGATGTATCCGCGGCGGCCGGCACTGCTGGTTCCGACGTTTATCGGTGCGTTCGTGGGATCGGATGACCGGTTGCCCGAGTGGCAACATGCGTTCAAAGATCCGCGGGCTGCGGAGGCGACCGAGTTGATGGTGCGAATGCTGCGCGAGCGCACCGCATTCGAGGCCAATCTATTTGAAGAGAACAACGGATTCCTGGTGGCCGCGTCGGTGTTCCCGTATTTTTATGCGCTGGTGGGGGAGCGCAATCCCAAGCTGCCGCCCAAGGCGGGATCGCGGTCCCCGTATTCGGCGCTGGCTTGCGATGCGTTCGCGCTGATCCAGCGTGAGGGCGCCCTTTCGAAGCAGAAGTTGTTGGACCAACTGGGCGGCTCGATTTCGACGGCGGCGCTCGACAAGGCTTTGGCGGAATTGTGGTCGAAGCTGCGCATCACCCGCGTGGATTACAAGGGCAACGAGGGTTCAGTCTGGGATGTGCTCTATCGCTGGGCTCCGGACGCGGTGAAGGAAGGCGTGGGCCTATCGGTGCCGGAGGCACTGTCCGCGCTGGTGTCGAAGTATGTGGATTGCGTGACTGCCATCGAGCAGGCGGAGCTGGAAATATTTTTGGGGAATCTCATTGCCCGCTCCAAGGTGAAGGAAGCGGTCAACGCGCTGCTGGCCGCGCGGGAATTGAGTTTCGTGCATGTCGGCGGAAAATCGATGCTGCAGATCACTCCCGAGAAGGTAGCGTTTGCGCCGGCACCGCGGGGCGCGGCACAGTAGAGATTCCGCAGGTATCAGTGGTGTCAAACTCCAATTCAGAACTGTATCGCGGGCGGCTGGCGCCCTCGCCCACCGGGCTGCTGCATCTGGGCCATGCGCGCACGTTTTGGATTGCGGCGCAGCGTACGGCCGAGCGGGGCGGGCAGTTGATCTTTCGCAACGAAGATCTGGATGCGCAGCGCTGCCGGCCGGAATTCGCCAAAGCCATGATCGAAGATTTGCGCTGGCTGGGAATTTCGTGGAACGAGGGACCGGATTGCGGAGGGGCCTTCGGTCCGTATGTGCAGAGCGAGCGGCGCTCGCACTACTCACGAGCATGGGAGCAGTTGCGGGATGCGGGGATCATTTACCCATGCACCTGTTCGCGGAAGGACGTGGCGCTGGCGGCAGGGGCGCCGAACGAATCCGATGATGAACCGGTCTACCCCGGGACATGCCGGCCCGAACCGGAGGCCGCTCGGCTTCGCCTCGCTGGACGGACGAATGCGTCCGACCCTACGTGGTCACAGCCTTCGGGAGTGAATTGGCGCTTTCAGGTTCCGGATGGGGAGGAGATCTGTTTCACCGATGTGCATCTGGGGCCGCAGCGCATGGTCGCGGGACGCGACTTTGGGGACTTCATCGTGTGGAGGCGCGATGACGTTCCTGCCTACCAGCTTGCCGTGGTAGTGGACGACGCGGCTATGGGAATTACAGAGGTAGTGCGCGGGGCAGATTTGTTGAAGTCGACGGCGCGGCAGATTCTGTTGTTTCGCGCGCTCGGCCTCGAGATCCCAGACTACTATCATTGCGATCTGGTGCGCGATGCGCAGGGAGTTCGGCTGGCGAAGCGCCACGATTCGTTGAGCATCCGCAAGCTGCGCGAGCTGGGATGGACGCCGGAGCAGATGCGCGAGGGCCAATCCGGCTAGGTTCAACTGAGGCGACCAAATCTCTTGATCCACTGACCGTCCGTAATCTTTGCCGATCGCGAGCACTCGGCTACCTTGGGCTCACGGGGGCAAATGATTTTCAAGCGCAGCTTCAAAGCAGACCGGCGACAACGCAGACGCCAATTAGTGAACACGTCGGTGAAAGTGTTCACCGAGACTGCCCGCGTGGATGCGGTCGGCATCAATATCAGCGATGCTGGAATGGGCTTGTTCGCCATCGCAAATCTGTCGTTAGGATCGCAAATACAGATTGAATTTCTCCTGCCTGAGAGCGCGGAGCCTGTCCGGCTGTCTGGCATCGTGCGCCATCGCGCTCTTTATTTATATGGGGTCGAGTTTTTGCCCGATCCAGATCAGAACGCACGCGCGCGGGCGGATGCCGCGGCGGATCTTTCTCGCGAAGGCGTTCATCCCTAGCCGCAGCGGCAATCACCCCGCAAGTTCTAACTAAAGCCGTGCTAAGCGGAAGCTCATTTCCCAGCGTGTACAATCTTTGCTTTGGTGATGAACGACCATTCCACGGAGAAGCGGGACCCTCGCAAACTGATTATTGCCGTCGACGGCCCGGCGGGCGCGGGAAAGAGCACGATCGCCTCGCGGCTGGCGCGGAAACTCGGGTACGTCAATCTGGAGAGCGGCGCGATGTACCGCGCGCTGGCGTTCAAAGCGATCAATCGTGATATCTCGTTCGACGACGAAGCCGCGCTGGTCAAGCTGGCCGAGGACTCGCGCATTCAACTGGAGCCGACCATCGGGGGCAACCGCACGCTGCTGGACGGTCATGATGTTTCGGCCCGCATTCGCGAGCGCGACGTGACCGAGGCCGCATCGCGCGTGTCGGTGCATCCCAAGGTGCGGGAGTGGATGGTGGCTCATCAGCGCGCGATGGGAGCGGGCGGAGGAATCGTCATGGAGGGCCGCGACATCGGAACCAAAGTTTTTCCGGATGCCGATCTGAAAATATTTTTGGATGCAGATCCCGTGGTGCGCGAGCAGCGCCGCATGGCACAGCAGAAGATCCAGGGAGCGGTGGCCGAAAACGTGGCGGCCGAACTGCGCGAGCGTGACCGCCGGGACCGGACCAGAGCTGCATCGCCACTGGCGCCGGCGCAGGATGCCGTGGTGATTAATTCAACGGCAATGAGCGAAGATGATGTATTGGCGCGGGTAGAAGCATTGGTGAGGGCGAAGCTGGAGCGTTAAGGTCTCAAGGTTTCCCCGCTTGAACCTTGAAACCTTTCTTGCTCAGTTCTCCGTCGGCTCCACTTTCCCTTTGGGGGCAGGCAGGCTCTTGCCGGATTTGGCTCCCGGAACTCCGCCCGGCACTCCGCCAGAGACGCCCTCTTTGGGGCCGCCGTTGGCGGGGGCTTTGCGGATTTCGATATTGTCGTGCTCGTTGTTGAGAACGATATGCGATGAGCCATTCCCCACGCTGCCGTTGGCAGTGGCCTGGTGCTCTTCGTTGTTAACCTTCAACTCAGGAAAGTCGGACTGAATCTCGCCTTCGCGCGTGCGGGCGTCGAGGCGGAATCCGGCCTTGTCGGGCAGGCTAAGCTGGATATCGCCGTTGCGGTTGTCGATCTGCATGTTACCCACGGTGCGCATGACCAACTCGACCGCGCCGTTATCGTCCTGCAGGCGGACGTCGCCGGAAAGTCCATCCAGCCGAATGTTTTTCGAGCGCGTGGTCAGGTGTAACGGTCCGGTGATTTCTCCCGCGTGTAATTCATCGGAGTCGAGATCGAGCGTGCCGTCAATGCGTGAGAATTCCATGTCGGTACGCGAGGACTTGAAGCTGACGGTCTTCGCTATGCGCTCCAGCTTGACGCTCTCTTGAAATTCACCGTCCAGTTGGGCGGAGCCTTTGACGTCAGAGACCGTGAGCTGGTTAACGCGGCCTTCCACACGCACATCTCCGTTCACCTGCTGGATTCTGGCCGATCCCTTTTCCTGGTTGACCTTAACGTTCCCAGTAACATCTTCGACGGTAGTGTCTGAGTGCTGGGCGGAGATGTTCACAGTGCCATCGCGTCCGGTGACACTCACATCGCCACGGCGGGCCTCAATGCTGACCGAAGCTTTGCGCGGCACCGAAATGTCCAGATCGCTCTCGACCGGGTGATCGCCCGCAGCGTCGGTTTTCGCGTCGACTGTGACTAGTCCGCCGATGGCGGTAATGGTGGGCTTGGTCTCGGCGTTGTACTTGTCGGCGTCGTTCTGGTTTTCGGCGGCAATGCGCTTACGGACTACGACTGTGATCTTGTTGTCATCGGCGGGATGGATGCTCACCGCGCCATGCGCGTCAATGACTTTGAGGCTCGCTCCGGCCGGAAAGTCCTGCTCGAGGTTGTCGTTATAGTTATAGGTATTCCCTTCGAAGATGTTGGAAAAATCGTTGTCGTCGAAGTTGAAGTTGTCGCGCATGCCCGACCAGTTGACGCGCTGCAACTGGGTAGCGATCAGTCCGAAGACCACGATCATGATGATCAGGAGCACCCCGCCCGCGCCGATTCCGGAGGAGCGGGTGCCCTCGCGCTGCGCCTGGTGGTGCTCGATGAGCTTGATCACGCCCCACAGAATCAGCAGCACCGGCCAGTAATTGGCAAACAAGTGGGCTAGCTTCCCCACCGACAAAACGTGCATCGTGCTGAGCAGGAATACCGTGCCGATGATAATGAGCACGACCGGCCCGGCGAACGAACGGTGACGCCGCGGCGGCAAAGGCGCAACCGGAGGCGGATTCATAACTGGGCTAGACATTTTTCACCTCGCCAGAGGAAGGTGGCTCTGAGCTGGGAACCGTACTCTCCACGCCGGGAGGAGGCGCCGTGGGCGGATAACCGGCAGACCCGCGAGGCAGCGGGCCGATGTGCCCGGCAGTCGAAGCATTGCTCTGAAACAGCTTCACCACGCCGATCACGAGCAGGATTGCGGGCCACGTTTTCCCAAACTCAATGCGCGAGACGCTGTCCAGCAGGAACAACACTCCGATAGTCACCAGCATTGCCGGCCCCATCAGCCTGCGGGTGCGACATTGTTCGCACATGCACACGGCCCGGCTGGTCCCGAGTAAGCCCCAGTGTTTCGCGAAAAGCCAGACGCCGAGCAAGATCAGGGTGAGCGAAACCAGCACGCCCATGCCGACTTCGAACAGTCCGGCGGTATGCAGCAGGAACAGGATGCCAAGTCCGATCAGAATCGCGGCTCCGGCGGGAACCTTCGTTCCTTCAATTTTCTCGCCAGCTCCAAATGCGGCCGCGAGTCCGAACGGATCGGGCGCCGGCTCTCCCTCTTGAATTGCCTTCGCGCTGCGCACGGCATCGATGATCTGGTAAACGTAGAAGAAACCGATGCCGATGCCGAGAATCGTGTGCATGTACCACGGGACATCGGAGCTGACCCCGATGATCAGGAGCAGCATGATGACCAGGTGAGCCAAACCTTTGGCGTATTGGGAGCAGTAGACGGCGCCCACGCCAAAGGGAAAGAATCCGGCGAGGATTCCGGCAACCGCGGGATTCGGACCTGTGCTCACAGGCGGCCGAACACCAGAGGATGCCGCCGCTCCCATTGGCGGATACACCGTCTGCGCCGGCGGCGGCACGAATCCGGCAGCCGGGACAGCGCCCTCCATGCGGGCGGCCAGACATGATTCGCAGTAGATCACTCCGCGAACATCGCGGGTGCACTGGTTACAAAGTGGCTTGCCGCAAGTGCGGCAGAAGGCCACTGCAGCAACATCGTTGTGCGTGGCGCAGTTCATACCATCCTCCTGTACGTGGTCACCGACACTACAGGCAGATCCGGATTCGACGAATCAAAGACAGATGGACCCAGCGGAGCGCTCGCCAGAATTAACTGCTCCCCTGTCTGGCTGTAATTGCGCTCCTGCTTCTGCTCGGGCTGTTGTGTTGTGTCGTTCTTGTGGTCTTTCTGCTTCGGTGCGGGCTCAGCGGGCGCCAAGTTGCGCTTGATTCCGCGGAGCGCCGCCTGCAGTTCATACACGGCGCGGGCATTATCGACATACCGCACGACCCGGGCCTGCGCATTGTAGTACGTGCGCCGGATGGCCGTCGGCCGCAGGTCGATCGCCCGGATATCGGACGGTTTGACCCCGGCGACAGTCAGGCCCACCGAGAGCGCGAAGAATGCCATGCCGAACGACATGGCAAAGCGCGGCTGGCGGACCATAGCCCAGATCGGCTCCACTAACGAAGCCTGCACATGCTCCAGCCAGGAAATGCGTGGCTGGCGCACGGGCGCGGTTGCCCGCAGGCGTTGGGTGTCAACGCCCGTCGTGGATGCCAGGATATTTGCGACCAGTTTGGCTGGAGGCTCCACCTCCGTGAGACCCTTCAGCCAGTTGCGGCCCGCCTCAGCTTCGGCGAGCAGCGGCCCGCACGCCTTGCACGTCTGCGCGTGGACCTGGAACCGGTCGAGTTGGATCCCACTCAGCACGCCGTCGAGGGCGTCCGAGAGCATCAGGTCAAACTCATGACACTGCATTCCGTTACTGGTGTGGTCTGGCATCACATCACCTGCCTATAGGTACGTTGCAGAAGGCGCGCAAGTTCCGCGCGGCCTCGATTTATTCGGGATTTCACGGTACCCTCCGGAACCTTCAAAACGGTGGCGATTTCTCGATAGTCCATATCCTGTAAGTCCCTTAGAATCACTGCTTCCCGCAGTTCTGGCGAAATCCTGGAAAGAGCCGCATGGACCGTCTCAGAGACCTCCCGGCTGCGCACCCGGGCGTCCGGGGGGGCGGACTGGTCGGGAATTTGCTCGCTGAGCGGCTGGGCGTCCTCGTGATCCGTGGCGACCGTGTCCATAGAGTCAGTCATGCGGTCCAGCTTGGTCTTGCGAAAGTGGTCGACCAGCAGGTTGCGGGTAATGGTCGTCACCCAGGTTACGAATGCACCTTTGGTGTGGTCGTAGCTCGAAAGCGTACGGTACATCTTGATGAAAACTTCCTGGGTGAGGTCCTGGGCATCGTCGGCCGAGCCGGCGAAGCGGTAGCAGATGTTGTAGATTCTCCGGTTATAAGTCTGCACGATTTCCTCCCAGGCGGCGGCATCCCCGGCAATACATCGCCGGACCAGCATCGCGACCACCTGGACGTCTTCCACTTGCGCTCCCCGGAGAGTTACGAACTGAGACTTGAGCCCGGATGTACGAGACCACTCCAAGGCTCACTAGACAGTACGTGGTTGTAGGCCTTGAAGTTCGCGGCTAACCCGCATGAGTTGAAACAGGGCATTGTAGCAGCGAGGGGAACGTCTTTCCGTGCTTCAGCACCGAGCGGCGTTACGCAAACACCACTACCACGAAGGGCACGAAGGTACACGAAGGAAGCCTGCCGTCTGTTACCTTCGTGCCCTTCGTGGTTCATGAATTCGAATTGCACCTGCCTGTCGAACGATTGCCTATTTCGGCGGTGAAGGATTATTCTTGCCCCACTCTTGCGCGCCGGGGATCCGACAGATGATTGGGAAACAACTGTCCCATTACCGGATTGTGGAGCAGATCGGCGCCGGAGGCATGGGCGTCGTCTATCGCGCGCACGATGAGCAACTCGACCGCGATGTGGCCATCAAGGTCCTGCCTAAGCGTTCGCTGGACGACGAAGCGGCCCGCAAGAGATTCCGCAAAGAGGCGCTATCGCTGGCGCGCCTGAATCATCCCAACATTGCAACCGTGCATGAGTTCGGCACCCAGGATGGCACCGAGTTCCTGGTCACCGAATACATTCCAGGCATCACTCTCGACGTAAAGATTGCCAAGCGCGCGCTCCCTGTGCCTGAAGTGTTGCGGCTTGGAGTGCAACTGGCTTCGGGGCTGGCGGCGGCGCACCAGCAAGGAATTGTGCATCGCGATCTGAAGCCGGGTAATCTTCGCGTCACGGCAGATGGACGCCTGAAAATTCTCGACTTTGGCCTCGCCGAGTTGATGCCGCACGCCAGCGAGCTCGGCATGACCATGACGCTCACCCAATCGCAGGACACCAGCGGCACCCTGCCCTACATGTCTCCCGAGCAGTTGAGCGGCAAGAAAGCGGATGCGCGTACCGATATATGGGCGGCGGGCGCGGTGCTGTACGAGATGGCTACGGGCAGGCGCCCGTTTGATCAGAGCGTGCCTGCCCTGTTGATTAACGACATTTTGAATCAGGTCCCGGAGCGTCCCAGCAGGCTCAATCCGGAAATTCCGGCATGGCTGGATGGAGTGATTCTCAAAGCACTGTCGCGGGATCCTCTGCTGCGATATCAGTCCGCAGCGGAACTGGGTGAGGAGTTGGAGCGCTCCGCGGGATTGTCCTCGACAAGCGTTCCGGTCGCACCTCAAGGCGCATTCCCGGGGTGGATTTTCGTGACCGGAGCGTTGCTGATTGCATTGTCGGCGGGAGCATTTTTTTTCCTCCGGCGTCATCAGGCTCCGACTGCGGCACCCAAGGTGAACCAACGCAGATCCGTAGCAGTGCTCGGGTTCAGGAATCTCTCCGAGAATCAGGAGAAGTCGTGGTTGTCGACCGCCATCTCGGAGATGCTCACGACCGAACTCAGCCAGGGGGACCAACTGCGCACCATTCCCGGAGAGACGGTGGCACAGATGAAGGCCGGCCTGGCGTTGCCCGATGCGGAGAGTTTCAGCCTGCAGACTCTAAGCCGCATCCGGCAGAACCTGGGCAGCGACGATGTGGTGATGGGGTCGTATGTCCCTTTGGGAAACGGACTGCTGCGGCTGGATGTTCGGCTGCAAGACGCAGTGGGTGGGGAGATGCTGGCGTCGATTTCAGAAAAAGGAACGGAGAACGAGATCGACGATCTGGTCAGCCGCGCCGGCGCTGAGTTGCGGAGCAAGCTGGGTGTGGCCGCATTGTCGGAGGGCCAGACAGCGCTGGTGCGCGCTTCGCTGCCGGCGAATCCCGAGGCAGCGCGACTGTATTCGCAAGGTCTGGAGAAGCTGCGGCTGTTCGACGCGCAATCTGCGCGCAATCTGCTGGAGAAAGCGGTAGCGCTCGATCCGCAACATGCCCCGACGCATTCCGCATTGGCCGAGGCATGGTCGGTTCTGGGTTATGAGGCCAAAGCAAAAGATCAGGCCAAGCAGGCGCTCGGATTGTCGGCGAAATTTTCGAAGGAAGAGCAATTGCTCATCGAGGGCCGCGCCCATGAATTGCTGGCAGAGCAGGCGGAAGCGATTGCAAGCTACCGCGAGTTGTGGGAATTTTTTCCGGATAACGTGGATTACGGGCTGTTTCTGATCCGCGCCCAGATCGCCGGCGGACACGCCAGTGATGCCGAGCAGACGCTCAGCGCGCTGCAGAAGCTGAAAGCGTCAGAAGCCGACACGGCGCGTATAGATCTGGCAGATGCGAATATCGCCACATCGTTGAGCGACTTCAAGCGGCAGCAGGCAGCCGCCGAGCGAGCGGCGAATCGGAGCCGCGCCGTGGGCGCCAACCTGATCCTGGCACAGGCCTTGCAGTTGGATGCGCACGCCTGGGAGCGGATGGGAGATTCCAGGAAGACGGTGGAGCTGTTGAATCAGGCGAATGAGCTCTACGTGGCCGCCGGGGATCGAAAGGGCGCCGCCCGCGCCACGTTGATCGTGGGCGATTTGTTGTCCGATCAGGGGAATTACGAGGCGGCTAGAAAGAAGTATGAGCAGGCATTGGAGGTTTTTCGCGCGATTGGGGCGATGAAGAGCATGGCCGCAACGGTGGAGCGAATCGGCAATGTCTTCTATGCCGAAGGTGACATGGTCGACGCCAGAAAGTATTACGAGCAAGCTCTGCCGTACGACAAAGAGATCAACGATCCCTACGCCTTGGCTGGATCTTATGGAAACATCGCCAACGCGCTCGACGGCCTAGGCGATTTGCAGGGCGCTCTCAAGATGCAACTGGAATCTCTAGCGGCCTTCAACCAGGTAGGCGACCGGCGCGGCGCTTCGGCGACGCTCAATAATCTGGGAAACCTGCAGGTTGAGATGGGCAATCTGGAGGAAGCGAAGAAATATTTTGACCAGTCGCTGACGATGGCGCGCGAGATTTCATACCGCCGCGGCGAGCCTTATCCCTTGTCGGGGCTGGGGGACGTTCATTTGGCCCGGGGCGAACTCGCGGAAGCGCAAAAACAGTATGACGAAGCGATGGCGTTGTGCAAAGAGATGGATGACCAGGAATTCATGGCACAGCTCAGCGTGGCGGAGGGGACGATTGCCCTGTTCGAAAATCGCTATTCCGAGGGCGAGAACTTGGCCCGGCAAGGGGCCGCAGCTTACGAGAAGACGAACTCTCCCGGCAACGGCGCGTGGGCGGAGTCCGTGCTGGCTCGCAATCTGCTCGCACAAGGTAAGTTGACCGAGGCACAGGCCGCCGTCTCTAAAGCGGCGGCTCTGGTGCGGCAAAGTTCGCTGCAAACTCCCCGCTATGAAGTAACTCTGGCGGACGCCCCGATTAAGGCCAAGTCGGGAAAAACAGGGGAAGCTCTCAAGGCTCTAGAGGGAACGCTCAATTCTGCACACAAATTCGGCTATCGCTTGTACGAATATCAGGTGCGATTGTCGATTGCCGCAATCGAACAGGGTGCGGGCTCGACGGCCACCAACGCTCATCTGTCCAGCTTAGCGAAAGATGCACAGGAACATGGGGCATTGCTGGTCGCCAACCAAGCCCAAGCGCTGGCGGCCGCCGGACCTGACAAGAAGCAATAACCTCAAGAATTCTGGCGGCGTTTCTCTTGCCTTGCATCGCGTGCGCCACGCCGAGGAAGATGCGGCATCTGCTGCTACAGTTGCGTGCTTCTCTTAGGGAGCAGTTGCTCATTACTTTCGACCACTCCCTTGCGAACTACCTGAATCACCGTATGACGGATGCGCTTTGAGGTAGCATCTACATAAAGAAGCTATTCGTCTGAAAATTGGCGTCTGAATGAACCAACATTCAGCTGCCAGTTGTGTGCTCGGGGCGCGAAATCCGTGCGTCCGGAAAGGATTTATGTTCATGAGCAAGACCCTGTTCAAACACACGGGCAAACTCAGGCAAATCCGCGGGGCAGCGCTGTGTTTGCTGGTTGCAGTTGCGTTGTGTGCGGCATTTTCAACTCACGCCCAAGCACAGGATCAGGATGATCCTCCCGGCCGCGTGGCGCGGCTGGGTTACATGGAAGGCTCGGTCTCGTTTCAGCCGGCGGGAGAAGACGAGTGGGTGGGGGCGGTTCCGAACCGGCCCTTGACCACGGGCGACAAAATCTGGGCGGATCGGGACTCGCGGGCGGAAGTGCAGCTCGGGTCGGCCACGATCAACCTGGCGCCGAATACCGGCTTCTCGTTTCTCAATCTAGACGACCGCACTACTCAGATCCAACTCAATACGGGCAGCCTCAGTATCCGTGTCTGGAATTTGGATCGCGACAACGTTTTTGAAATCGATACGCCGAACCAGGCCTTCACCGTGGAGCAGCCGGGTCGCTACCGGCTGGATGCTTCCGAAGACGGGAATTATACAGTCGTTGCCATCCGCGAAGGGGAAGGCGAATCGACCGGGAACGGGCAGAATTACACGATCCATGCAGGGCAACGCTTCACGTTCAGCGGCACCACGACCTTGAATGCCGAGGTGGACCAGATCGGTGGTCCCGATGACTTCGACAGCTGGAGCGATCGGCGCGAACGCAGGTACGAGGATTCACCTTCGGCGCGCTATTGCTCGCGCCGGGTGGTCGGTTACCAGGATCTCGATGATTATGGCGACTGGCGTCCTTCGGAATATGGCGACGTCTGGTTTCCCAGAGTCGATGCCGGCTGGGCTCCCTATCGCGAGGGACACTGGGCATGGATCGATCCCTGGGGATGGACGTGGGTTGATAACGAGCCCTGGGGATACGCGCCTTTTCACTACGGGCGCTGGGTCTCGGTGTACGGACGATGGGGATGGGTCCCTGGTCCCCGCGAAGAACGCCCGGTGTACGCGCCTGCGCTCGTCGCTTTCGTAGGCGGCGGAGCGCTTATGGCGGGCGGCGCCGTCGCGTGGTTTCCTCTTGGACCGCGTGAAGTCTACGTGCCCTCATACCACGTAAGTGAAGGTTACGTGAATCGGGTCAATGTCACCAATACCACGGTCAATACGACGATCGTACACAACGTCTACAACACGACCATCGTCAACAACAACACGACAATCAACAACGTCACCTACGTAAACCGAAATGTGCAGGGCGCGGTGACGGCAGTTCCGCAGCGTACATTCGTAAGCGCGCAGCCGGTGGCGAAGGCTGCAGTTGCGGTCAATCCGCGGCAGTTCGCAAATGGTCCGGTGAGCGCACGGGCGGCGGTGCCGCCGGGGCGTGAGTCGGTGATGGGTGTCCACTCCAACACTGCGGGACGCGTGGCAGCGCCTCCGCCAGCAGTCACGGCACGTCCTGTAATCGCCAAGGCAGCGCCGCCTCCACCTCCGCCGCCGTTTGCCGCCAGACAGCAAGCGCTGGCACAACATCCCGGCCAGCCTTTGCCGCGGCAAGAACTGGCAAAGCTGAGAACGACGAGTGCACCGCCAGCAGCCACGCCGGTGAAGATGGCGCCACCCGCGAAACCGGCCACGCCAACACCAGGCCCGAACCGGCCGGGCAACCAGCCCGGAGCGCCGGCAATGAACCGTCCGGGCGGCCAGCCCGGAGCACCCGCAGCCAACACCCGTCCGGGCGCAACTCCGCCTGCGGCGCAACCCGCACCGGCAAACCAGCCAGGAGCGAATAATCGTCCGGGACAGCCGACTCCTGCAGCCCCTCCGGTGCGCAACGACCGGCCAACTCCCGCGCAACCGGGCTATCGTCCGCAACCGAATCAGCCTGCACCGAACAATCGTGCGGAGCAACCCGCTCCGCCGCCGGCGCGCAATGATCGCCCGCCTTCGGCCCAGCCCAACCGGCCCGAGGCGAATCCGGCAATGCCGAACACTCGTCCGGAGCAACCGGCGACTCCACCGGCACGGAACGATCGTCCGCCTTCGGCCCAGCCGAATAATCGCCCTGAACCGAATCCGCCTGCGCGGAACGACAATCGTCCAGAGCAGCCGGCTCCGCCACCGGCACGCAACGATCGTCCGCCTTCGGCGCAGCCGAACCGGCCCGAGCCGAATCCTCCCAGCGAGCAGCCGGCGCGAACCGGGCATCCACCGACGGAACCGCCGAATAACCATTACTCGGAGCAGCCCAACAATCGTCCTGCGGAGCCACCTCGAAACGAGCCGGCCCCGCGGACACAGGCTCCTCCACCGAGCCAGCGACCGGACTATCGCCCGCCGGCTGAAGCCAGACCGCAGCAGCAACGTCCTCAACCCCAACCAACGCCGGAAGAGAAAAAGAAGCAGGACCAGAAGAAAAAAGACGAGAACAACAAACCGCAATAAGTGATGCTTGCGAGGTGATGGGCGCCCGAAAACGGGCGCCCATTTTTTTGCCTGGAATTGGATCTCAGTTAGGAAGTTGACGAGAAAAAACGCTCGCCCATGGCGGCTGCTTACCGCAAGAAGAGGATTCGTTCGCAGCAGATATGAGCAACTATGTCCGATACCTACTCGCTGGTGAAGTAATCCACCGTGACTGGATTTTCGAACAGAGAGTAGTCGCGCGTGACCACGGTGATGCCGCTTTCGGTGACGAAATACCGCTGGCGGTCGGCGTCGGCGTCATAGCCGATGGTCGTCCCTTCCGGGACATGGACATCGCGATCGAGGATCGCCTTGCGAATGCGGCAGCGCCTGCCAACCACCACATGCGAAAACAAAATGCAATGGTCCACTTCGGTATAAGAGTTCACGCGCACATCGGGAGAGAGCACCGAGTTGCGAACGGTCCCGCCCGAAACGATGCAGCCATTCGACACGATGGAATCCAGCGCCGTGCCGGTGCGTCCGGTTTCCGCAAAGACGAACTTGGCCGGAGGATATTGCCGTTGGTGGGTGCGGATCGGCCACTCGTCGTCGTACAAGTTGAAGATGGGCGATACCGAGACGATATCCATGTTCGCCTCGTAATACGCGTCGAGTGTGCCTACGTCTCGCCAGTAGCGCGCCTCCTTCTTGTTTTCATCGACGAAATCGTAGGCGTAGACCCGGTAGTCGTCCACCATCCGGGGCAGAATGTCTTTTCCAAAATCGTGGCTGGATTGCGGATTCTCCGCATCCTTGAGCAACACGGGAATGAGGACGTCGGCGTTGAATAGATACACACCCATCGACGCCGCGACCTTTTCGGCATTTGAGGGAGAGCGCAGGGTCGTCGTTTTCGGCTTCTCCTGGAATCCATTCACGCGCGCGTCTTTGTCCACATCCACGATGCCCAACTGGTGCGTCTCTTTGGGATCAATCTGGATCGTGGCCAGCGTGACGTCAGCCGCCGAATCGAGATGCTGTCTCATCATCTTTCCGTAATCCATCTTGTAGATGTGATCGCCGGAAAGAATCAAAACGTGTTTCGGCTGCTCCGAGCCAATGGAATAAATGTTCTGATACACGGCGTCGGCGGTGCCCTGGTACCACTGGTCGCTCACCCGCTTCATCGGGGGCAGCACTTCGATAAATTCGCCGACCTCGCGGCCGAGGATGTTCCAGCCTTCGCGGATGTGCCGGTTGAGCGACAGCGCCTTGTATTGCGTGAGGATGTAAACGTGACGCAGATCAGAGTTCAGGCAGTTCGAGAGGGTGACATCGATGATGCGATAGATGCCGCCGAAGGTGACTGCGGGTTTCGCCCGGTCGCGAGTCAGAGGATAAAGCCGCTCGCCGGCGCCGCCTGCCAACAGAACCCCAAGAGTGTCTTTCATTCCTTACAGCCTCTCAGATTCCCGACCGCTGCTCCCCATGGAATCTCTTTTTCGCGTGGCAGATGCGCAAGAGAAAACATTAGATGGTAGCACAGGCAACGTCCAGGACCCGCTTGAGCCCGTATAATGCTGCGCAAACCCTGCGAATATTTTACGCTGCACTCCAGCGGCAGAGAAAAGGTGACACTGACTTTGAAGAAACAAGAGAATTTTCCGGATACTCCCGCCGACAAGGCCCTGGGACTCGATCGCGATATCACGCGCAGGGATTTTCTGAATTCCGCGCTGGTGGCCTCGGGTGGGGCGCTGCTGCATTCGATTTCCCCGGCGCATTTGCTCGGCCAGCGAGCGCCGGACACAGCCAATGCCTTAGCCACCGACGACTGGACGGGCTATGGGGGAGTGGGTGATTACGCCAGTTCCAACGGCAACACCCTGGCGGTGCTCGACGCCGGCCACCGGATTCGTGATGCAGTGTTTGAGAGTCTTCCCGCAGATGTAACCGACACGAGCGAGGCTTACGACTGCGTGGTCGTGGGCGGAGGGATTAGTGGTTTGGCGGCCGCCCTGATTTTTCAATGCCAGGCGGGCAATGGCAAAACTTGCCTCGTGCTCGATAACCATCCAATTTTCGGCGGCGAGGCCAAGCGCAACGAATTTCTCGTAGATGGTCACCGATTGGTTGCGCATCAGGGCTCGGCCCTGTTTCAAGTGAACTATCCTCACAGTTTCATCGAGCGGTTCTACAACTCGATCGGCCTCAAGACACCGCGTCTCGAATATCAGAAGTGGGCGGGTCCCGATCCTGAGATTCCGCTGACCACCACGCCCTATCTCGGCGGGGCGCCTTCTGGCTGGTATTTCGGAGCGAAGTTCGGCCATCCCGAAGGCCTGTGGTTGACCGATCCCTGGGGCAAGAAATTGGAAGGTGCCCCGATCTCGGCGAAGACGCGCGATGAGTTGTTGAAGACGGACGCGCCCCAGCCCGGGGTGAAAATTCCGGAGTACCGCGGCGATGCCATCTCGCGAAGGCTCGACACGATTACGCTGGAAGATTACTTGATGGAAAAATACGGCATCAGCCGCGAGACTGTTCGCACATTCGTTGGACTCGACGAAGGTGGAGGTTTCGGTCTGGGAGCCGACGCGCTCTCCGGCTACACCGCGTATGCATTCGATGGATTCGGTGGATTAGCAGACAAAGAGTCGCAAATGTTTCCCGACGGCAACAGCGGGATCGCGCGGTTGATCGTGAAGACGATGATTCCAGACTCTATCGCTGGCGAGCACTCGCTCGAGAACATCTGCCGCAATAATGTGAACTTCGCCGCTCTCGACCGCGCCGGAAGTCCGGTACGAATTCGCTTGAACTCGACCGCCGTGTGGGTGAAGCACGATGGCGAGGCATCGAAATCAGAATCGGTGACGGTCGCCTACACGCGCGCAGGAAAGACGTATCGCGTGAAGACGCGTTCCGTCGTCATGGCCGGGGGTAGCTGGACGACGAAGCACATCGTTCGCGATCTTCCCGACGATCGCAGAGACGCCTACGCACAGTTCTATCGCTCGCCCTGCATGCTGGCCAACGTCGCCGTACGGAATTGGCGATTCCTCTACAAGATGGGCATTTCCGGCTGCCAGTGGTTTGAAGGGATTGGATCGTACATCCAGGTGCGGAAGCTAGCGCTATGCGGCACGGATTCGCCGACCATCGGCCCCGATTCTCCGGTGGTGCTCACGATCAAAGTCTTGTATTCCCGCCCGGGACACACCGCCGAGCAGCAAGGTCATCTGGGCCGTGCGGAAATGATTGCTACTCCGTTCCGCGAGTATGAGCGGCAGATTCGGCAACAGCTGAGCGACATGTTCACGCGCTCTGGTTTCGACGCCTCCCGCGACATCGCCGGAATCATTCTGAACCGCTGGGGACATGCCTATGCCAGCCCGGCCCCGGGATTCTACTTCGGCAAAGATGGCAAACCCGCGCCGGGAGACGTTCTCCGGGCGGCTCCATTTGGAAGGATTGCCTTTGCTAACGTGGACTTGTCAGGGATGCCCGATCACAAGTCTTCGATCATCGAGGCGAACCGGGCGGTGGGGCAATTGCTGGATCAGGTATTGACGTAGCTCTTGGCTAATCTTTAGCCAAAAGCTAAAGGCTAATAGCTAAAGGCTAATAGCGCTACTTGTCTTTCTTCTCCTCGTCAATCTTGATCCGCAGCGATTTCAGGAACTTCAAATCCTGATCGCTGATCTTGAATTCCGGATTCGTCGACATGGTGGCGATCAGCGAGGTCTTGTCCGGCGCTTTCTCGCCCTGCTTGCTTACCCCGATGGTCGCTTCGAGAACCAGGAAGATATCGTAGCCGCCTTCTTTGATGCGGGAGACCACCTCAGAGATCTGCTCGGAGTCGGACAGAGATTCATTGATAGCGTCGCCGAGCTCTTTCATGAGTTGCTTGAGTTGTGGATCCACCGGGTTCCCCCTGTTAAGACAAAATTACCACGATCTGCGATCAAGCGCGAATGGCGCGCACCTCGAGATATTCGGCGTGCACCGAAGTGTTGCCATCCTTGGACGTATTGTGTTCTGTCCAAAGCGATTCCAATTCTGCAGCCAGCGCAGCCTGACCGGCCTCATCCAATCGGGAGAAGGCGACTTGCGTCGGTCCAAAGTGCCGGCGGAAAAAACTTACCACCTCCCCGGGCGTGAATGGATAGGCAAAATGCGCATTCTGCCGCGTGCACTGGATCCGCTTCGCGCGGGAGCCAAACCGCTCGTGCACAACCTTCTCATCGCCCCATAAAACCGGGGGAGGTACCGGCGGTGGCGGAACCCTCTTCGCGGTGACCTGAAACGATTTGCCTACAAAACCTTGCGGAGTCCAGTTCGCCATCGCGATCACGCCATCGGGCTTGCAGACCCGCAATAATTCTGCCGCTACTTTCTCCGGACGGGGCGCGAACATCGCTCCAAACATCGTCAATACCACGTCGAAAGAATGATCCGCAAAAGGCAGTTCTTCGGCGTCTCCTTCCTGGAAGCGAATGTTGAGTCCTTCCGACTCAGCCCGCTGCTTCGCCCGCTCGAGAGAATTCGTGGCGATATCGACTCCCGTCACCGACGCTCCAGCCTTGGCGGCCGGGAGTGCGGTATTGCCCGTTCCGCAGGCTACGTCCAATACCCGCGAACCGGCTGGAATCCCGATTCGCGCCACAAAATTCTCGGCTTCCTTGGCGGTAAAGTTCGCGATCTGGCCAAAATCCCCGGCCATCCAGGTTTCCTTCAGGCGAGATTTAAGCTGGGCGAGATCAGGCGCGCTGGTTTGCATGTTGTTACTTCCTTTCTTGGATGCCCCAGGGGAAAGAACGGTTCGCTACGACTGAGAGTTGGGTCATTTTAGCGCGGCAGGCTGCTAAAATCGAGAGCGTGAGCAAAGTCTCAACGTGGCGAAAAGTTGGAGTTGTGGCACGGGTCGCCGGGCAGCAGGCCGGGCGCAGCCGGACCTATAACGCCATCATGAGCGCGACACGGGCTACAGCGCGCTCGTTCGGACGCGTGCTGCACCAGCTATGGCTGGAAGTTACGGGAGTCCTCTTTCTGGTGATGGCCCTCAGCCTGGGGGGAGCCGCATTCAAGGAATACGGGAAATATCATGCCGGTCAGATTGGCCCGGGGCGGGCGGCAGCGGCGGCGTGCTTTGCCCTGACCTTCGCCTGGTTCGGACTGACCTCATTCTGGAGAGTCAAACGAAAGAGCCAGCGCCCCTGAATTCCTCTGTATTCGTTCGTGCGTTTGTCACGGTTAGGAAGTACCAATGGCCTCAAAACTGAAAGTCCCAGACGCAGAGATTGAAACCTCCTCGCACATTGCGGTGAAGCCGCTCTACACTCCCGCCGATCTCAAAGGCTCCGATTACGAAAGTGAAGTTGGATACCCCGGGGAATATCCCTTCACCCGCGGCGTGCAGGCCACGATGTATCGCGGCCGGCTCTGGACCATGCGGCAGTACGCCGGCATGGGCGATGCCGAGGAGTCGAACAAGCGCTACAAATATCTTCTCGCAAACGGGACGACCGGGCTTTCGGTAGCGTTCGATTTGCCCACGCAGATCGGCATGGATTCCGACCATCCGCTAGCGTCCGGCGAAGTGGGAAAAGTCGGCGTCGCGATCGATTCCATTGAAGACATGCAGCGGCTGTTCGATGGCATCGACCTGACGAAAATTTCGACCTCGATGACCATCAACGCGACGGCATCGATACTCCTGGCGCTGTATGTGGCGGTGGCGCGGCGGCAGGGCTGCGACATCCGCAAACTCTCCGGCACCGTACAGAACGACGTGCTGAAGGAATACATCGCGCGCGGGACGTATATTTACCCGCCGCAGCAGGCCATGCGCGTCATCACCGATATGTTTGCCTGGGCGAACGAGAACGTGCCCGACTGGAACACGATTTCGATCTCCGGATACCACATGCGGGAGGCGGGATCGACCGCCGTTCAGGAAGTTGCGTTCACGCTGGGCAATGGGATGGCGTACGTGGAGGCCGCGATCAAGGCCGGACTGGACGTGGATAAGTTCGGACCCCGGCTTTCTTTTTTCTTCAACGCGCACAGCAATTTTCTGGAAGAGGTCGCGAAGTTTCGCGCGGCCCGTCGTATGTGGGCGCGCATCATGCGCGAGCACTTTAAGGCGAAGAATCCGCGCTCGTGGATGCTGCGTTTTCATACGCAGACCGCCGGTTCCACGCTGACCGCGCAGCAGCCGGAAAACAATATCGTGCGCACTGCGATTCAGGCGATGGCAGCGGTGCTCGGAGGCACGCAATCGCTGCACACCAATTCTTACGACGAGGCGCTGGCCTTGCCCACCGAGCAGGCGGCGCGTATCGCTTTGCGCACCCAGCAAATCATTGCTTACGAATCGGGCGCTCCGCAGACGATTGATCCGCTGGCGGGGTCGTATTATCTCGAGTCGCTCACCAATGAAATTGAAACCCGGGCGGCAGAGTATCTCGGCAAAATTGAGGTTCTCGGCGGGATGCTGAAGGCCATCGAGCGCGGTTATGTGCAGCAGGAGATTCAAAATGCCGCGTACGAATATCAACAGCAGGTGGATCGCGAGGAAGCGATCGTAGTTGGCGTCAACCGCTTCGAAGTGGAAGAAGAAAAACCGATCCCGATTCAACGCATCGATCCGGCTTTAGAGGCGAAGCAAGTTGAGCGCGTGCAAGCTCTGCGCACCGAGCGCGACGCCGGCCCGTGCAAAGCTGCGCTGGCCGCAGTTGAGGACGCGGCGCGGTCCGGCGCCAACGTCATGCCGCGCATCGTGGCTGCGGTTGAAGCTTATGCGACCGTAGGCGAAATTTCTGATGCCATGCGGCGCGTCTTCGGAGAGTACAAGGAAGCGGTGATTATTTAGGTTGAACGTCGCCTGGCGGCGACGGACGCCGAGGGCAGCTGTCCCCACGGGCTTCCGACTATGCGGGCTGCGCTTCCATCTCGGCTACGGCTTGCTCAAGATGCCTTAGCGTTTCTTCCACGGTCAGGGAATACATCTCGCGCCCAACGCCTTCGCCTGATTCCAGCGCCCACTTCAAATAATGCCCCGCAATCTCGACAGCCAGCGAGTCGGTAATCATCTTGCCAGTTCGTTTGTGATATTCCACCCAGGCGGGATGCGGCAGCGCGACCCATACGCCGCGCCCGCCGACCAAAAACTTGTAATCCACCGCGTCGGCGTGCCGCGTCGAGATGGCCACAATCTGGGATTGATAAACGCAGTGCACCTGCTTCTTCGTCCAGCGGTCGCTGGCAGTGAAGTTCTCGAACATGACTAAAACTATAGCGGAGAGCTTGCGGGCGTAGCAAACCTGAGCAGCGGCATGCCTCAGCCCTAGCGAATTCCGCAAACGCAGGTGCCCACGCTGTGATACAAAACCTCTTTGCACCGAGGTTCCTTATGCTCCAGAGGATCACGCCGCTTCTCGCCATAGTTACGGTTCTTGCCACTTCGGCGCTTGCTGCCCAAAAGAAACCCGCCGCAAAACCCGCGGGTGAGCGCTTTGAGATTTCCTTTCCCAAAGAAATGAGCGCCGGCCCGCTCGACGGTCACGTCCTGTTGCTAATCTCGAATAACGGCGAGAAGGAGCCGCGCTTTCAGATCAGCTTCATGGTCGCGAAGTCGCAGCAGGCTTTCGGCGTAGATGTTGACGCCTTGCAGCCCGGCACGCCTGCAATCATCGACGCCTCAACCGTGGGCTATCCCGCCGAGACTTTGAACGACGTGCCGGCCGGTGATTACTGGGTACAGGGCCTGCTCAACATCTACGAGACCTTTCATCTGGGCAATGGCCGCACGCTCAAACTGCCGCCTGACAAAGGCGAGGGCCAGCACTGGCAGGTAAAACCGGGCAATTTCTACAGCAAGCCGGTGAAGATGCATCTCGACCCGAAATTGCCGCAGACGGTGCGTATCTCGCTGACCGAAAAGATTCCTGCCGTGGAAGACGAACCGAAAGTCGTGGACTCCATCGTGGGATGGGACGCATCTAACGACGACCATGTCATTCGCGACAATAAATGGGTCAAGCACCTCCGCATGCAAAGCGAGCTGCTGACGAAATTCTGGGGCCGGCCGACTTACCTCGGAGCGGTAGTGCTCCTGCCCGATCGATGGGAAGAGCATCCCGACGCGCATTACCCGCTGATTGTCGAGCACGATCACTTTCACCGCGGGCTTCCGGGCGTGGTCTCGTTTCGCACCGAGCCTCCGGGCGAGAACCTGAAAGGCGGCGAGCTAAGGCAGGCGCAGAACGGTTACAAGCTGTATCAGGACTGGACGGCGGGGCGTCTGCCGCGTGTCATCGTGCTCTCGATTCAGCATGCCACCCCTTACTTCGACGACTCGTACGCGGTGAATTCGGAAAATGTCGGCCCCTACGGTGACGCGATCATCCAGGAACTCATTCCCTACGTGGAAAAACAATTTCGCGGCATCGGGCAGGGCTGGGCGCGGGCCGTCTACGGCGGCTCAACCGGCGGATGGGAGAGTCTGGCCTCGCAGGTTTTTTATCCCGATTTCTACAATGGTGCCTGGGTGTTCTGTCCCGACGTGGTGGATTTCCGCGCGTACATGACGATGAATCTCTACGACGACAGCAACGCGTTCTGGATCGATGGCATTTATGGAAACGTCCCTCGGCCATCGGTTCGCCAGCCCGATGGACTAGTGCTGTCCACCATGGAGCAGATGAACCGCTACGAATACGTGTTCGGGACGCACAGCCGTTCGGGCGAGCAGTTAGACACCTGGCAAGCCGTCTTCAGTTCAGTGGGCGACGATGGATATCCCAAGCCTGTCTTCAACAAGCGCACCGGCGAGATCGATCATGAAACGGCAAAATACTGGAAAGAGCATTACGACCTGAGCGCCATCATGCAGCGCGACTGGAAGACTCTAGGCCCGAAGCTCGCCGGCAAACTGCATTTGTACGTGGGCGAGGCTGACACGTTTTATCTCGACCGGGCCGTTCACCTGCTGAAAGACTTCATGGACACCACGACCGATCCCTATTACCACGGCAGCTTCGAGTTTGGCGTGCGCAAGCCGCATTGCTATCCCGGGGAGTACGACCCGGCCGTGGGATTAAACCAGCACTACTGGCCCGAGATGGTCAAGCACATGGAAGAGACGGCGCCAGCCGGAGCGGATTTGAAAAGCTGGAAGTATTGAGGTCGGGTTTCAACGTTTCAAGTTTCGGAGTTTCAAGATCTCGCAACGTGCCCGTTTCAAACGGGACCTCACGTGTGCGTCTTCCTTTATGATGGAGATGTGCCGACTCGGGCTCCGAATAAAACCAAACTCTCAATTCTTCGCGCGCGGCATTTGAGTGCATTGCCGTGGCTGGTGCATGGATTTTCTACGCGCCGCGGCGGCTTTTCGCGCCGTTACGGCAAAGGGGATCTTAATCTTGGCTTCACCCAAGACGATTCGAAGCGCACGGTCGAACGCAACCGTGCCGCCTTTCTTCGCGAGCTTGGCGTCGCCTCGCGCAAGCGTCGAGGATCGGACGACAGGAGCGCTTCGCATTGCCGTTTGATCACGCTGCGCCAGATTCATTCCGACATCATTCACCGTATCGACGCAGTTCCCAACGAGCCGCTTTTCGGTGACGGAATGATCACCGCTACTCCCGGCCTCCTGCTCGCGATCCAGACTGCCGATTGCCTGCCCGTCATCCTCGTTGATGGCAAACGCCGCGCCGTAGGAATTTTTCACGCCGGATGGCGAGGCACCGTGCAGCGGATCGTCGAGAAAGGCGTGGGCCAGATGCATCGCTGCTTCGGCACTCGTCCGCGCGATTTGGAGGCGGCGATCGGCCCCGGTATTCAGGGATGCTGTTACGAAGTAGGGGAAGAGGTACGCACCAAGTTTGAATCGCAATTCGAGTACGGCGCCCAGCTGTTTCGCGAGATCAAGGAATCGGACCCGGTCCGCGAAAAATATCCCCTGCTGTTTCTGACTGCGCGCGCGCCGGGACACAGCGTGTTGCCGAAAATACTTTTCCTCGACCTGGTGGAAGCCAATCGCCGGCAGTTGTTGGCCGCGGGTGTGCCCAGAAAGAACATTGAATCCTCGCCCTTGTGCACCAACTGCCATCCCGAACTGCTGTTCTCCTACCGCGCAGAAAAGGGCAAGACGGGGCGGATGATGGGAGTAGCGGGGATTCGCACCTGATCGCTTTTTCTGTGGTACTATCCCTGTCGTTTCCCTACATATTTCTGGCCCGCGAATAGGAGGAGCCCATGTTCCCTGTCGAGTGTGCACCCAGCCGCCGCCACTTCCTCATGACCGCTGCCGCAGCCAGCGCGGGAATTTCAGGCTTCGCGCTCGCGCCGCAACTCGCAATGTCCGAGGAGTCGGACGTGAATATCATCGGCCCCAAGAAGGGCTACACGCCCCAGGTTGGGACGCTCGTGTCCATGATGAACTGGATGCGCCACGTCGTCTTAATGTCGGTGAAGGGCATGTCGCAGAAAGACCTCGACTATCTGGCGGACCCGAACGCGAACACCATCGGAGCCCTGCTCATGCACCTGGCCGCCACCGACCGGATTTACCAGATCAATACTTTCGAAGGAAATTCCTTGAAGGAATTACCCGCAGCGTACAAGGAAAAATGGCAGGTGGCGATGGAGTTGGGCGAGCCCGCCCGCAAATCCATCAAAGGCCACAACCTCGACTACTACCTGTCCCTGCTCAGCGAGACTCGCGAGCAGACGCTGGCCGAATTTCGCAAGCACGACGACAACTGGCTCTTATCTGTGGACAACACCTGGAGCTGGGGTCCCACCAACAATTACTGTAAGTGGTTTCACGTCTGCGAACACGAATCCAACCACAATGGTCAGATCAAGTTCTTGAAGAAACGCATCCCCGGAGTCAAGCCTGATAGCGAATGATTCTTCGAAGTCGCGCTTCCTTGGGATGATCGACGTCAGAGGTATGTTTACGAGCTCGCGTCGGCCCCTGCGGACTACGTTCGCGACTTTTCTCCTGGTATGCACTTCTTCCCTGCTTGCCGCACCATCGCAGGTCGGTTCCGGCCAAGTCGACGCTATCTTTAATACGCTGAAGTCAAACGACGCCCCAGGAGCGGCGGTACTGATCGTGTATAAGGGCAGGCCAGTATTTCGAGGCGGATACGGCGTCACAGATTTGCGCACGAAACAACCCATCGGACCTGGGACCGACTTTCGCCTGGCCTCATTCACCAAGCAGTTCACCGCCATGTGCATCATGCTCCTGGTACATGATGGGAAACTGCGCTATGACGACCGGCTAACCGACATCTTCCCTGAATTCCCCGCCTACGGAAAGGCGATCACCATTCGCAACCTGCTCAACCACACCTCAGGCCTGCCCGATTACGAGGATCTTTTGACTGCGCAGTATCCCAATGTGCCCGACGAGCAGATTCCACAAATCCACGATGCGGGCGTGCTGAAGCTGCTGGAACAGCAAAACGCTGGCAAGTTTTCGCCGGGATCGAAGTGGCAGTACAGCAACTCCGGCTATGTCGTTTTGGGCCTGGTCGTGGAGAAGGTTTCCGGAAAATCGTTTGGCCAGTTTCTGCACGACCGAATCTTCATGCCGCTGCACATGACCAACACGCTCGCCTACGAGAAGGGCAAGAACGAAGTGCCGCATCGCGCTTACGGACACACGAAAGAGAAACACGGCTGGCGGGAGACTGACCAGAGTTCAACGTCAGCCACGCTTGGCGACGGCGGTATCTACACTTCCATTGATGATTTGGCAAAATGGGACCGCGCCCTCCGCGAGCACAGTCTGCTCAGCGAAGCGGAGATGCGGCCAGCGTTGGTTCCAGTACAGCCCACTGCCGGACCGGCGGAGTCGGACAACGGCAAGCCCGTGAGTTACGGCTTTGGTTGGTTTCTTGATCCCTACAAAGGCCACCGACGGATGTGGCACGACGGCGAAACCATGGGCTTCCGCACAACCATCCAGCGCTTCACTGACGATGACCTGACGGTGATCGTGCTGGCCAATCGCACCGACATCAATCCGGCAGAGTTTGCGTTGAAAGCCGCCGATCTGTATCTGGGAGCTAAGCCCTAAAACACAGAATGTGGGGACAGCCGCCCTCGGTTGTCCCCGCGCACCGGCGCGGCTTTCTTGAACCACCATGGAAGCTACTTCTCAGGAAGCCGGTTGGTAATGAAATCCGCGACACGGCTTGCGGACGGCGGATCCATGTTGGCCAGCACCGCCACGACATACCCATTCGATGGGCAGATTTCGAGATCGCCATTCATGCCGGGCGCGCCGCCGCCGTGGCCGAAACAGCGCGTGCCGTTGATCTTGTGATCGCCAAAGCCAAAGGCATAACTGTTGTCGGGAGTGCCCGATTTCCCCGTCGTCAGCAGTTCCGTATAGTGCGCATCCAGCAGCTTATGTTGCTCGAGCGCGGCGGCAAAGCGGGCAAGATCTTCCACCGTGGAATAGCCGCCGCCTGCCGACGTGCCGCGATAGGGCAGCGTATCGGTATTGGGCTTCCATTCCGGGCTGTCCATCTTTGTATAACCGATGCTGCGATCTTCAACCTTCTGGTCTTCGGGCTCCGAACCAGTCGAAGTCATACCTGAAGGCACAAAGATGTGTTCGCGCACGTAGTCGTAGTAACTCTGCCCGCTGACCTTCTCAATGATCGCCCCCAACAGAATGAACCCGTAATTGCTGTATTCCCATTTGCTGCCGGGCTCGAACTTCAGATCGCGCTTGCCGTAGAGCTTCACGTAATCCTGCAGCGTGCGCAACTCCAGACGATGCGCATCGAATTCAGGACCGAAAATGTCGCCCGTCCCTCCCGTGTGCGTGAGCAAGTGATGAATCTGTACCTTCGAGGCGACATCTTTGTTCGGATAGTCAGTCAGATATTTTCCGATCGGATCATCGAGTCCCAATTTGCCGGCCTGGACCAGCTGCAGCGTCGAGACGGCGGTAAACATTTTGTTCATCGAGCCGATGCGGAAGCGCGTTTTTAGCGTGTTCGGAATTTTGTGCTCGCGATCGGCCAGGCCATCGGCCTCCGAGAACACCGTCTTGCCGTCCTTTTCAACCAGCACCGCTCCTGAAAAATGATCGCCCGCAACCTCGGATTGCAACTCCTTCTGCGCGGCCGCCACAAGTTCACTCTGGGCCAAATGAGGAAGAGCGAATTCAGCGGGACGCGGGATCGCCCGAAGCTCAAGAGTGGTGATGCGATGAGGGTCAGCGGCCTCCACTTCCACCGTGACGCGCCCGATCTGGTCGGAGGCACGTTCCTGCACCAACCCGACCAGCTTGGTGGGCGTAGACTCTTCCACCTTCTTGAAAGTAAAGCCGCCGGTCATCTCGCGGAAATTCATTTCCCGGTCGAGCCTCTCCAGGCCTGAGGGATAGTTCTTTTGCATGAAGTCGCGCAGGGCATCACGATCGCCGCGATTGAAAGTCTCAAGCCAGGTGGAAAATTGGTGGGCAGCCGGGGTGTCGGGAAGCTGCGCTTGCGCTGCGCACAGGATGGCGCAGAGCAGGAAAAGAGGAACGGTTTTCAGAATCCGCATAGCCTTAAGACGAATGAGCCCGGTTTTTGTTTAGGCCGTGGGCGGAGTCGGAGCTGCCGGTGGGGCGGCCGGGGGCGCTGCGCCAGCGGATTCGTTCACCAGATCCTTCAACTCCTTGCTGGGCTTGAAGAAAGGAATCTTTTTCGCGGGCACTTCCACGCGCTCGCCCGTTTTGGGATTGCGTCCGACCCGCGGACGCCGCTGCCGGGTCCGGAAACTGCCAAAGCCGCGGATCTCGATTTTGTCGCCCGCGCGCAGCGAGCGCACCACACTGTCAAAGATCGTTTCTACGATCACTTCGCTGTCTTTCCGCGTAAGTTCTGCCAAACGCGAGACTTCGTCAATCAGATCGGCTTTGGTCATAATCGCCCCTCTTCCCCCGGCTTTCGAATGCGAAACTAATTCAGAGGTACAGATTGTCGGCCACATCCAGCCTTGGCCGGGTAGCACTCCGAAACGGCACCCATAACCTTCTCAAATTTCAGGGGTTGGATGCAAGTTGCGTTTTCACTACCCGGTGAGTTCTACGGGGAAACACCCCTGGTTTCTGAAAGCCTGAGGAATGTTCGGCTTTCGGGTTACTTCCACAGGTAGTAGAACCCGACGTGCTGCTCCAGCATCTTCTCCTGGCTGGGCAGATATTGTGAGAAATCCCCAAGCAGCAGATCCATCAGCGTCCTGCGATCCTTCTCGGGACGTACCAGCGTGGGCTCGCCCGTGATGCCGACCGATTTCGCCGTCTCATCCACCGCCTGCTGGAAGTCTCCGACGCTATCAATCAGCTTCATCCCAGACGCCTCCTGGCCGGTCCACACTTTGCCATTGGCGATAGCCTTCACGTCGTCGTATTTCAAGCCACGCCCGTCGGCGACGGCCTTGATAAATTGCCCGAACATATTGTCAATGAGCGACTGCATGTAGGCCTGCTCGGCGGGCGTAAGATCGCGCGCGGGATTGCCCGTATCTTTAAATTCGCCGGTCTTGATCACTACATCTTTCAGCTTGGCCCATTTCAGCAGGTCGCCGTAGTTTACCCACTGCGCAATCACGCCGATCGATCCCACGATGCTTCCCTGGTCGGCATAGATTTTGTCGCAGGCGGCTGACACGTAGAACGCCCCGCTCGCGCCCACCGTTTCAATCGAGGCCACGACTTTTTTCTTCTTCTCGGTGCGGAGACGCTTGACTTCGCGATAGATCTCTTCAGACGCGGCAACCCCGCCGCCCGGCGAGTTCACATGCAGGATGATCGCCTTGATCGAGGAATCGTCTCCGAATTTCTTGAGTTCGCTCACCACCGGCTGCGGCGACAGAATCACACCGTCAAGGTCCACCACGCCGATGCGGTCGCCGAAACCCCCGAAGCTGGCTTCCGTGCCACCCGCATGCAGAGCGAGATATACCAGTGTGAACACAGCCAGCACGAAGAGGAAGAATGCCCCTCCCCCGATCAGAATCCAGAGCAGTGTGCGCGAGCGTCCTTGTTCAGGCATGGAGAAAGTTTAGCACCAGCACGGCGCCCCCGATGATTTGCGGTACGGGTCGCATGTCCAAAACAAATCCGCGTTGTTTTCCTTCGTGTACCTGCGTGCCCTTAGTGGTTCACGATTTTCAGCAGCGTCCAGTACCCCCGATTTTTCTTGCGTCCTCAACCCTGTGGGCCGAGAATGTCCGGCTCGGTTCTTCTGTCATTTCTTCATCGCCATCCTTGGCGTTACGTTGAGGAGTCTTCATGAAATATCGCAGGTTATATCGTTTGCCGTTCATCTTGGCTGCCGCGTTAGCGTTCGCACTGCCGCTGGCCGCACAGAACTTCAACATTCAGGAGCACACCCTGAAGAATGGCATGAAAGTCCTCGTCCAGGAGGATCCCTCCATCCCGAACGTTGCGCTCTACACCTTCTTTCGTGTGGGCTCGCGCAATGAGCACGAAGGCATCACCGGCCTCTCGCATTTCTTCGAGCACATGATGTTCAACGGCGCCAAAAAATACGGCCCCGGACAGTTCGACAAGACGATGGAGGCCGCCGGCGGCAGCAACAACGCCTATACCTCCAACGACCTCACTGTTTACCAGGACTGGTTTCCGAATTCGCAGCTCGAACTCATCTTCGATCTTGAATCGGACCGCGTGCAGAATCTCGCCTTCGATCCGAAGATCGTCGAATCCGAACGCCAGGTCGTCTACTCCGAGCGACGCCTCAGCGTTGACAACAACAACTTCGGACTGCTCGAGGAGCAACTCGAGGCCACCGCGATCATGGCGCATCCGTACCATTGGTCGGTGATCGGATGGCCTTCCGACATCGAGAAGTGGACGCTCGACGACCTCAAGTCCTACTTCGCGAAAGGATACTCGCCGTCCAATGCGACGATGGTTGTGGTCGGCGACGTGAAAGCGGACAACGTCTTCAGCCTGGCGGAAAAATATATGGAGCCGATTCCTGCGCACGATCCCCCGCCGCCGGTGCGCACTATCGAGCCCAGGCAGCTTGGCGAACGCCGCATCGAAGTTCACAAGTTCGCGCAACTGCCCATCATTGAGATCGGATATCACGTGCCGCAGGCGCAGGGCCCCGATTACTACACGCTCGAACTGCTGCAGGCTCTTTTGACCACGGGCGAAAGTTCCCGCCTATACCGCTCGCTGGTGGATCAGCAGCAGCTTGCCATTCAGGTGCGAAGCGGCCACGATGCTACCATCGATCCCTTCCTGTTCACGTTTACCGTGCAGCCGCGCCAGGGAGTGGCCCCGGAAAAGGCTGAGCAGGCCCTCTACGCGGAGATCGACAAGCTGAAGAGCACAGGCGTGGACGATCACGAACTGCAGAAGGCGAAGAATCAGGTGATCTCCTCCTACTATCGCTCCTTGCGCTCCATCAATCGTCGCGCGAATGTCATCGGCCGCTATCAAGTGTTATTCGGCGATTACCACAAGCTGGCCAACGCGGAGCAGGAATTCAATAAAGTGAGCGCTGCCGATATCCAGCGCGCCGCCAAAGAATATTTCGACGTGAACAATCGCACCGTGGCCACCCTGATCCCCACAGCCGAAAAAGCAGCAGACAATAACGCCCCCGCGGAGGAGAAACAATGAAAGGCAATCTTTGGAAACTGGTTTCTTCCGCCGCGCTGTTGATTGCTTTATCCGCTGCTGCCGCCGCGCAGAACACCGCTCCCGCGCAGGTTTTTCAACTGCCCGCGTTTCAGCACGTGAAGCTTCCCAACGGGCTCACTCTGTTGCTTCTGGAAAAACACGAACTTCCCTTGATCAGTATCGAATTGGCCCTGCGTTCCGGCTCGGTTACAGATCCTCAGGGAAAAGAAGGCCTGGCATCGTTAACCGCTTCCCTGCTGCGTAAGGGAACGGCTTCGCGCAGTTCCGAGCAAGTGTCTTCCGATCTCGACTTCATCGGCATGCAGTACAACGCGCAAGTCGATCAGGACGGAACGCACGTCTCGGCGGATTTTCTGAAAAAAGATCTCGACTCCGCTCTTGCGGTGTTGAGCGACGTCGTCCTGCATCCCACTTTTCCAGAGGACGAGGCGAAGAAGAAAATTGCCCAGCAGCAGGACAGCATTCGCGCCGCCAAAGACGAGGCCAGCCGCGTCCTGCAGCTCTATTTCATGAAGTTCCTCTACGGGGATCACCCCTATGGCCGCCCCGCCAATGGCGACGAGCGCTCGCTGGCCGCGATTAGCCGCGACGACATTGCCAACTATTACCGTCAGAACTACGCGCCCGGGAATGCCATTCTCGCCGTCGCCGGGGATTTCGATTCAGCAGCCATGCAGTCGAAGATCGCGCAGACCTTCGGCAACTGGAACGGCAAGGCTCCCGCGAGCGCCCCAGCGCCGGCGCCGAAGCCGGTTTCCGGCAAGCGCGTGCTCCTGGTGGATAAACCCGACGCCACCCAGACCTACTTCATGATCGGCAACATCGGCATCAACCACACCAATCCCGACCGCGGCTACATTGATGTCGTCAACACGCTGTTCGGCGGCCGCTTCACTTCGCTCTTCAATACCGAACTGCGCATCAAGAGCGGGTACAGCTACGGGGCTTACTCATTCTTTAACGAGATGAAATCGCCCGGGCCGTTCATCATGTACAGCTTCACCAAGAACGCTACCACCGAACCGGCGATTGACAGGAGCTTCGAAGTTCTCGGACGCCTTCACAAAGACGGGTTCACTCCCGACGAGCTGGTCTCCGCGAAAAAATACATCAACGGCTCGCTGCCGCCGGAGTACGAGACCACGCCGCAGCTGGCCCACACCATGACGACGCTCGAACTCAGCGGCATTACGCGCGAGCAGTTCAATCAGAACCTGGTAAAACTGCAAGGCACCAGCGAGGCGGATTCGCGCCGCATGATCGACACCTATTTCCCGGATCAGAATTATGCGATGGTGCTGATCGGCAAAGCGGGCGAGATCCAGAAGATTGCGGCGAAGTACGCGCCGAATGTAGCCACAAAGAAAATCAGCGATCCGGGATTCTAACGTCAGGCCGGCACGACGACCTTGAGCGCCGCACGCTGGATCGAAATCTCTACCGGCGTGCGGCACACATATTCGCCATCGGCATAGACGTCGAGCGGCTGCTCGGGTTCGACCCGCGCCCGCTCGGTCTTAAAGTAGGTGACTTCTCGAATGCCTAGGTGCCGCCCGGCATATACCGTCGGAAATACCGAGAAGAGTTTCATGCGATTGACGGCGCCCACTATGCACACATCGAGCAAGCCATCATCCATCTTCGCTTGCGGAGCAACCTTCATGCCGCCGCCATAAAAAGGCGTGTTCGCAAGAGCGGTCACTAATGTGGGCTGATCGCTGCGGGGCGTCCATCCTCCGGCCGAATCTGGGACTGAAACCTTTATCGGCAGCGGCGCAAAAGAGAAAATTGTAGGAAGCGCGCTCAAAATGTATCCACCATGTCGGCGCAGCCAGCGCGGCAGACGATTGGCCCGCCGCGCCACCTCACCGTCGAACCCCACTCCGGCAACGCAGCAGAAGTAGCGAGAAGCGGTAGGCCCGCCCGCTCCTTCGAGGATGGAAATCACGCCCAGATCGATGTGCCGCACATGGCCGACGCCGCCGCGAAATTTCTCCCATGCTGTTCTTGAGTCGCGCACGTTCCGCAGATTCAGCGAATGCGCGAAGTCATTTCCGCTGCCCACCGGCACCACCAGCACCGGCAGACCTAACTTCACCAACTGCCCAAGATGCCGATGGACGGTTCCATCCCCGCCAAATAGCAGGATGATGTCGGCCTGATCGCCCGCAGCAGGCATGCCGATTCGCCATTCGACGCCCGTGTCCGCTTGAAAAGGTTTCAGGTCTCTAGCCGAACATCCCAGCCCGAAAATGGCCGCCGCGCGCATGTGCGCGGATGAGAGTAGCAGAATTCACTTTCCACAACACGGAATCTGGACGAAGAGAGAATTTGAATTATGTGGGGACAGCCGCCCTCGGCTGTCCGCGGAGCGAAGCTCCGCTGCTTTTTGCTAGACCAGTCTGGAACCACGACGTACAGATTCCGTTCATTGAGAAACATCTTCACCACGGGAACCGGCACTGCTGCCGCGATACCCAAATCAGAATTGCAGAGGCGGAGCAAATGGGTTTTTGAAGGACTTTCTCCAAAGCCAGGGATATTCCTGCCATTCTCTTGCTAGTCCTTGCCTGACTGGATTATCCAGCAAGTACTGGACCTTGGCGTCGAGACTCTCCGACGAGCGCAACACATGATCAAACGATTCCGCTTGCCAGACGCGTCCTTTTCGGCCTAATGCCTTGTTGATCCGGTGAGCCGACGCTCCCTTGATCGCATCCATGATCTCTGCCAGTGAGCAGACTTCCATCACTTCGTGGCGGACCAGCGGAGTGAAAATCAGGTGCACATGATCCGGCATCACGACGGCGACCTTCATGTCGAATTTCTTCCCATTGTCATGTAGACAGGATTCGAGTATCAAAACTCGAACGCTTATCGGCAGAATCCACCGATGGTCGGTGCAGAATGTCACGAAATGCGGCTTGTCATCCCACTGAAGATGTGGCAACTGCCTTCGATAAAAGGCCTGAGGCATAAAAGCGTTTGTGGGGACAGCCGCCCTCGGCTGTCCGCGGAGCGAAGCTCCGCTGGTTTTGATTGTAGGACTGCACTAGCTGTCAATCTGAAGGATTTCGAGAAGTTGGAAAGGAGATATTCCAAGTTGGGAATTCCGCTCCTGGCAAGAAAGGCGAGCTTCGCTCGCCCGGACAGCCGAAGGCGGCTGTCCCCACATGAAACTAGACGATCATTACCTGTTTCATCGATCTTCCCGCCCGCACCACAAGCGGGCGCGGCGGACTAGGGACCGCCAGCTTCGGTTTCTCCATGAGTTCCCGGTCAATCTCGACCGCTCTCTGTTTCACTTTTCGACCGCCGTCGGAAGCAGAGTTGGCGAGTCCCGCTTCGGCGAGCAGCTTGTCCACCCGCACAAGAATCGCAGTCGGTCGCAGACGGTCTCCCGCAAGAACGTGGACGTCAGGCGGAGGATACTGTATTCCAATCGCTTCACCGGATCCGATGTAGATTCTTGAAATCGGAACGGTGACAAGCTCCAGGGCATCCTGCGGCACTTCATCCTTCTGGAACTGCTTAGCCCAATCCTCCCCCGCCTTCGTCGCCGCTTCTGCCGAGTGAAAATCCCCCACGATCCGGCGCGCCAGATCCTTCTTGGCCTGCATGGGATGCGCCTCGCGCTTCATCTTCTCGATATCGGCGACCTGCACATCCGTCAGCAGCTCGTAGTAGCGCCACATCATTTCGTCGGAAATGCTCATCACCTTGCCGTACATCTCGAGCGGCGGCTCGTGAATGCCGATCGCGTTGCCCAGCGACTTCGACATCTTCTGCACGCCGTCCAGGCCCTCGAGAATCGGTGTGGTCAACACCACCTGCGATTCCTGCCCGTAGGCCCGCTGCAGTTCGCGGCCCACCAGCAGGTTAAATTTCTGGTCGGTGCCGCCCAGTTCCACATCAGCCTCTAAGGCCACCGAGTCGTATCCCTGCACCAGTGGATACAGAAGTTCGTGCACCGAAATCGGCTTCTCTTCCTGAAAGCGCTTGTGAAATTCCTCGCGCTCGAGCATCTGCGACACGGTGTACTTGGCCGTGAGACGCACGAAATCGTCCGCTGTGAACGCGCCCATCCAGCGCCGGTTGAAATCGACCTCGGTTTTCTGCGGATCGAGAATTTTGAAAACTTGTGCCTTATAGGTCTCGGCGTTCTGCTCAATCTGCTCGCGGCTCAGCGGAGGCCGCGTCACCGAGCGTCCCGTAGGATCGCCGATCATCCCGGTAAAGTCGCCAATCAGAAAAATAGCAGTATGCCCGAGATCCTGAAAGTGTTTCAGCTTCCGCAGCACAACTGTGTGCCCCAAATGCAGATCGGGAGCGGTCGGGTCCATGCCCAGCTTTACCCGCAGCGGTCTGCCTGTGGCGCGCGACTTTTCCAGCTTCGCGCGCAATTCGGCCTCGCGGATAATTTCCGCCGCGCCCTTCTTTACATACGTGAGCTGTTCGTCGACAGGTGCGAAGGTTGACATGGGAAAGGACATTATAAGGAATGCGGCGGTAGAATGGCGCCGCATGAGCATCCGGATCCGCAAAGCGCAGCCCAGCGATGTTCCGCGATTGCGCGAAATCATCGAGGCCTCGGTGCGCGGACTTCAGGCGCACGATTATTCCGCCGCGCAGATCGAAGGCGCGCTTGCCGGCGTTTACGGTGTAGACAGTCAACTCATCGCCGACGGAACCTACTTCGTCGCGGAAGTGACGGCCGGAAACGGACAAGAGATCGTCGGCTGCGGCGGCTGGAGCAAACGTAAGACGCTCTACGGAGGCGATCAGTACGCTGGCCGCGAAGATTCGCTGCTCGACCCAGCGACCGACGCCGCCAAGATTCGCGCCTTCTTCGTGCATCCCGATTGGGCGCGGCGAGGCATTGGGACGCAGATTCTCGAGGCCTGTGAGAGTGCCGCGATCAAGGCTGGATTCGCCCGTCTTGAAATGGGTGCGACTTTAAGCGGAATGGCCTTCTATCGCGCCAAGGGATACAAAGAAGTCGAGAATCAGGAAGTCCTGCTAGGCAATGGAGAACGCCTGCCGATCGTGAAAATGGCAAAGCAGATTAGAGACTCTCCTTCATGAACCTTCGTGTCCTTTATGGTTGAAGACTTCACGCTACGAAGCCCGCCCGGTCACAAACCGCCGACCCTCGACCGAGAAATTTCCGCGCAGCACGAGATTGATGGCTTCGGCGTACGCCAGATGCTCCTGCTCGAGGATGCGCGCTGCCAGCGAATGCTCGTCATCGCCATCCTGAACCGCGACGGCTTTCTGCACAATGATGGGGCCGTGGTCGAGCTCTTCATCTACAAAATGCACCGTGCACCCGGACACTTTCACGCCATAGGCGAATGCCTGCTCTTGCGCTTCCAGGCCGGGAAACGCGGGCAACAGCGACGGATGAATATTGAGGATTCTTCGCGGAAACTGCTGCACAAACCACGGCGACAGCAGGCGCATGTATCCCGCCAGGCACACCAGTTCCACGCCATGCTGCTTCAGCGCCGCAACCACTTCGCGGTCATGCTCCTCGCGTGCCTTGCCCTTGGATGGAATCACCAGCGCACTGAGTCCACGCTGCCGGGCAGTCGCAATTCCCGGAGCATCCGCCTTATTCGAGATGACGATCGCGATTCGGGCGTCAGGGATGCGGCCAGCCTCAATGCTGTCCGCGATGGCCACGAAATTCGACCCTCGCCCGGAAAGAAGAATGCCAAGAGCTTTCATTCAGGCAACATCATAATTCACCACGGAGGCGCGGAGACACGGAAGCAAGTGATAAGGAATGGATGAGATTCAGGATTGAAAAACCAGGAGCCATCAGTGACTCCGTGGTGGCGTGTCAGCTGTAGGTGACTTTCCGTTCGCCTTTCACGATTCGCCCAATCGTGTAGGCCTTTTCGCCCACGCGTTCCAGTACCGATTGCGCCTTCTTGAACTTCGCGATGGGCACGACCATCAGCATTCCCAGTCCCATATTGAAGGTGCGCAGCATCTCCTCCTGTGTGACACTGCCGAGCTGCTGCAGGTGCTCGAAGATGGGAAGCACGGGCCAGGTGCCGAGTTCGATGACGGCTGCGGTCCCACGCGGCAGCACGCGAGGTAGATTCTCCGTGATTCCTCCGCCCGTGATATGCGCCAATGCCACCACGCACTGCGCATCAATCAACTTCTTCAGCGCCGGCCAGTAGCTCTTGTGCGTGCGCATCAACTCGTTGCCCACCTTGTTCTTGACCTCATTCACATACGTTTCGGGCGAGTAGTGCGCCACTTCAAACAGCAGCTTGCGGGCCAGCGAATAGCCGTTGGTGTGCAACCCATTCGACGGCAGGCCTAAAATCACGTCGCCGATCTGGACATCCTTGCCGGTGATGATGCGCTCGCGATCTACGACGCCCACAATGAATCCTGCCAGATCGTATTCGCCGTCGGGATAGAACCCGGGCATTTCCGCCGTCTCGCCGCCAATCAGCGCGCAGCCATTGTGCTTGCAGGCATCGGCAATTCCCTCAACCACCTTCTCGGCAATCGTCGGATCGAGCGTACCCGTCGCCAGGTAATCCATAAAGAACAGCGGCGCCGCGCCCTGCACCGCAATGTCGTTGACGCAGTGATTCACCAGGTCCGCGCCGACCGTCGAGTGCAGTCCCATCTCAAACGCGACTTTCAACTTGGTCCCAACTCCGTCGACACTCGAAACCAGCACCGGGTCGGTGTACTTGACCTTATCCACCGCGAACAACCCGCCAAAGCCGCCAATCTCGCTGAGCACGCCACGGGTAAATGTCTTATGTGCCAGATACTTGATGCGCTGCTTGGTGCGGTTCGCGCGGCTGATGTTCACCCCTGCATCGGCATAGGTGATGGGCGTCGAACCTGGCGTAGGAGTCTTGGGCACAGCTTTTTCTCTGTGATTTCCTAAGTCGTGCGTGGGGTTGAATGACGGACGACGAAACTACTGTCTAAGGCCGCTCATTGTAGCACGTTCAAAAACACGTAGCCCCGGACACATTCATCCGAGGGGGCAAAAAACTCGCGGCGTACGCGGAAGGGACACCTTTCCTCTTTCCGCGGACGCGCACGTCCGTTCGCTACCGTGACCCGGAACTAATGAGCGAGGAAGTCCGAGATGAAGTAGGCCAGAACTCCGAACAGCGCGAGGCCGGAAATTCCGTAGCACGTGAGAACCCACGCCCCGCGGCCTTCATGCTGATGTTTTGTGGCTGAACTGAGAGTGGAGGGTGAGGAATCCTCAGCTGCGACGACAGGGGCCCGATCTTCCATGCAAAAAACCTCCCGACGGAAAGATCGTGGCGCAATTACGATATGCGTCACGCCTGCCCGCGTCCCGGCGGGACAGGACTATCAAGCTGAATTTTAACTCCGATTTACGCCTATAACCCACAAAAATGTGATTGAAATCACAGGATTTATAGGAAAATAATTCGTCCTATTACGCAAAACATGCGGCGAGAGCTGGCATCTTACCAATTTCGTACACTGGCCGGCATCGCCCTCCGATCGTGCTCCAAAGCCCTCTGACGGGCTATCCCGGTTATCGCCCGTGCATGGGATAATAGCTAAGGCCTATCTTCCACCTATGCGTCATCGTTTGAATGCAGTTTTATTCTGCTGCCTGCTGGCCGCGTGCGCGGCCGCGCAGCAGCCCAGTTCCAGTTCCTCAGCTTCAATGCAGCAGTCGACCGGGGATAAGTCAGCGGGCCCCGTTAAATCCGTCTCCAACGGACACGACTATTCGCAGGAATCCTTCGTCATCGAGCAGATGCACTCCCATTACCGCTTCGAGGCCGACGGCACCGGCCGCAAGGACACGGTCGCCCGCATCCGCGTGCAGAGCGAGGCCGGCGTGCAGCAGTGGGGACAGTTACAGGAGGGCTACAACTCCGCCAACGAGCGCGTCGAGATTCCCTATGTCCGCGTGCTCAAGGAAGACGGCACCATCGTGAAAGCCGGCGACGATGCCGTGCAGGATCTTAGCGCCCCCATTGAGCGCGAGGCTCCCGTGTACACCGATTACCGCCAGAAGCATATAACCGTGCCCGGCCTGCGCCCCGGAGAGGTTCTGGAATATGACATGGTGACGGTGATCCACACCCCGCTCGCCGCCGGGCAGTTCTGGGCCGACTACGATTTCGACAAGAGCAACATCTCTCTGGATGAAACGCTCGATGTCGACGTCCCCGCAAACCGCCCGCTCAAGCTGAAGTGCAAGCCCGGCATGGATCCCAAAGTCACCGAGGAGAACGGGCGTCGCATTTATCACTGGTCCAGTTCACATCTGGAGCGCGACGACGATCAAAAAGCCAAAGATAAAGAGAAAAAGAAAAAGAAGCATCGTCCCGAGGACGACCGCCCCGACATTCAGCTGACCACCTTCGAGAACTGGGAGCAGGTTGGCCGCTGGTATGCTGCGCTCGAAAAAGACCGCCGCGCCCCCACTCCCGAAGTTCGCGCCAAGGCCCAGGAGTTGACCAAGGGCCTGAACACCGATCTGGAAAAAACCGAAGCGCTCTATGACTTCGTCGCGAAAAATTTCCGCTACGTCAGCCTTTCCCTCGGGCTGGGCCGCTACCAGCCGCACGCCGCCTCTGATGTGCTGCACGATCAGTACGGCGACTGCAAAGACAAGCACACCCTGCTGGCCTCGCTGCTCGATGCCGAGGGCCTCCATGCCAATTCCGTCCTGATCAACTCCAGCCGGAAGCTCGATCCCGACGTGCCTTCCCCCTCGCAGTTCGATCACGTCATCACCATGCTGCCGATGGGCAAGCAGGAAGTCTGGATGGACACGACCGCCGAGGTTGCCCCGTTCCGGTTGCTCGCGTACACCCTGCGCAAAAAGCAGGCGCTGGTGATTCCTCCTGCAACTCTCGCCTCTGCTCCGGCGCCGCATCTCGAGGAAACTCCCTCTGACACGCCCATGCCCGACTGCGAGCGTTCTGAGATCGAGGGCAAGATCAACGAGATCGGCAAGCTCGAAGCCCATGTGCAATACGAATTCCGCGGCGACGAAGAGCTGCTGCTGCGCTCCATCTTTCGCCGCGTGCCCGAATCCAACTGGCAGCGTGTTGCCGAAAACATCAACGCCGGTCTTGGCGGAGACGTCACGCACCTCATCGTCAGCGATCCCGCGGCTACGAAACAGCCGTTCACGCTTTCCTATGACGTTTCCAAAGTGAACTTCGTCGACTGGTCCAAGAAGCAGACGCAGATTGTTCTGCCCCTGGTGCAATTCAGTCTGCCCGAATTCGGCGATGACGACGCGGAACCCGATGCGGAACCGCTGAAGCTCGGCCCCAAGGGCGAATACGCTTACAAGATCAAGCTGCAACTACCCTCCAACTACACCGCGCATGCGCCGCTTGCCTTCTCGCTGGTGCGCGATTACGCCAACTACCAGGCCACATACAAAGTCGAGAACGGATTCTTCACCGCCGCCCGCATATTGACCCTTAACCAGGACGATCTTCCGGTCGCTCGCGCCGGCGATTATGAATCCTTCCGCCGCGCAGTCGGGGCCGACCTCGCTCAGAACCTCTCGGTCGACAACGCCAACGCCGGCGTCATCGTTCCGCCCGCCGACATGAAGGCTGACGATCTGGTCGAGAGCGCCCGCGCCGCCTCGCAGGCCGGCAACCTCAATGTCGCCGAGGCGCTCCTCAAGCGCGCCACCGAGATCGATCCCAAGAACAAGTACGCGTGGAACAATCTCGGCCTGATTTATTTCGCCATGCGGCAGGACGATCAAGCCATAGCCGCTTTCCAGAAGCAGATTGAAGTCAATCCTTACGACGAGTTCGCTTACAACAACCTGGGCCGCGTCTACTGGAACGACCGCAAGTATGACGAAGCGGTGAAGGCGTTCAGCAAGCAATTGGAAAATAATCCGCTCGACAAATTTGCCCACGCCAATCTCGGCCAGATGTATGAGGAGTGGCACAAGTACGACATGGCCGCGCCGGAACTGGAGAAAGCTACGTCCCTGACACCGGACGACCCCGCATTGCAAGTGAGTCTCGGCGATGCCTATCTGAATCTCGGCCAGGACGATAAAGCGCTGGCGGCCTTCGACCACGCCGTTGATCTGGCGGCCGGAACCAACAACACCCCGCTGGTCTGGAACAACATTGCCTATCAGCTCTCGTTGAAGAAATCTCACCTCGACCGCGCGCAGCAGTACGCTGAGTCCGCTGTCTCGGCCACCGCCGCAGCGCTGCGCAACATCTCGCTCGATCGCCTTACGCAGAAAGAACTGCCGCTGGTGCCTTCGCTCATTGCCTATTGGGACACTCTGGGCTGGATTGAATTCGACGAGGGCAATCTCGACAAAGCGGAAAAATATGTGGCCGCAGCCTGGACGCTCGGCCATCACGGCGAGGTCGGCGACCATCTAGGCCAGATCTACGAAAAGCGCGGCGACAAGGAACGCGCCCTGCGCACCTACGCGCTTTCCATGAGCGGACTACGCCCCATCCCGGAGACCCGCCAGCGCCTTTCCTCGCTTGCCGGCGGAGACACGAAAGCCGATGCCGTCGTCGCGCGTTACAAAGACGAACTCCAGCATCTCCGTACCGTTGACCTGGGCAAGGCCACGCAAACCGGCAATGCGGATTTCTTTATCCTGCTGAGCGGCGGCACCGGCGAAGTCGCCAAAGTCGACGCCGTCAAGTTCATCAGCGGAGACGAGAAGCTGAAATCCTATATCCCCGCACTTCAAACCGCCGACTACCATCTCGTCTTCCCTGACGGCACACCTGTGAAGGTTCTTCGCCGCGGAACTCTCTCCTGCTCGGTCACCACGGGCGGTTGCAAATTTGTCCTCACCTTGCCTGACGACGTGCGCACTGTGGATTAAGTTTCGGTTGGTGAGAAGTCTGCGGCAGCCGCCCTCGGCTGTCCGCTCTTTCCCAGTGCTGTAACAAGCTTGTAACTCTGCCGATACAGCCCGCTATCCCCATCTCAGTCGGCAACCTGCCACCACCCCTCAGCAACCAATTCGTGCGAGGTAGAGCAACAGCCGATCTTCTTACTTCGAGACTCAGCTGAACGCCAGAAATTGCCGATGTATTTCTTGGAATACATCGCCGGTTCGCCTCCAAGCTGTTTGATAAAACGGCTCCGATCAGCGGTCGCAGCCCCTTCGGAGCCTCACCGACAAAAGGCGGACCGCATGGGGTACGCGTTCAGGCTGGCGGCCATTCTATCCATTTTGCTGGGCACCTCATTCGCCCGGACCACTTCGTTCATACAGCAGGAAAGACTTCCCGACGCTGCCAGCAGCACTCGCAGGGAGGCCAAGATCGAGTTTGCCGCCTTTGCCGCCGAGGTTGCCGCCGATGGCATCTCCACCCGCATGCTCGTTCAGCAGGGCTGCGGCGAGCACGACCCCCTCGCCCGTCCCTTCGTCCGCGCCGGCGTCGGAGGACAGGTTGCCGCCAGTGTCCTGGGTTTTGCCGCGGTCGGCGCAGCCTGGATCATCTTGCGCCGCACCCACCACGCCCACCTCGCCACATGGATGCTTCGCACCGCCGTCGCCGGGGAGGGCATCAACGATATTCGCCAGTTCAGAGTCATGGCTACGCAGTGTCATTGATCCTGCACTGGTCTTCCCTGCCTCCCTCGACATTCCTGTGGTGCCGCGATTTTGCGCCTTCCCGATTGACTCCCCGATTCCGCTGACGTAAGATTCCCGCGCAATTGCCCCCAACAAGAAGGAGGCGTGATGCAGTTGCGCCTGGAGAGCCGCCCCGTCGGCGAAGTATTCGTCATTCAATGTCACGGACGCATCGTCGCCGGCAACGAAGTTTTCACTTTGCACTCCCAAGTCGGCGACGCCATCGAGAAGCATGGCGATGTTGTCCTCGTTCTTGACACCGTCGAGTTCATCGACAGCAGCGGCCTGGGCGCCCTCATGCGCCTCATGCAGGCCGCCCGCGCCAAGCATGGAGACCTCAAACTCTGCGGCGTCCCCCCTAAAATCCGCAAAGTTCTGGAACTCACTCATCTTCTTCCCCAATTTGAAACCTACGAGTCGATCGAAGAAGCCATTACCGCCGCCTACTTAGGTTCCCGCTACTCGCGCGGAAAAGCCGGAGACGCCCGACCGCGCATGCTTTGCGTTTATCCTTCGACCGACGTCTGCGCGTTCCTCCGCGAGGTGCTCTGCAGCGCCGGATACAACGCCATGACCACCACCAGCGTGGACGACGCACAAATCCTGCTGAAGGCCACCAAAGCGAAGCTAGCGGTAATTTCCTCGCGCATCCAGGCGATTCGCGGCAAACCCATCCGCCAGGCCCTGCAAGAGGTTTCTCCCGGCGTTCAGTTCCTCATGCTGGAAGAGAGTTTCCACACGCAGGATCCCGGCGAAGCGGCGGAGAAATTGTTGAGCGACGTCAACAGTCTGCTGGCACCGGCAAACTAACCGTCGTTAGGCTGCCTTGGGCACTGCCGTTTGTGCCACGCCGTCGCCTGCTCGTAGGCATGCGCCAGCCGCAGCACGAGGTCTTCTCTCCAGTGCGGGCCTGCAATCTGCAACCCGATCGGCAGCCCGCCTTGCGTGAAGCCGCACGGAACTGAGATCGCCGGCAATCCCCAAACGTTGAACGGCCGGGTGTTGCGCAGCAATTTCAACTCCGCCGGCCGCAGCGCATCCGGATTTGCCCGCAGATCCGCAATCGTGGGCGCTGGCAGTGGAATTGTCGGAGTCACCAGCACATCCACCTCGGCGAAGATTTTTCGGATCCCGCGGCGAACCTCGTCCAACTCGCGCCGCCGCTCGATATACTCCGCCGCCGAAACTTTTTCGCCCGCGCGAATACGCCGTAGAGTCTCCGCCCGGTACAACTCGGGATTCTTCGCGACATTCTCCGCGTGATACGCGTAGGACTCCGCCAATTGCACAGCGCGGTCGGTTGGTACATGCAATTCGACTTCCCGCACTTCGGCCACCAAAGTTTCGACCCCGCTCAACGCGTGCTTCATTGCCCCAGCCACTTCCGCATCGAGATCGTCATAGAAGAACGCGCGCGGAACGCCGACCCGCAAATTCTTCGCGCCTTCAGCCAACACAGACACGTAGTCCGAGACTGGAACCTCTGCGGTCGTGATATCGGCCGCGTCGTAGCCCGCAATGGCCTGCAGCACAATCGCCGCGTCCGCGACGGTAGCCGTGAGTGGCCCCACATGATCGAGCGATAACGAAAGTGGAATCACTCCGCGGCTGGGCACGCGCCCGTACGTCGGCTTCAGCCCCACGCACCCGCACAGCGCTGCCGGTTCGCGGATCGAGCCCGCCGTGTCCGTGCCAATCGCGGCGAGGGCCATGCCCGCAACCACTGCCGCCGCTGAACCTCCCGACGACCCGCCGGTAATCCGTCCCAGATCCCAGGGATTATGGGTGTCGCCGAAATAACTGATCAGCGAACTGCCCCCGTAAGCGCATTCGTGCAGGTTGTTTTTCCCCACGATCACCGCCCCGGCTTGCCGCAAGCGCCGCACCCCCGCGGCATCTTCCGCCGGCACGCGATCCTTATAGAGCGCGCTGGCCGCCGTTGTGCGCACCCCTGCCGTATCGATCAGATCCTTCAGCGCCACCGGAATCCCGTGCAGCGGCCCGCGCCACTGCCCCCGCGCAATCTCAGCTTCCGCCGCCTGCGCCTCGGCCAGCGCAGAGTCGGCCATAACGGTAATAAAGGCGTTCAGCTCCGGATTTCGCTTTTCAATGCGCTCCAGGCAGGCCCGCGTGATCTCGACCGGAGAAATCTCCCCCCGCCGCACCTGCTGCGCCAGATCAGAAATAGTCGTCAAGCCGCTGCTAGCCATCGCGAGCCATTGTAAAGGCAACCGCTTTGTGCTCTGTGTCCCTCTGTGCCCTCTGTGGTTCAGTTTTTATAAATCCCCAGTTATATCGTCTTGCATCCAAGTCCTATAATTATGGAAGGCGAAGTTCTGGGGGCCCACACATCATGGCAGAGATGACGATCGCGCCGGTTGCGACGCATGGCTTTTTTGTGGACGGACGTTGGCAACAGGATGGCGATCTCATCGAGATCCACGCTCCCTACGACGGCAGCCTCATCGCGCGCATCACTCAAGGCCGAAAAGAGCACGCGGAAGCCGCCATCGCCGCTGCCGTCAAGGCTTTCGGCACGACCCGCCGCCTGCCGGCATTCGAGCGCCAACGCGTTCTCCGTCGGATCGCCGCTGCCCTCGCCGAGCGCAAAGAAGAATTCGCGCACACTCTCGCCCAGGAAGCCGGCAAGCCCATCAAGGCCGCCCGCACTGAAGTGGAGCGCGCCACCTTCACGTTCAACGTCGCCGCCGAAGAGAGTACCCGCATATACGGCGAATTCCTTCCTCTCGACTGGCAGGAATTTACCGCCGGACGCTGGGGCATCGTGCGCCGCTTTCCTCTCGGCCCCATCGCGGGCATCACCCCGTTCAATTTCCCGATCAACCTGGTCGCGCACAAAGTCGCTCCTGCCATCGCCGCCGGATGTCCCATGGTTCTCAAGCCCGCGCCCCAAACTCCGCTCTGCTCGCTGCTTCTCGCCGAATGCGTGCAGCAGGCGGGATGGCCCGACGGCGGCCTTAACGTGCTGCCACTCTCGAACGAGGACGCCGGATTGCTCGTTACCGATGACCGCATCAAGCTGATCAGCTTCACCGGCAGCGTTCCCGTCGGCTGGGACATCAAGCGCCGCGCCGGAAAAAAGAAGGTCGTGCTCGAACTCGGAGGCAACGCGGCCGTCATCGTGCACAGCGACGCGGATCTTGCCTATGCCGCCGACCGCTGCGTTACCGGAGGCTTCGGATACGCCGGCCAGACCTGCATCTCGGTCCAGCGCATTCTCGTCGAGCACTCGGTTTATGGAAGGTTCATCGACCTGTTTGTCGAGGCCGTGAAGAAGTTGAAAACCGGCGACCCGCTCGATGAGTCCACCGACGTCGGCCCCCTGATCCGCGAAAGCGATGCGGTCCGCACCGTCGCCTGGATCGAAGAGGCCGTGCGCGCCGGCGCGCGCCTGCTCTGTGGCGGGCATCGCAACAAACTGGTCGTCGAGCCCACCGTTCTCACCGGCACCAAGCCCGAAATGAAAGTGAATTGCCAGGAAATTTTCGGCCCGGTCGTGACCGTCGAACCCTATCGTGATTTCGATCAGGCCCTGCGCCTGGTCAACAATACGGCGTACGGTATGCAAGCCGGAGTCTTCACCCGCGATGCCAAACTCCTCTTCCAGGCCTACGAGGAACTCGAAGTCGGCGGCGTCATCGCCGGAGATGTCCCCTCGTTCCGCATCGATCACATGCCCTACGGCGGCATCAAGGATTCCGGCCTGGGCCGCGAAGGCCTTCGCTATGCCATCGAAGAGATGACCGAACCCAAACTGCTCGTGATGAACCTCAGATAAGCTCGCGCCCTCGCGAGTGGGTCGCAATCTGCGACGTAAGTACGATTTCGTTGAAAATTTCTACAGTGATTCCAGTAACGTTTGTTCACAACTTTTTTCTTTTGCGAATTTTCAAAAATCCGCGACAAAGCTCCGCGAAATATTTATAATTCTCAGTTTCGCAAATGACAGAAAACCAGTGGGTGGTTTTCTCTTTCTAACAAGAACTTTCGCACTTAACAGCGGACGAGCTTAGCAATAAAGCTCCGTCGGGTCTCTTCGAGCCAGATCTCATAAGAGAATGTCGCAGATCTTTCATCGCAGCACGAATACGCTCGCTCGCGCCACCATTTTCGGCGCTATCTTCGTAATCGCAGCTTTGATCTGGGTCGGCTATGCGATCCAGGGATCTCCTTATGTCACTCTGGCCGGAGTGCGCAAGCCGCAGCCCGTGCCCTTCAGCCATCAGCATCACGTCACCGGATTAGGCATCGACTGCCGTTATTGCCACACTTCGGTCGAGACTTCGAGCTTCGCCGGCATTCCTCCCACCAAGACCTGCATGAACTGCCACTCGCAGATCTGGACCAATGCCAAGCTGCTCGAGCCGGTGCGCGCCAGCTATCGCAGCGGCGAATCGCTGCAGTGGACGCGCGTCAACACGCTTCCCGATTTCGTGTATTTCAACCACAGCATTCATGTCACCAAGGGGGTCGGCTGCAACACCTGCCACGGCCCGGTCGACAGGATGCCGCTGATGTACCAGCAGGAATCGCTGCAGATGGAGTGGTGCCTCGGCTGCCATCGCGCACCGCAGAACAATCTCCGCCCGCGCGATCAGGTATTCAACATGCGTTACCAGCCGCCGACCAGCACGAGTCCGGTGATCTTCGACGGCCACACTTACACCGATCAAGCGGAACTGGGAGCAGCCTTGATCAAGAAGTACAACGTGCGCAAGGTAGTAGATATCACGACCTGCAGCACGTGCCACAGGTGAGATCAGCTGCGAAGCAGCGGAAGAATACAGCCCACGGCGTAAGCCGTGGGGATAGCCGGCAGGAAATGTGCCAGCCCCGGAGGGGCGGAACAACTTAGCCCAGGACGCAAGTCCTGGGTGGGCTGCCAATAACGAATGAGTCCCGTAGGGACGGGACAACGAATTCGACCGACCGAATGACGAACGACAACAAAAATTCCGGCGCCCCGCGTGAAGACATCTGCCCCGGCAAAAAATCCACGCTCGATCTGAACTCCGTGCGGGAAAAAATCGACTTCGCCACCGCGCACGACGCTGCCGAAAAAACCGGCCCCGAATACTGGCGCTCGCTCGAAGAACTCGCCGGCAGTCCTGCCTTCCAGGAAGCCCTGCATCGCGAATTCCCCAAAGGCGCCTCCGAATGGCTCGACACCGTCTCGCGCCGAGGATTCCTCAAGGTCATGGGCGCCTCGCTCGGCCTCGCCGGCATGACCGGATGCGTCCGCCTCCCACTCGAGCCCATCGTTCCCTACGTGCGCCAGCCGGAAAACGTGATCCCCGGCCGCCCCATGTATTACGCCAGCGCCATCACGCTTGGCGGATACGCCAGCCCGGTCCTGGTCGAAAGCCATCTCGGACGCCCCACCAAGATCGAAGGCAACGACCAGCATCCCGCCTCGCTCGGGGGCACCGACATCTTTACCCAAGCCTCGCTGCTCACCATGTACGACCCGGACCGCTCGCAGAGCGTGATCTCTATGGGCGATCAGCGTTCCTACGCGGGATTCCTCAGCGCCATCCGCGGTCCGCTCAGCGCGCAGAAAGCTCTGCAGGGCGCGGGCATTCGCATCCTCACGCCCACGATTTCTTCACCGACACTCGCCGACCAGCTGCGCAATTTGCTGAAGGTGTATCCGCAGGCCAAGTGGCACGTCTATGAGCCCGTCAATCGCGATAACGTGCTCGAAGGCGCGAAGATGGCCTTCGGTCAGCCCGTCGAAACGCGCTACGATTTTTCGAAGGCCGATGTCATCGTCTCGCTCGACGCCGACTTCCTCTCCGCCGGATTCCCCGGCAACACCCGCTACATCCGCGACTTCGCCAAGCGCCGCGACCCTGAGATTCCGCCGTCGCCGCCAGCCGCCGTTCGGAATGTTCCGGGCGACCCCTCCAACATGAACCGCCTGTACGTGATCGAGAGCACGCCGAGTGCAACGGGCGCGAAGGCGGATCACCGCTGGCCGGCGAGGGCCAGTGATGTCGCTCAGTTCGCTCACTTGTTGAATAGCGAACGGCCGTTTGGGCAGCATGGCCCTGTAAAGAATTTGAGCGACTTTGCGGTCGCGGCTTCTCAGGAACTAATCGACCACCGTGGTGCTGGAATAGTTATTGTGGGAGATCAACAGCCGGGGGAGGTGCATGCCCTTGCCCACATGCTGAATTCGCAGCTCGGCAACGTCGGCAAAACCGTCTTTTACACCGACCCCATCGACGCGAATCCCGTCAACCAGACCGAGTCTCTCAAAGACCTCGTCGCCGACATGAACGCCGGCAAAGTCGATCTCCTGATCATCCTGGGCGGAAATCCCGTCTATGATGCGCCTGCCGATCTCAACTTCGCCGACGCCCTCAAGAGCACCAAGGTTCAGCTTCGCGTCCACTACGGCCTCTATCAGGACGAAACCGCCGAACTCTGCCAATGGCATGTCAACGGCACGCACGAACTCGAAGCCTGGGGCGACGCCCGCGCTTACGACGGGACCGCCAGCATCATTCAGCCGCTGATCGCTCCTCTCTACGGTGCCAAGAGCCCGATTGAATTCGTCGCCATGCTCTCCGGCCAGGCTGATGCCACCGGATACGATCTGGTGCGCGCCTATTGGCAGAAGCAGCACAGCGGCGGGGATTTCGAGCAGTTCTGGCGCAAGTCGCTGCACGATGGCTGGATTGAGGGCACCGCTTTCGCGCCGAAGTCTGTCACGGCGAAATCGGCAGCCTCCCCAGCAGAATCCAAGGCGTCCGACCCCAACGCCATCGAGCTCAACATCCGCCGCGACCCCACCATCTACGACGGGCAATTCTCCAACAACGGCTGGTTGCAAGAACTCCCCAAGCCGATGTCGAAGCTCACCTGGGACAACGCCGTGCAAGTCGGCCCCAAGATGGCGCAGCGCCTGCAACTCGCGGCGAAAGACGTCGTCGAACTCGAGCTCAAAGGCAAGAAAGTCAAAGGCGCGGTCTGGATTCAAGCCGGACATCCCGACAACTCCATCACCGTCACGCTCGGTTACGGGCGCAAGCGCGCCGGCCGCGTCGGCACCGGCCAGGGCTACAACGCATACGAATTTCGCACCACCGCCGCCCCCTGGACCGCCTCAGGCGTAAAGATCACCAAGACCGGCGAAACCTACGAGCTCGCCTCCACCCAGGGCATGCAGTCGATGGACACTCCCGACGGCGGACATCGCCCCCTGGTCCGCGAGACCACCCTCGAGGAATATCGCAAAGAACCCAACTTCGCGCAGGAAGAAGAGCCCGCACCCGGTCTCACGCTCTACCAGCCCTATCCCTACGAAAAAGAAACCTATGCGTGGGGGATGTCGATCGATCTGAACAAATGCGTCGGCTGCAACAACTGCATGCTGGCCTGCGTTTCCGAGAACAACATTGCGGTTGTCGGCAAAGAGCAAACGCTGCTCGGCCGGCACATGCACTGGATTCGCGTGGACGCCTACTACCAGGGCGACCGCGACAATCCGCGGGCATTCTTCCAGCCCGTGCCCTGCATGCAGTGCGAGAACGCCCCCTGCGAGGTCGTCTGCCCGGTTGGCGCAACGGTCCACTCGACCGAAGGCCTGAACGACATGACGTACAACCGCTGCGTGGGCACGCGCTACTGTTCGAACAACTGTCCCTACAAGGTGCGCCGCTTCAACTTCCTGCTCTTCCAGGACTGGGACACGCCGCAATACAAGATGATGCGCAATCCCGACGTCAGCGTGCGCAGCCGCGGCGTCATGGAGAAGTGTACCTACTGCGTGCAGCGCATCAACGAGCGCCGCATCGACACCGAGACGCAATCGGTTCGCGAAGGCAAAGAAATTCGCATCGGAGACGAGTTGCAGACCGCATGCCAGCAATCCTGTCCGGCGGAAGCAATCGTCTTCGGCAACATCAACGATCCGAACAGCAAAGTTTCCAAGTTGAAAGCGCAGTCGAGAAACTACAGCCTGCTGGGCGAATTGAACACCAGGCCCCGCACGACGTACTTGGCAGAAGTAAGAAATCCAAACCCGGAGTTAAAGTCGTAGAAACGGCTTTCGGCTCCCGCTATTCGGCTTCCGAAAGCCGGATAGCGGAAGCCGAAAGCTGATCAAAGCACTGAGGGACTCACCAAGGACCGATGGAACAGCAAGCCAAAATCACAGCCGACGCGCAGCGGACTCCCGTGATCGCTCCGGGCCACACCTTCGGCACGATCACGGAAAAAATCAGCGCAATCGTGCTGACCCGGCCAGCCTCCAACGGCTGGTTCATCGGCTTCGGCATCTGCTTCATGCTGACCATGATGATGCTGTTCGCCATCGGATATCTCTTCGTCAAAGGGATCGGCATCTGGGGCGTCACCATCCCCATCGGATGGGGCTTCGCCATCGTCAACTTCGTATGGTGGATTGGTATCGGCCACGCCGGCACCCTGATCTCCGCCATCCTTCTCCTGCTCCGCCAGTCGTGGCGCAACTCCATTAACCGTTTCGCCGAGGCCATGACGCTGTTCGCCGTCGCCGCCGCCGGAATTTTCCCGGCCATTCACGTCGGCCGCCCGTGGCTCGCCTACTGGCTCTTTCCTTATCCCAACACCATGCGCGTGTGGCCGCAATTCCGCAGCCCCCTGATGTGGGACGTCTTCGCGGTTTCGACCTACGCCACAATCTCCGCTCTGTTCTGGTTCACCGGCCTCATCCCCGACTTCGCCACTTTGCGTGATCGCAGCGACAAGCGTTCCCTCAAAATCATCTACGGCATGCTCTCGATGGGCTGGCGCGGATCGGCCCGCCACTGGCATCGCTACGAAACCATGTACCTGCTGCTGGCCGGGCTAGCTACTCCGTTGGTGCTCTCGGTCCATACGGTCGTGAGCTTCGACTTCGCCATCGGCATCGTCCCCGGATGGCACACCACCATTTTCCCGCCCTACTTCGTCGCTGGAGCCATCTACTCCGGCTTCGCCATGGTGCTGATGCTGGCGATTCCAATCCGCAAGATTTACGGCCTGGAAGATTTCATCACCGAGCGCCACCTGCAGAACTCCGCCAAGGTCATGCTCGCGACTGGATTGATCGTCGCTTACGGCTACGGCGTCGAAGCCTTCATGGGTTGGTACGGCGGCGATCGTTACGATGCCTTCACCCTGTGGAACCGCCTGCACGGGCCCTATGCGCCCTGGTACTTGTCCCTGCTGGCCTGCAACATTTTTATTCCGCAGGTGCTGTGGATCCGCAAACTGCGCACCAGCCCTGTCGCCCTGTTCTTTATTTCCGGCGTAATTCTTATCGGCATGTGGCTCGAACGCTTCATCATCGTGGTCGTCAGCCTGCATCGCGACTTCCTGAATTCCTCGTGGGGCATGTACTATCCCACGCGTTGGGACTGGATGACCTACATCGGTACCATCGGCATGTTCCTCGCCGCCATGTTCCTGTTCCTGCGCGTGCTGCCCGCCATCTCCATCTTCGAAATGCGTACCCTTCTGCCCGAAGCCGAGGTGAAGGAATGATAGCGAGGCCCGGAAGATGAAGCGCGATCCTATTTACGGCATCATGGCGGAATTCGATTCCGCGCAGGCCCTCGTCGATGCGGCTCATACCACGCATCAGGCCGGCTATCAGAAGATCGACGCCTATAGCCCGTTCCCCATCGAAGGCCTGGCCGAGGAAATCGGATTCCACCACGACGAAGTTCCTCTCGTCGTGCTCATCGGCGGCCTCATCGGCGGAATCTCCGGATATCTCATGCAGTACTGGATGTCCGCCGTCGACTACCCGGTCAACATCGGCGGCAAGCCCTATCACTCCTGGCCCGCATTCATCGTGATCACGTTTGAAATGACGATCCTCTTCGCCGGCATCTCCGCCGTGCTTGGCATGCTCGCCCTCAACGGCCTGCCTATGCCGTATCACCCGGTGTTCAACGTTCCGCGTTTCTCTTCGGCCTCAAAAGACCGTTTCTTCCTGATCGTGTTCTCCTCCGACAAGAAGTACCATCCCGACGAGACCCGCAAGTTCCTGCACTCGCTAAACCCGCGCTCGGTATCGGAGGTGCCCAGCTAAATGCGCCGCCTCCGCAAATTCACAGCTGGGTGCCCACGATCTTTCCTTCGTGTACCTTCGCGTCCTTCGTTGTTTTTCCTTCTCCTTCGTGTACCTTCGTGTCCTTCGTGGTCGATGAATTTCAGCAAACTCGCGCCCCTGTCCTTGCTGACGCTACTCGCGCTCACCTCCGCCTGCCGCCTCGACATGCACGTGCAACCCCGCGAGAACCCTCTCTCCCGCAGCGACTTCTTCACCGACGGTCGCTCCGCGCGTCCTCTGGTCGAAGGCACGGTCGCCCGCGGACAGTTGCACGCGGACACATATTTCTACACCGGAAAAATCGGCGACAATCCCGGCGACGTCATGCCCTTCCCCGTAACCAAAGAAGTCCTCGAACGCGGCCGCGAGCGCTACAACATCTTCTGCGCCCCGTGCCACTCCCGCGTCGGCGACGGCAACGGCTTCATTCCCTCTCGCGGTTTTACCCGCCGCCCGCCGTCCTACCACATTCCGCGCCTGCAGAAAGCTCCGCTCGGATACTTCTTCGATGTCATGACCAACGGCTTCGGCATCATGCCCGACTACGCCTCGCAGATTCCGCCCGAGGATCGCTGGGATATCGTCGCCTACATCCGCGCCCTGCAGCTCAGCCAGAATGCAACCATGGCCGACGTTCCTGCCGGCCAGAAGATTCCTTCCGAGCCTCCGAACTTTGGCTCGCCGGGTTCGGGAGCCACGCTGCCGGTCGCCGAGGGCCAATCCGCCCCTGCGGCCGAGCAACCCAACGTTGACATGAACAGATTTACCAGCAGAAAAATGGCGAACCCCAAGAACCCGGAGATGGATCACAAATGAGCGCGGCGCGTACCCATCATCTCGATCTCACCGCCCCGCCGGTGGTCCGAACCATCGCCCAGCGCTCGCTCATCGTCGGCGTCGTCTTCGCTGTCGTGTCGGTCATCCTCGCTTTCGTGCGCCCCGACGAGTTCTATCGCGGATACCTTCTTGGCTTCATGTGCTGGCTCGGCGTCTCGCTCGGTTCGATGGCCATCCTGATGATCCGCCACCTCACCGGAGGAGGCTGGGGCATGGTCATTCGCCGCATTCTCGGCGCCGCCATGCGCACCCTGCCGCTGCTGACGGCGCTGTTCATCCCTCTCGTCATCGCGGTGCTGCAGCATCGCATCTATCCCTGGGCGATCTGGACCGCTTCGCCCGATGCGGTTCGGGAACCGCACATCCACGAGCATCTCGCGAAGAACGGCTTCATCCTGAGCAGTTACCTCAATTCTTCCGGATTCATCCTCCGCGCCATCATCTATTTCGCCATCTGGAACGTCATCTCGTTCCTGCTCTCACACTGGTCGCGCCAGACCGATCGCGAAGGCCATCCTGACAACACTCAGAAGTTCAAAGCCGTCGCGGGTCCCGGCCTCATTCTCTACGGCTTCACCATCACCTTCGCCGCCATCGACTGGGTCATGTCGCTCGATCCCAGCTGGATTTCCACCATCTTCGGCCTCATCATCCTCATCGGCGAAGTCCTCTCCGCCATGTGCTTCGCCGTTGTTGTCGAGCGCATCCTCGTCAACTACAAGCCGATGTCCGAGATGCTGAAGCCCGACTTCGTCCACGACCACGGCAAGTGGATGGTGACGTTCATCATGATGTGGGCCTATTTCAGTTTCTCGCAGTGGCTCATCATCTGGGCCGGCAACCTGCCCGGCGAGATCACTTTTTATATCCTGCGCATCAGCTTTGGCTGGGGAGGGATCGCGCTCTTCCTCGCCCTTTTCCACTTCGTCGTGCCCTTCGCCATCCTGCTCTCGCGCCCGTTCAAGCGCGACATTCGCAAGCTCGTCTGGCTCGCCATCTGGCTCATGATCATGCGCTACGTCGATATGTTCTGGATCATCGAACCGAATTTCTCGCAGCATTTCAGCATCACCATCGCCGATATCGTCGTGCCCATCGCCATCGGCGGAATCTGGCTTTGGTTTTTCTTCCGTAACCTGGCTTCCATGCCCCTGCTGCCGGCCTACGATCCCTCGGCCGGGGAAGTGCTGGAGCCGCATCCGAACCTTACACCCGGAATTCCTGAGAACGCATGAGCAACGACAAACATCTCGTGAACACGCCCGAAGGACACGCCCACGGCGACTACGAGCGCCGCGACATCGGCATCGCCGGCGTCCTCTACTTCCTCGCCGCCCTCGTGGTTGCCGGAGTGTTCGTCCACTTCATTGTCACTGGCCTGTATCGCTATCTCGATCACCGTTACGAAACCGAGCAACCTGCCGTCAGCCCGCTCGTCAAAAACCAGCCCCAGGACACGCGCCATATCCCGCCGCAATACAACGGGGACTATGACAGATATTTGAAGGAAAATTTTCCCGCGCCCCAGCTTGAAGTCGACGAACGCACCCAACTCAATGACGTTCGCCTGCGCGAAGAAGACAACCTGAGCACCTATGACTACGTAGATAAAAACGCCGGCACCATCCACATCCCGATCGACCGTGCCATGGATCTTCTCGTCCAACGCGGCCTCCCGGTGCGCAGCCAGTCACAGGAAGCAGCAACCGCGCCACCGCAAGCGAAGAAAGGAAGCAGGTAGTGAGCAGTCTCAGTCACAAATCGATTTCAGTTCCAAGAAAGACGGCGGGATCTTCTCTGCGATCTCCGCGCGCCCTCGGCGATCTCTGCGGTAAAGGTTTTTTGTTCATAGCCCTGGTCTCAACCGCCTTCGGACAAGCCATGTCCAAGGGCATCCTGTCGCCTCCGGCCAACGTGCGCCCGCCGTACCTGCAGAACGTCGGCATCGAGCAGAAACTCGATGGCCAAGTTCCTCCCGACCTCGCCTTCGTCGACGACTCCGGCCGTCCCGTCAAGCTCGGCGACTACTTCGGCAAAAAGCCGTTGATCCTCAATCTCGTCTACTACAACTGCACCATGCTCTGCGGCGAAGTGCTCGCCGGACTCAGCGGCGCCATGCGCCTGGTGAAGTTCGACGTCGGCAACCAGTTCGATGTCGTCACCGTCAGCTTCGACCCGCGGGAAACGCCCGCAATGGCCGCCGCCAAAAAGGCGGATTACGTCAAGCGCTACGGACGCCCGGGCGCCGCCGCCGGCTGGCACTTCCTCACTGGTTCCCCCGAATCAATCAACGCGCTCACCAAGGCTGTTGGCTTCCAGTATCAGTACGACGCCGCCCGCAATCAGTACGCGCATGCCACCGCCATCATGGTGCTCACGCCGCAGGGCCGTATTTCGCGCTACTTCTATGGGGTGGATTTTGCCCCCAAAGATTTGCGCATGGGATTGGTCGAAGCCTCCCAAGACAAGATCGGCAATCCCATCGATCAGGTTCTCTTATATTGCTATCACTACGATCCCGTCACCGGTAAATACGGCGCAGTCGTCAGCAACATGCTCAAGGTCGGCGGCGGGCTCACAATCTTGCTTCTTGGCGGAATGCTTCTGATCCTGTTCCGCCTGGAACGCATTGCCCCGCGCCGCGGGTGGGATCAGGCAAATTCGGGTCAGACAGGATTAACTCGCAAGCGATATGTTTAATAATTTCCCATTGTGGCCCGACAGGGCCTCTACCGCGGCCGGCAACGTTGATGCCCTGTTCATCTTCTTGCTGATCGTCTCAGGGCTCATGACCCTGCTGATTTTCGTGGCGATCGTTTACTTCGCCGCGCGCTATCGCCATCGTCCCGGCGTTCTGGCCGAGCAGATTGAAGGTTCCACTCCACTCGAAGTCACCTGGTCGATCATTCCGCTCGGCGTCTTCATGGTGATCTTCGCCTGGGGCGCGGTCGTCTACTTCAAGAGCCGCACTCCACCCCATGACTCCACCGAAGTTTATGTCGTGGCCAAGCAGTGGATGTGGAAACTCGAACACGCCGAAGGCCAGCGCGAGATCAACGAACTTCATGTCCCCGTCGGCCGCGATGTCAAGCTCATCATGACTTCGCAGGACGTCATCCACAGCTTCTTCGTGCCCGCCTTCCGCATGAAGCAAGACGTGCTTCCCGGCCGCTACACCGTCGCCTGGTTTCACGCCACCAAAGTGGGCACCTACCACCTGTTCTGTACCCAATACTGCGGCACGCAACACTCCGGCATGATCGGCGACATCGTGGTCATGGAACCCGCGCAATACGAGGCCTGGATGAGCGGCGGCTCGAACGGGCCGCTCTCGGCATCCGGCGAAAAGATTTTTGCCGAACTCGGCTGCGCCACCTGTCATCGCAGCGATACCCAGGGGCGTGGCCCCAATCTGCAGGGCGTCTTTGGCAAGCCGGTTCAGCTCGAAGACGGACGCATGGTCACCGCCGACGAAAACTATGTTCGCGAATCCATCCTCGATCCCGGATCCAAAATCGTGAAGGGCTTCAAGCCCGTCATGCCTACGTTCCAGGGATTAGTGAGTGAGGAGCAATTAAACGCGCTGGTCGCCTACGTGAAATCGTTGGCACAGCCCGGCGCCGCTGGCACCAAAACCGCGATGGCGGAACCATCCGGCGGCTCCAGCCAGGCGCAGCCCCAAGGAAGTAAGGTGCAATAGGTTATGGCTACAGCTACAACTCAACTCGTCGAGCGGGAGAATTATCTGAATAAGGAGTACGGCGTTGGATCGTGGTTGCTCACCACCGACCACAAGCGCATCGCCCTGCTCTACCTGATCTCGATCACGTTCTTCTTCTTTATCGGCGGATTCTTCGCGCTCCTCATCCGCCTTGAATTGCTCACCCCCGCCAGCGACCTGGTTCAGGCCGACACTTACAACAAGCTCTTCACCATGCACGGCCAGGTGATGGTCTTCTTCTTCCTAATCCCCTCCATCCCCGCCGTGCTGGGAAACTTCCTGGTGCCCATGATGATCGGCGCCAAAGACCTCGCCTTCCCCAGGATTAACCTGCTGAGCTGGTATATCTACATCGTCGCCGGCATCCTCATCCTGCACTGCATGCTGACCGGCGGGGTCGATACCGGCTGGACCTTCTACACTCCCTTCAGCACCGCCTTCAGCAATACCAAGGTCATCGAGGCCGGACTCGCGATCTTCGTCTCTGGATTCTCCTCCATCCTGACCGGACTGAATTTCGTCGTCACCATCCATCGCATGCGTGCCCCCGGCATGACCTGGTCCCGGCTCCCCTTGTTCATCTGGGCGCACTACGCCACCAGCATCATCCAGATTCTCGGAACTCCGGTCATCGCGATCACGCTGGTGCTGGTCGTCGCCGAACGCGCCCTGCACCTCGGCATCTTCGATCCCAAACTCGGCGGCGACCCTCTCCTCTTCCAGCATCTGTTCTGGTTCTATTCGCACCCCGCCGTCTACATCATGATTCTGCCCTCCATGGGCGTGGTCACCGAGATCATCGCCTGCTTCTCCCGCAAGCGCATTTTCGGTTACAGCTTCGTCGCGTTTTCTTCCATTGCCATCGCGGTCTTCGGATTCCTGGTCTGGGCGCATCACATGTTCGTCGCCGGAATCTCCGTCTACGCCGCGCTTGTCTTCTCGATCTTGAGTTATGCGGTCGCCGTCCCCTCCGCCGTCAAGGTCTTTAACTGGACCGCGACCCTCTACAAGGGATCGATTCACTACGATGCGCCCATGCTCTACTCCTTCGGTTTCCTCGGCCTGTTCACCATGGGCGGTCTCACCGGCCTGTTTCTCGCAGCACTCGGCGTCAATGTTCATGTCCATGACACCTATTTCGTCATCGCCCACTTCCACTACATCATGGTGGGCGGCGCCGTCATGGGATACCTCGGAGGCATGCATTTCTGGTGGCCGAAAATTTCCGGCAAGCTTTATCCCGAAGGCTGGGCGCGCCTCGCGGCGTTGATCGTCTTCATCGGCTTCAACCTCACCTTCTTCCCGCAATTCGTTCTCGGCTATCTCGGCATGCCGCGCCGCTATGCCGACTACAGCCACATGCCCGAATTCCAGGTGTTGAACGTCCTCTCGACCGCCGGTGCCACCGTGCTCGGCGTCGGTTACCTGCTCCCGATGCTCTACTTCTTATGGTCCATGCGCTACGGCAAGCCTGCACCCGACAATCCGTGGAACGCCGCCGGCCTCGAGTGGAAGAGCACTTCTCCCCCGCCGACTTTCAACTTCGAGGAAGAGCCGGTCGTGACCTGGGAAGCCTACAACTACGACGAGTTGGACGCGCCTAACAAACAGGAGGTTCCCATTGTCGGATAGCTATGTCGCCGTTCATGGCGAAACTAACGATCCGGCCCTGCGCCATCATTTCGCCACCGAGGAGCAGCAGCGCAATGCCTCCAGCCTCGGCATGTGGATCTTCCTCGGCACCGAGGTCATGTTCTTCGGCGGCCTGTTCTGCGCCTACCTCATTTACCGCCACTGGTACTTTGGAGACTTCGGCGCGGCCAGTAAATCCATCGACGCAGCGCTGGGCGGCACCAACACCGCCGTCCTGATCTGCTCCAGTCTGACGGTTGTGCTTGCCATCTGGGCCGCGCAGACTGCCCAGCGCACGCTGATGATCGCGATGCTCATCCTCACCATGCTCTTCGGCCTCGCCTTCCTCGGCATCAAAGGCAAAGAGTACAAAGACAAGTTCGACGAGCATCACGTGCCCGGCGCCTCGTTCAGTTTTGAGCACGAGGAGATCCCCGGCCATCCCGGTCAGTACGCCAATCCGCGTCATGCCGAAATCTTTTTCGCGCTCTACTTCATCATGACCGGATTGCACGCCCTCCACATGATCGTCGGCCTGGGCATCTTCACGTGGCTTTTGATCATGGCCTGGAAGGGCCGCTTCACTCCCCACTATCACACGCCGCTCGAAATCGGCGGCCTGTACTGGCACTTCGTCGATATCGTCTGGATTTACCTGTTCCCATTGTTGTATCTGATCGACCGGCACCCGTAAGTTCGCGATCATTGAGGCTTGCAATGTCTGACCACTCCAAATCGTCGCCCCTGAAAAGCTATTTCAGCGTATGGATCGCTCTCCTCGTAGGCACATTCCTCACCTACGAGGTCGCCAAGATCGACCTGGGAGTCTTCAACTCCGCCGTCGCCCTCATTATCGCCACCACGAAAGCGCTGCTGGTCGCGATGTTCTTCATGCACCTGAAAGGCGCCAGCGAGCGCCTGCTGAAGCTGGTAGTAATCTCCACCATCTTTTTCCTCTTCATCCTCCTGGCCCTCTCTATGGCCGACTACGGCACCCGCCCCTGGAGCTAGCAACCCGCCAAGCACCGTAGCGCCGGCGTCCCGCCGCTGTCGCGGGGGCGTCTCGCCCCCGCACTCAAAGCCACCCCATACCCTCCCCTTTCACCCCGCCGCGTACGATATACTCTCGCGTCGAGCCAAAATCTTCCCGGCAGAGAGGTGTGTTATGGCATTCTGCAATTCCTGCGGCGCAACCCTGGCTGACGGAACCAATTTCTGCAGCAAATGCGGCAAGCCCGTCACCCCGGGCGCGGCCCCTTCCGTAGCCACTGCCACCGGAGTCCCTTCCCCCCCGCCCAGCACCGGCGGCGGCAGCGCTCTCAAAACGGTCCTCATCGTCATCGGCTCCATCATCCTGTTCGGCATCGTCTGCGTTGCCGTTCTCACTTTTGTCGGTCTCCGCATCGCCCGCCATTCGCACGTCACCCAGAACGGCGACAACGTTAAAGTGGAGACTCCCTTCGGCTCCATGGAGACTTCCAAAGATCCCGAACAGGCCGCCAAAGATCTCGGCGTGGATATCTACCCCGGAGCTGAGGTCCAGAAAGAAGGAGCCTCCAGCGCCACCTTCGGCGGCATGCATACCGTCACTGCCTCCTTCGAAAGCAGCGATGCGGCCGACAAAGTCTGCGCTTTCTACCGCTCCAAGTTTCCCAACGCCAACGTCAGCACCTCCGACCAGAATCGCTGCACTATCGTCTCCAACGCTCCTCCCAACATGGTCACCGTCAACGTCGAGTCCAGCGGCGACGCTTCGCGCTTCCAGATCGTTGCCGTGACCAAGAAATCGCAGTAAGGCCCATGCACGACACAGTGGCAGATTCCGTATCGCCCTCCAACTCGTCCACCACCGATGCTGCCGGGCTCGCCGAAGCCCTGCGCGCGCAGCTTCGCGGCGACGTCCGCTTCGATAACGGCAGCCGCGCCCTCTACGCCACCGACGGATCGAACTATCGCCAGGTTCCCATCGGAGTCGTGCTCCCTCGCGATGCCGACGACGTTCTCGCCGCCATTTCCGTCTGCCGCGAATTCGGCGCCCCTCTTCTCTGCCGTGGCGGCGGAACCTCACTCGCTGGTCAGTGCTGCAATGTCGCGGTCGTTCTCGATTTCACCCGCTACATGAATCGCATTCTCGAGATCGATTCCGCGCGCCGCATCGCCCGCGTCCAGCCCGGAGTTGTACTCGACCACCTCCGCAACGCCGCCGAAAAATATCACCTCACCTTCGCTCCCGATCCCGCCAGCCACGACCGCTGCACCATCGGCGGCATGATCGGCAACAACTCCTGCGGCGTCCACTCGGTAATGGCCGGCAAAACCGACGACAACATCGAAGCGTTAGACATAGCCACCTACGACGGTCTTCGCCTGCAAGTAGGTAGCGCCGGCGTCCCGCCGGCTGTCGCGGGGGCGTCTCGCCCCCGCACTGCGCGAACAGAAGAAATCCTGACTTCTTTAAAACAAATCGCCGATCAATACGGCGACCTGATCCGCGCCAAGTTCCCCAACATCCCCCGCCGAGTCTCCGGCTACAACCTCAACTACCTCCTTCCCGAAAACGGATTCCACGTAGCCCGAGCTCTAGTCGGCTCCGAAGGCACCTGCGCCACCACGCTCGAAGCCACCTGCCGCCTGGTCGAAAGCCCTCCCAAGCGCGTGCTCGTGGTCCTCGCCTACCCCGACATTTACCAATGCGCCGACCACATCCCCGAAATCCTCCAGCACAAGCCCATCGGCCTCGAAGGCTTCGACGATCTTCTCGTCTACTACGAGCGCACCAAGGGCATCAATCCCGAAGGGCTCGCGCTGCTCCCGCAAGGCGGCGGATGGCTCATGGTCGAGTTCGGCGCCGAATCGCTTCCTGGCGCCGAGATGCAGGCCCAACGGATGATTGACGCCCTCACCCGCAGCGCCAATCCTCCTAGCGTGCGCCTCTATTCCGGAGCGCAGGCCAAGCGCGTCTGGGAAGTGCGCGAGGCCAGCCTCGGCGCAACCTCGCACGTCCCGGGCGAGCCGCTGAACTGGGAAGGCTGGGAAGACGCCGCGGTCTCTCCTGAAAAACTTGGTGGATATCTTCGCGACCTCCGCAAGATGATGGCCGCCTTCGGATACAAAGGTTCGCTCTACGGCCACTTCGGCCACGCCTGCGTGCACACGCGCCTCAACTTCGATCTGCAATCGCACGAAGGCATCGCCAAGTACCGCCGCTTCGTCGAAGAAGCCGCCGACCTCGTCGTCAGCTATGGCGGATCGCTGTCCGGCGAGCATGGCGACGGACAAGCCCGCGCCGAACTCCTCCCCAAAATGTTCGGCCCTGAATTGATGGAAGCCTTCCGCAAGTTCAAAACTGCCTGGGATCCCGATTGGAAGATGAACCCGGGCAAGCTGATCAGCCCTAACCAGCTCGATGCCAACCTGCGACTCGGCCCTAACTACGCTCCGTGGGAACCGAAGACTCACTTTCAATTCCCGCAGGACCACGGCAGCCTCTCCCATGCCGCCCTGCGCTGCGTCGGAGTCGGCAAGTGCCGCCGCGAAGAAGGAGGCGTCATGTGTCCCAGCTGGCGCGCCACCCACGAGGAGGAACATTCTACTCGCGGCCGCGCTCACCTGCTCTGGGAGATGACTCAAAACACCAACCGCGGCGACACTATCATCCGCGACGGGTGGCGCAGCGAAGAAGTGAAGCGCTCACTCGACCTCTGTCTCGCCTGCAAGGGATGCAAAAGCGATTGCCCCGTCAGCGTCGACGTCGCCACCTACAAGGCCGAATTCCTCTCGCACTACTACGAAGGCCGTCGCCGTCCCTTGAATGCCTACGCCTTCGGCAACATCGATCTCTGGGCCAGCCTCGCATCGAATGCTCCCGGCCTGGTAAATCTCACGACCCAACTCCCCTTCCTGCGCGACATCGCCAAAGCTATCTCCGGAATTCCCGCACAGCGCACCATCCCCGCCTTCGCCCCCGAAACTTTCAAACAGTGGTTTCACCGCACCAACCCGCGTAGCGACGGACGCATTCGTCCGCGACCGACCGTTCCCAATGACTCAATGGCTCAATCGCTCAATGACTCAATCCCCCAGGTTCTTCTCTGGGCCGACACCTTCAACAACTATTTCCTCCCCTCGACCGCCCGCGCCGCCGTCCACGTCCTCGAAACCGCCGGCTTCCAGGTCCGAGTCCCGCAAGCCAACCTCTGCTGCGGACGTCCTCTCTACGACTTCGGTATGCTCGACCGCGCCGAGAAACTCCTGCTGCAAATCCTCGACAATCTCGAACCCGAGATCGAAGCCGGAATCCCCGTCGTCGGACTGGAACCCAGCTGCGTCGCCGTCTTCCGCGACGAACTCACCAACCTTTTCCCCCACGACGAGCGCGCCCAGGCTCTGAGCCGCCAAACTTTCCTGCTCAGCGAATTTCTCGAGCAAAAGCTCGGCCCCAACTCCGCCCTCCCGCAACTCCCGCGCAAGGCCCTGCTCCACGGCCACTGCCATCACAAATCGATCATGAAGATGACCGCCGAGGAATCCCTCCTCCGCCGTCTCGGTATCGATTTCCAATCTCCCGCCCCGGGATGCTGCGGCATGGCCGGATCCTTCGGCTTCGAGCACGACAAATATGAAATCTCCGCCGCGATCGGCGAACTCGAACTGCTCCCCGCCGTCCGCCAGGCTCCCGCCGACTGGCTCATCATCGCCGACGGCTTCAGCTGCCGCGAGCAGATCGCCCAGCTCACCGGACGCCACGCCCTTCACTTAGCCGAAGTCCTCCAAATGGCCCTCGAACCATCCGCCCTCGACAAAGACGACCCATACCCCGAATCCCGCCTGATCCGGCAGCGAAATCAGGAAGTGAAAGCCAGCATGCAGCGAGCGGGAGTCACAGTAGGCACGCTAGCCGGAGCCGCCCTCCTACTCTGGGCCGCAACCCGCCGCCAGTAGCCAGCAGGCGTAGCACGAAGCATCCCGCGCGTAGCGCCGTTTCCTGCCGTCGGTAGCACGAGTCACCCGTAGCGCCGGCATCCTGCCGACTATGGCGCGGGGCATCTTGCCCGCGCCCTTCGACCCACCTCCGCACCCAGCTCTTATCAGCGATCTCAGCAGGCTCCCCTCCGCGATTTCAGCAGGCCGTTCTCCGCGAACTCAGCGTGCCTTTCTCCGCGATCTCAGCGGTTAAGATCTTCCTCCCCATTAGGCAAAGACCCCAAAATCTGCTTTATCAATAACTTACATAAGGAACCACGACCCCTAGCCCAATCCCCCGCCGTCTGGGACAATATATACAGAGCACTGGACGCCCTCTGCTCCCCAAGTTCTCCCTCACTGCCGCCGACCGAGAACTGACAACTGAGTACCGAGTACTGCTCCCATGGACCGCGACGTCACCACCATCGTCAGCCCCGAAGTCTCCCGAGAACTCTCCACCACAGTTCAGGAATCCTCTCCTTCCCAGGCCCCCGGCCCCCTGCGTGGCGTGGTGCTGGTCCTGATCCAGTTCGACGTATGCGAAGAGATCCGCCTCGACGAACTCCGCAAGATCTTCCCCGCGCGCAAGGCCGAAACCAGCTTCAAGAAGGCGCCCTCCTACGTCCGCTACCAGCGCACTCCGGTCGAAGAGACGCTTGAGCCTCTCATCCTCGAATCCGGCGAGCGCCTCGCGGGAGAGATCCAGTACTATGACTACGGCGTCGTCAGCCTGCTCTTCGAGCTGCCCTTCTGCGGTACCTGGAACAAGCTCATCGAACTTTCCTCCCGCTGGACCGCCGACCCCAACTTCGAGAAGCTCGCCTCGCGCGTCGTCCGGCAAAAGCTGGAACGCGCCGCCCCCGCGCTGGTCAAGCCCTACAGCACCGAGTGGCTGCAAGAGGACTATTTCATCTTCCAGGTGCGCGAAGTCGAGGGCGATCCCTCCGCCACCGCCAACGACCTGCTCGCCGCCCATGGAGACCAGATCGCCCAGGTCGTCCGTGGCGAGACCGCCACCCTCTCCGAAGGCGAGCGCCAGGAGATTCTCCAGTCGCGCATCTCGTACTATCCTCACGACCTCGCAGTCATCGGATGGAACGCAGCCTTCATCTACGACACCGCTGCCGGCGCCGAGACCGCCATCCAGCTTCTGCAATACGCCAACTCGCAGCTGCTCGAGTTCCGCCACTACGACGAGCTGATGACCAAGGAGTTGGAGAAGGTCTACGACTTCCTCGAAAAGGGAGGCACCGGAACCTGGGCGCGCTGGCGCACGGCCAAGGCCGCCGGCAAGTTGCACACCGTTCTGCTCGACGTCAACGAGCTCACCGAGCGCGCCGACAACGCCATCAAGTTCCTCAGCGACATGTTTTCCGCGCGGCTATACAAACTGTGCGCGCAAAAGGTAGGCGTCCCCGACTATAAGGACCTGGTCAAAGAAAAGCTGCAGACCGCAGAAGACCTCTACAAGTTCATGGTCGAGCAATTCAACCAGTCCCGCGCCTTCGTGCTGGAGCTGCTGGTCGTGCTCATCCTCATCATCGAACTGGTCTACTTCTTCAAAGGCAAACCCATTTAGCGATCGCGATGAGTAATTGGTTAATTAAGTAATTGGGGAAATGGGGAATTGAGAAATTGGGGAATTGAAACGGCCGCGCACTCGCGATGGACCATATAGGGACGGACGCATTCGTCCGTCCAGCGGCCCGGCAGTATCGGGCCGCAGCGTTCAATCGATAAGCCGATCTTTGGAACCGGGCCAATGAGAACCGCTTGGGGCTAGGCCTCGTTCATCCGGGTCGGTTTTAAAGGACTTAAGGGGCAAAAGTGTTCCTGCAGGAACACTTTTGCAATTTTCAAAAGTGGTTCGTTCGCGGACATTCAGACGTACGACAACGTACATACACCAAGCTTGAGCGTGTGATTTGTTGGTGTTGCGGGGTGCCGATATATCGGCAGGATTGGGCTCGAGGATTACCTTTTAGCTATCATTCCTAGGCAAACCTAGCTGTATCTTGCGAAAGGGAGAACACACACGTCATAACTGAGTACTGCGTACTAGGTACGGAGTACTAATTACGGCGAGGATGTAACTGACCCACCTACGAACCTGCCCGTCTCCCTCACTCCTTGGGCGGAACATACTCCTTGGGCTTCGCCGAGCCTTCCCCGAAGAAAAACATTTCCATCTGCTTCACGATGACTTCCTGGTCCTCGCGCCGCGCCGGATTCAGGCGGTACTCGTTGAGCAGCATCTTGCAATGCTCCATCCACATGCGCCAGGCTTCCTGCGAGACGTTATCGTAGACCTTCTTTCCCAATTCGTTGTCGAACGGAGGCTCGTCCAGCCCGGGCATCTCTTTCTTGAACTTCACGCAAAATACGTTGTGCGCCATGATTCCCTCAAACGGCAATCCGAAATTGATCTGCTGAAATTTATCTTACACGGATCAAGGCCGCTAGGGCCGGGTGGATCACTTGCTGGCGGCCTGGCAGGGATTGGGTGTGCGGCACAGGGCTAACAATGTGGCGCAGAGATGGATTCAGAATGCGGCGCGGGCGGCGCGCTATTTCGCCGCCACTATGCTCTTGCTCTCGTGGTCAGCCTGAGCCTGCGTTGGCACCGCCGGCGCGGGGCTGGCGGCTGTGGTCTTCTGCTTGATGCCGATGTAGACCGCCTCGTATGGCGTGTCTCCGAGATTTTCCACCTTGTGTTTGAAGGGGGGATACCAGCGCGACTCGCCGGGTTTGGAATACACTTCGCGCACCTTGCCGTTCTCGTCGGTGAATCGCAGGTGGGCTGCGGTGAGCGACACCACGACCCCTCCGGGATGCTCGTGCATGCTCGATTTTTCGTGCGCCCCATAGTAGACCGACACGACCTGCACGTGCTCGTTTTCGAAATCGAACTTGTAGTGCTTGGGCTCAACCTTGGTTGGATCCTGTGCCAGGCTGAACGAAGTGGCCAGACACACCAGCGCTCCCGCGTAGAACAGCTTCGAAAACATCCTCGCCTCCTGACCCCGAGCTTGCCGTGTGAAGGGAAAGAACTTTTTTCGAATCTACGTTTCTGTGAAGGTAGCTGTCAACGGGAACGACTGACCGTGAGAACCAAGGTAATACTGGGCCGCTGCACCGGTGGTGGGCCCACCAGGATTTGAACCTGGAACCAACAGATTAGTCGACAACGAATGAATCTAAATGATTTCAGCGGCTTCCGAACGTTGGTTTTGGTCACCTGTGGGGCAGTTCTGCTCGCAGTTATTGCATCAGTTGTTACCCGAATTGACCGGGCTGATTGACGGGGCTTGCTATTCCTTCCTCCGATTGGCGTCACCGCAGATCGTCTCCGACGAAATATGCCGGAAGGCATAAGAAGTAGTGACCGTGGCGATGAGTCCGCCGCCCACAATGAACATGAGCCCGATGAGCAACTCTTCTAGGCCTCCGGATACGGCGGCAATTCTCTGTCTCTGATTGGGGAAACAGCATTCGGGGCCAACGTGAAGAATTGCAATTTGGTCCCCAGTGCTGCGTTACTCTGTGTTTTAAACAACTTAAGTGACTCCAGGCGGCCGCCTAAGTACTTGAGAAGTCCTGAGAGACACGAGAATCGTGGGTGGAAATCGTGAGTTCAAGAAATCTGCGTCGACGCTCGAGATTTGTCAGGCGCTGGTCCCATGGCCAGCTAATCCTTCTCCGAATACTCATCGGGAACATCGTCTTCAGGAACCTCATGGGTGTGCACTTCCCTCGTATCTTGATCGTCCGCTTCCTCCACACCGGCGACAGCGCCAGCTTCGAACACGTTACCTTCTTCGACCAATTCGTCGACGCTTTCCGAGTCCGCCTGTTCGGTCCTAGACAAACCCTCCAAGTCCCCCGCTTGCCGCCCCGAACCTGTCCCTTTTCGGGCGGAAGTCTCCAACTGTTGTGCACGGCGCACCGGGGTTTTTCTCTTGCGGGAGGGACTTACTTTAGAGGATGTCATCTTGCTGGATTGCTTCTTCTTGATCGCCTTCTTCGGAGGGTTCGCCTGTTTCTTGCGAAGAGCTTTCTTCGCGCGTTTTGTGGCTACGGTGTTTGACTTTGTTTTTTTCTTCGCCTTTTTTCTCTTGGAGGGCATGGCAGCAGTCTACCACTGGGATTACTCGGCGGCAGCAACGTCGCCGAGATCAGGAACCCTTGCAGCACTCTCCGAGGGTATTTTTCGCCATGCGACGGCAGCGCTCGCTATGGCGAGACCAGCGCAAAGTAGCATGATCAGGCGGAACCCGAAGATGAATGATTCCGCGATGGCAGAACGAATGGTCGACTCAGTTTGCGAATCAACACCCGAGGGGGCACCCAAGCTGCCGAGCTTGGCTACGTTTGATTCAAGCTGTTGGACAACGCGCGCGTTCAAATGCAAACCGTCAAGCGAGTGTCGCAATGAGTGCGCGAAGGCTGCTGCCATGACGACGCCGAACACGGCCACCGCAAGTACGCTTGCCACTCGGGCAACAGCATTATTAATCCCCGACGCTGTCCCAGCCCGTTCCTGCTCAACGGAGTTCATGACCACAGTTGTCAAAGGAGCGACACAGATGGCCATGCCAAGCCCCAGAACAACGAAAGCTGGAAAGAAGGCGGTCCAGTAACGGGCCCCCACATCAGGGACAGCAAAGAGAAGGAATGCCACTGCGGCGATCAGAGGACCCAAAATGAGCGGCATCTTAGGACCGTAGCGGGTTATTAGTCCCCCGGACCAGCGTGAAAGGAGGAACATGAGCAGAATCATGGGGAGTGCAGCCGCACCGGTCGCTGTCGCAGAGTACTTCTGAATCTGAATCAAGTTCAAGGGAAACAGAAAGAAGAAGATTCCCAACGCAGCATAAAGAAATAGCGTTAGCAGGTTCGCGCCGCTGAAGCTTGCGGACTGAAACAATTTAAGGGGGACCATCGGTGTTTTTATTCTCTTCTCCATGAATATGAAGAGAGTCAGCGAACTCACACCGAAAATCAAAGTCGCGATGACGCCAGGATGCGTCCACCCGAGGATTGCCGATTCAAGAAATCCATAGACCAGTCCCGCCAAACCGAAAGTCGCAATCGACGCGCCCAACCAATCGACACTTCCTGGATCAGAACTGCGGGACTCGGGAACGTGCCAGAACGAGATGATCAGAACAAGAGCAGCGAGCGGAATATTAAGGAAGAAGATCCAATGCCAGGAGGCATGCTCGATCAGCCACCCTCCGAGAACCGGGCCGAAGGCTGTGGTGATGGTCGTGAATCCAGCCCATGTCCCGATCGCTTTACCACGAGATTTGTCGTCAAAGGATGAACTGATGATGGCGAGGCTGCCCGGCACGAGGAACGCACCAGCGATGCCCTGGACAGAGCGCCAAACTAACAAGCTCTTGATGCTCGAAGAGACACCACAGCCGACGGATGCTACAGCGAAGCCAAGCACGCCGAACAGAAACATCTTCCGACGGCCGAGGGTGTCTCCAAGAGCACCTCCGACCAGGATTAGCGCAGAAAGAAATAATCCGTAGGATTCAATGACCCATTGCACATCTACGACGGTGGCGTGAAGGTCGGATTGCAGCGCAGGCAAAGCCACGTTGACCACAGTGCTATCGATGAACGCCATGCTCGAACCAAGAATGGTGGTTGCCAGTACCCATGGGCGCGATCTTTCCGCACATGGCGCACCCAAAGCTCCGGGCCGGATTACTGCTTCATCGCAGGGCTGCTTCATCTCGAATCTTATTGGGAAATCAGCGCACCGTCCTCAGGTGGCTACAACGAGACCGCCTGCCGCCCGAATGACTTCTCCGGTGATCCAAGCTGATTCGTCTGATGCCAGGAATACCGCGAGCGGAGCGATATCAGTGACGCGACCGAGGCGTCCCAGCGGCGTCTTTGCTGCCAGAACGGCCCCGGCACCCCCCTCAAAGGTCCCCGCAGCTACATTGCCTTGGGTTTCTGTATGACCTGGAGCGATGGCATTGACGCGTATCCTGCGCGGCGCCAGCTCAAGCGCCAATCCCTTTGTCAGCGTTTCGATGGCGCCTTTCGTTGAAGCGTACAACAGAGCTCCCGCCACCGGGTGCGAGCCGACAATAGAGCTGAGGTTGATAATGCTTCCGCCCTCAGACCCGAAGCGCTTGATCGCTTCCTGCACGGCGAGAATAACCCCGAAAACGTTGATGTTGTAAAGGAGGTGAAAGCTCTCCTGGGTAATGTCCGTGACAGCGCCGAAGCGGAATACCCCGGCGTTATTGACCAAAACGTCCAGTCTTCCGAACGCTGAGTCCACTTTTTGAATAGTCGCGCGACATCTGCGGCCTTGGACACGTCAGCCCCGACCGCGATCGCCTCGCCCCCGTTTTCGATGACGGTCTTAGCGATCCGTTCAGCTCCTTCGCGATCGGAGGAATAGTTCACGGCTACGCGTGCGCCCTCAGCCGCCAGGGCCGCTGCAATCCCAGCGCCTATACCTTTGGACGCCCCCGTCACAATTGCCACTTTGTCAGACAGGCTGCTCATAATTCACCATTGTTCTTGATCCGACTCCTCGTAACCCCCGAAACGTGCATCGTTATGAATTGCGTCGCGCGTTTGGAAATCTCGATTTATGCTCTTTGGTTTGTAAGCTGGTGACTCATCGGCGAGCGCTAGATAAACTTTGGCTTCGGCGGTGCAAACTAATGGTCCAACTCTCGGAGCCTCCCTCCGTTCCATAGCGCTCAGGGTTTTGAGATGAGCCTTTTCTCCGCTCTCGTCAGTCATAGACTACCGGAATTGGCTTCGAAGGTAGCCTGCCAGGATGCGCCCTACGAAGTAACCGAGAAGTTAAGTCCTTGTGTCCGTTCCGAGACATAGGTAACACAACGTTCCGGAGACATGGGTTACACTTTTCGGCCCGAAGGGAGTGGAGAGGGATGCCATGGAAGGAGCGTGGTTACCTATGTCCCCGGAACGTACACATTGGATTTGGTGGGCCCACCAGGATTTGAACCTGGAACCAACAGATTATGAGTCTGCTGCTCTAACCGTTGAGCTATGGGCCCGCAAGCCCAATCTAGCACACTCATCGCGGCGCAAGACGCAAGCTCCGGCCCGATTATCGACGCGGCCGCTTATTAGCCGAAAGCGCTCTAGTGTACTGCCGCAGTGGCCCGGATTACCTCGCGCGCGTGGTTCTGTTCATCGATCAGGACAACCACGGGGTCGTGAGTTTCCAATTCCGCCTCGCTGTACTGGGAATAGGTACAGATGATCAGAATGTCGCCGATGGCTGCCTTTCGCGCGGCGGCGCCGTTCAACGAAATCTCTCCCGAGCCGCGTTTGCCGCGGATCGCGTACGTACAGAAGCGCTCGCCGTTGGTCACATTGTAGATTTCAATGTATTGGTTGGGCAGGATCCCCGAGAGTTCCAGCAATTCTTCGTCGATGCCGCACGATCCCTCATAGTCAAGACAGGCCTGAGTGACGCGGGCGCGGTGCAGTTTGGCTTGCAGCATGGTTCGTAGCAACGTAGGCCTCCAGCCAACAGATGTTCTATTCGTATGGACCTGAATGGGAAGGAAGGGAACAATCAGCGTGCCGCGGAAAACCGTGGCGGCCGGTTCCCATCGACTGCAACAACAACTTCGCCGGGTGGAAGAATCCGCCAACTTCCGCAATCGGGGCATCAGGTGTTTACGGTAAGGTGGCCCGAGGAATTTCTGAGAGGAAAGACGTAACAGCCAGACAATCGATTGTGAGCGTAGATCGACTGGTCACATCGAACGTTATGGCTACAATTTCGCGGCTTTGCTGAGCTTTTTGGCCGTGCCGGCCAGTTCTGCTAACGAGGGGATCGATTCGGCACGGGTGATCCTGCGCTCGGGTAACTGCGCTGCGGGATTTTTAAACGCCTCAACTAACATCTCGATCGCGAGGTCGGTGTTGGGAGGAATAAAGATCGTTGCCGCCAGGGTTCCGTTGCTCACCCAGGACTGGCCAGTTTTCGGCATGCCATCGCAACCGGTTATTGGAATCTTCATCCAGCGGGCGCGGTCGCTTTCCGGAATCTCGTTGAATGCCCTGCGAGCGCCCATTGCCATGCTGTCGTCCTGCGCGCCTACGAGATCGATGTGCGCTTCCATCGAGGTGCGGAGCCGCAGCCATGAACTCACGGCGCGGTAGGAACTTTCTTCGGTCCAGTTGGCGCGCATGGTCTTCACCTGAATGTTCGCGGGCTTGACTTTCATCATGCCCAAGCTGCGTTGCTTGGCTGCCGAACTGTTATTGGGGCCCTCGATGTACAACATGGAACCGCCGTTAGGCAGCATGGCGGCGAACTGCTGGCCTTGAATTTTCCCCACCTCTTCGTGATCGGAAGTGATGGCGAAGATGGGAACTTTGTAGAGGCGGCGCAATTCCATGATGTAGTCGACCTCGTGATTGAGGACGACCCACCCGATGCCGGCCGCAGCCGCGGCGCGCGCCACCTGGGGAAATGCGGTACCGCCGGCAGGCTCGAACATGATGGCGTCAGGCTTGGCCACGTTGGAATCCTGCACGTAATGGAGCAACTGCTGGCTCTGTGCGAGGGCGTCATTGTTGGCGTGAACGATGGTGACGTCTGCGCCCCAGCGCCGCGCCGCTTTCTCGGCCGCTGCAGCCTGTTCCTGCTGATAATCGTTGTCATTGTTGGTGAGCGAAACCAAAAAGCTGAGTCGTTTCATGGTGAGAGCCCTATAAGGGATCATAGGCCGATGGATGGCCGTCACCAACGTAACCAGGGTAACCAGTACTCAGTATTCAGTACCCAGTATTCAGTACTCAGTACTCAGTATCAGTCTCGGCACAAGAGCGGTTAACTGACTACCGGGTAGTGCGTACTGAGGACTTCTGGGTGTTAGGCCGAGGTCTGTGGTCTGAGGCCTGACGTCGTGGCTGTTCTGCTGACTAGCGGCCGGCGGCAGCCGCGGAGGACGATGCGCCCAGAAATGTTTTTAGGCTTACGTCCAGAAGGTCGCGGCTTTCTTGCGGCAAGTCCACGAACCGGAAGGGCTGCATCCAGCCTTGCGTCGCCCACATGGGAAACAGCATCTGCGCCTTGCTGCGGATGGTGGTCTCGCGAATGTGGAAGATGAGTTCCACCTCCAGCTTTTCGTCCAGAGGTTTTTCGAAATGAATGACACCGCCGCTGGTGGAAAGCTGGTGGAATGCCGCGCGCAGAGAGCGCTTGTTGGGCAGGCGCACCAGGACCAGCACCGAGCCGCGCAGCTTCACGCGAAACGGGCGCTCGGGCACGTTCGCGGTGGCAGGAGCGGGGGGAAGCAAGCGCGCGGAAGATGAAATTTCATCTGGCATAGCGTGTAACAAAGTATGGCAGTCTCGGCACATCTGGCGTAGTTACCAAAGAACAAGAAGGTGGATTGTTTCTTCGATTGCGCGCCAAAGGAAGGATTTCTCACAGTCTGGCGAGGCTTCGCCGTGAGAAGGGTTAGCTGTTCTGGGCGAGTGGCGGCAGCAAGAGCCACGCTGCAGCAGGCAGGACGCCTACGCTATTCGTTCACGATCATTTGTGTCCGGGATGGGTTTCGGCGCCTTCAGAAAAGAGGTTGTAGGGCCAGGATTTCTTGCGGGTAGTGACCGGGGCCGCGGCGGGATCGGGTTTCGGGCTTGCGGGTGCGGGATCCGTCTTAGCGACGACTCCCCAATCTTCCGGCGGGTCGGCGATCCCCCAGACGTTGCCGTGGGTGTACAGCGAGGCTCCCACCAAGAAATATTGACCGTCGTTACCTAACGGGACGCAATTGGCGACCTGCCCGGTTACGCTGCCGCCACCGGGCAATCCGCTGAGCATGATGGGAGTGCCGATCTGCAATTCCTCGGAGCTGCGGAAGCCGCATCCCTGGGCGCTGACGATGAGCAGCGTGCAGCGCTCGCCATAGGGCCTTCTGCGGTCAAGGCTGATGACGCTGACCGGAATTTCCACGCGGACCCGCGTGCTGCGCCGCACGGCCTTGGGCGTTAAGACTTCCATAGAGAGATTCTCGGCAGAGAGGCGAGAACCTTCAATATTGTGGCAGATTCATTGGGGTTGGGGATGATGACCGAGGTAATGAGGGGTGGATACGGGCAGAGTTGGTAGAGCTTGGCGCAGCTTCATGCTGCGGGGGCGGGGACGCCCCCGCCACAGCGGCGAGACGCCGGCGGTACGGTTATTGTTTGGCGTTCTTGGTTGCTTGGGCAATTCCCGCGCGGAGCCCGGCGTTGACGGCGCGGACGTATCCGGCGCGATTCATGGCTTTCATGGTCGTTGAGGCAATGCCGCCGGGAGTAGCGGCTTCTTCTAACAGTTCTTCAAGGCTGAGTCCACTTTCTTTCCAGTATTGAATGCCGTCAGCCACGGCATGGGCCGCGGCGATCAACGCCGTTTCTCCATCCAGTCCGGCATCCTGCGCGGCGTGGGCCAGAGTGGCCAGCGCGTGATATCCGTGGCTGGAAGAGTAGGTGGCAGTGAAGGCATCGAAACTGGATTCAGGAACTTCGACTACCTGGCCCACACGCTCGAACATTTTTCGCACTTTTTCGCGATCGGATGAAGAGACGCGACGGTCGAAACACAGAGCGGTTAAGCCGCGCCCGATGCGGCAGACTGGACTAGGCATGGCGCGGGCCCATCGCGCGGGCGACGGAAGCCATGACTTCAGATTCTTCAATGGAATGCCGGCGGCCAAACTGACGCAGATTTCGGGTAACGCTCCGCAGTCGGAGACTTCGCGCAGAAGCTCTTTTGCCGACGAAGGGCGGACTGCGAGAACCATCATCTCTGCGCGCCTGACGGCGGACTTCAGGTCGCGCACGATCTCGACTCGTGACTCGCGGCGCAAGACGCGGAGTTTATCCGGATGGCGGTCGTAGACGGTGATCACGCGCTTGTCACCCGCGAGGCGCAGTCCCGCAGCCAGCGCTCCGGTAATTCGCCCACCACCAAGAAAGAGCATGGTTCGCATGACTAGTCCGCGGTCCCGCCGCCATCCACCACGAGAGCTGCTCCGGTCATGAACGAGGAATCATCCGAAGCAAGGAAGAGCACGGCCCTGGCAATCTCGTCGACGGTGCCCACGCGGCCCAGGGGACGGTTCGCGCAACCGGCAATGTACTCCTGCCATTTCAGGCCGCGCATTTTGGCGTCGGCCGGAAGCATGGGCGTTTCCACATCGCCCGGGCAAACGCAGTTCACGCGAATGCCCTGCCGCCCGTGATCGATCGCCATGGCCTTGGTCATCAGCACGACGCCGCCTTTGGAAGCACAATAGGCGACCGCGCGATCTCCGCCGACGATGCCCCATCCCGAGGCATTGTTGACGATCACACCGCGTTTGCGGGCGATCATGCCGGGCAGGACAAATTTCGACATGAGGAACGTGCCTTTCAGGTTGACGTCAATCTGCTCATCCCACTCGCGCTCGGAGCATTCGATTGCGGTCTGGGGATAGAAGACTCCGGCGTTATTGAACAGAATGTCGACACCTCCGAAAGCCTTGATCGTGGCATCGACGGCGCGGCGGCAATCCCTTGCCACACTCACGTCGGCACGTACGAAGATGGCTTCGCCGCCGCCATGCTCGATGCGCTTCACAACGTCTTTGCCGCGCTCGGGGTTGCGGCCGGTGATGGCGACACAGGCGCCCTCGCGCGCGAAGAGCAAGGCCGTAGCCTCGCCGATTCCGGAGGTGCCGCCGGTGATCAATGCTACTTTGTCTGTCAGTCGCATAGGGTCATGAGCTTCTTTGGCGCGGATTGCGCGGATACGAATTTTAGCGGCTCGCCAGGCCACCGGCGGTTTCGCCGCCGTCCATGGTGAACACCTGTCCGGTGGCGAACCCGGCGTCGTCCGATGCCAAATACGCGAAGAGGCCGGCAATCTCTTCCGGAGTCGCGTGACGTCCCAGCGGGATCTTGCTATTCACCTCGGCCAGCATCGCGTCTGAATACTCTGCGCGCTGCATCGGGGTCAGCACATATCCGGGAGCGACCGCGCACACGCGCACTTTGGGCGCGAGTTCCAGAGCCATCGATCGAGTCAACTCGATGACTCCTGCCTTGGTTGCGTTGTAGTCGGCGTAAAAGGGATAGCCCATCACGCCATTGGTGGACGCCGTTTGCAGGATCACACCACTGCCACGCTCCCACATGTGGCGCGCAGCGGTTTGCGCCACATAAAAAACTCCCGTCAGGTTGACCGCGATGATGCGATCCCACTCCTCGGGCGTAATCTCCAGAAACTTGTGGCGAATGCTGATGCCGGCATTGTTCACCAGGACGTCGACACCATCCATGAGGCGGATGGCCTCTCCGAACGCGGCCTCGACCTGCATGAGGTCGGTGACGTCGGCGATAATGGCCTCGCCCAGAGCCGCGAGTTCTTGCTTGATATGGCCGCACGCCTTCTCGTCGCGATCGAGCACGCAGACGCGCGATCCTTCTTCGAGGAAGCGCGCTGCGGTCGCTGCGCCGATGCCGCTGGCGCCGCCGGTGATCAGGACGCGTTTGTCTTTGAGACCTCGCATGGTTGCTCCTGTGAGCGGTGAGCTATGAGCAGTGAGCTGTGAGCATGAGCGGGACTGAGTACTCAGTACCCAGTACTCAGTGCTCAGTGCTCAGTGTTCGGTGCTCAGTGCGCGCCTCTTTTTTGCTCACTGCCCACTGCTCACTGGCCACTGGCCACTTATCATTGCTCATTGTTCATCGCTCACTGCTCATTGCTCATTGCTCACTGCCCGCCTCAGCATCCTTTTGCGCGCACTGCAATTGTATGCGGCACTGCTTTCAGCAGCGCCATTAGTTCCTGGTCGCAGGGGCGGTTGATATCGTAAATCGCGTAGCCCAGGGTTCCGCGCGTATTCAGCGACTGGCGCTCGATGTTGATGGCGCGGTCGGCCAGGATGTCATTGATGGCGCGCAAAATTCCGGGCACGTTGTGATGGATGTGCATGAGCCGGTACGATCCCTCTTCATATTCAAGGCGGCATTGCGGCAGATTCACGCTGAGCGTCGAGTCGCCGGTCTTCAAGTAATCCAGCAGTTTTGCGGACACGAATGAGCCAATATTCTGCTGAGCTTCTTCGGTGCTGCCGCCAATGTGCGGCGTGAGGATGACATTGGGCAAGCCGCGCAGGGCGCTGGTGAAGCCTGCGCCGGATTCCGGTTCCTGAGGGAAGACATCGATGGCAGCGCCCGCGATCTTGCCCGACTTGAGGCAGGCTGCGAGCGCATCGTGATCGACCACAAAGCCCCGGCTGAGGTTGAGAAAGCAGGCGCCTTCTTTCATGGCGCCGAACTCCTCGTCGCCAAACAGATTCCGATTCTGGGGCTTGCCATCGACATGGAGGGTGACAACATCGGCGATCTCGAGGAGTTCGCGAAAGGCGACGGCGCGCGCGTTACCGCGGGCCAGCACATGGGCGCTGTCGTAGAAAACGACGCGCATGCCCATGGCTTCAGCCAAATCCGAGAGTTGCGAGCCAATCTTGCCGTAGCCCACGATGCCCAGAGTCAAGCCGCGGACTTCATGCGCGCCGGCCGCAGACTTGTTCCACACCCCGCTATGCATTTCGGTGGAGGCGGCAAAGGTTCTGCGCAGCAGTAGGATGATCTCTCCCATGGCGAGTTCGGCGACGGACCGCGAGTTGGAGTGCGGATCATTGAATACGGCGATGCCGCGTTCGCTGGCAGACTTCTGATCAATTTTGTCAACGCCGATGCAAAAGGCGCCGACGACTACCAGTTTTTCGGCGGCTGCGAGCACGTCAGCGGTGACGCGCGTCTTCGACCGCACCCCGAGAATCGAGGCGTCGCGGATTTTCTGGATGAGGTCGCGCTCGTCGAGGGCTGGCTTCAGCGACTCGACCTCGTATCCGGCGTCGCGAAAGCCGCGCACCGCAACCGCGCTGATATTTTCCAGCAACAGAACCTTCAAGAATCCTCCGAACGGGGTGCAGGACAACCAAGGATTATCTCAAAGAGGGGCAGAAACAGCGTAGCGGAGGGCAAACCCAGTACCCAGTACTCAGTACCCAGTACCCAGTACTCAGTACCCAGAGTTCCGGTCAGCGTTCAGTTGCGTTTTGGAAGGCGTGCGGGGCCGTCTGATATCTTTATCTTCGACCTGTTCCCAGAACAATGCATTCCCCTCAGCGCCCAAGCCGGTGGATGGTGATTCTTGCCTTCGGACTCGTGTACCTGTTCTGGGGTTCGACGTATCTGGCGATTGATATTGCTGTGCAGACCATTCCTCCGGCGCTGATGTGCGGCTTGCGCTTTACGGTGGCGGGAATCGTTATGCTGGCGGTATGCGCTGCGACGGGACGCAGAATCTTCTATTCTCCGCGGCAGATCGCGCTAGCCGCGGTGGTGGGGCTGCTGCTGCTGATGGGCGGCAATCTGACACTCTCGTATGCCGAACTCGTCGTGTCCTCTGGCCTGTCGGCCCTGATCATCGCGATCACCCCGCTGTGGTTTCTGGTTCTCGACTCGCTCCTGCTGGGCGACCATCACATTTCGCGGCGCGGCAAAGCCGGGCTCCTGCTCGGCATTGCGGGATTGTTTGTTCTGGTTTGGCCGCAACTTCAGGCCGGCACGATGGGGCGCCGCGAACTATGGGCTTCCCTCAGCCTGATCGGCGGATCATTCAGTTGGGCGTTGGGCTCGGTGCTGTCGAAACGGTGGCAGTCTGGCATGGACGTCTTCAGCGCGACTGGGTGGCAGGTCGTCGCGGCGGGAGCGGGAAATTTTCTGTTTGCCATTTTCGCTGGCGACTTTGCGCACGTTACGTGGACCCCGCGCAGCCTCGCAGCGGTCGGTTACCTGGTGGTGTGCGGCTCGTGGATCGAGTACACCGCTTACATCTGGCTGCTGGGGCACGTGCCCACATCGAAGGTGTCTACCTACGCCTATGTCAATCCGGTGGTCGCGGTGTTCCTGGGCTGGCTGATTCTGCACGAGAAGGTGGACCGGTTCATTCTGGGGGGCAGCGCGATTGTTGTGCTGTCGGTGATCCTGGTTACCAGCGCCAAGGTGAAAGAAAGGACCGTGGCGGAAAAGTTGCCGGCGGTGGAAGCGGCCGGGGACTGAGGCAGGAAGGCAGAATGAAGAAGGCAGAAGGCAGAATGGAGATTGCAGATTGCAGATTTCAGATTGCAGATTTCAGAATGAAATTGCAGATTCTTAGACCGCACCGATTTCGGAATTAACGATTTGCTGCAGGCCTGCATTTCAGATTATCGGACTAGCATTAGGGCGAGTGATAAATCTTCATTCTTCATTCTTCATTCTGCATTCTGAAATCTTCATTCTGAAATCTCAAATCTGAAATCACTTGGTCTCGTCTTCTTCGTCCTCGCTCACCACGTCCACAACGTGACCGCGAATGGAAAATGTCTGCCTAGCGGTTGCTGGCGGGTCAAAACTCACGCGGACCGGGGAACGCTGCCATACTGGCGAGGGGCAGGCTGAGTCTGGACCGGCGTCTTCCACCGGACCGCTGCCGATTTCTTTTTTCAGTACCGGTTTCCGACGGGTTAGCTGCGCCACGATCGCGTATGTCTTCTTGCCGTCATCCGCAATTCCACAATAGGCCACGTAATCGCGATACCAACTGGCTGCGGAATAGAATGGGTCGAAGTCCGGCAGAGTCAGGGGCGAAATGCGACCGGTCACTCGATCCACCAGCAGCCATCCGCCTTTCTGCCATTGCCAGCGCGGTCCCGCATCCTCAGGGAGGCTGTCATTCGCTCGAAAGACTCTTCGAACCACAAACAAGCGGTCGGTCACGTCGTGAGGCGCGCCCAGAGTGTACTCCTTGACTCGCCCGTCCACGATGAGGGCGCGAATCTTGATTGTCGCGGGCTTCTGTTCCATCCCGGCGGTCCACGTCACGGCCATCCACTTGCCAAGATTGATGACATGAACCTTCGCCGCCGCTCCCGCGGCCGCGCTGACCAACAACAGACTCAGCGCGCATCCGATTGTCCAGGCACGAATTCTTTGGGGCATGAGGCGAGAGTAGGCACGACTCGGAGGGGTCCGCAAGGCTTCCGGTCACATCGGGCCGCCTCGGGTACCAAACTGGGAATGGAAAAGTTTGCTCACCAGTGGTAATGTTTTCCAAACTTTCGGGGGAGCCTCAAGCGAAAACGGAATTTTGGGGTTAGAATCGGAGGAAAGGGACGATTTTCATGAGTCTTTCTACTCCGTCTCGCAACCGCCCCACGATCCGGACAACTTCAATGACGCAACTGGCTTCATATCAGGTCATGGGGGAGCTTCTACCGAGCCGCCGTGCGCCACGCATCCTGGTGGTGGACGATCAGCCCAGCATCGCCGGCCTGATGAGCCAATTGCTCACGATGCGGGGATATGACGTGGTCACGGCCACCGACGCGATTCAGGCCGAAGCGGAAGTACACCGCCAGGCGCCGGATCTGATCCTGTCCGACGTCATGATGCCGGGCAAGTCCGGTTACGATTTCTGCCGCGCGCTCAAAGACAATCCAGCGACTCGGCTGATTCCTTTCGTCCTGATCACCGGACTCAGCGACAGCAGCGACAAAGTTCGCGGCATCGAGGCAGGCGCCGACGACTTCCTCAACAAACCCGTCCTCGCCGAAGAACTGATCGCGAGGGTGAAGTCGCTGCTGCGCCTGAAAGAATTCACCGACGAACTGGAGACCGCGGACTCCGTGCTGTGCACGCTGGGCCTGATCGTCGAAGGCCGTGATCCTTATACAGAAGGTCACTGCGAGCGCCTCTCGGTGCACGCCACGGATCTGGGACGCCACCTGGGGATGGACGAAGATTCCATTCTCGCGCTCAAGCGTGGAGGGTACCTGCACGATATCGGCAAGATTGCTGTGCCGGATGAGATTCTGAAAAAAGGAAGCGACCTAACGCCCGCCGAGTGGGAAGTGATGAAGCTCCACCCCATCACAGGGGAAAATATCTGCAAGCCGCTGCACTCGTTGCGGCTGGTTTTGCCTATCATCCGGCATCATCATGAACACTCGGATGGCTCGGGCTATCCGGACGGCCTTAGCGCCGGGGAAATCCCGGTTCTTCCCAGAGTGCTGCAGGTGGTTGATGTCTACGACGCGCTGCGCACCGCGCGCTCCTATAAGCCTGCGCAAACGCACGAAGAAGCGGCCCGAACCATGCGCGAGGAAGCGGCCCGCGGCCTGTGGGACGCAGAACTGGTTGACGAATACTTCTCAATGCTGGAAGAAAAGCGGCAAGTAGCGTAAGTCACGGATCCAGGACCGTCAGCTGCTGAGCCGCTGAGAAGTGGGTACCCCCTTAGAACTTCGTCACTTCCGTGAAGTTGAAATCACGCACCTTCATGGCGGGAACGACCATGTCGAATGATTCTTCTCCGCACGAGCGTGCGGGCTGGCTCATGGCCTCCACATTCGACAGCATGTGGATCAAGCTCTCGTTAAAGCGAAAATTCCGCACGCCGCCCTGCACGCGCCCATTTTCCACATAGAAGGTTCCATCGCGGGTCATCCCGGTAAGCATCTTTTCAAAGGGCTCGACCTCGCGGATGTACCAAAGCCTGGTGACCAGAATTCCGCGCTCGGTGGAGGCGATCATCTGCTCGACCGTTTTCGGATCAGCCGAGGGCGCAAAGACAATGTTCAGCGGCATCTCGCCGATCTCGTTCGGCAGCGGAAAGCCATGGCCGGTCGCGGCAATCGGACCAACCGCCGCTTGGTGTTCCGAACGCTTCATTCTCTCTGCCGTTGCGCGGGCGTAGACCACCCGTTTCACGACCCCGTTCTCCACTAATTCAACCTTCTGGCGCGATGCTCCTTCTCCATCAAAGGGAGAACCCGCCTGCAGCGGGTGCGCCACATCATCCAAGATTGTGATGTTGTCGCCGAACAGCTTCGTCCCGATTCGTCCCGTGAGAAACGAGCGCTGGTCGAGGATAGCCATGCCCGAGTAATCCCAAAACATGAAACCCACAATGTCGAGCACCGCCGCAGGCTCGAGAATCACGGTGTATTTCCCTGCGGGAATCTCCCGGGGATGAGCGGAGTCCACCGCCTTTTGCGCCGCGATTTCGGCGAGGCGAAGAGGATCAAGCTTTGCCACATCCGGAGAATTCGCCTTCTGCCAGCCCGATGAATCCGGCGCCAGCATGGTGACCGAGACCTCAGCCGAAGTCTGGGTGTGCCACGCGGTCAACCCACGAGAGTTGAAGATTCCTTCGAAGGATTCGCCGCTGGAGACGACTCCGGCGGTAGTGAGCTTGTGTCGATCGGCCACGCCTACAATCTTCTTTACGTCTTGCGCGCGAATTTCCGGGTTAATCGCGGCAGTCTGTTCGAAGTGCCTCGAAAGAACGGCGGCGCGGGTGCCCACGGTGCCCAAGGCTTCACGCGAATCAGGCATCGGCAAAAGGTCCGGATCGGGATGCTGCACCTTGGCCAGGTTCTCGGACGAGCGCACCACCTCGCGCAAACTCTCGTCATCAAATTTGTTGGTTGAAGCCCGGGCTGTCCGCTTGTCGAAGGTGGTGCGCACCGAAACAACCTGGTTGTCCTCCGCCACATTCTGATGGATGGTATTGTTCGCAAAGCGCGTCAGCGCGAAGCGTCCTCCGGAAAAATGAACTTCCACCTCTTCGGCGGAAGAGAACTTCTTAATGCGATCAAAGATATCGCCAGCTTGGTCTTTCGTCAGCATTCAGGATTTCGTAGTGCTCCGTGCTCCGTGAGTCCGTGGTGAACTAGCTTCCCTTAAAAGCGCTCCCGACTTTAATCCCGCGGAATCTCGCAGGCGACGCACCGTGTCCCGTTCCCATCACCTGCTGCGGCTGTCCCTTGCCGCAGTTCGGAGTTCCCCACAGTGTCCACTCGTCGCGCGAGCAGATCGCGTCCAGGGAATTCCAGAACTCGGTCGTAATCCCCGAGTACGATGGATTCTTCAGCATTCGCGCGCGCTTTCCATTTTTGATTTCCCATCCAATCTCGCAGCCAAACTGAAAGTTGTAACGCTTGTCGTCGATCGACCAGGAGCGGTTGGTCTGCATCAACACTCCGTGATCGGTGGACGAAATCAATTGCTCGAGGCTGAGCGGTGTTTCTCCCGGCAGAATGCTGATGTTGGTCATGCGGATCATCGGCAGCCGGTTCCAGCCTTCAGCCCGCAAGGTTCCCCCGGAGCGGTTCTCGCCGATGGTGTGCGCTGTCTCGCGGGAGCTCAGGTATCCGGTAAACAGCCCATCCGTGATGATCGGCGTGCACTGCGCGGGCACTCCCTCATCGTCAAAGCCGAAGGTGCCCAGCCCAGGACCGTGCTCCTGGCGCGCATCTGCTACGACATTCACCAGATCACTGCCATAACGCAGCTGGCGCAGCTTATCGAGAGTCAGAAACGACGTTCCGGCGAAATTGGCCTCCATGCCCAGCACGCGGTCGAGTTCAATCGGATGCCCCACCGACTCGTGAATTTGCAGCCCCAACTGCGAGCTGTCGAGAATGATGTCGAACGTGCCCTCGGGGCACTGATCGGCTTTATGCAGGGCGACCGCTTCTTCGGCGATGCGCCGCGCATTCTCCAGCAGCTTCAACTCATCGATCAACTCGTATCCCTTGTTCTGCCACTGCCCGCCAAACGAATTGGGATACGAACGCTTTTGAATTTCATTCCCTGCGAAGGCATAGGCCGCATATCCTGCCCCGGTCGAGAGCTTCGTCTGATGAATGTCCGCTCCGTCCGACGAGGCGAACCACTGCTCTTCGCGATTGAAATTCAGATTCGTCTCGGCGAGCGTGATGCCCGCCACCGCACGCAATTCGGCGTCAATTTGCAATAAGAGCTCGATATTCTGTTCAACCGAGACCGTAAACGGATCGATCTTGTAGGGAGTCGACCACTCTGCCACCACTGGCTTTTCGGGAGCGAGGCGCACGTCTTCGCGCTTGACCCGGGCCGATGCCCGCGCGATGGCGACCGCCTCAGACGCCGTCGCCTCCACTGCGGCGCGCCCTAACTCGGAGGATGCCGCGAATCCCCATGCGCCGTCGGCAAGCACGCGCACGTTCATACCGACGGACTCGGCATCAGATGCGCTGCCCACCTTGCCATTTTTCGTGCTCAAGGCGCGGCTGTGCTGCGCAATCACGCGTACGTCGGCATAGCTCGCCCCGCGGGTCGCAGCGGTGTTCAAAGCCCAGTTGGCGATGTGTTTCATACCCGAAATTTCAATCTAACACATTCAATGGGGAGTCTTGCTTCGGGGTCCAGGTGTTGCTCAGCACACAGTCACCTGTGATCAATGTCACAGTAGCGCAGCCAGCCACTGCCGTTCAATGAATCTGACCGTTTGTTTCTCAGCGAATTGCCCACGCTGCCGGTCCCAGGAGCTTTCTATCTATGACCGTAATTAAACGTAACAAAAAGATTAAATCCAACGAGCGGAAGAATGGCCGCGATCGCAAACCTTCTGCCTCAAACGCTCTAGACAAACAAGCGCAAAAGAAAGCCGACCTTGCCGGCCCCGGCATCGGCGACTATTCCGAACTGGAAAAGATTTTGCCCCGGGATTACGACTCGCTGATCAACCGCAAGGAGACGCAGAAAGCTGTCTTCGAACTCAAGCGCTACATCGAGGACAATCTATGTAAAGAACTCGGCCTGATGATGGTCGAGGTTCCGCTGATCGTGGACGTGGAAAGCGGCGTCAATGACATGCTCGACCGCGACGGATCACGCACCCCCATCCAGTTCCATATTTCGAACGATCGCGGCAAGAACCCCATCGATGCCCAGGTCGTGCAGGCCGCCACGAAATGGAAGAGAGTCGCGTTAAAGCAGTTCGACTGCCGTCCCGGAGAAGGCATCTGCACCGATATGCGGGCCGTCCGCAAAGATTATTTTCTCGACCACGATCATTCTGCCTATGTCGACCAGTGGGATTGGGAGCGCGTCATTACTTCCGAGGAGCGCAATCTGGAGTTTCTGAAGAGCGTCGTTCGCAAGATCTGGAAGGTCGTGGTCGGAGCCGAGAAATATGCGCAGGAAATGTTCCCCGAGCTGCGCAATCCCCGGTATCCGAACCTTCCGGAAGAACTCACATTCCTGCACGCCGAAGAATTGCTGGCGATGTACCCTGACCTTCCGCGCAAACGCCGCGAGACCGTGATCCTGCAGAAGCATCCGGCGCTGTTCATCATTGGCATCGGATGGCCTCTGAAAGACGGCTATCCGCATGAGATGCGCGCCGCCGACTACGACGACTGGATCACCGACACCAGCGCAGAGACGAATCGCGACACGCACGGGCTGAACGGCGACATTCTCGTGTGGAACCACGTGACCCACCGACGTCATGAGCTCAGTTCGATGGGCATCCGCGTGAACGCAAGAACCCTCCGCCAGCAACTCGAGATGTCGAACCTGCTCGACAACCTGAGGTTCCCCTATCACCAGGGGATTGTGAATGGCGAGCTTCCTCTCTCGATCGGCGGCGGCATCGGCCAATCCCGCACCCTGATGCTGCTGCTGCGCAAAGCGCACTTGGGCGAAGTCAGCGTCACCGTGTGGCCGAAGATATTGAAGGAGATGTGCGCGAAGAAACGGATCTTTGTGCTGGAATAGCGCCGGAAACTGTCAAACAGGTTCGTAAATCAGCGCCCATTTCGCGAGCGTCTCATGGAGGGCCGGAGGTCGAAACAACGTAGCCCAGCGGTGAAGCGCTGGGCATGCGGTCAAGAACTAGGGGAGTCCCAGAGGTAGGGACAATGCCACACTCCTATTCCAGCAATCGCATCCACATAATTTTCAGCACGAAAGACCGCCGGCCCTGCCTGGCAGATGACCTCCAACCCAAACTGTGGGCCTACATGGCTGGGATCGCTCACAACCAAGGCTTCGATGCAATCATCATCGGCGGCGTACAGGACCATCTTCACGCCCTCGTACTTCTGCCGCCCACACTCCCTCTGGCAAAAGCCGTTCAATTTCTCAAGGGCAGTTCATCAAAATGGATCAATGACACGAATGCTACAGGGAACAGTTTCGCCTGGCAGGAAGGGTACGGAGCGTTCAGCGTGAGCGCCTCGCAGACACAGGATGTTATTCGTTACATCCAGAATCAACATTCGCATCACGAGAAGAAGAAATTTGACGAGGAGTTCCTGGGGTTCCTGAAAAAATATGGCGTCTCGTACGATCCGAAGCACGTTTTAGGGTGACGTGTGCCGTCCCTACGGGACTCCTTCATTCGAACATCCCGTCCCCAGCGCTGAAGCGCTGGGCTAAGTTGTTTCGTTCGTTGGGAAGCTGATCTGTTCTTTTGGGGATCTTTTACGGGGTCGCGTGCGCCTCATTAAGCGCCTTCCGCACCGCCTGCAATTCCTTCAACACGCCGCGCAGCTTGGTCGACTCGAGCGCATTCGCCCCATCCGACTTCGCTTCCTTGGGATTGTCGTGGACTTCCATGAAGACCCCATCCACGCCGGCAGCAACCGCGGCCCTCGCCAGCACGGGGATAAATTCCGGCTGACCTCCACTGACCGCCGGGCCTCCGTCGCTCGCCTGTGATGACGGCAACTGCACCGAATGCGTCGCGTCGAAAACTACGGGAGCGATCTTGCGCATGATCGCCAGCGACCGCATATCGACAACTAAATTGTTGTAACCGAAACTCGAACCGCGCTCCGTCAGGAATACCTGTGAATTGCCCGCGTCGCGGCACTTCTCCGCCGCATGCCGCATATCCCAGGGGGCAACGAACTGTCCCTTTTTGATGTTGACCGCGCGCCCGCTCAGCGCGGCCGCGACCACCAAATCGGTTTGGCGGGAAAGAAACGCAGGAATCTGAATCACATCTACCACTTCGGCCACTTTGCCCACGTCCGCCGTCTCATGCACGTCAGTCAGGACCGGCAGGTGGAGTTCATCTTTAATCTTTTTCAGAATCCGCAGGCCCTCTTTGATCCCGGGCCCGCGAAAGCTGCGAATCGAAGTGCGGTTGGCCTTGTCGTAACTGGCCTTGAAGATGAAGGGAAAATCGAGCGACCGCGCCACGCCCTTGATGATCTCCGCCATCCGGATCGCGTGCTCTTCACTCTCAATGACACATGGGCCCGCGATGAGAAAGAGATCTCCCGAGCCAATGTGAATGTCGCCGACCTGGAAGGCGGTGGTCATTCAAAAATACTCAGCCACAGATCACCACGGATACCCACGGATCGAGGAAGGCAAAAAATAAAATCCGTGGAAATCCGTGGCTACGTTCTCAGATTCTTGCTCGCTCCGGCCGATGGAACATCTCGACTTCAAGCGTCTCTTTTTCCGCCCGCCGCTTCTGGCCGTACTCGTAGGACGCGCCAATAAACGTCTGGAAGAGCGGATGCGGCTCGAGCGGCTTCGACTTGAATTCCGGATGGAACTGGCAGCCGATAAAATGCGGATGATCAGGCAGCTCCACCATCTCCACGTAGGTACCATCCGGCGTGGATCCGGAAATGCGCAGACCGGCCGCGGTCATGGGCTCTTCGTACTCGCGATTGAATTCATAGCGATGCCGGTGCCGCTCGCTGATCTCGGACTTCTGATAGATCCTGTACGCCAGCGTGTTCGGCTCGATCTTGCAGGTCCACGCGCCCAACCGCATCGTTCCACCCAGTTCCTCCACACCGCGCAGCTCGCGCAATTTGTAAATGACGCGATGGGGCGTGGCGGGATCGAATTCGCTCGAATTCGCCTCTTCCAGTCCGACCACATTCCGCGCGAACTCGATGCACGCCGTCTGCATGCCCAGGCAAATGCCGAAGTACGGAACCTTTTTCTCACGCGCATACCGAATCGCCCGCAGCATCCCTTCGATGCCACGTTTGCCAAACCCGCCGGGCACCAGAATGCCGTCATAGCCTTCAAGTTGCGCTTCGTAACTCTGGTCGCCTGTCTCGAGTCCTTCCGCTTCAATCCAGTTCAGTTGCAGCTTCAGATTGTGGGCCAGGGCGCCATGGACCAGCGCCTCTTTCAGGGACTTGTACGAGTCCTCGTATTCCACGTACTTGCCGACAATGCCGATGGTGACCGTATCTTTCGGGTTGTACACGCGATGGACGATGTCTTCCCACTTTGAGAGGTCGCGATCCTTCGCCTCCATCCGCAGATGCTTGAGCACCAGGGTGTCAACGCCTTCGTTGGCGAACACCAGAGGCACTTCATAAACCGAAGCCACGTCCTTGGCCGTGACCACCGCTTCTTCCTCGACGTTGCAGAACAGTGCAATCTTCGATTTCAGGTCTTTCGCCAGGAATCGGTCGGTACGGCAAAGTAGGATATCCGGCTGGATTCCGATGCTGAGCAATTCCTTTACCGAGTGCTGGGTAGGCTTCGTCTTCAATTCCTGCGCTGCCGCAATAAACGGCACCAGCGTGACATGCACAAACAAAGTATGGTCGCGGCCCAACTCCTGGCGCATCTGCCGGATCGCTTCCATGAACGGCAGGGACTCGATATCGCCCACGGTACCGCCAATCTCCACGATGGCGACGTCCACATCCTGCGCGACCTTTTTCATCGCCGCCTTGATTTCGTTGGTGACGTGCGGAATCACCTGCACCGTCTTGCCCAGATAATCTCCGCGCCGCTCTTTGGCGATGATCTGTTCGTAGAGGCGTCCGGTCGTCCAGTTGTTGTCGCGGGAAAGTTTCGCGTGCGTGAAGCGCTCGTAATGACCAAGATCAAGATCGGTCTCGGCCCCGTCATCGGTCACGAAAACCTCGCCGTGCTGGAACGGCGACATGGTGCCTGGATCCACGTTCAGGTAAGGATCGAACTTCATCAGATTGACTTTCATTCCGCGGCTCTCCAGCAGGCAGCCGATCGAAGCCGCAGCCAATCCCTTGCCGAGTGAAGACACAACTCCGCCGGTCACAAAGATGTACTTCGCTGGCATCTCTTCCTCGCTTTGAATTGTTTTTGAAAAATGGTGCAGGTGGGGTGCACGATCAATTATGGCAGAAAATGCCTGTGGAAGAAACGGAAGAAATGCTATGTGGGGCAGCCGCCCTCGAGTGTCCGTCGTGCGACGCTGGACGGTGTTGCCGGCGCGTTGACTATCTGGGGGACCTCAGCGAGAATAAGAAAGGCCGTCCATGACGGACAGCCTCTGGTGTCCCCGAACAATGGGCCTGTGGCGCAGCTGGGAGCGCGCTTCCATGGCATGGAAGAGGTCGTCGGTTCGATCCCGACCAGGTCCACCATATTTTCAATCACTTACGAACGTCCCGACCAATCGGTTGGTGTCATTTGGTGTCAAAACGCTCTGACTTCTTCTAAATTGAGAAGTGGTCAACCCCCCGTTCACCACGCTTGCTTTCTGCTTCCGCACAGACGTCGATCTCTTCCTCAACTCCTTATTGATGGAATCGACCGTCGCCCGTACGCTCTTCGGAATCTCCTGCATATACACATCCGTAGTGGTTGCCGCGCGAGAGTGCCGGAGCACGCCTTGCACGTCCTTCACCGTGCCCTTCTTTTGCGCCAGCGTGGCAATTGTGCGCCGTATGACCTGGAAGGTGAGCTTTGGGAGCTCCAGCTCTGCCGCGAGTTTGTGCAACACGCGCTTGCGATAGTTGCCGGTGTCAATAAAGTCACCGTCCTGGTTCGGGAAGATGAACGCTTCGGGCGTTGGATCAGGACATTGTTGTTTCCAGCGCCAGAGATCAGCGGTCAGCTTCCTGGGAATATGAATAACCCCGAGACTCTTTCGGGTTTTGCCCCACGGGCGGATCTTGCCCATGTAGGCGGTTTCGCTCACGCTCATGTTGGATTCTGCGAGGTTGAAGCATTTCCATCTGAGCGCAAACAATTCGCTAGGACGGAGGGCATTAGTCATGTCCAGTTCCAATAGGAGCCGGTCACGAAGATCCAAGCGGGAAAGCGCTTTTCGGAGTTGCTCCCAGCTCAACGTTGTTTTGTCGGTCTCGCGTAGTTGGGCTGGGACTCTAACCTTGCGCGCCGGGTCCTTTGAGAGGAAGTCCTGATCGACCGCCTCAACAAAGATGTCCCGCAAGTATGCCCTCATCTGAAGCACCCTGTCCCTGGACCTCGTTTGTGCCAATTTGTTCAGGTGGACCTGCAAGGTGAACTTATCGAAATTCTCCAGCGGAATCTTGTCGAAGGGATCGATAAGGTCCTTTTGGATAAGCAGTTTTTTCACTTTGCTGGTTTCTTCCTTCCAGTTGGCCTCTTTCAGAGGCAAGAAGCGATTGCGAACGAACCAGCCGAAGCTCACAGAGCCGTCGTTCATCACCCTGCCAGCGTCGCCTGTCTGCCCGTTCTGTTTAGTGATTTCACGTTCCAGTGCCTCCCGAGCTTGCGATCTCTTCATTTGAGATCTGTGCCCAAGAATCACCGCGACCCTGACGGTCTTTTGCTTGGCCGTCGTCGGGTCAATTACGGTCTTGCGAAAATACCCGTACCATTTCTTTCCACGAGGGGTCACGTAACCCCTCTGACTCGATGTACCCATTCATTCCTCAATTTCTGTGGCGGGAACAATTGGGCCTGCAGCTATTTTACCCGCGTTTGCAACGCAGGTTGCTGAGACGTTCCCGCTCGTCAATGAACTCTTCTATTCTGCTGGCTCGATAACGTAGAGTCCCGTCGCCCATACGGATAACGGGAAGATGCGGAGCTTTGCGAGACGAATGGTCCCAAACCCAGTCCTTCGTCACATTCAACCGCTCAGCGACTTCGTCAGCGGTGAGGAGAGGATCCTTAAAAGGACTGCGGCCGGCAGTTCGCGGAGGATTGTCAGATTCGATGAAGCCACCAGAGGCTGGACTGGTGTCTGGAACAGGTTCAAATTTGCGCGGCTGTTCGCCCGAGCTTTGGAGTAGGCGCAGGCCTGATCCTGATTGCGAGTTCGACATTGCGGCACCTGCCAATGAGCACCCTCGTTTGAGGTTGCGTGATTGGAATGCCTTTTAAGCCATCTTCCAAATTCGGTCAAACAGAGCTCACCCCTTCTTGGCGGTGTTCGTTCACCGCAGACGTCCAAAACCGTTTTACGATCTTCTTCCACCTCTGATTTGACCGAAATTCCAATTCGACTTAATTTCTTCACCACTCATGATGACCAGTATGGTCTCGGGGAGGAGCAGAGCATGTTTTCGTCCTTGGAACAGCTTGCGCAGAGACTACGCGCGAGCTGGTACATCGCTGATTCGATTGCCACCACAACGGTGTACTTAGCCGCAAGGCTGCGGAAGCCGCTACTGCTCGAAGGCCCAGCGGGCAGCGGGAAGACGCAATTGGCATACGCAGTCGCGGAGGCTGCTGATACTACGGTCGAGCGTCTGCAGTGCTACTCGGGAATCAATGAGGAAAAGGCCATCGGCAAATTCGACGAACCGCTACAGAGGCTTTGCGTCGAGTTGAAATCGAAGTCCAGCAGCGTCGATTGGGAATCCCTGCAGGTCGAGTTACATAGCCTGAAGTTCTTCAGTGCCGGGCCACTCCTACGGGCGCTGCAGTGCGAGAAGCCTTGCGTCTTGCTCATCGACGAACTGGACAAAGTGGACCACACATTTGAAGCCTTACTGCTGGAATTACTCAGCGTGTGGCAGTTGAGCATTCCGAAGCTGGGCACCATCAAGGCCACGAGCATTCCCTTCGTCGTGTTGACATCGAATGAAGAGAGGCGCATCGGCGATCCCTTACGCCGGCGCAGTTTCTATCTGCGGGTTGAACACCCCACGGCCGAACGCGAAGCCGAAATTGTTGCGTTAAGAACACCAGAATCCAGCCCCGAGTTTCACGCCGGCATGGCGGGACTCGCGAAGGCCTTGCGCGGCTGGAGCATGGAAAAACCGCCGTCCGTTTCCGAAATTCTCGATCTTGCGCAGGCGCTCGAGGTTCTCGGGACAGAACAGATTACGGCTGAGATGAGGGACACGCTGCTGCCTTTGCTGGCCAAGACCGAGGCCGACCGGCGAAAGCTGCTCCTGCGCGATGGCTTTGCCAGCCTGATCTACGACGCGCAGCAGTACAGTGCAGAAGCTCTGCGAGGGAGTGCGGCATGAGGTCGGCATTCATCTTGGCGCAAATGCTTTGCGCCATTTCGATTTCCTGGGCGCAATCAGGTAGGACACCAGCGCGGATTGAAGCTGAGTACTACGTGACGGCCTACGCGCAACACTATCGGGTGCCCATTGCGCTGGCACGCGCCATTATCATGCGCGAATCGAATTGGCAGCCCTGCGTGATCTCCCCGAAAGGCGCCGTGGGGCTAATGCAGTTGATGCCCGCCACTGCCAAGCGGCTGGGCGTGACTGACCGTTGCAATCTTGACCAAAACGTCTCTGGCGGTGTGCGCTATCTCGCTTGGTTGATGCGACAGTTTCATAACGACCTCAGACTCGTGGCCGCTGCTTATTACGCCGGCGAAGACATGATCGGGAGGCGAGGCCTTGCTTACAGAAATCCCGACGTCGTCGCGTACGTCTCAGCAATTAGAACAACTTACCTTCGAGAAGCCGGCATTGAACCAGAAAGCAAAAATACCATTGCGAAAAGAGATGTGAGATGAACAAATGTTTGAGTTTGGTGTATCTGATAACGACCTGTTTGCTGCCCTTCCACCTGGCGTCGGCGCAAACCGAGTTGCCGCAGGCACGAATCGTGAACCTGAGTATTGATCCGGAACAGGTCTTGGTCCTGCACGTGCGGCCGGGATATGTCAGCTCGGTTCGGGTGCTGGAGGAGGTGAGTTCGGTTGTCTTGGGTGATCCGGGAGCCTTTAAGGCGGAACACTCCGAAGCCGAGCCGCAACTTGTGTTTTTCAAGGCAACCAGCTCAAAACCCGCGCAAACCAACGCACTGATCACGACCAAAGGCGGGCATGAAATCTCACTTAGCCTGGTGAGCCAAGGAAAATCAGACCATAGCGAAGTAGTTGATTACGTCCTCAACTGCGAGCGTCCGCACAGTTTTCTAATCACTTCAGCTCATACCAGCTTTGCGGTCGGCGAAACAAAGAATGTTGCGCCAGAAGACCCGCCCGCCGCCGCTCCCCCAGAGAAACCTACCAGCCAAGAGCGACAACTGCTAAAGGCGCAACGGCTTGAAAATCCGCATTGGGAAGGCAAGCTGTTGCGGGTTGCGGTTGGACAGACGACGGAGAAGGATCAGCAGATGGCCCTCCCTTTCGCTGTTCTTAACGCTTCTGCACGGACAATCGAAGTGCTGCCACCGCAGATACAGCTTACCGGGACATCGAGAGACAAGCATCGGAAGGCGATCAAGGCCGAACCGGTCGCGATCAAGAATTACTGGATGACCACGCGCAAGCTCGCACCTGGCGCCAGGGCCGATGGAGTGGTCGTGTTCGAACGACCCAGTTTCAAAGAATCCAGCGAAAGGTTGCTACTGGCAGTTGCCCAAGCAGAAGAGGTCGATCGTCCAGTCTTGGCGCCGATCGCGTTTGTTGCCGCGGTAACGGGAGGTGCAAAGTGACTCGCCCCAACGGACACAGTGACAACGGCAACGCCGCATTAATGCAGGAGCCAGACGAAAATGAATTCCTGAGCAGTGTGCCCATCCCTCCGCTAGCCCCTGTCGCCGCACCGGAGTTTGCAACCAGGGCCAAGCAGAGAGCGAAGCAGCAGATCCAACAAAACCGATTCGTAATCATCGGCGCGGGCGCGGTCGTGACAGCGCTTCTGATCTTCGTTGCTATCTCCATGCCACATCGAGGGGGGCCAGAGAAGGCAAAGAGTCGTGGTGCAATCACTAACGACGAGTCGACGGGGCAAGCCAGCAACGAGGGCAACGACAAGAGCCTGTTCCCAATTACCGATTCCGGACGCCCTGCAACGAAGGAAACGCACCAAGGTTTTCTGAATGAACGAGACCTGCAGCGAACTGTAATTCGTTCGGAATCGAATGCTTCGCAGACAGGAAAGACGAATGGAGCGGGAACGCTGGGTTCGATACCACCTTTTGGCGACCAGGCATGGCAGGCACCACCTTATCAACCAGGCTCGAGTGTTGAGACTTCCGACGTGGGTAAGGCAGAGCGCGAGGCCATGGAGAAACCTTCGCTAATATATGTGCGAAAAGCCTCGGCAAGCCCTGCCGGTTTTCAGACCGTCGGTGAGGCAGCGCCGCAACTGGGATTGGGCTTGGCGACGGGTACACGCTTACGGGCCCGCTTGGAATCGGCTGCAAGCACGGCTGCACGAGTGCCAGTTCTAGCAGTGATCGAGTACAACTATGAGCGCGATGGAGAAATCATTGTTCCTGCGGGAGCCAAAGCGGTCGGCCATATCAGGGATGCAAACCGGTCAGGGTATATGGACCTGCAGTTTGATTCTTTGTTGATGCCCGATGGCGCGTCTGTTCCGATCGAAGCTGCTGCGACGGATTTGGATTTGCGGCCGCTGAAAGGAAAAGTTTCGGGCAAGAACACGGGAAAGAACGTCCTAGTCAGATCGCTGTCCGGAATCGGCCAAGCTGGCGCAATGTTCGTGGGACAAGGCAGTCTAAGCCAGCCGCTGAACGAATCCGATCTGATGCGAGAGCGAGTCAGCAATAATATCGGCGAAACCGGAGACGAAGAGGTTTCTCGATTGGCAGTAAACCAGCAGATCGTGGTGACGGTTTCGGCTGGGGCGCCTATCTATGTGCTCCTTGAACAAACACCCAAGTCCAAGCAACCTTCGACGCAAACAAGCCCCCGAAACAGTCCGACCTCCAACTCGTCCAATGCTGACCAACTGCGCCAGTTGCTCCAGTTGCAACAGGAGCTAAACCAATCGGCCACAAGCAACCAAGCAGCGCAGTAGACCATTGCTCATGAGACCAAAGGTTGCTCGCCTTCGAGTCTCCAGGAACGCCTGAGTGAATTCTGAACATGCTTGTGAGATGCACCAAAGTCAAACATTTGTTCATCTCACTAATTCGCCTCTCAAGGGGTTAGAAGCGGATTCCCTCGAATTCATTCGATTGCTGTTCCTGCTCATGAGTTCCCGGATGGAATCGCCGTGAAAGTGCGCTGACAGGCTGGATCACGTGTAATTACAAGGCAGCGGTCGCAACGCAACGCCCTGTAAAGAACAGCTAAGAACCATAAAGAACGAACTTTCGTTGCACCGTTCTTGTACCGCGAGTCTTGAACCAAAACTCTGGAAAAGGGGGGATTTGGCGATCTCGGCAATGAAGCACAAAGACGATTTCAAACGGGACTGGCAACCCTCGGCCAGTGCCCTAGTAGTCAGTGCAGCCCTGATCTCGCCTAACACTTGAGCGGCTTCTAGCGTCGCGGCTCCATGTAGGAACGCCCAAAGCGCGACGGATGCCTGCGCAGCTCGGTCGGACCCCGCAATTCGTTGCACCTGCTCGACAGTGAACATCCAGAGGCTTAAGGATGGTGCAGCGGCCTCCGAACGCGGGGGTCACTCCTTCTCAACTGCGACATAAGAGAGTTCTCCGTGTCGCTCAACTTGAAAAACGAGAGGAGCGTTTCCAACGCGTGCTGGTCGTGAAGCATTCGAAGCCAATGCCGTTGCCATCGCCTACCCGATGCAAGGACTGCAGATCCAGTTGGTCATCGCTCTTGATCGGTACGAAGCGCATCTTCGGCCGCCCGACTGCCTCCGCAATCGCTTCAGCATCAATGTAGTCGCTCTTGTTCGTCTTTACATACGGCTTTACATACTGCGCCGGCATCAGCCGTACCTCATGACCCTGCTCTCTCAGAGCCCGCCCCAGAAAGTGCGACCCTCCGCAGGCTTCCATGCCAATCAATTCAACCTGCAGGTTCGCAGTGAAGAGCAACAGTTGTTTGCGTGAAAACTTCTTGCGCACCACAACCTCGCCGCGCGGGTTAAGCCCAACCAGATGAAAGACTGTCTTGCCGAGATCAATGCCGATCGTGTGTAGCTGCATGGGAACACCTCCTTGCTCCTCTTATACCCGGCTGCTCTGGTAGAGGCGGCGGATCATCCCATTAGCAATGATGACGCAACGTGTTAACAGAAAAACGTGCCCACTGATATTGCCCGGTTCCCTCTCGTGTCCTCCCGCTCCCTGCCGTTCCATCTGACCGTGCCGTGACAGGGCAACAACGAGGTGCAACTTATTGGATTTCAACGGTCACTGACAGCCCGTTCTTGATCCTCTAAGGAATTCTTTGACCCGGCTTACCGGACCCAAATCGGACCCAGATTTGGAGAGAATCGCTCCGTTCTGACGAGTTGGTCGAACGGGGAGAGGAGCCCCTCAGGCGACCTCTCGTCTTTGCGAACGTATTGCAGCTTCCATCGCAGTCTCAGCCTGCAAGCTTTGGAGATCTCGCGAGATGGTTACAGTAGTGCGACCGCCTTTCTTGTTGAAGCACATTGCCACGATGTTCTCTAATGGGGAATTCTCCATTCCCATGTTCGTCCATGACCAGGTGCCACCCGGGGTACCTGTGATGAAAGAAAAACGCGCTGAGATTTCTTACAGTTTTGAAGAGTTACCAGCGGGAGGAAGGGTACGGATTAAGACAAAACAACCGGACGCGCTAAAGGCAATTCATGAATTCCTTCGTTTTCAGATTGACGACCACCATACTGGCGACACGACCGATATTGGCTCGTTATCGCCGCCGGCCGCCACGACATGCAGGCTGGTCACTCCGAAGTGGTTCTCTATTTTAGATTTCAACATGCGAGGCAACTTCTCCTCCTTGGTAGGCATAAGCCACCTCAAAGAAGCTCGCGCTTGACAGCGTGTGCCGCTCGATCGGTAGATTCTGGAACTGTGTCTTAAACTCCGCGGTCTGATGCGCGCGCTCCCATACCTCTTTGCTTTCCCATATGCCGTACACCACATACTCCTGATGAGGGTTCTTCAGCGATCGGTGAACTCTTACCGAAATGCATCCAGGTTGAGCGCTGATAAATCGCGCTAGTGCGCGATGAAGAGATTCGAACTCGGGGACCTTGGACGGCAGAACATGAAAAGTTACCAGAGCGTAAATCATGGCTTTCCTCCTTTGCGGTTTTTTCGGCTCAAAGCGGTGGTTGATTGCTTGACGGGCACGTCGTGCAGGTCATCAAACAGCGGTACAAAGTCGCCGGACGAGGCTCGGCGCAATCGTCCTTCCCATCGACCGAACACTCGTCTCAGCTGGGTGCGCAGATTCGAAAGTTCGTCAACCTCCCGATCCAGATCAGCGAGTTTCTGCTGGAGGAGATCTCGAACCGTGCGACAGGGGGCAGTTCCAGCGCGGTACATCCGAAAGATTTTTGCCAGCTCGTGAAGCGTGAAACCTGCTCGTTTTGCCGAGGCTACCCACTTGAGATACTGGACTTCTCGCGCACTCCAGAGCCGGTACCCGGCGGGAGATCGCTCCCCTTTCGGCACAAGTCCAATTCGCTCATAGTGGCGGATACTGTCCGGCCCAACCCCGGCGATACGAGCAAGTTGGCTGACCGTTAATTTCTGAGACGACATGTGATCCTCGAAGTAAACATTATCGAGCTTGGAATCGTATCCAAGGTCAAGTGTTTTTTGGATTATGATTTTGATAAACGCGACGATTCGCTTATGACAACCTCCTATGAACAGCACATTACTTAAAGCCTTAATCGCGTTTCTACCGGCGGGCGCGCTGCTTTCCGGTTCGGCTGTCTTGTTCCTTAGAGGAAAATCGCTGAGCTGTTTCCTTCAGTTGGTCGGAGCGGCGTGCCTAGTGGTAGTTGTCCTCGCTCACGTCTCCGAAGGGCTGCAGCTATTTCCGTGGATGCATTGGGGAGCGAAGCACAGCGTTGGTCATTATCTCGATTTCGTATCTGCTGTCTTTGGTCTCACGCTATTTCCCGCAGGCTATCTTCTTCATGCGCTTACAAACCCCGGCGATTGACGGATCGGTAAAAAGGCTAATTTGACGGCGTTTCAATGCACGGGCAATAGCAACTTGACTGCAAGACCGAGGACCGCCGCAATGAATATGCGCCGCAGCCAGACTGCGCTGAGGAACAAAGCGATGCGGCTTCCCAGCAGCGCGCCCAGAAACATGAAGCCTCCAAGGACGATACCAAGCCTCAAATCCACGACACCTCGCCAAATAAACACTACTGTGGCAACTCCCGATGAAAACACGTTGATGACCTTCGTGGTCGCCACGGCTTGAAGGAAAGTCATTCCGAAAAGCAGTACAAAGGCCGCAGTGAGCATCGTGACGTAACCGCCGCTGAAAAAGCCGCCATAAATTGCCAGAAGGAATGTGGCCGCGTACCCGGTAATTATCCCGACGTGTGACGAGGGAGCGTCATCACTAGCTCGTCCCAAGTTCTTATTCAGCATGGAAAAAACGGCAACGCCGATCATCGCAACAGCGATTGTGATTTGCAGAGCCTTGAGCGGGACACGGAGCAATAGTAATGCGCCCAATCCAGAACCGATGATCGTGAGAGCGATCGAGGGCAGGAGCCGGCTGCGGCTGAGTACGCCCCTACCGACGAACGGCAACGAGCCACCCACGCTCATAAACGTCAAAGCCAGCATGTTCGTTGCAACCGCAACGTGAGCTTCGATGCCCAATGCGATCATGACTGGAACTGTGATCATAGATGTGCTGCCAGTCACGATGCTGATCACGCTCGTGAAGAAGAACACAGCGATCAAGAGAGAGAGTTTGGCCCCGGACACGCGACCATGATAGCAAGGGCAAGCAGGTACAATGTGAGGGCAAGCTGAGGGGCTAGGAGCCGCCCGTCGTAGCGCAGCACAGCTCCGGGCGGCTCTCGCAGGGTTTTTGGGAGTCAGAACATACCTTTTTTAGTGGCCCCGCCAAGGTCCTCGAGGATTACACAGTCAGGCCCTGGTCCACCGGCGCACGCTGAATCGCACGCTGCCACGAAGGCCGCAAGATTGCGCTCCAGCACACGCATCTCCCTGACTTTGTTCCGCACGGCGGTCAGATGCTGCTGGGCCAGATCGCGTGCGTCCATGCAGGATCGTGTTTGGCCCTGCATGATGGCGATCAGCAATCTCACCTGCTCGATCGAAAACCCGAAGTCACGGCACCGGCGGATCAACGTCAAGCGGTTTACGTCTTCTACCTTATAGACGCGCTGTCCCCCAGCCTGACGCTCTGCCCGCCGCAACAGGCGGATCTCTTCGTAGTAACGGATCGTCGGAACGCTGGTTCCAGTTTGCTTCGCCAGCGTGCCAATCTTGAAACCTGACATGGCGTAATCCACCTCAAAGTTAGCCCTTGAACCTCAAGTTACTTGAGGGATTATATTCATACGAGTGGGGAGAGGCGAGCCAGCATGACATCATCCAACACAGGGCCGATTGCCTGTAGTCTGACGGCCGATAATCTTAAGAATCGCTTGGCGTGGATCGGCGAACTGACGCGCGATGCGCTGCGACGCCATGAGCGGAGGGACCTGGTGCTGGATCTGCGATACGCACCCGAAGCGGCCGACCGCGTGCGAGAGATGGTCCGCAAGGAACAGGAATGCTGTGCGTTTCTGGCTTTCGAGACGCACGAAGACCCTGACGAAATTCGATTGACGATCACAGCGCCCGAAGCGGCAAGAAAAGCCGCTGACGAACTGTTTGAGCAATTCGTTGCCTCTGTGCCGACGAAGACCGTCCTCGGCTGCTGCATATCGGAAGCGAAGTGTGAGCAATGAAGACGGCGGTTGTCTATATCCTGGCGGCGTTGGCGGAGATCGCCGGATGCTTCTCGTTCTGGTCGTGGCTGCGGCTCGGCAAACCACTCTGGTGGTTCATCCCGGGAATCGCCTCACTCGTGTGTTTTGCCTCCCTACTAACCCTTGTTGAAACTGGTGCGGCTGGGCGGGCTTATGCCGCTTATGGCGGCGTCTACATTACTGCATCGCTGTTCTGGTTGTGGGCAGTGGAAGGTGCGCGACCAGACCGTTGGGATACTGTGGGCGCGTGTATCGCTTTGATCGGTGCAGGGATCATTGTCTTTGGGCCGCGAGTTAATGGATGACACGATGATTGACAAGGAAACGCTCAAGATCAAAGCTCCCGAACGAGCCGCCCGCGCCGCGGCACTGACCGTCGCGGCCGGAGCCGTCGCCTGCGGTGTATGCTGCGTGCTGCCGTTTGCCCTTCCGGCGGTCGCTCTAGCCAGTGCGGGAGGCGTCATCGCGTGGTTTAGCGGCGTTCAGCTTTGGGCTACGGTGTTAGCCGCTATCATCGTGGCCGCTGCATGGATTTGGATCGTAGTGCAAAGCGTACGCGCGAACGCCAAGCCTGCGCGATCAACGATCTACATGATGGGAATAGCCACCTCTGTGTTGCTCCTGGCGCTGTTCTGGTCCCGCATCGAGCCACTGATCGTCCAAGCATTGAAGGTGTGACTCTCTCATTGAGACTGATTGCAGCCGGTCCGACAAAAAGAAAGACGGAGAAGCCATCGTCCTCCGCCTTTTAATCGTCTTTTGCATCTTTGATTTAGGCCGAGCTTTTGGCGGGCATGGCCCTCTCTTTCTTCTTCTTCTTCTTCTTCTTCTTCTGCTGCTGCTGCTGCTTCGCTGCGAACTCCTGAGGTACGGAATTCTGTACCTTTTCGCTATCAATGCGGTAGCGCCGAGCAGTGGTGTGCAGAACATCACTAATGATAGGCCCGTCACAGACACGCCCGCAGCGAAATTCTTGGCCGACCTCTGGCCCGGCGATAAGGGGGATGTGGGGCGAGCGGGCGAAACGCTATGCTTGGAGGACAATCCCGCAGGGTTTCCCGTTCACCTCAAGTGAGAACATCGGCGTGTGAAAACATGCCCAATTCTGCCAGGGGAAAACGGCCCTGCTCTCGACAAGGTGGTCGGTGATATCACCGTCAAATTCCAGAATGCAGACCTCGGGCACCTCCACCGAGATACCGGGCCCCTTTTTGTGCGAACGGCTTCGACTAGGGCTAGTGCCGTAAAGTCGCGTTCCAAATCAAGCGGGTGGGCTAACAGCGGGAGATCATTGTTACGATCGTCGATGAGTTTCATTTAAGCGTCGGGTCGTTCCGAGTAGTGACTTGACATCCCGTTCGATCAGAGAGATGTCCGTCTCACCTGCATGTTTGGCATAAATTCGACCATTTCGACCAATCAGAAAGCTGACGGGAAGGCCGAGAATCCCGCCATACCGCTCAGCGAGCTTCGCATCCCCGATAGCGACGGGATAGTTCATTGTTAATTGCTGATAGAACGCGCGCACCAGCTTCGGGTCATCATCGAGAGAAATCCCAATAATCTGCAACCCATCTCTGTCGTATTTACGCTGCAAGTCCACGAAACGAGGAATCTCGCTTCGGCAGGGTGAGCACCAAGTTGCCCAGAAGTTGAGGAGAACCACCTTGCTGCGATAACGAGAAAGCTGGAGCGTCTGCCCGCTCAAACCTGTGAGGGAGAAATCAGGTGCCAATGGATGCGTCACTGCGTTGTCGCCTCGCAGTGGCTCGGTTCGCCCATTCCAGTGACGGGTTGCGATAAAGGCGACAACTGCCAGAATGGCCACTGCAGCAAGGACTCTTGTTTTCACATGCTCCTCTCGAACCGATTCGGGTTCCAAAGCGAGTACGTCCGCTATTCGCTCTTTTCCACGAGATAACCCTTGTCAACCCAGTCTTTGCCGAAGTTGTCCGCAATGTAAAGTACCTTGATATTGCGGAATCCCAGGGCGCGCAGTTCTTTGTATGCGGGATTAATGTTTGGACATTTACTCCAAGGACAGCACCCGCAGTAAATAACGATGGATTGCGTGCGCGGCAGACCTTGAACGCGCTGGCGAAGACGCTGAATACCTTCCGGCTCCGACGCAGGGCCGATGTACTCCGAATGCGGAACATGCGCCTGCTGATAAAGGACGCGAAATCCAACCTGGAAGATGAGCGGCCTCGCGCCTTTCGGAGACTGCACGATTTTGACCAGTTCGTCGGGCTGGATGAGTTCCGGTGCGGACCCGGAGGATTCGTCGGCTGTCGTTTTTGATGAGACACCTTGGGCGAATAATGGAGCGGTCACCAGTGCAACAACAAAGGTTAGCGCTACAGCCATCCTGCTAACCGTGTGGCGGCGAAAGAGTGCACTCGTGATGCTGAACTGAGTCATGTGATATTTTCCTCTCTGTGAGAGCTTACGGATGCGTCACGGGACTTGGGATACTTTCAAGTTCGCGGTTTGTAGGTCCATGCGTTTCACGCATTCTGAACGCTACGTGTAGGCCGGAGAGTAGCGTCAACGCTGCAACCACTTGAATTGCTACCCTCATCCCGAGCAAATCCGCGATTACTCCGGAGATCAGAGCACCGAGGGCATAGCCCAGATCGCGCCAGAAGCGATAAGCACCCATGGCCGTTGCTCGCCACTCCGGATGCGCCACGTCGCTGATTGCCGCGAGAAGCGTTGGATACACCATCGCCGTGCCAACCCCCTGCAACAGAGCGCCGATCATCCATGCGGAGTACACGGGTACTTGCACCGTAAGCCAGATTCCGCCGGCCTGCACTACCATGCCGCCAGCAATGAGCCACTTTCGTCCCCAACGATCGCTTAAAGGACCGGTAACGAGCTGCAGGATGCCCCAGGCAGCGGGATACACCGCCTTGATGGTGCCAATTGCGGCCACGCCCAAACCGAGGCTGGCAAAAAACAGCGGGTAGATTCCCCAGGACATGCCATCGTTGAGATTGTTCACCAGCCCTGCCTGACTGAAAGAAAACAGGTTTCGGTCTTTCCATGATGTCAGCGCGAAAATTTCCCGCATCGAACGCGACCGCGAAAGATCATCTGCGCTGCCGTTTGTAGTGGGCGCATGGTGCAGCGTTGCCTCAAGGGTGGCATAGTGCCGTGTCTCTTTCGCAAAAAACACTGAGAGCAACAGTCCCGCAAACGCTACACCGATGCCCAGGTAGAACGGTTGTGGGCGCAGCGCGTAAATCGATGCAATGTAGCCCGTAATCCAGGCAGTGAAGCCAACGGCGAGGTAGCCGGCAAATTCATTGAGCCCGAGCGCAAATCCTCGGCGCTTGGGCCCCACTAGATCCACCTTCATGATCACCGTCATCGACCAGCACAAGGCCTGGTTGACGCCGAGCAGGATGTTGGCAATATCGAACCAGAACCAATGGTTTGCGAAGATGATGATGAAGGGAACCGGCAGCCCAATCAGCCATCCGAGCACGAGGACCTTCTTGCGCCCCACAGTCTCCGAGACGTGCGCTGCGAACAGGTTGCAAATGGCTTTCGTGACACCGAAGCTGACGATGAAGGAGACGATTGCGGTCTTCGAAACCAGACCGAACTCTCTCTCCCCAATGAGTGGCACGACCGTCCGCTCCACTCCGACCATCATGCCGACAAAAACGTTGATCAGCACGAGGAGGGAGAACTGGCCCAGATTTTCTTGAAGACCTAAACGAATCGGGTTGGTTTCGGTGTTCGCGTCCATAAACAAGCGTCAGGTGGTTTGAACACCGAGGTTGATTGCCCTGATCTTGGCGGCGTCAGCAGGCGGCGAGGGTATGTTCTCCAGCATGTGGCGCACAAATTCCTCTTCCTCCTCTATTCCAAACGCGCGGTTGAAGCGGCGCTCGAAACCGATCGTCGAACTGGGCTTGCCGCTCAATGAACGTCCGCACACTGAGCCGGAGAAAGCTCCCGGCAGCACTTCGAGGTAGTCGGGAAGATTCTTGAGTTTCCGTACGCTCTGGAAAAGCGACCTGGCGCCTTCCTCGGCGCTGGACGCCAACTCGGTCCGCCCAAGATCGCCGACCATCAGCGTGTGGCCGCTCAGCAGGAACCACGGCTCCGGTCCACGAGTCTTGTCAGTCACCACCAGAGCGATGTGCTCAGGGGTATGGCCGGGAGTGTGCAGGGCACGAATTCGCACGTTGCCGAGATCCAGTTCTTCGTTGTCTTTTACGCCACGAAATTTAAACCGCGCTCCCACGCTATCGTGCAATACATAATTAGCACCGGTGGCCTCGGCCAGGCGGCGGCCGCCGGAGACATGGTCAGCATGGACGTGAGTATCAATCACGTAGTGAATCTTCATGCCGGTCTCCTCGGCGATGCGTAGATACGGCTCAATCTGCTCGATGGGATCGCACACGGCGCCCAGGCCCTTACCGCCTCAACCGAAGACGTAGGACGCGGCCACCACTGGTTGTGTATGCAAGAGTTGACGCAGAATCATTAGTACACCTCAATTGGAATCAATGAGCCCGAGTTAAGCGCCTGTGCACAGGCGGTTCACCCACAGCAACCGGCAACCCTCTGGCGCGCCAATCGTGGACGCTGTCCTCTAGCCGTGAGGCGCGGAATCCATGCGAGCGGAGCACTTCAACGGCTTCCTTTGCCAGCACGCAGAAGGGACCGCGGCAGTAGGCCACTACTTCCTTAGTGCGTGGCAGTTCTGAGAGACGCTGTTTTAGCTGTTCCAGGGGAATCGGCAAGGCTCCCGCGATATGGGCCGTTCGGTATTCATTTTGGGGCCGAACATCTATGACAATGGCCCTCTTTTGCTGCACCCGCTCTAAAAGCGTCCTGCGATCAACGGGACTGACTTCTTCGTCTTCGCTGAAAAAGCGACGCCGGATTTGTTCAATCTCTGCGAGGCGGTTTTCCGCCAACAACCGGAAGCGCCGAAAGAAATCAGAAACCAACGCATCCGCGAGCCGATAGACAACATACCGGCCATTCTTCGTGGTCTCTACCAGCCTCGCCGTCTGCAACGCCTGCAAGTGCTGTGAGGTATTGGCCACCGACATCCTAGTTTCACTGGCTAACGCCTCCACGGTGCGGTCGGACTGGCACAGCAGATCAAGCAACTCCAACCGTTTCGGACTGGAGAGTGCCTTCCCGATGCGGGCCAGCTGGCCATAGGAGGCGTCCTTGAAGTCACGTTTTTGATTCGCTTGGTATGTATTCTCAGGCATAGTTCAATTATTCAATTAAGTGCTTGAATATGCTAGTCGCACTGCTTTCTAATGTCAAAGCTCACTAGCCACAGTCCTCGCACTGGTCGAATGGGGGCCGGCTCTTTAGATAGTCACATCAGGTCGTCAGCGGTGTTCGGGAGAGAACGCGAAAACCATGCCTTGCATTGTTCCGAGATAGAGCAGGTCTGAGGTGGTGCCGATGCCCCGAACCAGTTGTGCCGGAAAGTCGTGTGACCACAACAAAGAGTGATCGCTTTCCTTGTACGCGTAAAGGTGTCCGGTGTCGCTCACGAGAACCTCGCCTCCCCAGAGATAAGGCCGTACCGTGCCCCAATCAGCGCTCTCCGCGGAGGGACGGGCAAGCAGTTGGACCGTGTGCGATGCAAGGTCTAGAGATAGAATCTCGCTCGGCACACGCTGATAGAAGAAATCACTGGAAATTACCAGCAGATGGCTCCCTGATACCGTCGTGTTTCGCCAAGGTTTGACAGGAATAAGAAATGAACTAACCACCCTTCCATCGTTTGGCCGGAGAGAAAAAAAGTGGTCGGACGTGCCAACGTAGATCATGGAATCAGCCAAAACGGGAGTCGTGAGAACGGGAGTATGAAGGTCTGTTTTCCAAGTTAGCTTGCCAGAGTGCGCATCGAGAGCATAGACGACACCATCCTGACCACCGAAAAGAATCGTGTCCCCGTTTATCGCGGGAGAATTTTCCCACGCCGTGTGTTGGCGGTCGAAGCCGCTGGCAAAATGCCAGCGTACCGCCCCTGTGGTAAGGTCGAGACACAAGAGGTCATCGCCGTTTGCCACTGCGTAGATAGCGTCGTCCTTCCTCACAATATCTGAAGCGACGCCGAAATCTTCGAGGTCACCAGTGCGGACGAGGTATTTCCAGCGAACTTTCCCTGTCGCCCGGTTAAATGCGTAGATGTGACCCTGCCGTCCTGCATCCGTGCCGATGACCACAAGGTCGTCTGCAATGAGCGGGTCGTCGTGAAAGCTGCTTTGGTCGCCATCTTGCTTGATGTTGTAGCTCCAGCGAAGTTGGCCCGTATTCTTATCGAGAGCATAGAAATTCCCCGAGCAGGAACCTATGAACAATAAGTCTCCGGCGACCGCAGGAGATGAAAACACTCAACCATGCGTATCGAATTGCCAGCGAATGGCCGGGTCCAACGATTTGTCTGATTGCTTTACAAGAGGTACGGCTTGGCCGTGGGATAAGACAACTACCAGAGACAGAGAGGCGATCACAAATGATGCCGCGAGGACGCACGCAAACCGTAGCTGAGTCATTATGTCCGCCCTTGGCCGCGTATATTAAGCCGCCTCTAGAGTCCAGTCAACGGCCCGCATTACTCCAGCGGGTCGTCCCCTACTCCACCGATTCCGGCCGCAACGTGCCGCGCCGCATGGCTCGTTCCTTCATCAACACGAAGAAAACCGGAACTAGAATCAGTACGTGAATCGTGGACGTAACCATTCCGCCGACCATAGGAGCGGCAATCGGCTTCATCACATCGGAGCCAATACCGCTTGCCCAGAGGATGGGAATGAGGCTGGCGAGAACAGCACAGACCGTCATCAGTTTTGGCCGGAGCCGGTGCACGGCACCCTCGATGGCCGCTTCGTGAATGTCGGCATCTGTGAGCGGGCGACCTGACGCGATGCGCTTATCGAGCGATTCGTGCAGATACACGACCATCACCACGCCGGTCTCCACCGCTATACCAAATAGCGCGATATACCCGACCCACACGGCGACGCTGAAGTTGTAGCCCAGCAACCACTGCAAGATCAGCCCGCCGGTCATGGCATAGAACGTGGGGAAGATCAGGACCATGGCCTCCGTGAGGTTGTGGAAGACCATGTATAGGAGCAGGAAGATGACGAAGAACACCACCGGCAAAATGACCTTCATTCTTTCCTTCGCTCGAAGCTGGAATTCGTATTCGCCCGACCACTGATAGGTGTATCCCGCCGGCAATTTCAGCTTTTGCCGCAGCATGTTGCTGGCCTGATCTACGAAACCGCCGTAGTCGGTGGTGTTGAGATCAATGTAGACATATCCTGTGAGCTGACCATCTTCATCGCGGATCATCGCCGGGCCGCGCGAAAACGAAATCTGGGCTACTTCAGAAATCGGTATCTGCGCCCCGGAAGGTGTCGCAATCAACACGCGATTCAGTTCCCCGACGTTGTCGCGAAAGTCACGCTGGTAGCGGACATTGATCGGATAGCGGCTGCGGCCTTCGACGTTTTCGGCAACGTTCATGCCTCCAATGCCGGATTCCACCGCTTGTTGCACGTCGGCAATGGTCAAACCGTATTTCGCCGCTTCTGGCCGGTTGACGTCTACGTTGATGTAAAAGCCCTGCGAAACTCGCTCCGCAAAAACCGAACGTACCTGCGGTAACCCCGAGAGAATCTTCTGCACTTGTGCCCCGAGCTGCTGGATTTGCTCCAAGCTTGTTCCTTGGAGTTTCATTCCCACCGGTGTCTTGATCCCAGTGAGAGCCATGTCCAGGCGGTTTTGTACTGGCATGGTCCAGGTGTTCGTCAGCCCCGGAAACTGGAGCTTCTCGTCCATTTCGCGAATGAGCTTTTCATAGCTCATACCCGGCCGCCACTTTTCCCGCGGCTTCAGCATTACAGTCGTGTCATACATATCGAGAGGAGCATTGTCGGTAGCGCTGTCGGATCGTCCGACCACACCGAAGACGGTCTCAACTTCTGGAAAGGACCGGAGAATCCGATCCTGTTCTTGCAAGAGCTGCGAGGCTTGTGTGATCGAAATACCGGGAAGTGCCGTAGGCATGTAGAGCGATGAGCCTTCAAACAATGGCGGCATAAATTGACTGCCCATCCTGAACATTAAGGGAAAGGTCACCAAAAGGAATGCGAGATTGAGCAACAACGTCGTTTTGCGGTATTTCAGGCAGAGTCGTAAAACCGGCAAATAGAGTGCCTGCGTAACCTTTGAAATCGGATTTGCCGATTCGGGCCGCAGCTTCCCGCGAATGAAAATGACCATCAGGATGGGGACCAGCGTGATGGCCAGCAGGGACGAGAAGCCCACGGCCAGAGTTTTCGTCCATGCCAGCGGACGAAACATGCGCCCTTCCTGTGCTTCCAGCAGGAATACCGGCAGGAACGAGACCACGATAATAAGGAGTGAAAAGAATAGCGCGGGGCCCACCTGCTTAGCGGCGTCGATGAGAATGCGCACCCGCTCATGATCCGATGCCGGAACGGGTCGCTCGGAAAGATGCCGGTATCCGTTCTCCACCATGACGATGGCGGCGTCGACCAATACACCTATCGCCAATGCCAGCCCGCCGAGGGACATGATGTTGGAACTTACATTGAGGTAGTACATCGGAATGAAAGAGATCACGAGTGCGATCGGTATGGTGAGAATCGGGATCAGCGCCGAGCGAAAGTGAAACAAGAACACAATAATGACCAGGGAAACGATGACCGCTTCCTCCAGCAGGCTATGTTTCAAAGTATTGATTGATTCGCTGATCAGTCCGCCGCGGTCATAGCCGGACACGATCTCGACTCCCGGCGGCAGTAATCCTTTGATCTCAGCCAGCTTCTTCTTGACACCATTGATCACGTTGAGAGCATTCAGCCCGTACCGCATGACGACAATGCCACCCACGGTCTCACCTTCGCCGTTCCACTCCGCTACACCTTCCCGCAAGTCTGGGCCGAAGGAAACCGTGCCCAGATCCCTGATGAGTACGGGCGTCCCGTTCTTCGCCATGACAGGGACGTTTGCCAGATCATCGAGTGACCTCAGATAGCCCAGCCCGCGAATCATGTATCGCGTGCCGCTCAGTTCCAGTACGCGGCCTCCGACTTCATTCGTGCTCGATTTCACACGATCGATAACGGTCGAGAGGGGTATGCCATAAGCGAGCAGTTTGTTCGGATCAAGCTGCACCTGATACTGGCGCACGAACCCACCGATACTCGCAACTTCGGCGACGCCGGGAACAGTTGCCAACTGATAGCGCAGGTGCCAGTCTTGTATGCTTCGCAGATCGGCGAGGCTCTGCTTGTGGCTGTGATCGACGAGCACATATTCGTAAACCCAACCCGCGCCTGTGGCGTCCGGGCCGATCGCAGGATGCACGTTTGCAGGAAGCCGGCCGGCAATCGTCTGCAGATACTCGACTACCCGAGAACGGGCCCAATAGATGTCCGTCCCGTCTTCGAAGACAACGAAGACGTAGGAGTCATTGAACATGGTTTGAGCGCGGACTGCTTTCACCCGCGGCGCAGCCAGCAAAGCAGTGACGATTGGGTAGGTGACTTGGTCTTCGATGATGTTCGGCGGTTCACCCTCCCAGTTCGTGTGAATGATTACCTGCACGTCCGAAATGTCCGGCAAGGCGTCCAGTGGAATGTGGCCCATGGACCAGATTCCGGCCAACGTGAGAAGAAGCACTCCAGTGAAGACCAGAAAGCGATTGTGGGCGCACCACTCTATGATTCGGGAGATCACGGTTACATACCTCCCGCGGCATTGAGCGTGAGCTGTTTGTTGGCAATCGTCTGCCCGCTTTGTTGTGCCCGAACGGTGACCTGCCAAGTTCCGCCCGAGCCAAGGTCTCCTTTGCCTTCATACATTCCACCGCCTTTTTCGCTGGCATTGATAGCGGTTTTCATTGCGGCCATTCCCATTGCCGGCATCGCGGCCATGAAGAAGGTCACGGTCACGTTGGCACCTGTGATCGGTTTCCCATCCCGTCCAGTCAGCTTCACGCGAACCGTGTTGCTTCCCTTGTGCGGAGGGTTGGGGTCAGTCGACAATTCCACATTCGCTTGCTGTTGTGCAGGAGCATTCATCGAAGCCGCCTGACCGGCACCGGGAGGTGGGGGAATAAACGCGCCTGTGGCAGCCTGCAATTGCGCCTCGGAATCAATCAGGAAGTTTGCGGAAGTGACGATTTGTTCTTGAGCCTTGATGCCTTTCGTGATCACCAGTTCAGCGCCGACTTGAGGCCCCAACTCGACTTCGCGCGGTTCGATGTTGCCTTCGCCGCTGTAGACGAACAACAGATTCTTGGTGCCTGAGTGAAACGCTGCACTGGCCGGGACGACCAACTGCCGTCCCATCGGGAGCTTCGCGCCAACATTTACATACATTCCTGGCCTCAACTTCAGACCAGGATTCGAAAACACCAATCGCACCGGCAGGGTGCGCGTGTTCACGTCCAGCTGCGGGAGGATGTAATCCACCCGTCCGTTGAAGACTCGTCCGGGATACGCATCGACCGTGACCTCGGCGGAATCACCCGGCTTGATCCTCCCTGCATCGCTTTGGAATACCTGGGCAAGTACCCAAACATCGGAGAGATCGGCGATCGTGTACAGCATGGTTTCGGGCTGAACGTACATATTGGGCAGCGCGTTTTTCTGTGTGATGTAGCCCGAGACGGGAGAATTGACGGTCAGGTCCGTAATCGCCTGTCCACCCTGATCCAACTTCTCGATTTCCGCAGGAGACACCTCCCATTGCAGCAGTCTCTCTTTGGCAGCACTGAGAAGAGAAGACGCACCCGAAGCCACCCCGCTCACTTTGCTCTGTTGCAAAGCCTCGGCGTTCTTCTTGGCCAGCAAGTATTCGTGCTCGGTCGAGACGAGATCAGGACTGTAGATCGTGAACAACGGCTGACCTTTGCCAATAAAGTTGCCCGTAGCGTCGGCAAAGACTTTGCGAATCCATCCGGCGAAGCGGGTTTGCACGTAGGCCTGTCGCCGCTCATCAACCTGCACATTGCCATAGAAGCGAAGCTCAGTGTCGACCGGCTTGGATTCGACTTTGCCCAGTACAACCCCGATGCTCTGCATTCGCTGCGGCGTGAGCTGGAAGGGGGCAAGCGGCGTCTCCTGCATATTGCCGGCCTGAGCATCGCCTCCGGCTCCTTGCTCGGAACCCGAGGCGTTCGCCGATGAAGTTTGTGCCATCGCCTCCGTGGACTCGCTTGCGGAACTGGTGCCCGGCTGCGAGGTAGGTCCAGCATGGCTTAAACGCCACCACAAGACCGACGCCACAATCGCGAGCACAGCGGTCGCGGTCAGTGCAATCCAAAACGCGCGGCGATAATTATTGTCTTCTGTACGGAGCATGTCTGGTTCCTCATTCGTATTCGTTCTGACGTTTCGGTCGTTCATGGCAGATCCACCCCGGTCAACCGTTCTAGTTCAGCGAGAGCCGACTCGTGCTCGACCAGTTCATTGCGGTACTCCAAATCGAGGTTCAACACATCGAGGAACCCGGAAAGCAGGCTCTCGAAGTCTTGTTTGTTCGATTGGTAGGCTGACAGGGCCGATTGAAAGGTAGCTTCCGATTGCGGAACGAGACCGTCACTGTAAATCTTCAACCGGTCTTCCGAAGTCTTGGCGCGCACAAACTGCTGTTGCACTTCCGCAAGCACGCGCTGTAATTCAGTGTCCAGCTCTTGCCGTGCTCGCTCCTGGTTCTCCTGTGCCTCCGCCAGTTCAGCTTTCTGGCGCCCGCGATTGGGAAGCCGGATGCCGAACGTCGCCATGTAGTAATCGCGAAATTGGCTAGCATTGTGCTCGTAGTTGTACTGGACATTGAAGTCTGGACGGAAATTCTTGTGCGCCAGCTCCACCTGGGTTTCCTGCTGCCGGATGGAAGCTAGCTTTGCGTGCACATCCGGATTTTGCTCACGCGCTTTTTGCAACAGTTCGGGTGCGGAATACGGAAGACGTCGAATTGTGAGAGTCTCCGCAACGATGTCCGCGGACTCCTGCGGGCGTCCTAAGACCTGCTTGATCTGGGCTTCAAGCAGTCCTTCTTCCTGATGGTGGTGTGCGATCTCTTGCAGAATCTTCGTGTGCTGCAACTGGGCTTTCAGCACATCCTGCTGATTGCCTTGGCCCACGCGGTAGCGTGCCTCGGACGCCTCCTGTACCTGATTCAGGAGCTCGTCACTTCTCTGGAGAACGCCGAGGGTTTGCTGAATGTAGGCCAGGCGGAAATAGACCATCTTGAGATTTCCCACCACCGTTCTGCGAACGGAATCGGTTTGTGCTTCCATGGAGGCCGCTTCGTGTTCGGCGACACTGGCGCGCAATTGCCGTTTACCGGGGTAGAGGATGTCTTGCGATACCCCGAACCCGATGTAGGCGAAATCGCTGTTGCTGTAGCCCGCGAAAGGTCGTGGACTGCCCACGCTGAACTGCTGCACCGAGAGTTGTGTCTCGGGCAGAGCGGAGACCTGCTTCGGAACACTTCGAGAAGCCTGCCACGCATGGAACGAGGCAGCGATCTGCGGATTCTTCTGCTCTGCCTCTTGGACCAGTTCGTTCAGTGACGCAGGAGTTCCCGCGTGCTCGGCCATGCCGGAGGACTCAGGAGGCGAGGCCGACTGTTGCGAATTTCCTATTTGTTGAGCTGTTCCCTTGGCCGGAAGCTCCATTGTTCCGACGAGCACAGCCACGCTAATTAGCGAAATACGAGTGCACCCGAAGAGACTTCGGGATAAATAAGTGGATTGCATCTTTCCTCCGCAAACAAACACCAGTTTGTAGGCGCACCGACGTGCAGACGCACGAGTGCCTAAGCAACTCAGAGGAAAGACGATCAGATTCGTAGGATGGTTGTGGTCAGAGACTCTAGTCCTGGCGGACTATGCGTGCACGAAACACGGGACGACCATTGTGCGAGCGAGAAATATAGGTCGGTGTGGGCGGTAGGGGGAAGCGCATGAAACAGAACCAAACTGACATGATCCAGTTGCGAGGAGGCGGTTTTCAGGGCGTGAAAGTCCGCAGGCGTGGCGCTTACCTTACAGCAAGGATGGGTTTTCGCCATCCCCATATCCCCACACTGCTCGGCCATCTTCTTGCAACACTCGCGCTCGGCAGATGTCATTGCTGCTCCCGGCAACACGCAAGCCGCGACCGGTAGCGCAGCCAGCATCAGCGCCAGAGCGGAGACACCGAGTTTGATTAGCAGCTTCAACACCACAGTCTATCTACCACTGACGGTAAGACGCAACAGCCGAGAAAAGGTTTCAGGTTACTCCGTCACACGATCGGCCCGACCGCGGATTTAGCGAAACGCCGGTATGAAACCGTCGTTCCCACGTGAGTTCTTGATTTGAATGGACACCAGCGGCTTGGAAATGCTGGGAGATAGAAGGTACCGTGACAGGGCGGCCGGATGTTGTTTTGTTTTAAGTTGCTGATTTCTAATTGCTTACATTAATGTGACGGTTAAAGAGGAGCGTTCTAACAGACTTGTCTCCCGGCCAAGCCAGAGCTCGGCCAGCGAGCGCCTCGTATTTCTTACGTGACCCACCTGACCTCTCTGGGCCAATGCAAGGACGGAGTGATTGTAGTCACTTGAGAACGACCTGAAACGAAAACCTAGCCACTGTTGCGACGAGGCAGAGTTCGCAGGTTCGATAACAGCACGACTGGATTTCGTTGCCGCGTTTGGCAATCTCCAACTACCGTGCCAATGATTGTGATCCAGATTGCAGAATACGGTGCACGTTTGACGCCGCCCTCGTTGGCGCCGATATCCGCGATCCGCGTTGCAAGGTGAAGTTTCGGTTGGCACATTACACTGAATCCTGATCGTTAACACACCGAGCCTCGTTGTGAGATGCACCAAAGTCAAACATTTGTTCATCTCATAAGACTTCTTTTTTGCGCGCGCTCGAACGACTTCAGTACCAACTTTCGCCGTTAGAATCCTCTAAATAGGAATTCTTGACAAGGTCCTGTCAACGCCCTTGCAACGGTAGATCGTAACGCCTTCCCGAAAACGCTTCGAGGCAAGCCTGCTGACTTGCCCGAAATCTGAAATGCCCGTATGTTCTCGCCTGCGACGCGGGAGATTTACTCACCGTAATCGCACGCGAGGAGCATATGAGATTGTTGAGTTGGGGAGACGCGCGATATCGCTTTGTACTTGTGAGTCTCTTGATAGTTGTCTCACTTCAGCTATTTCCATTGATGTCTAGTGCCCAAAACCTCGGGCAACAGCCAGCAACCGGCCAGGCCGTGCAGGGACAAACCGCTGCCCAGCCTGAAGGAACGGTTCTCAATCTCGTCAACTGGGTCGGCAATGTAATCTCTCCGGTCGGAGCGGCCCTGGCGGTGGTCATGGCAGTCGTCTCCTATTCGCAAGGCCGCGGCGTGGCACGCTGGGCGGTTACGGCCGCCGGACTGCTGGTGATCTCAGGCCTCACTCGCCTGATCGAGTTCTGGATTCAGAACGGTACTGCGGGCGTGCAGTAGGACCGCCCACTACGGAGTGCTCGGGCAATGACACTGCCGCAAATCATCGTCGATCTGTTGACACTGATGTTCGACATAGCAGTCCCAGCTGCGATCTGCACGATGGTACTGGCTGGAATCGCATTGCGGCAGGAAGGCGGCGTGAACTTCCAGACAGGGGGCAGATTTCAGAGGTGGATGCTGTGGTCGGTGATTCTGTTGACACTGCCGCAGTTCCTGTCGTGGTTTGCGGCACAAGGTATCACCATGCCGGCACAAGGTGGTGGAGGCGTCAGCAGTTCGTGGGTCGCGAGCCTGCAGACGAGCTTCAGCGGTTTTGTTTCAAACGTAGTGGTTGCCAAACTGATTCCGGTGCTAGCCGCTTTCTGTGTGTTGAAGGCAGCGCTAGATGCGGCCGCAGGGCAAAGTCCACTGGCATCCATCATCTCAGGAATTTTTCTGTTGTCGGTGTCTGGGACTGTCCATCTCATGCAGAGCTGGAACAGCGGATCGGAATTTGCCACCACCGACATGTTGACGTCGGCGTGGAACTACCTTGCCGGCACCATCCTGCCGGAAGCGGCAGGCTTGGCCATCGTGGGGGCAATTTTCAACTATGCGCGCCATCGGCCTTTCATGCCGCTAGTTGGATCGGGTCTTGCATTCTTGAGCGTTTCGGCCATCTGGCAGCTGGTTCGGGCCATGGCCGGCTGATGAGGATTGGAGGTGATCCTGTGAATCTTTCAAATGGGCTGCTCAACCTGACGAACTGGCTGGGCAACGTCATCATGCCGACCATGGCCGGTTTATTCGCCGCCGCAGCGATCTATCGCTTCAGCAAAGGTCACCCGTACTCGCACTTCGGTTATGCAGCGCTGGCTTCTTTGATGTGCTCGGGTCTCTTACGTGCCATGGAGTCGTTTAGCAACCAGGCGGCATGGAACAACCCAGACCGTTACTGGATCTCTGTGCTGACGCTGGTGAATTGGGTGGGCAATGTTTTGCTGCCGCTCTATGGCGCAGGCCAGGTCGTGCTTGCGATTGCGCACTTTGCCGGTTTGCTGGAGCGCATGACGATCGGCGAGGCGTGGGTCCGCAACCTAATCTCAGCGATGTGCAGCTTCAGCTTGTCGGGTCTGTTGCGCTTGGGAGAGTTCTGGATTCAACACGGAACCGCTGGAGTGCGCTAGGAAGGAGATTACGAATGCCATTACAAGTTACACCTGTGAACCGCAACCTACAGACGCGAGTGACCTTCATGCTGCTTGAGTTTGAGGATCTTTTTATCGTGCTGGGCGCCGCGGCGGTCATGAACGTCCTGGGACATTTTGTGGGTGGTGAGATCGCCGGACTGCCCACGAATCTCGTCCTTCAGTACGGTGTGCCGCTCCTGATGGTGCCCGTGCTGATGGCCTTCAAGTATGGCAAGCCGCGGGGCTACGTTCGCGATCTTGCCTTCTGGTATATGAAACCGCATGCCTACTGCGCGCTGGCACGCGACCGCGAAATCCGGTCGGCGTATCTGAAGGAGGAATAACAGTGCCGCTGACGTTTGAACAACATGAGCGAAAACTCCACGATCCGCCAGTGTGCGAGCAACTCCCGGTCCGCGACTACCTGGACAACATTGTCGTTCGCACGAATGGCGCTTTTGTTGCGGGCTACGAGTTAAAGGGTTTGGTTTCGTATTTCGCAAGCGACGAAGGCCGAGACCGCGGCAAGTTGATGCTGGAGGCGCTCTTGCGCTCCCTGCCGGAACAGAGCATGAGAGTGCAGTTCCGCTACGAAGTAGTGGAGGATCTGGGAGAGCTGCTTGAGCGTTATTCCGAAGCCCAGCAATCGGAACGGGCGGAGGTAATTGCACTCGATGAGCTACGTGTCGAACGATGGCGTGTGAAAGAGGAGAACGGCCAGTACATCCGGCCTTTCTTGCACGTGTACTTCATCTGGGACCCCATTGTTCATCGCCGTATTGCCGGTAAGCCGCTCAAGCCGACGGGAAATCCCTTTAGCATATCGGCCCGCAACTGCATTGAACGCAGTTCTCGGGAGCATCAGCAATTACTGCCAGAGTTTGAGAGTTTGCTGCGTGGCCTCGAAACGACGCTGGAAGCGGCAGAACTCGGCGCGAGGCGACTGACCGACGATGAGTTGTTTCTTGAGGCGAAGCGTGCGCTCAATCCCTTGTCTCCGGATCATCGGCCGTATAGGCGTGGTGAGGAGCAACTGGAATACCGGAGCGCCCGCGAGCAGATCGTCAACACAAGCATCGCGGATGAGACGGACTCCTATCTGAATATCGGCGGAATCCTCTATTCCTTTATAAGTCTGAAAGAACTCCCGGATGCTACGTTCCCTGGGATTCTGAGAGAGTTGGTCGGTCTCGATTTCCCCCTCATTATCAATGCGCAGGTCACGATTCCTGATCAAACGAAAGTGCTCAAAGGCTACAAGAGCCGGCTGCGCAAGATGCAGGCTGTGCAACGCGACTCGAACGGAGGATTTCGGACAAACGTCGAGGCCCAGGTTGCCGAGTCGCAACTGGTCAGAGTGCAACAAGACATTATCTCGAGTTCGGTTAAAACGGCGAAGCTGAGCCTGGTTATCGGAACACGGACTTCTCGCCCAGCAATCACGACCGCGGAACTGGAACAATCCGAGCGAACCATCGACAATCGGCGCCAACAACTTCTCTATGCGATCTCCCGCATGAACGGCGCCAAGGCTGTTGCTGAGTCGCTGGCTAAGAAGCGCCTGTTTTTCAGTTCACTGCCCGCCATGGCGGAGCCCGACAAACGAGACCAGGACCTGCTCACCTCGAATGCGGCGGATCTGGTGCCGGTAGAGACACCGTGGCGCGGCACGCCCCGATCATCCCTGTTCCTGCTAGAAACTCCCTACCGCCAGCTTATTCCTTTCTCGCCCTTCGATCCTGGCCTCAGCGACGCGAACATGCTGGTCATGGCGAAAACGGGCGGCGGAAAAACCGTGATGGTGCAGCAGTTTCTTTTGATGGCCGCCCGGAGCAATCCGCTGATTTCCATTCTTGAGCGCGGTGATTCCTATCGTCCGCTGGTTGAGTTGATGGGCGGGCGAATGATCACAATGTCGCTCGACACAGAACAAACAATTAACCCGTGGGATCTGCCGCGAGGAGAAAGAGAACCAAGCAAGGATCAAGTCGTGTTTCTGAAGAACCTGACCCGCCACATGCTCGGCGAGGGCGGAGCCGAAGACACGGAACTCCTTGACAACCTCATCACGGAGGCCATTCTTCGGACTTACAAGAGGGCGGCAATCCGCCCCTCGACTCCCATTCCAACCTTCTCTGACCTTCGCGACGAACTTGCCCAATGGCGGGACGAAGAAAAGAACCAACGTGTGATGGACGAGGCCCACCTGGCAGCGATCAAGCTGCGCAGCTGGACCGGCGAAAAGGGGGTGTATTCAAAGCTGTTCGATCGGCCAACGACGATCTCTCTGGATAATCCATGGCTCTTCTTCAACGTGGAGCAACTGAGCGATGACCCTCGGCTCGAAACGGCCATGAGCCTCCTCATTGCGCACGCAACTGCGCAACGGGCGGCAGGCAAGGCGGGCAGACGGAGCATCACGGTTCTTGATGAATGCTGGTTCCTGCTTGATTCTCCAGTGCTGGCCCCCGAAGTGGTGCAACTGTTTCGTACGGCGCGGAAGCGCAATGCCAGCGTCTGGGGAATGAGTCAAACCGCGGAAGATTTTGTGGGGACGGAATCGAAGCCCAGGCCGCACGGAGCGGGCATCGTAAAGAATTCGACCACCAAGATCATCGGCCAGCAGCCCGGAGATATGACGGCTCTGCGGGAACACTTGCACCTGAACGAAACGGCTCTAAATCAGATCAAACATTTCAGCGCACCCGTGAAGGGCAAATGGTCCGACGCCTTAATCGTGATCGGCGAGAAAGCCGAGACCACGCACACCATCCGCATGTCGCCCACACCAGTGGACTACTGGATCATGACGACCTACGCGCGGGAACGCGTGTATCGGTCCTGGTGGTTAGAGCAGCGGAAAGATGCGCCTCTGATCGAAGGCTATCGCGAACTGGCTGAAAGATTCCCGGCTGGGCTGGCCGATGTCGATCCACTTCCCGAAGAAATCTCAGGAGAGGTCGCAAGAGGTACACGCATATGAAAACGAAAACTCTGGAACCCCTTCGCTACTTTCAACACAGATGGAGCCGCAGCAGGCGATGGCTGTTCGTGGCTGTGATCACCTTGTGCTTGATTCCCTCGAACACGCGAGCTCAGGGAATCGGAGACATTCTGTCCCTCTTTCATACCATCACTAGCACTCTCCAAGGCCCGATTGGCGATGCATTGAGCGAGATGCGGAAGGTGAGTGCCGCGGTGAACAACTTTCGCCAGCAGATCATCTGGCCGTTGGCCTTGATCAACCAAACGAGAGCATTTGTCAGTAAAACCCGGGCGCGTTACACCGGCCTGATGGCCCAGATTGAAGGCATCAAGAACAACAGCGCGACGCTTGCTCTCCCCATGCAGTTGGAGTCGGTATTCCGAAGCGCCCAGTCGGGGTCCATGGGTCAGCTTCCCGGGATCTACTCGCAGGTTTATCAGCCGGTTGCGCTGTCTGGTATTGCCCAGCCGGTGCAGCGCAACTTGATGGACATGGACGATGCGATGTCGATGGACTCGCTGAAGACCGCCATGGTCTCCGACCAAACCACCCAGAGCATGTTGA
>Ga0209166_10000040_pt1 | contig 180404 bp, 157 predicted proteins | sample Coa_R1_3_FD_187151 | JGI IMG/M metagenome (GOLD analysis project Ga0209166, IMG submission 187151) | Surface soil microbial communities from Centralia Pennsylvania, which are recovering from an underground coalmine fire - Coalmine... | ecosystem: Environmental > Terrestrial > Soil >... | reverse complement strand
TAAAACACTTTGTATCAAGCGATGGATGCTCCGAAAGGGAATGCTGGGTGCGCAAACCCAGTGTTCATCATTCCTTTTAGAGCATCCTTTCTTTTTTGGCTAGAGACTTCGTGAATAATCCAGGCTAGGGGACTGCTCTTGTATGTGTGGCTGATGTGGGAGATGTGGCGGCTCGGTCGAGGTCCAGTTCCCTTGACCGAAAAAAAGGGGTTTCTCGATCAGCATTTTCATCGTTTGTGGCCGATCATGCTGGGCGTGTATTGGGTGAATGCCGCCGTGGTGGTGATGAGTTACCAGTTCGTGAACGGATTGCTCTTCACCATGGCCGGGATGCTGGCTGCACAGAGGCACCGGGCCGAGAGCGTGTCCTCGTGCTGACGGTCGCATTCCTCGCGAATGAATTTCCTTCGCCCCTTGAGCGGTATGTGACGGACCAGATTGAAGAACTTAAGAAGCGGAACATGCACGTAATCGCTGGTAGCGTGCGACGGCCAAAAGGCCATGCGGGCCCGATGCCGGAGGTTGTGGTGCAGGGTTTTGAAGCGAACGCGCTGGGCCGGGCAGCCTGGCTATTGATCCGAAGATGGAGGCATATCGCGCCGCTTTTGCGGCGCATTGCGTTTCAAGGGAACGAGGGATTCTGGCAACGGGTGAAAGCCGTTGCGCATACGTTATTGGGCGCCTGTTATGCCGCGAAATTAGAAGGGCGAGGCGTGGATCACATTCACGTCCATCACGGGTACTTCGGTTCGTGGATTGCCATGACTGCGTCGCGATTGCTAGGCGTGCCCTTCAGTATGACTCTGTATGGGTCGGACTTGCTGCTGCATGGCGTGTATCTCGACACAAAACTTCAGCTATGTTCGCTCTGTCTTAATGTTTCGGAATACAACCGGCAATACACTCTTGAGCATTATCCCGAAATTGTTCCTCAGAAGCTTCTGTTGTTGCGGATGGGAGTGGGTGTACCGGAGCGTTCGACGCCTGTGATAGTGAACTCGAGTGCGGCCGACCATCCTCTCATCTTGCTGGCCGTGGGCCGTCTACATCCGGTAAAGGACCACGCGTTTCTTGTGCGCGCATGCGCCGGCCTCAGAGACCGCGGCGTTCCGTTCCGATGCTTCATCGTGGGAGGAGGACCCGAGCATGCCGCCTTGGAATTTCTCATTCGGCAATGCGGACTGAAGGAGCATGTCCAGTTGCTGGGATATGTTTCCGAGGAGCAAAGGGATTCGCTTTACGATCGCGCCGATGCGGTAGTCCTGACCAGCCGGAGCGAGGGCATTCCTGTTGTGCTCATGGAAGCCATGGCACGAGGAAAAATTGTGGTGGCTCCGGCGATCACAGGAATCCCTGAGCTCGTGATTCCAGGCAAGACAGGATTCCTGTATGAACCCGGCTCGATTGCAGGCCTTGTCCATTGCCTGATGTTCATTCGTTCGGAGATGCAGGACCGCGGGAGCACGGCACTCGAATGCATTCGACTCGGGGCGCGTGTACAGGTTCGGCAGAACTTCAATCGCTCCAAAAATACGCAGTTATTCGCCGACTTACTTCTTCAGCGGATCCCAACGGAGACCGAGGGCGTTTCTCATGAGAGTTTTGTATTGCAATAAATATAACTATCGCTTCAGCGGGACCGAAGTGTACCTGTTCGAGCTGATGGATTTAATGCGCGCGAAGGGCAACGATGTGGCCCTGTTTTCGATGGCCGATGTGCGCGGAGAGCCGACTCCGTATGACCGGCATTTCATTCCGCATATCGACTTCAAAACACAGGCTGGATGGGGAGGACGGGTGTGGCGGGCGGCGCACGCTATCTATTCGCCGGAGGCGAGGCGCAGAATTCGCGCGATGATCCGTGAGTTCCAGCCCGACGTGGCTCATGTGCGCAACATTTATCACCATCTGTCGCCTTCGATTTTGTGGGAGTTGAGAGCGCAAGGTGTCCCCGTGATTTATCACGTAAACGATTTCAAGCTGCTTTGTCCCAGCTACAACATGGTTTCACGAAGACAAGCTTGTGAGGCGTGCAAAGGTGGAGAGTTCTGGCACGCACTGCGCCCGGGATGCTACTCAGGGGCGGGTGCGCGAATGACATTAGCAGCGGAGGCCTACGTTCATCGTTGGCTAGGTACTTATCGCAAATGTGTAGACCTTTTTCTTGCGCCCAGCCGGTTTGTGCGTGACAAATTTGTGGAGCATGGATGGGATGGAAGCAAGTTTCATGTATTGCCGCACTTTCAGCGCGTCCACGAATGGCGCGAATCAAGCGCGTGCAACAACGGTCCAATACTGTACGTTGGCAGGCTATCGGCGGAGAAAGGCGTAGACGATCTGTTGCGGGCCATGCAGCAGCTACCACAATTGCGCCTGGTGATTGCGGGGGATGGGCCTGCAAAGGGCGAGCTGCAAAGACTGGCGACGGAACTCGGTTTGGCTAATGTCGAGTTCGTTGGCCAGGTGAGCGCCGAAGAACGCGACCGCCGGATTGCGGAATCCCGATTCACGGTTTTTCCTTCGCATGCCTATGAGACGTTGGGAAAGACAATCCTGGAATCCTATGCGCAAGGTCGAGCGGTGGTGGCGAGCGATCTCGGCTCCAGGCAGGAATTGCTGCGCCCGGGCGATACTGGGCTTCTGTATCCCTGCGGGGACGTGAATGGGCTTGCCAGAGCTGTGCGGACATTGGCGGAAACACCGGAACTGGCGGCGCGAATGGGACGGGCGGGGTGGGAATGGGTGCGAAGCCATCATACCCCGGAGGCGCACCGTCAACAGCTGTTGCGCTTATATCAATGCCTCATTAAGAAGAAGACGAATCGGAGTGTGGTGGCAATGCCTAGGCGCAGGCCGGACGAGCTGGTCCAAACCAAAGCGGAGCGATTGGTTCCGGAGCGATCGAAGCTGAAAATAGCCTTCATCGGTGGACGAGGCGTGATCTCGAAATACAGCGGGATCGAGAGCTACTACGAAGAGGTTGGCAAACGGCTGGCAGAACGGGGACACGAAGTCACCATCTACTGCCGTACCTACTTCACGCTGGAACTGCGGGAGCACAACGGGATGCGGCTGGTGCGGCTGCCCACGATTCGATCGAAGCACCTGGAAACTGTGATCCACACCTTGCTGAGTACGATGCATGCGCTTACGAAGCGATACGATCTGGTGCACTATCACGCTCTGGGGCCGGCATTGTTTTCTTTTGCTCCACACCTGCGCGGGGCGAAGACGGCTGTGACTGTGCAGGGATTGGATTGGCAGAGAAAGAAGTGGGGACCAATCGCTTCGGCTGTGTTGCGTCTGGGAGAACGAGCATCCGTGATGTTGCCGGACGTCACGATGGTGGTTTCGAGGGCCTTGCAGCAGCGTTATCGCGAACTGCACGGAGTGGAGACGTTCTATGTGCCCAATGGAGGCATTCTGCGGGAGCGAAGAGAGCCGAACAAAATTCTCGAGTTGGGGCTTGAACCCGACAAGTACGTCTTGTTCCTGGGGAGGTTTTCGCCCGAGAAAGGATGTCATCTGCTGGTCGAAGCGTTCGAGCATCTCGATGCCGATGTCAAACTGGTGATGGCAGGGGCGGGAAGTTATTGCGACGCGTACAGCCGGGAACTGCGAATGCACGCGAGCGAACGGATTCGGATGCTCGATTGGGTGTCGGGCGAAACGTTAGATGAACTGCTCACCAACGCCATGATCTTCGTGCTTCCATCGGATCTGGAGGGGCTGTCGCTCGCATTATTGGATGCGATGGGCGCCGGATTGTGCGTGTTAACCAGTGACGTTCCGGAGAACCGGGAAGTCGTGGACGGAGCCGGGTTCACTTTTCGGCGCGGAGATGCAATGGATCTGGCGGAGCGGCTTCGCGTTCTCATCGCAAGCCCAGCGCTGCGACAGGCTGCGGGGAAACTCGCGAGAAGACGAATCGAGAAAGACTATCAGTGGTCGAAAATTGCAGAAGAAATCGAGAGTGCTTATTTGCACGTGCTGGGGTGGAAATCGGATGTTGCGGGGGTGAAGAAACAGAACGAGCCTGCGGCGGCAGTTGGCGAACACGAACTGAGCGGCATGAGAACTGGCTAGTACCGGTCGCAGCGCGAGTCTTGCGGTTCTCCAGCAACGGCGACGGGAATTGCTGCTGCCTCTCGCAATAGGAAAACTGTTAGAACGATTGCCGATACACCAGCACGATTGCAGTAAGTTCTGACCCGGACGGGCGTGGCCCGTCCTTTTTTATTACAATCGAGGTCCGGGCTTGATGCAGGTGGATAGGAGAATAGCCTGGAAGGGCCTTATTTCGCATGCACGATCGCATTCTTGTCACGGGCGGCGCGGGATTTATCGGATCGAACTTTGTCCTGCAGCAAATGCGGAATGCGCCGGTGTCTATCATCAATCTGGACAAACTGACTTACGCGGGAAACCTCCGCAATTTGGAGAGTATCGCGGGCGACCGCCGCTATGAGTTTGTGCAAGGCGATATTGCGGATCGCCAACTGGTCCGGAACTTACTGCGGAAGCATCGGCCAGGCGCGATCGTGCACTTTGCGGCCGAAAGCCATGTGGACCGCTCGATTCGAGGGCCCGGCGAGTTCATTCAGACGAACATCAATGGCACCTTTGCCTTGTTGGAAGAAGCCCGGGCGCATTGGACGGAATTGAATGGGCATGAGCAACAGCAGTTTCGCTTTCTGCACGTCTCCACGGATGAAGTGTACGGCTCGTTAGGACCGAACGATCCTCCGTTCAGCGAAACCACCCCTTATGCCCCCAACAGCCCGTATGCGGCGTCCAAGGCCGCTTCCGACCACTTGGTGCGCGCATATCATCACACGTACGGTCTGCCCACGCTGACCACGAATTGCTCCAACAATTATGGGCCGTTTCAATTTCCGGAGAAACTGATCCCGCTCATGATTCTGAATGCTCGCGATGGCAAGCCGCTGCCTGTCTATGGAGACGGCAAGAATGTCCGGGACTGGCTCTATGTGGAGGACCATTGCGAGGCGATCGCGACTGTGCTGCGGCGCGGAAAGCCGGCAGAGACCTATAACATTGGAGGGTGGAACGAGAAGTACAACATCGACATCGTGCAAAACATTTGCGATCTGGTGGACGAGATGTCGCCAGCGGCGGGCAGGCCGCGGCGCGAATTGATCACCTTTGTCAAAGACAGGCCCGGGCACGACCGGCGTTATGCGATGGACGCGAGCAAGATCGAGCGCGAACTGGGGTGGAAGCCGAAGGAGACATTCGAGAGCGGGATTCGCAAAACCGTTCGCTGGTATCTTGAAAATGAAGGGTGGGTGCGCGACGTGACCACCGGAGCGTACCGGCAGTGGATCGCGACGCATTATTCGGGCTAGCGGCGAGTACCAGAAACAATCACTCGACTATGAGCGAAAGCACACGGTACAAAGGGATCATCTTGGCGGGTGGATCGGGAACCCGTCTCTATCCCGTCACACAAGTGATGGGCAAGAGCCTGCTTCCCGTATACAACAAACCGATGGTTTACTACCCGCTGTGCACGCTCATGCTGGCGGGCATCCGCGAGATACTCATTATTTCCACTCCTGATGATGTACCCAAGTTTCAAGTGCTGCTGCGGGATGGAAGCCAATACGGACTTGAAATTCAATATCGCGTTCAGCCTAAGCCCGAGGGCATCGCGCAGGCATTTCTGCTCGGCGAAGAGTTCATCGGTAACAACCCGTGTGCTCTGGTGCTGGGAGACAATATTTTTTACGGGCATGATTTGGCGAAGGACCTGCGCGAGTCGGCGATGAAGGCCCACGGTGCCCGGGTTTTTGCCTATCCGGTAAACGATCCAGAACGTTACGGCGTGGTGGAGTTTGATGCTAATGGAAGCGCGCTCAGCATTGAGGAGAAGCCGAAGCAGCCGAAATCTAGATACGCCGTCACCGGGCTTTATTTTTACGACAATCAAGTCGTGGAAATCACGAAGAAAATGACGCCGAGTGCGCGCGGGGAACTCGAAATCACCGACGTGAATCAGGCTTATTTAAAGAAGGGACAGCTGGAAGTGGTGGTAATGGGACGCGGCATGGCGTGGCTGGATACCGGCACGCACGAGTCGTTGATGGATGCGGCGCTTTATATTCAAGCTATCGAAAAGCGGCAAGGATTGATGGTGGCATGCCCGGAGGAGATCGCATACCGGTCAGGCTACATCAGCGCAGCGCAGGTGGAGAAGATTGCAAGTTCGATGCGCAACAGCAGTTACGGAGCCTATCTGCTGCAGTTATTACGAGAAAGGGTATTCTGAAGCGCGCCGCTGCAGCCTTCATTCTTTCATGGATGCAATCAATAAAATTTTGACTTCTTTGCCGGGTGTGCTTGTGCTCGAGCCGCGCGTGTTTGGCGATGAGCGCGGATTCTTCTTCGAAAGCTATAACGAGAAACTGTTTGCGCAACTGGGAGTGGACGGGCCGTTCGTGCAGGACAATCATTCTTATTCCAGAAAGAATGTCGTGCGCGGCCTGCATTACCAGATCAAACATGCGCAAGGAAAACTGGTGCGGGTGGGAATAGGAGAAATCCTCGACGTGGCTGTGGACCTGCGACGCAGTTCCGCAACTTTTGGGAAATGGGAAGCGGCGCGTCTCTCCGGCGAGAACAAACGGATGCTATGGATTCCGTCCGGATTCGCGCACGGATTCCGCGTGATCTCCGAGTCGGCGCACGTTTTGTACAAAACCACGGACTATTACGCCCCGGAATTCGAGCGCACTTTGGCCTGGAACGATCCAGATCTGAAAATCGAATGGGAACTGGATGGGGATCCGATCGTGTCCGCCAAAGACCGGCGCGGGGCTTTACTACGCGATGCCGAGACCTTCGAATAATTGTGGAAATCAGGAAATGAAAGCATTGGTTATCGGTGCGACCGGGCTTCTGGGCAAGGCGCTGGTCCGCGAGTGGACGGGAGATGAAGTAATCGGCATCGGCTCTAGTGATGTGGACATTCGCGACGAGGCCGGTGTGCGGGCGATCGTGCAAAGATTGCAACCCGAATGGATTGTGCTCGCTGCGGCTTACACCGATGTGGACGGCTGCGAGTCCCATGCTGATCTGGCGTTCTCGGTGAATCGCGATGGCGCTGTAAACGTGGCGCGTGCGGCTAAACAAACTGCTGCAAAGCTCGTTCTTCTCAGCTCGGATTACGTGTTTGACGGGACGAAAGTGTCCCCGTACGAAGTCAGCGACGCCCGCAATCCGCAAAGCATTTATGGGCGCTCCAAAGCGGAGGCTGAAGTCCGCCTCTTAGAAATCCTGCCGGAGGTTTGTATCGCGCGAACTTCGTGGCTGTTCGGCACCGGCGGGAAGTGCTTTCCGGACACCATCCTCAAACTCGCGGCGAACCGTCCGGCGCTAGACGTAGTGAATGATCAGTGTGGAGGTCCGACCTATTCGGTAGATCTTGCCCGGGCCATCATCTCTCTTTGCCGCGCCGGAGCTCACGGGATCGTCCACGTGACCAACTCCGGCAGTTGTTCATGGTTTGAATTCGCGCGGCAGATCATCGAAGAGGCCGGACTTGCAGTCGAGGTCAGGCCCGTGAGCAGCGCTCAAATGGCGCGTCCCGCGCCGCGGCCGGCATATTCCGTTCTTTCGGCAACGAGCCTTCACCAATACCGCATCGAAATGCCGGATTGGAAAAACGCGCTGCGAAGATATTTGAAAGAACGAGCAAGCTGAGCGGGTTGAGAATTGATTCGCCCAAGGCAGGCTGATAGGATGCGTCGGGGTTGACGCCACGTGAAGTCCATCCAGAATTACATCGACGGGAAGTTCGTCGCCGGGAAGTGTGAGTTCGCCGATATAAACCCGGCGGACGGAACTGTCATCGCGCAAGTCACGGAAGCAGATAGTGAACTGGTGGACGCCGCGGTGCACGCGGCGCGGAGAGCCTTACGCGGCGCGTGGGGTTCAATGAGTACGCGAGAGCGTGCCGCACGATTGCACAAAGTGGCGGATGCAATCGAGGGGCGATTCGATTGTTTTGTGGCGGCGGAAGTCGCGGACACGGGCAAACCGGTTTCGCTGGCGTCGCGGCTTGACGTTCCTCGAGCGGCAGCGAATTTCCGTGTATTCGCGGATCTGATCAAGACGACAGGCCTGGAATCTTTTCAGACGGAAACTCCAGATGGGAAGAGCGCTCTGAATTATGCAGTCCGCAAGCCGCTGGGCGTTGTAGGAATCATTACTCCCTGGAACCTTCCTCTTCTTCTGCTCACGTGGAAAGTGGCGCCAGCACTGGCATGCGGGAATACGGTTGTCGTCAAACCTTCGGAGGAGACGCCGGCGACGGCGACGCTGCTGGCCGAAGTCATGCAGCAGGCTGGCATCCCGAATGGCGTGTACAACGTGGCGCATGGATTCGGTCCGAACTCGGCGGGAGAATTTCTTACGCAGCATCCTGATGTGAATGCAGTGACCTTCACCGGCGAGTCGCAGACCGGAGCGGCGATCATGAAAACGGTTGCGGCATCGGTGAAACCAGTGTCGTTCGAACTAGGAGGCAAGAATGCAGCGATTGTGTTTGCCGACTGCGATTTCGAAGAAGCGGTGAACGGCATTAGCGAGGCGGCATTCCTGAATACGGGACAGGTTTGTTTATGCGCCGAGCGTGTGTATGTGGAGAGGCCGATCTTTGACCGGTTCATTACGGCTCTTACACATAAGGCCAAAAATCTGCGCATGGGGTCACCGCTTGATCAGGCCACTGAAGTGGGACCACTAATTTCGGCTCAGCATCGCGAGAAAGTTCTTTCCTACTACGGATTGGCGCGTCAAGAGGGTGCGACGGCTCTGACAGGGGGCGGCGTTCCGTCATTCGGCAATGATCTGGACCAGGGCTTCTACGTGCAGCCGACAATCTATACTGGACTGGCGGAGTCGGGGCGCTGTGTGAAGGAAGAAATCTTTGGCCCGGTCTGCCACGTTGCTCCTTTCGATTCTGAAGAGGAAGCGGTAGCGCTGGCGAACGACACGAAGTACGGCCTGGCAGCCTCGATCTGGACGACGAATCTGAAACGCGGGCACCGCGTAGCGCAACAGATGAATGTGGGCATCACCTGGGTGAATTGCTGGTTCTTGCGGGACCTGCGGACACCCTTTGGCGGCGTGGGACTATCGGGGATTGGGCGCGAAGGCGGCGTGCACTCGCTGGATTTTTATTCAGAGCTGAACAACATTTGTATCAACCTTGATCCGCCCTGAGGAAGGGGCACATGGGGAAAGTTGAAAGCAAGGTCGTCGAAGGGCGCGCGAAGCCGCGCGGAAAGTATCCGCACGTGAAACGGGCAGGCGACTTTCTAATCGTGTCGGGAACGAGTGCGCGGCGCGCGGACAACACGATCGCCGGCGCAGAGGTTGACGAATTCGGAACTACGCACCTCGATATTTGCGAGCAGACACGAGCCGTCATCGAGAACGTGCGTGAGATTCTAAGAACCGTCGAAGCAGACCTTGACGATGTTGTGGAAGTGACGTCCTATCTGGTCAGCATGAACGACTTCGCGGGATATAACGAAGTCTATGGCGAATATTTTACGCAAGATGGCCCAGCGAGAACGACAGTTGCCGTGCACCAGTTGCCGCATCCGCACCTGCTGATTGAGATTCGTGCCGTCGCGTACAAACCGGAACAATAGGAGGCGCCATGCCGTCTATCAAAGAATTGAAGGCATTCAATTTTCAGCAGTGGATTGATCAGAACAAAGAAAAATTCAAGCCTCCGGTGGGCAACGCGCAGGTCTGGGAAGACGGCGAGATGATGGTGACCGTTGTAGGCGGCCCGAACCAGCGCCGCGATTATCACGACGATCCGACCGAGGAATTTTTTTATCAGTTGAAGGGAAATGTTGTTCTGCGGTTGATGGAAGCTGCCGGCAAGCCGCCGCTGGAGGTTCCCATCAAGGAAGGCGATATTTTTCTTCTGCCCAAGCATATGCGGCATTCTCCGCAGCGGCAGGCGGGGACCCTTGGGGTAGTCGTTGAGATGCCGCGTCCGGAGGGCGCTTTGGACGGATTCGAGTGGTACTGCCCGAACTGCCATCAGCTTCTGTATCGCGCGGAAGTGAAATTGAAGAGCATCGTGCGCGATTTGCCGCCGCTTTTTGAAAAGTTCTACAGCAATGAAAGCCTGCGCAAGTGCAAGCACTGCGGCGCGGTTCATCCCGGCAAACAGTAAATGCCAGTCATCGACATTCACAACCACTTTTTTCCGGAGACGTGGCCGGATCTGGCGGCGCGCTACGGCACACCGAACTGGCCGTGGATCAAGCACACCGAACCCGGCAAAGCCGACGTCATGCTCGGCGACCGATTTTTCCGCCACATTTATGCGGCGTGCTGGGATCCCGAAGTGCGTCTGCACGAGATGGACCGCGACGGCATTGATATGCAGGTGATTTCGGGGACCCCGGTGCTGTTCGCGTATGAACGCCCTTCGCAACAGGCGCTGGACTGCGCGCGGCTGTTCAACGATGCCGCGCTCGAACTGTGCTCCCGCGGAAAAGGACGGCTGAAATCCTTGTGCCAGGTTCCGCTGCAGGACGTCGATGCCTCGTGTGCGGAGTTGAGCCGTTGCATGCGTGCCGGGCATTTGGGCGTGCAGATTGGAAATCATGTCGGCGAGAGAAACCTGGACGATGCCGGGATTGTTACCTTCCTGCAGCATTGCGCCGGGGAAGGCGCCGCCGTCCTGGTGCATCCCTGGGACATGCTGGGACAACCTCGCATGCCGAAATACATGATGCCATGGACCGTGGGGATGCCGGCAGAAACACAACTTGGGATTGTGTCCCTGATTTTGAGCGGCGCATTCGACAAGCTGCCAAAGACTCTGCGCATCTGCTTCGCGCACGGCGGCGGCAGTTTCGCGTTCTTGCTGGGGCGGCTGGAAAATGCCTGGAAGTATCATCCGGCAGCGCACGGAATCTGTGAATTGCCGCCGAGTCAATATCTGGAGCGATTCTCCGTGGACTCGGCAGTCTTCGATCGGCGGGCGCTGGAGTTTCTGGTCGCCACCATGGGGACGGAGCACGTGATGCTCGGATCCGATTATCCGTTTCCATTGGGTGAACATGGAATCGGAAGCTTGATTCGATCGAGCCAATTAAGCGACAGGGCCAAATCGCAGCTGCTGGGTGCGAACGCACTTTCTTTTCTCAGCCTCAAGAAATTAGAGGACGCGAAGAAGGATGCGCCTTCACATCTCGCTCCGCCTGCTCCGCCGCAACAGGATCAGCTCACTTACAGTTCGTATCTCAAAGTTCCGGAACTGTTGAGCCTGCAACATCCAGAGTCAAAGCCGGAACATCATGATGAGTTGCTGTTCATCATCGTGCACCAGACATATGAACTGTGGTTCAAGGAGTTGCTACACGATCTGGACGGCGTGGTGGCGAATCTGCAAGCCGTCGAAAAGAATCCACAGTCGCACGATGAAGTGTACGAAGCCGCTCGCCTGTTACGGCGTTGCACGGAAATTACGCGGGTTCTGATCGAACAGTTCACCATTCTCGAGACGATGCTGCCGACTCACTTTCTGGCCTTTCGCGGAAGACTCGAGCCGGCCAGCGGATTTCAATCCGAACAGTTCCGCGAGATTGAGTTTTTGTGCGGATTGAAGGACGAAAAGATGCTGCGCTACCATCGTCCGACTCGGGAAGCGTATGCGCAACTGGAGCGACGGTTGCGCGAGCCCTCGGTGCATGACGTATTTTTCGGGGCGTTGCGCGCCATGGGAAAGTTGCAGATCGAAGAAAACGCGAGCCAAGCTGAGCAGTTTTCTGCCCGGGCGCGTGCGGTGCTCTCGCTCTATAAGGATGAGCCCAGCCACCGCGATTGGATCGATGTGTGCGAGCGACTGACGGAGTTCGACGAACTGGTCGTGGGCTGGAGACTGCGTCATATTCAACTGGTCGAGCGCGTCATTGGAACCCGCATGGGAACGGGTGGAAGCGCCGGAGCATCGTATTTGAAACATACACTCGACAAGAAATTCTTCCCGGAATTGTGGGAGGCGCGGACTCTGTTGACCGAATAGTGCGCTGCCCCTTCTGAGTTCATCCATTTATCCATGGCGCAAAAATCCGAGACCATTACGCTGATCGGGGCCGGGTTGAATGGGCCGTTGCTGGCGCTGGGCCTCGTAAAACGCGGCTTCAAGGTCGAGATCTATGAGCGGCGTCCGGATATGCGGCGGGTTCGCTTGAGTGCCGGGCGCTCGATTAATTTGGCACTTTCGACGAGGGGAATTCATGCGCTAAGCGAAGCCGGACTGTGGCAAGGAATGCAGAAGCTCATTATTTCGATGAGGGGAAGAATGATGCACTCGCCGCAATCGGAGTTGGCCTTTCAGCCGTACGGCAAGGACGAATCCGAGGTAATCAATTCCATTTCGCGCGCCGAGTTGAATATTGCCCTCATGGAAGCGGCTGAAGCGCAAGGAGTGAAGATTCATTTTCAACAGCGCTGCACCGGAGTGAACTTGACTACGGGCGCGCTGCGGCTCCGCGATGAACAGAGCAGAAAGGAGAGAACGGTTGGGGCGGGCGTGGTGATTGGATGCGACGGTTCAGCATCCGCGATTCGGAATGCCATGCTCAGGCTGAACCGGTTCAATTTCTCACAGCAGTACCTGGATTATGGATACAAAGAACTGACAATTCCCGCGGGCGCAGGTGGGAAGCACGTCATCGAGATCCACGCGCTGCACATCTGGCCTCGCGGAAACTACATGCTGATCGCGCTTCCTAATGTGGATGGAACTTTTGCTTGTATCTTGTTTCTCCCGTTCGAGGGACAAGACAGCTTCGAGCAATTGAACAAACCAGCAGCCGTGCGTGAATTCTTCCAGGCTCGCTTTCCCGATGCGGTTCCGCTCATGCCCGATCTCGCTGACAATTTCTTCGCAAATCCTACCGGTTCAATGGTGACGATTAAGTGTTCGCCGTGGCACGTGGAAGACCGGATACTCCTGCTTGGCGATGCGGCCCATGCTATCGTTCCCTTCTTCGGGCAGGGCATTAACTGCGGTTTCGAGGACTGCAGTGTCTTGCTCGAATTGATTGATCGGCATGGAGCCGATTGGAACCGCGTGTTCGCAGAGTTTGAGCAGTCGCGCAAGGTCAACACGGACGCGATCGCGGATCTGGCTGTCGAGAATTTTGTTGAAATGAGAGATCGCGTCGCCGACCCACGATTTCTCTTTCGCAAGAAAGTAGAACTCGCGCTGGAGGCAAAGTATCCGAAATTGTTTGTGCCCAAATATTCGATGGTGACCTTTCACCGCATCCCTTATGCGACCGCTCTGCAGAGAGGGCGTGTGCAAGAGCGGATATTGGGTGAATTATGTGCGAAGGCTGATCGCCTTGAAGATCTGGATTGGACTGAGGTGAATCGCTTGATCCGCAATGGGCTTACGCCATTGGAGCTCTCTTGACTGTGACGTTTCAAGCTGGCGAAGACTTTGCGCGTAAGATGGACGCCGCCGATCCACTCGCGCATTTGCGCGATCGTTTCTGGATTCCGAAAACAAAAGCCGGCGACGAATGCCTTTATCTATGCGGTCACTCCCTCGGATTGCAACCCAAAACTGCGGGGTCCTATATCCAGGAAGACTTGCGCGCATGGGCGGAATTTGGGGTGGAGGGACATTTTCACGCCAAGCACCCTTGGATGCCATATCACCGGTTGCTTACGCAGCAAACGGCTGAACTCGTCGGAGCACAGCCGCATGAAGTTGTAGTGATGAACTCTTTGACCGTAAATCTTCACCTGATGATGGCGTCGTTCTATCGCCCATCGAAAACTAGACACAAAATTGTCATCGAGCGTGGAGCATTTCCTTCCGATCAATATGCCGTGAAATCGCAAATCCATTTTCACGGCTTGGATCCCGCTTCTTCACTGATCGAACTCGCTGCGCGCGAGGCCGAGGCGTGCATTCGTGACCAAGACATTCAGGACCTGATCGAGAAGGAAGGCGAGTCGATTGCGCTGATTCTTTTGGGTGGCGTCAATTACGCGACTGGGCAGGTCTTTGACATGGCGGGAATCACGAAAACAGGGCACCGCAAAGGATGTGTAGTGGCCTTCGATCTCGCGCATGGCGCCGGAAATATTCCACTGCAACTTCATGACTGGGGACCAGATTTCGCGGCGTGGTGCAGCTATAAGTATCTGAATGGCGGACCCGGCTGCGTTGCTGGATGTTTCGTGCACGAGCGCCACGCGAAAGCCTGGCACCTGCCGCGCTTTGCCGGATGGTGGGGGCACGATGAAAAAACACGGTTCCTAATGGGACCGGAATTCCATCCCATGACGGGAGCCGAGGGCTGGCAATTGAGTAATCCGCCAATCCTGGCACTGGCGCCACTTCGCGCCTCGATGGAAGTTTTTGCGGAGGCTGGGATAGATCGCCTTCGGGCGAAGAGCGTACAACTGACAGGCTATCTGGAATTTCTTCTACAGCAGAAAGAGTCGCGGAAATTTTCGATCGTCACACCGTGCGAACCCGAGCGGCGGGGGGCTCAATTATCGATCCGTTTACCTCATGAAGGGCGTAGGTTGTGCGATCGGCTGTCTGCCGAGGGAGTTATCGGGGACTGGCGTGAGCCGGACACGTTCCGCGTGGCTCCGATTCCGCTATATAACTCATATCTCGACGTTTACCGTTTCGTGCAGAAATTTTGTGGCGCTTTGCAGTAATCCTCGTACGTAGTCATTCTCGTGCAGTTCCGGTTACTTGAGTAACGCCTGATGCCGTTCGTTCAAACTTACAATTCATAACGTGGGGAAATCTGCGCTCCAGGATGGCCGTAAATGGATGATCGGCATCGGCGCCCTGGTGTGCGTTCACGTTGTACTGTCCCTGGTTGTGCCGCGCAGCTTTGGACTGATGGCGTTCGGCGACATCCTGCAGACTCTTATCCTCGCCGCCGCAACTAGCGTGTTTCTTGTCAAGCTTCGGATGGCTGCCCCGAGATCGCGTCTCTTCTGGGCGCTGATGAGCCTGGGCTTCATCATGTGGCTGGCATCGCAGATCATGTGGACCTATTTGGAGGTGTGCCTGCGACAGGAGGTGCCGAATCCGTTTGTGGGCGACGTCATTCTGTTTTTGCATATTGTGCCCATGATGGCCGCGGTCGCCCTGCAGCCGCATGAGCAATCCGATGATCGGACGATGCGGGTAGGAACGCTGGATTTTGCGATGCTCCTGACGTGGTGGTTGTTCTTGTACTTATTCGTGGTGATTCCCTGGCAGTACGTGCATCTCGATGTTGAGCGATACGGCACAAGTTTTGATCTGCTGTATGTTTGCGAAAAAATGGTCTTTGCCGCCGGCTTGTGGGCGGTATGGCGCCGTAGCCGGGGGGCCTGGCGTGGTCTCTACTTCGAACTCTTCGCGGCCACGCTTCTATATTGTGTTGCATCGCTGATTGCCAGCGAGGCCATTGATCTGCATCTGTATTACACGGGAAGTCTGTTTGACGTGCCGCTGGTCGCTTCCATGGCGTGGTTTGTGCGCATCGGATTGCTGGCGCGCGAGGCAGAGCCCGAGATTGCCGCAGACGAGGCTTCTACGCGCGGCTTTGGAATCTGGAAGGCTCGCCTCGCCATGGTGGCCGTGCTCGTTACTCCAGCGATGATGACATGGGCCCAGTTCGGCGGGGATGCGCCACAAAGGATTCGCACTTACCGGTTGCTTCTGACCGCCGTTGTGATGCTGGCGATGGGTGGCCTGGTCTTCGTGAAACAGCATCTGCTCGATCAGGAGCTACTGAGCCTGCTGCGCTTGTCGCGTCACAACCTAGATGAAATGTGCCGGCTCAAAGATGAATTGGAGAACAAGGAACATTCGCTGCGGTGGCACAGCCTGGAGTTGCAGCGGAAGAACATGGAACTACAGGAAATCTCATTCACCGATGTATTGACGAGCGTGTGGAACCGCCGCTATCTGGAGGAGATCCTGCCGGCGGAGGCGGGACAGGTCCTGCGAAATTATCAGCGCGCCCGAGGCGGAGACATCCGCAAGATGGATCATCGTGATCTTGTCTTCATCATGGTCGACATGGACTTTTTCAAAGAGGTCAACGATGTGCACGGGCACCCTGCGGGAGACCGGTTACTGCAGTTGGTAGCGCAGCGCCTCGCAACCGTCGTGCGCAAATCCGACGTGCTGGTGCGCTGGGGCGGAGAAGAATTTTTGATCATGAGCCGTTCAACGGATCCTTCGGGAACACCGGCGTTCTGCAGCCGGGTTCTCGAAGTCATATCTTCTGAGCCGTTCGATCTTGGCCACGGAATCGTGGTGAAGAAGACCTGCTCCGTGGGGTGGGCTTCGTATCCCTGGTGCCGCGGCGCATTTGAGGCGATTTGCGCTGAGGAATCTATTGGCCTGGCGGATGCGGCTCTGTATCGCGCCAAAGCGCTCGGGAGGAATCAGGGCGTTGGAATTTTACCGACAGAAGGGGCGAGCAAAAATCCAACAGACGTTTCCTTGATGTCGGTGCGCGACGAGAAGTCTCCGCTCGCACACATGATTCGCACCGCGTGCCCCGCGGTTGATTTGGCAAGAGAAAACGCGGCTGCAACCGCTGCCGGCAAAGGGAAAGCTTAATCTTTTCGAAGAATCATACTCATCCCAAGAAGCTGATCGCTTGACCTCTGCGATTGCGTTGACTACATTGAGAAGCCGGGTTGTGGCGTCAGGGGCATAACTTCTCATGAATGTAAAGAATCCTTCGCGGAAAACTGGCCTTCGTCAAAAGGCTCAATTGATGTCTGCATCGGAAATTGAACGCACGCTGGTGCGCCTGGCGTACGAAATCGTAGAAAAAAATGGTGGCGTCGACAGTTTAGGACTGGTTGGGATTCGCCGCCGCGGTGTGCCGATTGCTGAACGGCTGGGCAAAATCATTACGCGCATCGAGAGCGCCAAAGTCCCAGTCGGCACTCTGGACATCACGTTTTACCGCGATGATCTCTCGACACTGGGACCGAAGCCGGTGGTGCAGGAAAAGGAGATTGGATTCGAAATCGAGGACAAGAATATTGTGCTCGTCGATGATGTGCTTTTCACTGGACGCACCACTCGCGCCGCATTGGATGCATTGTTTTCGCACGGTCGTCCACGAAAGGTGCAACTGTGTGTTTTGATTGACCGCGGGCATCGCGAGATTCCTGTCGAAGCCAGCTTCGTGGGCCGCAATGTGCAGACTACGATGAATGAAGTCATCGAGGTCAAGCTGACGGAGATCGACGATGCCGAAAAAGTCTTGTTGATGGAAAAATAGGCCAAAGTTTCTGAAAAACAAAGGACGGTGGTTTGCGCCCCCGTCCTCTTTGTTTTGAAGCAAGCTCAGGCGAGCCTGGTGCAGACTGCCTTGGTTTGGGTGTAGAGGTTCAGCACATCGTGGCCCATCTCGCGGCCCCAGCCGGACTGCTTGTACCCTCCGAAGGGCAAGCCCGCGTCGAAGATGTTGTAGCAGTTGATCCAGACGGTTCCGGCACGGAGTTGCTCGGCCATGCGATGCGCCTTGCTGATGTCGCGCGTCCACACCGCGGCGGCCAAGCCATAGGCGCTGTCGTTGGCGCGAGGGATGATTTCCTCGGGATCGCTGAACGGCATGGCCGCGACCACCGGTCCGAAGATTTCTTCCTTCACCACCTTCATGTCTTCCTGCGTATTCACGAGCACGGTGGGTTCCACAAAGTATCCACGATCACCTGCTTTGTGGCCGCCGACAACGGCTTTCGCGCCTTCGGAAAATCCAGACTCGAGATATCCGCAAACGCGATTCAGTTGCTCTTCGGAAACCAGGGGACCCATTTGCGTGTCAGGTTCGAGGCCAGAGCCAACTTTGATTTTCTTAGCCTGGTCGGCAACGCCTTCTACCACGCGATCGTAAATCGATTTCTCGACGTACAACCGCGAGCCGGCGCAGCAGCACTGGCCGTGGTTGAAGAAGATCGCGCTGGCAGAGCCGGCAATGGCGGTGTCGAGATCGGCGTCTTTGAAGACGACGTTCGGCGATTTGCCACCGAGTTCCAGCGAGACCTTCTTGAGATTGCCGGTAGCCGCGTGCACGATCAGCTTGCCCACTTCCGTGGAGCCGGTGAAGGCGACCTTATCGACGTCGGGATGAGCAGCTAGCGCGGCCCCTGCCGTTTCGCCGTAACCGGGAACAATATTGACCACGCCTTCCGGGAAACCGGCTTCCATCACCAGTTCACCCAGACGCAGAGCGGAAAGCGGCGTCTGCTCAGCCGGCTTCAGCACGACGGTGCAACCGGTGGCCAGCGCCGGACCTAACTTCCACGCAGCCATCAGCAATGGGAAGTTCCAGGGAATGATTTGCCCGACAACTCCAACCGGCTCACGCAAGGTATAGGCGAAATATTGCGCGCCCGGAGTGTAGGGCACCGAAAGAGGAATCGTGTTGCCTTCCAGCTTCGTCGCCCATCCAGCCATATAGCGGAACAGATCCACGGCCAGCGGAACATCTGCCGCTTTGGCTATGTTGAGCGGCTTGCCATTGTCGAGGCTTTCGATGTAGCCGAATTCCTCAGTATGTTGTTCGAGGAGATCGGAAAGTTTCCACAGCAGGCGTCCACGTTGCGATGCCGTCATCCGCCGCCAAGGACCCTCGTCGAAGGCCTTGCGCGCGGCTTTCACTGCCCGATCGATGTCCTCCCGGTCGCCTTCGGCAATTTGAGCGAGAACTTCGCCGGTTGCGGGATTGTAGGTAGGAAAAGTCTTGCCGGAAGCGGCATTTACCCACTTCCCGTTAATTAACATCTTGCGTGGTTTGTCGATGAACTCCGCCACTTGTGGATGGATTTGCGGAGAAACTGCGATGCCCATAGGTCCTCCTTGATGCAACAGACTTGCGAGGCAGAAATGATGCCGGGCGATATGAAGATTGCCGCTATCCTAGCTCCGCATTGCGGCAAATGCAACGCGTTCGACAGGAAAAAATGACTGCAACATAATTGGTGCAAATGGAGGTGAACGGCCGGAACTACTCGCCGTACGGTACCCAGATGTTTTTGACCTGCGTCGCGTGCTCGAGGAACCAGCGTCCTTCGCCAACCTTCGGGTCGAACCAGTCGATAACGCGGCCTTCGTTGGTCCAGACCTGCTTTAGATTTCCAGTGGACATTGCTTTGGCTGACGCTACCGTGGCCTCGTCCCCGTAGCACCAGATCGCGTCAATATCGTCATGTTCGGCCAGTGTTTTTAGCAGTGGCGAAACGTAGCCGGTCACGATGTTGAGCGCGCCGGAGGGAAGATCGCTGGTATCGAATAACTGATATAGGTCTCCCGCGATCAGCGGATATTTCTCTGAAGGAATGGCGATCACCGTGTTTCCCGTCGCGAGCAGGGGCATCACCAGCGAGAGGAATCCCAGCAAGGGCGCTTCCGCAGAACAGATGACCCCTATGGTTCCAATCGGTTCGTTCATCGCAATTGCAATATTGCGAAAGGGCGGATTGTGCACGGCCCCGTCGAATTTGTCGGCCCATGCGGCGTAAGAAAAAATTCGCTGGATTCCAAGATCGACTTCGGATGACGCTTGTTTTTCGCCCACGACCATAGCCAGTCGCCGCATGATCTCGTCGCGGCGGAGAGCAAGATTTTCCGCACAGTAGTAGAGCACTTGCGCTCGGTTGTGTGCGGTCGCCTTCCCCCAGGCTTCGGCTTTGCGAGCCGCCTCCACGGCGTTGCGAATGTCCTTGCGATTGCCGAGAGGCGCTTCACCCAGCAAACGCCCATCGGGTGAACGCACCTCCATGCTGTAGCCCGAGTCGGGGCGAGCCTGCTTGCCGCCAATATAAAGCTTCACGGTGCGATCGATCGCGGGAGTGCTGGATTCCGATCCTTCCTCGGTTTGAGGCGCCGGATGTGCGCTCGTCGAAGGCAACTTCGGCGCATGCTTGAACCATTTGGGATCCATGTACTCAAGCAAACCCTCGCGCCCGCCTTCGCGCCCGTATCCGCTCTCACGATATCCACCAAAGCCGCAGGCAGCGTCGAACAGGTTGGTGCAGTTCACCCATACGACACCAGCCTTTAGCTGAGCGGCCACGTGCAGGGCGACATTGATGTTCTCGCTCCAGATACACGAGGCCAGGCCGTAGACAGTATTGTTTGCGAGTTCCACCGCTTCTCTCGGCGTGCGGAACGTCATCGCTGCGAGTACCGGACCAAATATCTCCTGCTGCGCGACGATCGAAGTGGGATGGACATTGCTGAGAAGCGTCGGCGGGTAATAAAAGCCGCGCGCAGGAAGTGCGGTCTGCGGCTGCCAACAGGTTGCGCCCTCAGCCACACCTTGCGCAACCATGCGCTGAATGCGGTCCAATTGCACTCGCGCCACGATTGCGCCGATGTCAATTGCCTTGTCCAGCGGCGGCCCGATCCTGAGGGTGCTCATGCGGTCTCGAATTTTGGCGATCAGAGGCTCGGCGATGCTTTCCTGCATCAGCAGACGCGATCCCGCGCAACAGACCTGCCCCTGATTGAACCATATCCCGTCGACCAACCCTTCGACGGCGCTGTCGAGATCGGCATCGTCGAAGATGATGAATGGCGATTTGCCTCCAAGTTCCAGCGACAGGCGCTTGCGGCTGGTAGCTGTTGCGCCGCGGATGGCGCGTCCTACTTCAGTCGAGCCCGTGAACGCGATCTTGTCGACATCCGGATGCTTGACCAAAACCTCGCCAGTCGTGCCATCTCCGGTGACAATGTTGACGACACCGGCGGGAAGTTCTGCTTCCCGGCACAGTTCGGCAAAAGCGAGCGCGGTGAGCGGCGTGAACTCCGCAGGTTTCAGAACCACTGTATTTCCGGTTGCTAAGGCGGGCGCAATTTTCCACGCGAGCATAAGCAGCGGAAAATTCCAGGGGATGATCTGCCCGACCACGCCGCACGCTTCGTGCTCCGGAAATTCCTGCTCGAGCAATTGAGCCCAGCCCGCGTGATAGTAAAAATGTCGTGCTACCAGCGGGATGTCGATATCGCGGCTCTCGCGAATGGGCTTGCCATTATCCATGGTTTCGAGCACCGCGAGCAGGCGCGAATGCTTCTGAACCAGCCGCGCCAGCGCGTAGAGATAGCGCGCCCGCGCATGGGGAGTCAGCGCACGCCACTTCGGGCTCGCTGCGCGGGCGGCTTTGACGGCAGTATCGATATCGGCAGCGCTGCCTTGCGCGATGTTGGCCAGCTTCTCCCCAGTCGATGGATCGAAGGTGTCGAAATATTCTCCAGCCGCGGGCGCCTGCCAAGCGCCATCGATAAACAATCCAAAGCGGCGGCCGTGGTGGTCCAGCCAAGCTGTGGCTTCCTTCGGATCTTCAGGAGCGGGTCCGTATTCCATGCTCACGAATTTTTCGGCGATGCTCATTCGGCCTCGGTTCGTCTCTTCCCATAGAAAACCGCAGCGCTACGCCATTGGATGGCGATACTCGGCGGAGTAGTGTCCGGTCACGAAGTGATCCAATTGCCGCTCGATATCCCCCAATAAACCGCTCGCGCCGAAACGAAACATTTCCGCTCGCAGCCATGATTCACCCAATTCTTCCTTCAGCATGGCCAGCCAATCGAGCGATTGTTTTGCGGTGCGGATTCCCCCGGCGGGCTTGAATCCCACGGCCATCCCTGTCTGCTGTGTATATTCGCGGATCGCGCGCACCATGACCAGACTTACCGGGAGTGTGGCATTGGTAGGTTCTTTGCCAGTCGAGGTCTTGATGAAATCAGCGCCTGCCATCATGGCAACGTAACTTGCGCGCGCCACATTGCGCAAAGTCAATAGGTCGCCGGTGCCGAGAATCACCTTCATGTGAGTGGTGCCGCATGCCTGCTTGAAGGCTGCGATCTCGTCGTACAAAGCCTGCCAACGTCCGCCGAAGACATGGGCACGCGTGATGACTACATCGATCTCGTGGGCGCCGGCTTCTACCGAGCGTCGAATTTCGGCCACCCGTTCCGCCAGCGGTGAAAGTCCAGCCGGGAATCCCGTGGAGACGGCCGCGACCCGAATCCCGCTACCCTCAAGGGCATTGAGCGCGGTTTCGACGAAGGTGTGGTAGACGCAAATGGCGGCGACTTTAATTCCCAATTCCTGAATCCCGAGCTTTTCGACTAATTCTTGCTGGATGGGATGACGTCCTTTGGCGCACAGCCTTCGTACGCGCTCGTCCGTGTCGTCGCCGGAGAGCGTGGTTAGATCCATGCACGAGATCGCCCGCAAAAGCCAGGCAGCCTGCCAGTCCTTCTTAACGGTGCGCCGCGCGACCTGGGATTGGGCCCGGCGTTCGACCGCGCTGGTATTCACGCGGACTTCCTGCAACCAATTCAGATCAAGGGGAATGCCAGTGTTCGCAAGCAGAGGCCGGCCATGGAGTGATGCAATGGACTCCGCCGGATGCGAATCGCCGGTTGCAAGCCGGTCTTCCGAATGCCGCCGGATCGCATAATCATGCTCGCCTGACATTGCCGATCGCCTCGAGTTGCCATTGTACGGCAGCCTCTCTCGCAACACGAAATGCGACCCGCAGCGGGGTTCTTGATCAGGCCAGCCTGCAACAATCGGCGTCACAATGTACCGCAAGGGTTTACAATGGCGCACGATTCGTCCCAGCAAACCTGATCCATTTTCTCTATGAGCAAGACAACGGTATCCGCCGAGGTGCGGAAGAGACTCGAAGACGCCGCAGCCAAGGTGATGAAAAATGCGCATGCTCCCTACTCGAACTTCCACGTGGGAGCCGCGATCCTCCTGACCAATGGGAGAATCTTTTCCGGATGCAACGTGGAGAACGCTTCTTACGGCATGACGAACTGTGCCGAGCGTACCGCTATTTTTACGGCCGTGGCTGAGTTGGGACCCAAGATTGACATCCAGGCCGTAGCGGTCACGAACGATCGGGGCATGCCCTGCTCTCCCTGCGGCGCCTGCCGGCAAGTGATCTACGAATTCGGCTCTGACGCGACGATATTCTTTCAAAGCGCCCGCGGACCGAAGCAGGCGCATATCACCGAACTTCTTCCAGAAGGATTCCGTCTCCAGTGACCCAGCCGAGTTCTGCGGCGACAAGCTTTCGCGCGATCGACGTCATCCGCAAGAAGCGAGACGGCATTGAATTATCTGGTTACGAAATCGAAGCGCTGGTCCATGCTTACACCAAAGGCGACATTCCCGACTATCAGGTTTCGGCGTGGCTGATGGCAGTTGTTTTGCGCGGCATGACGCGCCCGGAAACTGCTGCTCTGACGGATGCCATGCTGCGCTCGGGTGAGGTTCTCGATCTCTCTTCGCTGCCCAATCGCAAAGTGGATAAGCACTCTACGGGAGGAGTGGGCGATAAGACCTCTCTGGTGCTGGCGCCGTTAGCGGCGGCGGCCGGAGTTACCGTCCCGATGATCAGCGGACGTGGACTCGGGCACACGGGGGGCACGCTCGACAAGCTCGAGGCAATTCCCGGATTTAATGTGAACCTTGCAGTCGCTGAGTTCCGGCGCGTCCTCGAGGTGTGTGGGTGCGCGATGATCGGCCAGACTGCGGAGATTGCGCCCGCGGATCGAAAACTTTACGTACTACGCGACGTGACCGCCACCGTAGAGAGTCCCTATCTGATCTGCGCTTCCATCATGAGCAAGAAACTGGCGGAAGGTATTGACGCTCTCGTTTTGGACGTGAAGACCGGCTCGGGCGCCTTCATGAAAAGCGAAAAGGACGCCGCCTTCCTTGCCGAATTGATGGTCGAGACCGGCGAACGCATGGGCAAGCAAGTGGTCGCGCTCATCACCGACATGGATCAGCCACTGGGAAATATGATCGGCAATGCTTTGGAAGTCGTGGAGGTGATCGAAGTGCTCCGCGGCGGCGGCCCCGCAGACTTGCGGGACCTTTGCCTGGAACTGGCCGGATGGATGCTGCATATGGGAGGCGTGACGAAATCTGTTGCTGAGGGAAAGCAGCAGAGCGCCCATCTACTTTCTTCCGGCAAAGCGCTGGAAAAATTCCGCGAGATGGTGCAACTCCAGGGAGGTGATCCGCGGAGCATTGAGGATACCAGGAAGCTTCCACACGCGAGCTACACGACGACGGTGGTGGCATCGAGATCCGGCTTTATCGGTTCCCTGCAATGCGAGCAGATCGGCACGGCTTGCGTAATACTCGGTGGCGGCCGCGAACGCAAGGAAGATTCTGTCGACCCGGCGGTGGGAATTGTGCTGCACAAAAAAGTCGGAGATCGGGTTGACGCTGGAGAGTGGCTCGCTACGATTCATTACAACGCCGAGTCGCGTGCGCAACGGACAAAGCAATTGATCGAGGAAAGCTGCGAAATCTCTGATGCACTTCCCGCATCGACGAGGCCGCTAGTCCACAGAGTCATCGGAAAATCCGGAGAAAAACGCTGATGGGACGATTCACGGGAATTCTTGGCCTCCTGACCATGCTCGGACTTGCCTTTCTGTTTTCCACCAACCGGCGCGCGATCCGTACCAAGACTGTGGCCTGGGGCCTTGGCCTGCAGATCGTATTCGCCATTTTTGTGCTGCGCATCGATTTCGGCCGACGCATGTTTCAGCTGGCGGGCGACGCCGCTAATCGCGTGCTCAGCTATGCATACGTAGGCTCGGAATTTGTGTTCGGCGATCTCGGCAAGCAGAGTTCCCACGCGGGCTTCATCTTCGCATTCCAGGTTCTCCCCGTTGTTATTTTCATCTGCGCGTTGTTCGCGATCCTCTATCACTACGGGATCATGCAGTTCATTATTCGCATTGCCGCTTGGGCCATGACGCGCATCATGGGCGCCAGTGGGGCGGAATCGCTGAATGTCGCGGCAAGCATCTTCATGGGGCAAACGGAGGCGCCCGTCACTATCCGACCGTTCTTGCCGGACCTGACTCGCTCCGAACTGATGACCGTGATGACCAGTGGCATGGCTCATGTCTCCGGTTCAATAATGGCTGCTTATTTCGCATTCGGCGTCGAGCCCCGCCATGTTCTCAGTGCCGTGATCATGACAGCGCCCGGCACAATTTTAGTTTCGAAGATGCTGGTGCCGGAAACCGAACAGCCCAAGACTGCCGGACGAGTCGTCATGAGTGAAGAGGAGGAAGACGCCGAGAAAAAAGAAAACTTGTTGGGAGCAGTGGCTCGAGGCACTGGCGACGGCCTGCACATGGCTCTTAATATCGGCGCCATGCTGATTGCCTTTCTGGCGCTCATCGCGCTCATCGATGGCATTATGCACGGCATTCACAACGGTCTGGCGCACTTCGGATTTCTATGGTTCCCGTCCAGCCTGGAAAGCATTTTCGGCGTCCTGTTCTCTCCCATTGCCTGGGTCATCGGCGTCCCCTGGCACGACTGCGCCGCCATTGGAAATCTTCTGGGCACGCGCATGGTGTTGAACGAATTGGTGGCGTTCTCCATGCTAGGGCCGCAAAAAGCCGTGCTCGATCCGCGCTCCTTCACGATCGCGACCTTCGCCCTCTGCGGATTTGCAAATCTCAGTTCGATTGGGATCCAGATCGGCGGCATCAGCGCGCTGGCTCCCAATCGAAGAGGCGACCTGGCCCGGCTCGGGCTGCGTGCAATGCTGGCGGGGACAATGGCAAACCTGATGTCGGCTTCTATCGCCGGCATGCTGCTCTGAAGTCTCAATCAACTAAAGGAGATTCCCTTTGAAGCGATGCGTGGTGTTGTCTTGTCTTGTTTTTGGATTCTTGCTCAGTGCGCTGGCGCAGCAGCGAGTGATCATTGACACGGATCCGGGCGTCGATGACGCCATGGCGATCTTGTTGGCGCTGAACTCTCCCGAGTTGAAGGTCGAGGCCATCACGGTGGTCCCAGGAAATGTGGACGCTCGCCAGGGACTGGAGAACGCTCTCAAACTGGTTTCGCTCGCAGGGCGCTGCGATCTCGTTGTCGCCGGCGGTGCGCAGCATCCCTTGAATCAGAAGTTGATCACCGCTCAGTTCTGGCACGGAAAGAACGGCCTAGCGAATGTCGAGTTACCTGCCAGCAAGTGCAGGGCAGATCAGCGATTCGGACCGGATCTCATTATCGAACTGGCGCACAAATATCCGCACGAAATTACGCTCATTCCCGTCGGGCCACTTACAAATATTGCGCTGGCAGTTTCCAAGGATCCATCGATCGTGCCGCTCGTGAAGAACATTGTCATCATGGGCGGCTCCATCAGCGGCGGCAATGTGAACGGCGCCGCCGAAGCCAACATTTACAACGACCCGGAGGCCGCTTCGATTGTGTTCAATGCCGGTTGGATGGTCACGATGGTCGGCTCCGATGTAGGCGAGCGCACCATCATTACGCGCAAGCATCTTGCCGAAGTGCAAGCCATGCATGGTCCGGAGAGCGACTTCATTGCCAAACTGGCGGATTTCTATATCACGCGTTCGGAGAAAAGCGGTTATCAGGGCGCGGCAATGTACGATCCGCTCGCGGTCGCGGCCGTCATCGATCCGACTCTGGTCACGCTCAAAGACATGCACGTGGACGTGGAAACCAAAGGCGAGTTTACTCGGGGCGAGACGGTGGCGAACCGCATGGGCTCCGACGAAAACAACGTCCTGCACGGCGATCACTACGAGATCGAAGGGGTGATTGAGTTAAAGCCGAATGCCCGCGTGTGCCTCGCCTCCGATGCTGAGCGATTTCTGCAGCTGTTCATCAGCCGTATCAAGGGGAAATGATCGTGGTTCGGATCAACCGTTGGCGTGTGCGACCAGCAGAATTGCGACCACATAGAAAACGAACATGAGCGCGAGATACATTTTTGCCCGCGAACCTGAGCCCGCGAATTCTTTCCATGCCAGCACTCCCCACAGCGCCGCCACCATGGGCGCCGACTGGCCAACCGCGTAAGCAATCGCGAATCCCGTCACCTTTCCAGCTACGACATTGAACACTGTACCGACGCCCCAGATAACGCCTCCGAGCAGCCCGAGAAGATGGCCCGAAGGGGGGCCGCTAAAAAAGCCGGCAAAGCTCACCGGCTCTCCGACCAGAGGCTTCTTCATGAAGTAAATATTCCAGATGAAGCACGAGAGCAGGGCCCCGAGAGTAAGAAAAACGATGGAACTGTACGGAGTCAGGGGAGTGCCGCGGGTTGCCGAATACGCGACCAGTGGATTCCACAGGCTCATCAGTACGCCCGAGACGATGCAGGTCACGATGCTTTTTCGCGACACAGTGCGCCCCGCGCTCGCGAGACTTCCATAAGCCTTCCCGTCGAGGATCACCGCTACGAGCGCACATCCTACGCCGATCGCCAGGAATAACGCGTTCCCTTTGGGTTCAAGTGCATAACTCAACACCACGCCTACCACTAGAGCAATTCCGATGGAGATTGGAAAAGCGACCGCCAGTCCGGCCATATCGATCCCAGCAACTAATAGAAGATTTGCCAAATTGAAAATTGCTCCACCTACCAGAGTAGAGATAATGTTTGCCGTGTCGGCAGAGTGAACATTGTTAAGAAAGCTGGAAGCATCGTTTCCGGTGCTGCCCATGGTGAAGGCGAGGACTAGAGACATCAGAAAAATGCCGATTGCATAATCCCAATAAAAAAGCTCAAATCGATAATTCTTGACGCCTTTGTACGTATTGGCCCACGAACCCCAGCAGATCGCGCTGGTGATCATCATCAAGAGCGCGACAGTCAGACTGGATGGCGTGTACATGCGCTTCCCCCTTGGAAAGTTTGTAACTGTACTCTTCTTTGCAGAGGGCCACAAGCCTTAAACGCCGCACGCGTCTGCTATCCTTACGCGCGTGTCTCGCACTTTCCTGATTGATACCGATACCGCTTCGGATGACGCCGTCGCATTGATCATGGCATTGCGCGCGCCAGATGTGAGGGTTGCGGCGATTACGGTCGTCGCAGGGAATGTCGATGTGAAGCAGGCCATTCGAAATGCCTTGTACACCGCTGAACTTTGCGGTTCTGACGTTCCCGTCTACTCCGGGGCCGACAAGCCTCTGGTGCGCCTGTATCAGAACGCCACCTGGTTTCATGGACGCGACGGTCTGGGAGACCACGGGTATCCGCCGCCAAAGAACTCAGGGCAGGCGAATCACGCAGTGGATGCGATCATTGAAACCATCGAGGCGAATCCGGGGTTGGTGCTGATCACGCTCGGACCTCTAACAAACGTTGCTTTAGCGGTCGCGAAGAAACCTGCTATCGCAGCCCAGGTCAGCCGTTGCGTAGTGATGGGTGGGGCGCCATGTTGCGAGGGAAACGTGACCCCGGCAGCAGAATACAACATTTGGGTTGATCCCGAGGCTGCGCGCATCGTGATGCGGAGCGGTTTGCCGATCGAGTTGATCGGCTGGCACCTTTGCAGGGGAGAGGCGGTGTTGAGCAGCGACGACATCGAACAGGTTCACAAGTTGAAAACAAAACTGGCTCACTTCGCAATCGAGTGCAACAGTCACGCTCGCATTGCCTACAAGATACAAACCGGGGAAGACGGAATCTGCCTGCCGGATCCAGTTGCCATGTGTCTCGCGTTGGATCCGAGTGTCGGCACGGTTTGGAGCGAGCACTGCGTTGAGGTCGAGACGCAAAGCGAATTAACCCGGGGAATGACCGTTGTCGATCGCCTGAATGTTGCGCACGATGAACGAAATCAAGCGGTGTGGCACGACGCAATCAGCGCCGGCCAGAAAGCGAAGGTGTGCTGGCAGATCGATAACCGACGATGGAAAGAAGCTCTGTATCGCGCGCTGCGCTGATGATTATCCATTGATCTGCGCATACGTCGAGCGCCGCAAAAATTCTCCCTGACCGGCGCGGCCCATGAACTTCTCCCCTTGCACCACAATTTTTCCTCGGGACAAGACCGCGTCCGGCATTCCGGTGACCTGAATTCCTTCGAACATCGAATAATCGACGCGCATGTGATGGGTCTTTGCGCTGATCGTGTGTTTTCGCTGTGGATCGAAGACCACAAGGTCGGCATCGCTTCCCACTGCAATTGTGCCTTTCCGTGGATAAAGGCCGAACAGTTTGGCCGGGGTGGTTGAGACCAATTCCACGAAACGGTTGGCGTTGAAACGTCCCGCCGCCACGCCTCCGGAGTAGATCAGGCTCATGCGATGCTCTACGCCGGGACCTCCATTGGGAATTTTCGTGAAATCGTCACGTCCTAATTCTTTCTGCTCTTTAAAACAGAACGGGCAATGGTCCGTGGAAACAACCTGCAGGTGGTCGCGCTTCAAACCATTCCACAGTCTTTCCTGATGCCATTTCTCCCGCAGAGGCGGCGTAAAGACGTACTTGGCACCTTCAAAGCCCGGAGCATCGAAATTCTCAATTGAAAGATAGAGGTATTGTGGACAGGTTTCGGCGTATACCGGGAGACCGCGATCGCGCGCCTCGCGCACCTTCTCGAGCGCTTCGTTGCAGCTCAGATGAACAATGTAGATGGGTGCTCCGGCCATCTCGGCCAGCGCAATCGCGCGCGCTGTGGCCTCGGCTTCGGCAGTGGTCGGCCGCGTGAGCGCGTGATACTTCGGCGCTTTCTTCCCCTCAGCCAGGGCTTGCTGCACGATGACGTCGATCGCACTACCGTTCTCGGCATGCATGCACACCAGCCCGCCATTTTTCGCGGTTGTCTGCAGAGCTTTAAAAATGCTGCCGTCATCCAGCATGAAGACGCCAGGGTACGCCATGAACAGCTTGAAACTGGTCACGCCCTCGCGGACCAGATCATTCATCTCCGCAAGTTGTCCGCCAGAGACATCGGTAACAATGCAGTGAAACGCATAGTCGCAGACCGCTTTGCCGGCAGCCTTACTCATCCATGTGTCAAAAGCCTGCCGCAGCGGTTGGCCTTTGTATTGGATGGCAAAGTCGATCAGCGTAGTGGTCCCGCCGAACGCTGCTGCCCGCGTACCGGTCTCAAAATCATCGGCGCTGGTTGTGCCTCCGAACGGCATGTCGAGATGAGTGTGAACGTCGATGCCGCCCGGCATCACGAGCTTGTTTGAAGCGTCCAATATTTCGGCGGCATTTTGCGTTGGAAGATTTGCTCCGATCGCTGCGATCTTCCCGTTGGCGATCGCAATGTCAGCCACGTAAGTATCCGTTGCGGTCACCACCGAACCATTTCGGATGATCGTGTCGAAGCTCATGAGACCTCCGCTGCTCGCCTGAAGCAGGAAGGAATTATGCTACACTGCCGCCCTTCGGTTCTTCACAATCTGTATCCGCTTGGGTGAAAGGGACCAGCCATGCAATTCGGGATCACCATCAAGCCTGACATCTCGGTCGAACGCATCGTAGCCTTGACCCGGCAAGCGGAGAGGGCCGGATTCGAATATGGCTGGATCTTCGACTCCCATGTGCTCTGGAAAGATCCGTACCCGTTGCTTACGCTGATGGCAACCAATACGCAGCACATGAGATTGGGCACATGCGTTACCAATCCCGCGACTCGTGATCTGACTGTGACTGCCAGCCTATTCGCAACTTTAAACTTAATTTCCGGCGGCCGGATGGAACTTGGCATTGGCCGCGGCGACAGCTCGCGGCGCGTGCTGGGAAAGAAGCCCGTGAGTTGGTCGCAACTGGAAGCTGCGGTGAAAGAGTTCCGTGACCTGACATCCGGGCGGGAAGTGCAGCATGAGGGTCAACCTGCGCGCCTGACGTGGGCAGAAATCTCTCCGCGAGTGTGGATCGCGGGCTACGGGCCCAAGGTCTTGCACATGGCCGGTCGCGTGGCGGATGGGATCATCCTGCAATTCGCAGATCCTGGGTTGATCGACTGGTGTATGGGTTTCGTCAGAGAAGGAGCGCGCGCCGCGGGGCGCGATTCCAAGCGCATCGAAGTAATGTCAGCCGCTCCCGTGTGGGTCTCAAAAGATCTGAATGTTGCGCGGGAACGCGTGCGTTGGTTCCCGGCTCTGGTCTCGAATCACGTGATGGACCTCATCCGGCAGTACAGGCCCGAAGATCTTCCTCCGGCACTCACTTCCTATGTGCAGGACCGCGGTCATTACGATTATCAGCACCACTGCGAAGTGGAGAGCGACAATGCAAATTTTGTTTCCGACGAAGTGGTGGATCGTTTCACCCTGGTCGGATCCCTCGAAGCCCATCACAAGAAATTGCGCGACCTTGAGGCTGTAGGGGTGACGCAGTTCAATATCTACCTGATGTGCGGCGACGAAGAGCAGACCCTTGAGACATACGGGAAGGATGTTCTGCCAAACTTTCTGGGCGCAGCAAAAGGCTAACGAGCTACGCCGCGCTTTGAGAGGCGAGCAACACTTCGTCCTGCAGTTTCATCAACAGGTAGTAGGCAACAAACGAAACTGCGAAGCCAACAAACCATGAATAATCGTAGAGCGCACGGACTGATGGCACGGCCAGTCCGGCCAGGGCCGTGCCCGCTCCCAGCGCCAGTGCGATGATCGCACGCCAGTTGAATCCGTGCGCATACTCGTAAATCCCTCCGCGTAAATATAAATCGTTCACCTGCAGCAGTCGGCGCCGAATCAGGAAGTAGTCGCAAATCATAATGCCGGCTACCGGTCCGAGAAACGCCGCATAGCCTCCCAACCATCCCAGAATGAACGTCCGGTAATTGGACAACAGTTTCCATGGCATCAGCGCGATGCCCATAAAGCAAGTGATCACGCCGCCTGTGCGAAAGTTGATACCTCGGGGCCACAGATTGGAAAAATCGTTGGCCGGCGAAACGACATTCGCGCCAATGTTGACGTTTAAGGTCGCGAGCAGAATTGCCACGAGTGAAATTACAACTGCCACCGGCGAGTGGAAGCGGCTCAGCAATTGCACAGGATCCCAGATCGCAGTCCCGTAGATCACCACCGTCGCCGAAGTCACGACAATACCTACAAAGGCGTAAAGCGTCATGGTCGTAGGAAGCGCCAACGCCTGCCCAATCATCTGCTCGCGCTGATTTCGTGCAAAGCGCGTGAAGTCGGGAATGTTCAACGATACCGTGGCCCAGAATCCGACCGTTCCATTGAGCGCTGGAATCAAGAATTTCAGGAAATCCGGGAAGTTCGTAAAGCGGGAGGGGACCGAGAACATGGGGCCGAATCCGCCTGCAGTGTGATAGGCCCAGCCCAGCAGAAGCAGTCCCACTGCGAGCAGAACAGGCGCGCTGATGCCCTGCAGAATCCGGATGTATTCGATTCCTTTCAGCACCACTGCGAGATTAATGAACCAGAAAATCAAAAAGCAGATGGCGGTCCCGTAAGGAAAATCTTTCCACGCCGGTAACAGAGTCGCCAGCAAAGTGCTGATCGCTTCTCCGCCGATCCATGTTTGAATGCCGAACCATCCACACGCGACCAGGGCACGCAAAACCGCTGCGACGTTTGCGCCCAACACGCCGAACGAGGCGCGCGCCAGAACCGGAAAAGGAATCCCGTACTTTGCCCCGGGATGAGAATTCAACAGCATCGGGGCAAGCACAATCACATTTCCGATGAAGATTGTGGCAACGGCTTGCCGCCAGTTCATCCCGCCCTGAATAAGGCTGGCGGCGAGCATGTAGGTGAGAATGTTCACCGACATCGAAATCCAAAGCGCCGCAAAATTGTATGTACCCCAGTGCCGTTGCGCAGAACTCGCCGGCGCAAGATCGTGGTTATATAGGGAGCTGGCTTCGATCCGGGACTGACGTTCTGGTGTGCTCATCACGTTTCAGTAGCGCCGCCGGGTGCCAGGCGGGCATCCGCGCCCGCATTGGCAAGCGGTGAAGCCGCTTCGTTCAATCCGCAGCTGCCGATGCCGCGCTCTGTGAAGTAAGTGCCCCATAGGTCTCAGGCCTGCGATCGCGGAAGAACTGCCAGACCTTCCGGACTTCGGCAATCATATCGAGATCAAGATCGGCAACCACGATTTCGTCTTTGTTGCGGCTGGCCTGCGCAATGATCTTGCCCCGGGGATTACAGAAATAACTCTTTCCATAAAACTCGCCGATGTTCCAGGGCTTTTCCTTTCCCACGCGATTAATCGCACCGACAAAATACCCATTCGCAACGGCATGCGCCGGCTGCTCCAACTCCCAGAGGTATTCGGAAAGTCCAGCTACCGTGGCCGAAGGGTTAAAGACGATCTCCGCCCCATTCAATCCCAAGATGCGTGCGCCCTCAGGAAAATGCCGGTCATAACAGATATAGACCCCGACGCGCGCGTACTTCGTTTCAAACACCGGATATCCCAGATCGCCCGGCGTGAAATAAAATTTCTCCCAGAACCCGGGATGGCAGTGCGGAATATGGTGCTTGCGGTACTTGCCCAGATAGCGCCCGTCCGCATCGATCACCGCTGCCGTGTTGAAATAGACCCCGGGCATGTGTTCCTCGTAAACCGGAACAACCATTACCATGTTGTATTTGGCCGCGACCTTCTGCATGAGCTCCGTCGTCGGTCCATCCGGCACCTTCTCAGTCATTTCATACCAACGGGCATTCTGCTCCGCACAAAAGTACGGACCATTGAAAAGCTCCTGCAGGCAGAGGATCTTTGCCTTCTTGCGCGCGGCCTGCTCGATCAATTTCATGTGCTTGTCGATCATTGCCTTCCGGATCTGCGCGAGCGGTCGCTCGGTGCTGAGCGCGTTGCTGGCTTGGATCAGGGCGCAGCGGACAATGCGGGGCATGGGTCCCTCCAAAACTCAACGGTCGAGGAAGAAAACTATAGCAGAAACAGCTTGGCCCAACGTTGAGACGCCAATCCTACGCAATGCGCCATTGACAGGCTCCCGCCGCGCTGAATAGACTCGCCCTTCCTTAACTGACAGGATTCAACATGGCAAAGCGTCCCCGAATCGCGGTGGTGGGTAGCGCCAACATCGATCTGACGACATTCACAGAACGTTTTCCAAAGCCCGGCGAGACGATATTTGGTCAAAAATTCGATCTAGGATTCGGCGGAAAAGGGGCCAATCAAGCGGTAGCCGCGCGTCTCTGCGGCGCGGAAGTGTTCATGGTCGCGCGTGTGGGCAGCGATCTATTCGGACCAGCGACTATCGAGAATTTTCGAAAGCAGGGCATCGACCCCTCGCACGTCAAGCAAGTCGAGGGCCTGTCGAGCGGCGTGGCTCCCATCTTTGTCGAGCCCAACGGGCAGAACCGTATCTTCGTGGTCAAGGGAGCGAACGACGCTTTGAAGCCCGTGGACGTCGACGCCGCTGCCGACGTGCTGAAGACGTGCGACTGCATCGTGCTTCAGTTCGAAATTCCCATTGAAACCGTGTATTACACCATTGCATTTGCGCGGAAGCATAGCATCCGCTGCATCTTAAATCCGGCGCCCGCGCAAGCGGTCGATATGGCCGCGCTCAAGGATCTCGACTACTTTGTGCCCAACGAAAGCGAAGCCGAGACCATCACGGGAGCGAGTGTGAAAACCGTCGAAGATGCGAAACAGTGTGCGGAGAAACTTGTCTCATGCGGGATCCGCCGCGTAATCATCACTCTCGGAGCCAATGGATCTCTTCTCGCCAGTCGTAACGGTTGTGAGCACATTTCGCCATTCGTGGTGAAGAGCGTCGACAGCACCGGTGCGGGCGACGCCTTCATCGGCAGCTTCGCCGTTTTTCTCGGTGAGGGAGTGCCCGAGATGGAAGCCGTTCGCCGCGCCAACCTGTACGCAGGTCTCTCGACGACTGGAGTGGGAACGCAGAAATCGTTTTACGATCGCGCTCGCTTCGATGCAGAGTGGACAACACGGTCGTAGATGGCTCACTCCCCCATTACTCCAGTCAGACTGCATACAGCTTTTTTACGAATTCCTGAGCACATACGTTCGGTAACAGTTTTCCACTACGAAAATTCTTGACTAACCAGTGAAAGGCAATTTATAAGCCGTGTCTGTGGTAGGGGGAACCTCCTGACTTCGTGGGAAGGGGAGGGTCTGTTTTCTTGGGGCGGTGGGGCCGCCGAAAGGGGTTCAAGGCATGTCGAGGAAGCATACGCTTTCTGCGGTTGTTTTCTGTCTGTTCGTATCTCTTTCCAGCCCATTCCTGTTCGGGCAAGCGACCGGAAGTTTTTCCGGCACGGTTACCGACAATGCAGGCGCGCTGGTTACCGCCGCCACAGTGAAGATCACCTCTCAGGGTACAGGTCTCACGCGTGACACTAAGACCGACCAATCCGGTCACTACCTCGTTCCTCTGCTTCCCATTGGGATCTACACGATCCAAGTGCAAGCCCCGGGCTTCTCCTCCGTGGAACAAAAAGACATTCGCCTCCAAGTGGACGAACAGCGGGAGTTCGATTTCAATCTCAAGCCTGCTTCTGTGAATACAACGGTGGAAGTGAATGCTACCGAAGTGACTGTCGAGACCTCGAACCCATCGCTTGGCCAGGTCATCACCGCTGAGGAGGTGGCCGAGCTGCCCCTGAACGGCCGCAACTTCGTGCAACTGGCGACGCTCACCCCCGGCACAACCCAGTCCACCAACCCCAACAGTTTCTTTACCAATGCGGCGAGCAGTGAGGCGGCCACGCGAGGAGCGTTCTCACTCTCCGTGGGCGGCTCGCGGGAACAGAGCACGGATTGGCTTCTCGACGGCAACGACAACAATCAACTGGACGAAGGCGGAATCGGAATCTTCTCCGATATCGACGCCATCCAGGAATTCAAGGTATTGACCTACAACTACTCCGCCGAATACGGGGAGCGGGCCGGCCCCACGGTGCTGGTCACAACCAAGTCAGGCACCAATCAATTTCATGGATCGTTGTTTGAATTCTTCCGCAACACCAAGCTCGATGCTCGCAGCTACTTCGCTACTTCCGTTGAGAAATTTAATCTGAATCAGTTTGGTGGTTCTTTCGGCGGACCTATCAAGAAAGACAAGACGTTTTTCTTTGTCGACTATCAAGCGAAAATGCAGCGCCACGGAATTCCGTTTACGGGCTTTGTTCCCACGACGGGAATGACCACCGCGGACGCGAACGGTAATTACGATTTCAGCGGTGCCCCGACCGTATTGAGCGGAAAAGTGCTTACGAATCCCTACTCGGGTAGTCCTTTCGCGTGCCTACCGGGAACCACAACTCCCGAACCCGTACTTGCGAATGGTAGCCAAGCCCCGGGTGGTACTCCCTGCCCCATTATTCCCGGCAGCGTAGTAAATCCGGTTGGCCTGAAAGTAATGCAGCTTTACCCAACTCCTAATGCTCTTAACGCCGTTGGATACAACTACATCAATGAGCCGGTACGAAAGCTGAATGAGGGCACGTGGGATATCCGCCTGGACCACAACATTTCCAGCAAAGATTCAGTGTTTGGTCGGTTCAGCTACGATCAGGCCACCAACTTCGTGCCTGGCGGTTCGCCGACGTGGACCGAACAGAATGCCTTTGGCAGCAACCAGTACATCGACAACCATGGTCGTAATGCAGCCCTGTCGGAAACGCACGTGTTCTCTGCGAACACGATCAATCAAGTCACGGTCGGCTACAACCGCATTTTCAATCACATTCTGTCTTTCGGAACGGGCACTTGCGAAGCTGCCATCATTGGAATTCCTGGGGCAGATCTGGGATCGAAGTGCGATTCCATCACCGGGTATCCGGCGAGTCTGAACCAGTCGAGCAAGGACTGCATCAGCTGCGGCATGACGTCGTTTCTGATGTCGAACTATTTCGCGATCGGTGACCGCGGATATGCGCCCTACCAGGGTGGCACTAATGTCTATTCTGTTTCTGACACCCTCAATCTGATTCGTGGGAGGCACAACATCCGCTTCGGCGCTACTTTCCGCGCCAACCAGATGAACGTGAGAAACAACGCGTTTCAGGACGGGTTCGTGGTGGAGAACGCCGGCCTGACCGGCGACGACGCTGCGGATTTGCTGCTGGGCGGGACAGGCATCTTCGCAGCCCATGATCAGACTTTCCTGGGCGGCACTGTGGGCCGCCGCTGGAAACTGTTTCGTCCCTTCGTGCAGGACGAGTGGCGGATCACCAACAGTTTGACCCTGAGCCTTGGGGTTGGTTGGGCTTTAGCCACGCCGCAAACCGAGGTACAAAACCGTCAAGCGAACTTTGATATCCAGACGCTGAAGTGGTACGTGCCGAAGGGCAGCCCGACATTGGACAGTTGTACCGTCTGTGTACCAACCGACGGCCGCGTGGGCATTCAATTCCAAAAAACAGCATTTGAGCCGCGGATTGGATTGGCCTGGAGGGTGATGGGTAGCGATAAGACGGTCATTCGCGCCGGCTATGGAATTCTCCACGATTCCGCGTGGAACCAGGGCGGGCAAGGTTTGTGGCAGAACCCGCCCTATTATGCGGAGGTGGACCCCTGCCCGAGCGACTTCTGTTTTGCATTCGGCAGCACGCTGTCTGGAGGCTTCCTGGTTCCTGCGGCGACTCCCTCGAGTACACCGGTCACAGGAGGAGCCGTTCTGTCCTCGCCGGTTAATCCCGCCAGTTACACCGGAACCATTCAGTCCATGAACCGCAACTTCGTACAGGGAATGGTGCAGCAGTTCAACCTGAATGTGGAGCGGCAGTTGCCTGGAAACGTCGTTTTGACTGCTGGATATGCGGGCACGCGCAGCACCCACATCCTGGTGGGTCAATCCAACGAGAATCTAACGTCGCCGAGTGCATGTGATCCTACGAGCCCAGACTATAATCCGGCTTACACGATTGGGTGCGATTTCCCGAGCTATCCTTATGCAGCACCGTTCCAATCGGTCAATGCCAACAACAGTGTAGGGACAGCCCGCTATGACTCGCTCCAAATCAAGGCCGAAACCAAGAGCACGCGTCACGGGCTTTATGCATTATTGGGCTACACGTGGTCCCGCACGTTCGACTCCGGCATGCCCGACGGGCTGGGAACGAACCCCGGGGCTATCTATTATCCCTTGCCTGGCTTCAACAAGCTGGATTGGGGATTGTCGCAGCTGAACCTCAACGACAACTTTACCGCCAGCATTTTGTACGATCTGCCCTTTGGCAAAGGCAAACACTTCGGCAGCAGTTGGAGTGGCGCCACCAACGCCATATTGGGGAACTGGCAACTGGACGTCATCGAACACGCCACGTCGGGGTTCCCGCTGTTCGTCGTCGATAGCGCTGACGAATCGGGAGTGTTCTTTTCCTACAATGGAGGCACATTCCAGCGCCCCAACCAGGTTGGTGATCCGAACAAGGGTGGCGGTGGGGCGGGCTGTCCCGCGCAGGTTCACACGATTCAGCACTGGTTCAATCCTTGCGCGTTTGCACCAGCTCGTGCAGGGGAACTGGGTACTGCTGCCCGTGCTCCCGTTTATGGTCCCCGTTTCGTAAACACGGACTTCTCGATTATTAAGGATTTCCCCTTGCCCTTCCGAGAGGGAATGAACCTGCAGTTCCGAACTGAGTTCTTCAATCTGTTCAACCATCCGCAGTTCTATCTGGGGGGCACAGGAGGCAGCGGGGAGCAGGACATCAATGCTTCCAGCACATTTGGAGTCATCAACAACACTGTTAACAATGCGCGCCTGATTCAGTTCGCGCTCAAGCTCAGGTTCTGAGCTCAGAAACGGCCAATGATTTTTGGGCAGACGGGCAAAGGCTCGCTCTGCCCTTAAATTTTGGTTGAGGTCGGCCTAAAAAAATGCTCGACAGAAAATTCATAGTATTTGTGTTGAATTGCATCCTGCTGTTTTTTACCGGCGCTTCCGCCCAGAAGATCAAGGTCATCGTCGATCAGGACGCGCGTGGTCCGGGAACCAGCGACCAGCAGGCCATTCTCGTCTTCCTACAATCGGAGAAGTTTGACGTCCTCGGAATTACCACCGTCAGCGGAGATCAGTGGGTCAAGGAAGAAACCCAGCACGTGCTGCGCCTGCTCGAGATTGCCGACCGCACTGACGTTCCCGTCTACCAGGGAGCGGAATCTCCTCTGATCAACTCCAAGGAAGAATCCGAGCGCTGGGAGGCGCTCTACGGAAAATTCGAGTACAAGGGATGCTGGACCGACAAGTTTCAGGCCAACCGGTCCATCATTTACGAAATGCCCTACCATGCACCCGACGTCGTCCCTCCCATGCCCGAGGGTGAGCCGCACCTGGAAGCCCATCCCGGCACCGCGGCGGAATTCATCATACAGATGGTCCACAGGTATCCCGGCGAAGTCGTACTGTGGGCCGGCGGCCCGCTGACGAATTACGCTCTCGCCCTCAAACTCGATCCCTCAGTCGCGACGCTGGCGAAAGAGTTCGTGACGATGGGCGGTGGCTTTTATGCCGACAAGGGCGCGATCGATCGCGGCGCGATCGACGCCCGGCGCGAATTCAACTGGTGGTTCGATCCCGAGGCCGCGCGCATCGTCCTGCGCGCCCCGTGGAAGAAGATGACGATCACGCCCATCGACATCTCCGTCAAGACGCGCTATACGCTCGACATGAAGGCCGCGATTGCCAAGGCCGGCACGCCGGTGACCGATTATTTGAACAAGTATTCGCTGCCCGGCTATATGTGGGACGAAATCGCGGGCATAGCCTTAATCGATCCCTCGATCATCACCGGCGAGAAGAAGCTCTACATGGATATCGACATCGATCATGGCGCGAGCTACGGTAAGACGCTGTTCTGGAGCGAATCCAGCACCGTTCCGCCCTATGAACGCCTGTCCAACGTGCAATTCGACATTGATGCTGAGAAGTTTTACAAAATCTATACCGACCTGATGACGCGTCCGATTGGAAAGAAATAGCTCAGAATCATAGAAGAGCGGCCATTTAGGGCCGCATATTGCAATCCGAAGCCGATCGGCTTGAGCACAGAATTTGCCAGAACTCTCGATGCGGACTACAAAATTCTTTTTCTCTATTCTCCTTGCATTGGTGACGAGCACACTTTGCTCCGCCCAGCCGCGCCGCAAAATCATTATCAACGAAGACGGCTCTGGCCCCGGCGGCAGCAATATGCAAACCCTTCTGATGCTGATCCAGTCGCCTCAGACCGAAGTGCTCGGCATCACCGTCGTTAGCGGCGATCAATGGCGCGATGAAGAAGTGGCCCACACCCTTCGCCTACTGGAAATCATCGGACGCACCGACATCCCAGTGGTGCCCGGCGCTGCATTCCCTTTGGTGCGCACGCGGGAGGAAGCTCGGTATTGGCAGGAGGTTTACGGCAAGGTCGCCTATGCGGGTGCCTGGGACGATCGCTGGTGGCACGAATCTTCCGTCGTTCCACCGCTTCCTGAGGGGGGCCCCACCACGAAACCTGCCGACGAGGACGCGGCACATTTCCTGATCCGGATGGTTCACAAATATCCGCAGGAGATAACCATCTATGAAGGCGGCCCGATGACCAACCTTGCGCTCGCCATCTCGCTTGATCCGCAATTTCCGCAACTTGCGCAAGAACTCGTCTTCATGGGGGGAAGCCTCAGCCCTCAGACCGACAACCCTGAATTCCTCAACAATCCGCGGCATGAATTCAATTTCTGGTTCGATCCGGAAGCGGCGGCCATCGTCTTGCGCGCCCAATGGAAGAAGATCGTCTGCACTCCCACCGACGTATCCGTCAAAACTCACTTGACCGCGGCGCTCGTCAAAGAGATCGAAGCCGCCGGCACGCCCTTGGCCAACTATGTTGCCAAGTTTGCCATGCTCACTCCCGGAGCCGACATCATGTGGGATGAAATTGCCGCGGCCGCGTGGCTCGACCCCAGCATTATCACTCGCAGTGAGACCCGTTACATGAGCGTCGATCTCGATCGCGGAGCCGGATACGGCAACAGCCTGACTTGGGATCTGAAAGACAAAGCTCACCCCAGCACCAGTCCGGTCGAGATTCAATTCGATCTCGACACGAACAAGTTCTATCGCATGTTCGCCGCGCTAATGACCGCGCCCACGGCTCATTGACCGGCACTGCTGGCACCATGGGTGCGAACAGCATACAATGCTGTTTTACGACTCTTTCGCGAATATGTCTCCCATTCCTGACGATCTCACCACCGTAAAAGACGACATGGTCGCCTTCATCGAAGGCCACGGTATGAAGCGCTTCCACGGCTTTGTGGATTACGAAGAGGTGCAGTGCGTCATGTGGGAAATGGGCGACAACCCCGATGGCTGGAAGGATTTTGTCGAGTTGGCAAAATCTGCGGGCGCTGCCTTCCTGACGATGCACTCCTGGACCCTCAATCGCGAAGAGCTCGACGAGATGGTGCAGCGGCTGACTAATTCCGAGTTCACCGACGGGGATGATGTCGAAGATGCCCGCTGGCTCCGCGCCCACGTCGGTAAAGTCGGATATCTGCAGTTGGGCTGGGCCTACCAGGGTTCGATGTTCCTGTGCGAGGTCAGCACGGAATGGTACGAGCGTTACCAGCACCTGCTGGAGGTCTCAGACGAATTCGGCGGCCTCACCATGGACGAACCAGATCAGGACGAAGAAAACTAGCAAGACATTTGTCTAGCTCCTGCGGGGATGGCCGGTGTCGGCTGTCCGGCGCGCGAAGTTCGACTCGCTGAAGCCGCGGACTTCGATTCTCCTTCCCAAGTAGTACACTGCTACATCCCCATGCAGTGGATTCAAAAGTCATCGAATCGAGAGCTCATCGATTCCCTCCAGTTGTGCCTGCAAATGGATTCTGCTTTTCGCGGGACAGCAATCGCGCGCGCACCCGGGATTCTTGCTCCCTTACTCGTGGCTCGGAACATCACCGATTCCGCCACGGCGCAGCACTTCCTCTTTCCATCCATCGATCATCTCCACCTGCCGGAACAGATGACCGGCCTCCGCGCCGCCGTTGATCGCCTCGACGCTGCCATCGAACGCAAAGAGGCCATCCTGATTTACGGCGATTACGATGTCGACGGCACGATGGCCGTCATCATTCTGAAGACCGCGATTGAGCTCTGTGGAGGCACCACCGACTTTCACGTCCCGCATCGTATCCAGGAAGGCTACGACATGCGCGATGACGTGATCGAGCGCGCCGCCGCAGCCGGCATTCGCCTGATCGTCAGCGTCGACATGGGCATTCGCGCTTTCGCGCCAGCAGAAACGGCGCACCGGCTGGGCGTGGACCTTATCGTCACCGACCACCACCTGCCCGGTCCCGATGGCGTGCCAAACGCACTCGCGGTCATCAATCCCAATCAGAAGGGCTGCGAATATCCCTGCAAGCAGCTCTGCGGGGCGGGAGTCGCTTTCAAGCTGGCACAGGGACTAATGCAGCGCCGCCTCGAGGGAAAAGACCACAACAAGCTGTTGCGGTCGTTCATGAAAGTTGTGGCGATTGCCACCATTGCGGATGCCGTGCCCCTGACCGGCGAAAATCGTGTCTTCGCTTCATTAGGCCTCGACGCGCTGCGCCGGGCCGTGAATCCCGGCCTGAAGGCCCTGCTGGAGACGGCGCAAATCTTGGCGAATCGTCCGCCGACCTCCGGAGAAGTCGGATTTCGCATCGCGCCTCGTATCAACGCAGCCGGACGCATGGATGTTGCCCGCGATGTAATCGAGTTGTTCAGCGTGAAAGACCCGGTGCGCGCCAGGGAACTGGCCGCCAAACTCGATCAACTCAATACGGAGCGCCAGGAAGAAGAGCGGAGAATCCTGAAAGCAGTCGAGGAGCGATTCTCAGATGATCCCGCCTTGTGTGATGCGTACTGCATCGTGGTCGATGGCGATGCCTGGCATCGCGGTGTTATCGGCATTACCGCGACGCGTATTGTGGAGCGCTACAACCGCCCCACCCTCGTCATCTCGCGCGAGGGCGACGAAGCCTTTGGTTCGGGCCGTTCCATTCGCGCTTTCCACCTGCTCGAAGCCATTGAATCCTGCGGCAGCCTGTTCTCGCGCTACGGCGGCCACTCTCATGCCTGCGGCTTCGCGATGCCATCAGCGAATGTAGGTGAGTTGCGAACCCGACTGGATCAATTTGCCCGTGCGCGGCTTACGCTTGCAGATTTCCAACCCACTCTCGATCTGGATGCGGAACTAAGTCTGGCCGACGTTACTCCCGACTTATTTCAGGCGCTTCAGTTGTTGGAACCCTACGGCATCGGAAATCCAGAACCTGTATTCGCTGTACGCGGAGTACAGTTAACCGCGCCTCCGCGGATTCTCAAAGACAAGCACGTGAAACTGAAACTCCGGGCCGGTCAATCTGCCGTTGCCTCCGAAGGAGCAACGGAACTTTCTGCCGCGGCAATTCTGGCGACTCCACGCTGCCATCCCGACGGCGCCGCAATCGGCCGTGCCGAAAGGGCCGCTGCTGTTGCCGAAGCGCAAGTAGGCCCGCTGAAAACTGAGAACCGAGAACTGAAAACTGACTTCCGGACCCGGATAACCTTTGATGCGCTCGGCTGGCACATGGCGGAGCGCCTGAAGCAAATGCCGCTCCTGGCGGGCGATTCCATCGACATCGCGTTCACGATCGGACACAACGACCATCCCGAGTACGGCGGCCTGGAACTCTCGCTACGCGACTTGAAAACGGTGGCCGTTTCGATCCCGGCGAATCAAGTAAAGTAGCCAGATGACGCCACGCCGGAACCCTCAATCGTTCCTCCACAAGCACTCCCTCAGCCTGGCCGCCCTAGGCGTTGTAATCCTATTGATCGTGCTTTACCGCTGGTCCAACCCGGCGACTCACATGGGCTCATTCTTCGGGAATGCGATTGCCGATTGGACTGGAGTCTTCGTCACCATCGTCATGACGAAGTTTCTCTACGAAAAAGGCTCTGCCGAGAGCAAACAGCCCAAGGGAATATTGCCGTCGACCGTGATGGAGCGCCTCCGCGAACACTCCCTCACCATATTCCTCGTAGTTACTGGCATCGGCTGGGTCCTGGCTTTTCGGGCTATGGACTCGGAGAGTAAGTGGGGACAGGTGGTTGGCAACATCGTCTCCGAATGGACGCAGATTCTGGGTCTGGTTATCTTGACCAAACGGTTGGTCGAGATAGGTTCTAAAGAGAAGTAGGTATTCGAGGAATCACCACAAATTGTAGTGCCCATCCCGCCGCGCCATCTCCAGGCTGACCCCGAACAGCTCTCGCAGTCGCTCCACCTGCAGAATCTCTGGCTTGGGTCCATCTGCTACAACTCTGCCATGACTCATCAGCACCACGCGCTGAATCTCGGCGACGATGTCGGCGAGCTCGTGCGTAACCAGAACGATGGCCGTCCCCGATTGGGCCAGCGAGCTCATGGTATGCCGCAAATTTTGCTGAGCTGCGATATCCAGCGAGTTGCAGGGTTCATCGAACAGAAGCGCGCGCGGCCTGTGAACGAGAGCGCGTGCGATCAAAACACGCCGGGCTTCTCCCGATGACATCTCGCAGACTGGACGATCGGACAGATGCGCAATTTTCAGTTCGGTGAGTGCAGCGTCGGCCAGCGCAGCATGCTTCGCATCGACTTGATGATTCGGGTATATTGCGGTGCTGCTGAAAAATCCCGAGAGCACCACGTCCCGCCCGGTGGCATCGCCCGTGCATGAAAGCATCAGGTCGTTGGAGACGATGCCCAGCGCCGACCGGAGCTGGAACACATCCCAGCTTTCCTGGCCAAGAATCGACATCGAGGAGTTTTCACGCGCTACCGGATAGCACTCACGGGTGATGGTCTTGATCAGGGTCGACTTACCGCATCCGTTCGGCCCCAGAATCGCGATGTGCTCGTCGGCCCCGACGCGAAGACTGAAGTCATCCAGCGCGATCTTCAGTCCGCGCATCACGCGCAGGTTGCGAAAATCGAGCAAAGGAGCTGTAGGGCTCGGGTTCATGCATCCAAAGTGTAGAAGACCTCCAGCTATCTATAAACTGAGTACTGAGAAGTGAGTACTGACCACTGTTTAGTACACTGAACCCAGATGCCGCTTCAGGTTTATCGTCTACGCCGAATCCTGGCCGCGACCGCGGTCCTGTTGACAGCGATCGTCGCCGGTATGTACTTCTACGCCCGCTCCAAGGCGACGAATGTTCTGAAAAACCTCCCTGGCAAAATCGGCTACGACATCAAGCAAACCGCGAACGGATTCCAGATCTCCAAGTCCGACGGCAAACGCACGCTCTTCACCGTACAGGCAAGCGACGTTAAGGAGTTCAGGTTCAATGGCAACGCCGAATTGCACAAGGTCAGCATCTTGCTCTACGGCCGCGACTCCTCCCGATTCGACCAGATCTATGGGGATGACTTTGCCTACAACCAGAAAACCGGCGAAGTGACCGCAAATGGAGACGTTCAGATTGACCTGGTCGCCAATCCGGCGGGTCTTGCCAGCCCCGATCAGGCAACGCCGAAGGAGCTGAAGAATCCCATTCACCTGAAGACCCGCAACCTGGTCTTCAATAAAAATACCGGGAACGCTTCGACTGACGATCGCGTCGAGTTCAGCACGCCACAGGCCAGCGGCTGGGCCGTCGGCGTGAGATACGCCGGCAAGAGCAATACCCTGACGCTGTCATCGCAGATTCATATTGTGCTAGCCGGACCGGCCGGCGCCGTTCTCGATGCTGACCACGGCATCATCACTAACGAGCCCCGCGAGATTGTGCTTGATCACCCCCGCCTCGCCCGTTCCGACGGACATGTGCAAGCCGATCACGCTACGTTCCAGCTAAACACTGAGAACCACGTCACGCGAGTCGTGGCAAGCGGCAATGTGACGACTGAAGCGCGCAAGGAAGCGGCTAAGCGACAGATCGGAGGTTCCGCAGAGCAGCCCGTTGCGATGCATGCACGCGCTGAGGAAGCCGAGTTCCTTTTTGTGCCTGAGGAAGACCTGCTCAAAAGGGCCATTCTCAGCGGAAACGTGCATGTCGACCAAACCGGAACTGAAGCGATGCAGGCCGACGCCGGCCGCGTCATTCTCGAGTATGCCGGGCAAAATCAGTTGCAGGCCGTGCGTGCCTTAGATGGCGCCCGCATCACGCAGAAAGGAGCCGCCGAAAAGTCGAACGCGGGGCAGGGCATTGCACCCGGTCCACAGGATTTCGAACTCACAGCTCCGGATATCAACTTCGCCGTCGAACAGGGCCGCATTCTGCGGCACGCTTCGACCACAGGTGTAGCGCAGATCACAATTCTGCAAGCTCCGCCAACCGCCACGCCGGCATCGCCGCCGCAACGAACCGTGGTAACCGCAGGCAAATTCGACGCCGAATTCGCAGAATCAGGCGGCCGCAACCATCTCACAAGCATTCACGGCGCCCCTGACGCCCGCATCGTGAATGTGACTCAGGGACAGCCCGACCGGATCAGTACTAGTAACTCCATAGACGCCGCATTTCTCCCACAACGCGGCATAGAATCCATCGTGCAGAAGGGCAATGTTACGTACTCCGACGGGCAGGGAAGCGACAAGCGGACGCAGGCTTGGGCGGATTCCGCTCGCTACACGCCTGCTGACCAGATGCTTGTGCTCTCGGGCAGTCCGCGCGTTGCGAACGGCGGCATGGCAACCACCGCCGATTCGATTCGCATTAACCGAGGCACGGGAGACGCCTTGGCTGACGGCGATGTTAAGAGCACCTACAGCGAGTTGAAGGAGCAGCCCAATGGCGCGCTGCTGGCCTCTGCCTCACCGATTCACGTCACCGCTCGGAGCATGACGGCCCACAACTCTCCCGTGGTAGCGCAATACACCGGAAGCGTGCGCCTCTGGCAGGACGCAAATGTGGTGGAGTCGCCCTCGCTCGAGTTCGACCGCGACCACCGTTCCGTCACGGCACAGGGCACCGCCACGAGGCCGGTACAAACAATTCTCGTTCAAACGGGAAAAACCCACGTAGGCAGCAACGCCAGCGGCAAAAAAGCCCCCTCCAGTACAGCCGCAGCTACGCCGATTACCATGACGGCGTTGAAGCTAACCTACACCGACGCCGACCGAATCATTCATTACGAGGGCAGGGTTATTGCTACCTGCGGGGACTTCACGGCATCTGCGGATACATTAAACGCCTACCTGCTGCCTCACAGTCAAACCTCGACGAATCAAACGCTTGCCCAGCCCGGACAGCTCGATCGAATGGTTGCCAACGGTAACATTTTGATTCGGCAGTCGAACCGTAACGCGCAGGGCCAAAAGCTTGTTTATACGGCTGTAGACGACAAGTTCGTCCTGACCGGCGGACCGCCCAGCATTTTTGATGCCGAACAGGGCAAGATTACCGGGGTTTCGTTGACTTTCTTTAGACGCGATGATAGGGTGCTCGTAGAAGGCGAAGCGAGCAGTCCTGTGGTAACGACGACGCGAGTGGCACGATAAATGCGTACCCTGGCCACCGAAGAAATCGGCAAGTCCTATCGTGGCCGCAGCGTTGTAAACGGGGTCAGCCTGCGGGTCGATCAAGGCGAAGTTGTTGGTTTATTAGGACCTAACGGCGCAGGTAAGACCACCACCTTTTACGCCATTGTTGGTTTAATCCCCCCGGATACCGGTCGCGTGCTGTACGACGGCCGGGACATCACCGACGTTCCCATGTACCTTCGGGCGCGTCAGTATGGAATCAGTTATCTCCCGCAAGAAGCTTCAGTTTTTCGTAAGTTAACCGTAGAAGAAAACATCCTCGCAGTGCTGGAGGCGCAGCCCATTTCATGGCACGAGCGCCGCGAGAAGATGGAAAAGTTTATTGACGAACTGGGATTGGAGCACATCCGCCAGAATCGCGGATATGCCCTCTCGGGTGGGGAGCGACGGCGCGTGGAGATCGCCCGCTGTCTTTGTATCAATCCCACTTTTATTTTGCTGGATGAACCGTTTTCTGGGATCGATCCGATCGCCGTTCTCGACTTGCAGAAGATCATTAGCAGCCTGCGAGCCAGCGGCATTGGCGTGTTGATCACCGATCACAACGTTCGCGAGACGCTTTCGGTGACCGACCGGGCCTACATCATTGATGAGGGCAGAATCTTCCGTCACGGACAGCCCGGCCAGTTGGCTAGCGATCCAGAAGTGAGAAGGGTGTATTTGGGAGAGAGTTTCTCTCTGGTCTGAAAGAAGCAGTTTCAAGGTTTCGGGTTTCGAGTTTCAAAATCAAACTCGCAGAACTCGGAACTTGAAGCTCGAAAACTTGTAACTATGGTTTTGCTACAGCACAAACTCAGCGTAAAGCTGTCCCAGCGCCAGATCCTGACCCCTGGCCTGGTGCAGATGGTCTCTGTGCTCGCGCTCAACAAGCTTGAGCTCAAGGACATGATCAACGCTGAAATGGTCGAGAATCCGGTCCTCGAGGAACTGGAAGACTCCATTCCGTTGCTCGACGAAATCGGCAAGAAGGAAGAAGATCGCGACCGCGCAGCTGCCACGGCTGAAGAAAATCCCATTGCAGCTGTCGAGAAGAAGGATCCCTTCGAAGAAATCGATTTCGGCTCGTTTTTCCAGGATTATCTCGATCCCGGTTATCGCACGCACAGCGAGATGGAAAATATCGAGCGTCCTTCGTTCGAGAATTTTCTCTCCAAGCCCTCGAATCTCACCGATCACCTGATTTGGCAGCTCGGTTCGCTCAGCGTCAGCTCGACCGTTCGGGAGGCGGCAGAGCTCATCATCGGCAACCTCAATGAAGACGGATATCTGATTGCGAGTGATGACGAACTGCTGGGTGTTGCGCCTCCGGCGCCGCCCGAGGCCGACGCCGAAACAGCTAAAAACATCGTCACCGAGGCACAGGCACTGGGAATCGCCGAAGCCACTGCCGATGCAGCTGAGTTATCGGGCTCGCCGGAAATAGCTGATTCTGGAGATGTGCCCAACCTGTACACGGGCATGAGTGCTGACTTTAGTCATGCCGAATCATCTGTCCCTTTCTCTGAGCCCCCGACGGAAGCGTCGTTTTCGGCTAGTGCTGGCAATGGCGCAGCTGCTGTGGCTCCCGCACCGGACGTTCCGAACCACGCCGCGAACGTTTACAAGCCCAGATTCAGCGCCGCCGAGTTGCAGGAAGCGTTGCAGGTTGTACAGCAACTCGATCCTCCAGGTGTGGGTTGCCGTGATCTCCGCCAGTGCCTGCTCAACCAGCTTCGTTATCATGAAGCTCAACTGCAGCAGCACAAAAATGGAAACGGAACAGCCCAAGTTCTCCAGGACGCGATTGCCATCGTCGATAACCATCTTCGCAGCCTGCAGAACAAACAGCACAAGGACATTGCCAAGGCAATCGGCCGCCCCATCGAAGCGGTGCAGCAGGCGCTCGAGTACATTCGCACGCTCGATCCACGCCCCGGACTGCAATACAACAAAGTTCAACCCCGCCTGATCGAGCCCGATGTTGCATTCGTTAAGCATGGAGACGAGTGGCTGGTCATTATGAACGACGAAGACCTGCCGCAACTTCGCCTGAATCCGGCCTACAAGAAACTGGTTACGCGCGACGGTACCAATGACAAGAACACACGCGATTACGTGAAAGAGCGCTACAAGAGCGCCATCCAGCTGATCAAGAATATCGAACAGCGCAAACAGACCATCACCAAGGTCTGCTATTGCATTGTCGCGCGGCAGCAGGAATTCCTCGAAAGAGGTATCGATCAATTAAAACCCATGATGATCAAGGAGGTGGCTGAAGAAATCGGCGTGCATCCTTCCACGGTAAGCCGTGCTGTCGCCAACAAATACGCCCATACACCCCAAGGTGTATTCGAGTTGCGATACTTCTTCAGCGAGAGCGTGCAGGGCCCGGAGGGTGGCGGCACGTCGCTGCTCATCCTGAAGCGCCGGGTCAAGAAACTCATCGAGGAAGAGGATCCCAGCCGCCCGTTGACCGACGAGCAGATCACTCGAATTCTGCAGTCGCAAGGCATTCAGGTGACCCGCCGCACGGTGGCCAAATACCGCGAAGACATGCGAATCCCCAGCACGCACCAGCGCCGGGTAAAGAAATAGATTGGGGAATTGTGTAATCGGGCAATTGGGTAATTTCTATATCCTACGCCTCCGGTTTTGCAATCACCCAATTACAAAATTACCCAATTACAAAATCGACTTAAATGCAGTGCCCGATTTAGCTCATGAATGAATTCTTAGGAGGGGCGCTCATGAATGTGGAATACACCGGAAGACAGTACGAAGTTACCAACGCCATCCGCAAAGAAGTAGAAACCGGCCTCACCAAGATCCGCAAAATTCTAGGCGACCGATTCGAAACCAAGGTGATCCTTGCGGTTGAAAAGCACCGCCATAAAGCCGAAATCACGATCAGCCCGCGCAACGGCCCACTGGTCGGCCTGGCTCAAGCCAAGGACATGAGCATCGCCGTAAACGAAGCTCTTGATCATCTGGAAAAGCAGGCGATCAAATACAAGACGCGGTGGCAAGCCAAGAAGCGTTCCGCCCGCAAGAGCGAAGAAGTGAACAAGTGGAATGGCCATTCTGGACAAGAGGAAATTCAGACGGCGGTCGGTCTGTCGGAAAAAACTGCGGTGCCGGTGCTCGTCCACAGATATCCCGCGGTCGCTAAAACTACTGAGGTTCACCTTGTCCGCTCCGAAGATGCCGTTGCCATGCGACCCATGACGCTCGAAGAAGCAATCAAGGAAGCTCATTTCAAAGACCGCGATGTATTCATTTTCCGCGATCCCAAAGGGAAAGTGATGGTCTTGCATCGTGCAAAAGATGGCAAGATGCAACTGATTGAAGTCCCGTAAACAAAAATTATTGTAGAGCGTGCCTCACCTTTGTCCCTTCGGTTGCGGAGGGACAGGGTGAGGTTCTTTTCGTCTCGTCCAATCCTCAGTTCTTCCTGAAAACGCAGCCATTGACACGTTTTAATAACCGATCTCGCGTGCTAGAATTCGCCGCGGGAGAAACAACAATGCTGACCCGCATCCAGTTATTCGCCATCGTATTGTTCCTGTCTCTGAATTCGCTCGCCCAAACTCAGGCAGTCCCCTCTGCCAAGCTTTCTGTGCACTGGGAGGAACTCACTGCTTCCGATTTCCGCGAAGGTGTTCACCGCTCGCAGGGCACCTGCCTGCTACCCTTCGGCATTCTGGAAAAACACGGGCCGCATCTCCCGCTGGGCACCGATCTCCTCGACGTGCGCTACGCCGCGCTGCATGCCGCTGAGCAAGAATATGCAGTTGTGTTCCCCGAGTATTATTTCGGACAAATTGCTGAAGCGCGTCACGAGGCCGGAACCATGGCCTACAGCCGCAGCCTGCAACTCGCGCTCCTTCAGGAAACCACGGATGAGATGGCGCGCAACGGCTGCAAAAAAGTTCTCATCGTGAACGGTCACGGCGGCAACGAGAGCCTTCTGCCCTATTTTGCGCAGACCCAATTGGACAAGCCCCACGATTACGTCGTCTACGTGTTCGATGAGCGCACTCCCGAACACGGCGGACCTCCCAAGAAAACCAAGATCGACATGCACGCGGGGGAGAGCGAAACCTCGAAAATGATGATCTCGCGGCCGGACTCGGTTCACATGGATCGCGCAACCAACGAGTCTGGCGCCGACCAAGCCCGCCAGAAGCTGCCTGAAGACGTTTACACCGGTATCTGGTGGTACACGCGTTTCCCCAATCACTACTCCGGCGAGGGCGCGGCTGCAACCAAGGAACTCGGAGAATTTCAAATGAACTGGTGGATTGATTCGATCGTGAAGGCGATCCGCGCCGTGAAAGCCGACGACGTCAGCCCCAAACTACAGCAGGAGTTTTACGGAAAGACCACACACCCGCTGGATACGCAACCCTAAAACGATTGCCGGTTGCTGCCCTAACCCCCATATTTTCCGATCAGCATGCCGGTGATGAATACCAGCACGCCTCCTAACCCTACCTGCATGGCGGCAGAGACCCAGGGCGTATCCATATAACGTTTCCGAACCCAGGTAATTGCCCCGAGTTCCGCGATCACTACCGCACCCGCCGCCCACAGCGCTACGCGAAAGTCGGCAATCAGAAAAGGAAGGGTGTGACCGATCCCGCCCAACGCAGTCATCGCACCGCAAATCAACCCTCGCACCCAGGGATGTCCGCGCCCGGTAAGGCTGCCATCATCGGAGAGGGCCTCCGCAAACCCCATACTGATGCCCGCACCCGCTGAGGCGGCCAGACCCACCAGAAACGCATCGGTGCTTTTCTGCGTAGCAAAGGCAGCGGCGAATACCGGCGCCAGGGTCGAAACCGACCCGTCCATCAATCCCGCCAAGCCTGGCTGCACAATCTGCAGGACAAAGAGGCGCCGCTGCGCGACTTCCTCGTCGGCCTTTACGTTGTCCGGCAGCTTCTGTTTGTCGAGTTCCTGCGCGCGCTCTTCGTGCTCGCGCTCCTCGGTCGCCAAATCGTCCAGCAATTGCCGGATGCTCGCATCCTGCGTCCGTGCTGCTGCCTTCTCGTAAAACCGTCGGGTCTCGACCTCCATCGTCGACGCTTCCTTGCGCACCGCTTCTATCCGCAGCGGACGCACCAGCCACAATGCCGGCCGCTCCACAAAACCGCGCACATCCTGGCGCCGAATCAGCGGAATATGCTCCCCGAATTTCTTCCGATACAGTTCCAGCAGCCGCCGCCGGTGTCCTGACTCTTCCTCGCGCATGCCGTCAAACATCGAGGCGGTGGCTGGATAATCCGCCCGCAATCCTTCCGAGAAATCGGAATACACCCGCTCGTCTTCCTCTTCAAGAGCGATCGCCAGGGCCAATACTTCGCGTTCCGTGAGTTCTTCGAACTTTTTCATGACGCCATAGATTACCTGTCGGAGCGGTATGGAGACAATCTGGATCTCCGAATTTTCCCGCGGGAAACGATTTGGTCCGCCGGAATCCGAATTGGTAATCGGATGCGGGTCGGCTTTCGATGCTACTATCCAGTGCATGAAGCCGAGGGGCAAATTGGGCCGGCACAAACCGAAAAGAACTGGCGCGAGCCCTGAGCGACGTCGCCATCGCGCTCCCGAACTGGTCATCATCACCGGCATGAGCGGCTCGGGAAAGGCCTCGGTATTGAAAGCGTTCGAAGATCTCGGCTATTACTGCGTGGACAATCTTCCTGTCGAATTAATTCCGCAGTTTGCGGAACTGGCAGTGCAGTCGAGTGAAATCCGCCGCACCGCACTGGTGGTCGACGTCCGCGAAGGTTCCAAGCTGGACCAATTGCCGGGGATCTTGAAGTCCGTCCGGCGCATGATCCCAACGAAGGTAGTCTTCCTCGAGGCCTCTGACGCAGTCCTGCTACGCCGCTTCAGCGAAACCCGCCGTCCGCATCCGCTGGGCACGGATTCAACCGTGAAGTCCGCGCTCAAGGAGGAGCGCCGCCATCTGGGCGGCATCCGCCGACTCGCCGATCTCGTGATCGATACTTCGAAGTTCAACGTCCACGAACTTCGCTCCCACATCACCCAGCGCTTTCAAGAACAGTCTTCCGGAAAAAATATTCTGATTTCAAGCGTTAGTTTCGGCTTCCGCGAGGGACTGCCGGAAGATGCTGACCTCGTCTTCGACGTTCGTTTCCTTCCCAACCCTCATTTCGTTCCCGAATTCCGCCCGCTGACGGGTCGCGACCCCCGGGTGGCGAAATACATTCGATCCTTTCCGCAGACCCGCGAGTTCATCTCTCGTATCTCCGGCTTGCTGGTGTATCTGATTCCTCACTACATCCACGAAGGAAAGAGCTATCTCACCATTGCTTTCGGCTGCACTGGGGGACAGCATCGCTCTGTGATGATTGCCGAGGACGTGGGCAAGCACCTGCGGCGCGCTGGATATCGCGTCAAAGTTGTGCACCGCGACAGCCCCAAGTAGATGACCGTTCATGACCAGACCGCTGCCGGAAGGAAGGTTCTAGCCTCTATGTTCCTGGGTGGCTGGTCTTTCCGGAGCCTGAAACGTCACGTTTCTGGCGCACAACTCAAGTAAAATAGGACCTTGCACCGCACTTCCATCCCACCGGCAGCAAGCAATTGCGGCCCGTACCGCGCAGGAGCCCTATGCGGCAACTGATGCGGCTCGTGCGCTATATCCTGCCTTTTTTGGCACAGCTCTTAGGGGGTGTCATTCTCCTGGCGGGAGTCGGACTACTCGAAGCTTTTCGATTGATGCTGCTGAAGCCGGTGTTTGATCGCGTACTCAATCCGGCATCCGGCTCAGACAACATCCTTCTGTTCACCATCCCGAAGTTGGACAAGCCGGTGTACCTGCAATCCTTCGTACCGTCGATGTTTCACAATGCGTGGACTATTGTCGCTTACGCTCTGGTGGCTTCCACGGTTCTAAAGGGCATCTGCGACTATCTTGGAACATACCTGGTGAACCATGCCGGGTTTGGCATGATCACCAACCTGCGCAATGAGCTCTATGACTCCGTCCTGCGCCGCTCGGCGGCATTTTTTCAGGAGCACGCCACCGGCAGGCTCATTTCCACAATCATTAATGATATCGAACGCGTGCAGTTCGCCATGTCCAACGTGCTGGCCGAGTTCCTTCAGCAAGTGTTCTCATTTCTGTTTATTGGAATTGCCGTCGTCATCATGGGACGCGGCCTGTCATGGGTACTGCTCTTGTTTGTTCCGTTCATTATTTATTCCGCCGTGCGAATCGGACGAAGGGTGCGCTCGACTACCCGAAAAGGTCAAGATCAGCTCGCTGACGTGCAGAACATCCTGCATGAGACCATCACCGGCAACCGCATCGTCAAGGCTTTCGGCATGGAATCGTGGGAGATTGCTCGATTCCGCAAGGCTGCCCAGCGGCTCTTCCACGCGAACCTGCGGTATGTGGCTGCGGCCTCCATTAGTTCTCCCCTGATGGACATTTTCGGCTCGATTGCCATCGCACTTTTGCTGCTTTTAGGCCGCGAGCGCATTGTGCACAATCAACTGAAGCCCAGCGATTTTGTGGCATTCGTTGGCCTGGTCCTCAGCATGTACAATCCGGCACGCAAGTTTGCCGTTTTCAATAACAGTTTCCAGCAGGCTCTGGGCGCCTCCTCGCAGCTTTTCAAGTTCATGGACACGGAAGATGCTATTACCGAAAAGCCCGGAGCCAAAGGTCTTACCCGCTTTTCTGACAAGATTCGTTTCGAGAATGTCTGCTTCTCCTACCGTTCCGATGGTGAGGATTCACGCGAGATCCTGCGCAATATCAACCTGGAGGTGAACTGCGGTGAGATTCTCGCTATCGTCGGATCGAGCGGCGCCGGGAAGAGCACGCTCGTCCACCTGCTTCCCCGGTTCTTTGACGTCACCAGCGGGCGCATCCTGGTCGATGGCCGCGATATTCGTGAGGTGACTCTCTCCTCCCTTCGTTCCCAGGTCGGCATCGTCACCCAGGACACAGTTCTCTTCAACGATACCGTTCGGAACAATATCGCCTACGGCCAGCCCCACGTCCCTATGAAAGACGTCGAAGCCGCGGCCCGCGCCGCTCTGGCGCACGATTTCATTCGTGCCCTTCCGGCAGGTTACGATACTGTGATCGGAGAGCGCGGCGTGCGGCTCTCCGGAGGCGAACGCCAACGGCTGGCGATTGCCCGGGCACTGCTGAAGAACGCGCCCGTCCTGATTCTGGACGAAGCCACATCGGCGCTCGACAGCGAGTCCGAAGCACTGGTGCAGTCTGCGCTGCATAATTTGATGAGCGGACGAACCGCATTCGTCATCGCGCATCGGCTTTCTACAGTTCGCCGCGCCGACAGAATCGTCGTCATTGAAAACGGCACCATCGCTGAAACCGGTGCGCACGAAGAGCTGATGAAAGAATTCGGCACCTATCGCCGGCTGTACGAATTGCAATTTGCCAGTGCGGACGTGCCCAAGGTGGTAGCCGAAACTTGAAGACCCGCGAAACAGCACCCATACGCTCGATGACCGGCTTCGCGCAAGTGCGCGGAGAGATCCAGAACCCCGGCGTTACAGCTGCCGCCTCGAACGGCCGGCTCGCCTTTGCTCTATCGCTAAAATCCGTCAATCATCGTTTTCTCGATCTACACTTCCGTCTTCCTTCGGGCACTGAGTCGCTGGAGATGCAGCTTCGCCGTATTCTCAAAGAGAAGATCGCTCGCGGTCACATCGAGGTGTCCCTGACCTTGGAGCGCACCAGCAGTGAAGCATTCTCGCTCAACCGGGAACTGGTCGGCGGGTACATCGCGGCATTTCGCGAGGCCGCTGCGCAATTTTCACTGGCGATCGAGCCCGATCTGAATTCCATCCTTCGCATCCCAGGCGCGCTCGATTCTTCCAGCGAATCCGCCGATTCAGAGATCGAGCCTGCGGTTTTGGCCAAAGTCGGTGAAGCTCTCGACCGGCTCAATCAGATGCGCGAGCAGGAAGGCCGCGGCATCGCCAACGAACTCCGCGAGCGTATGGGGCATCTCTCCGAAGCAGGGAAGAGCGTCCACCAGCATCGCCGCGCCGTGTTGCAGAACTATTCCGAGCGGTTGCATTCTCGATTACAGGAGTTGCTCGGCTCCAGCATGGACAAGGAACGAGTGCTGCAGGAAGCCGCGTTGCTCGTCGACCGCAGCGATATCCAGGAAGAGATTGTCCGGCTCGACACCCACATTCAGCATTTTCTGGGGCTGCTCGACGAAGGCGGCGAGATCGGCAAGAAACTCGACTTCCTCCTGCAGGAAATGAACCGCGAGGCCAATACCCTACTTTCGAAGACTTCCGGACTGGCAGGGGAAGCGCTGAAAATTACCGAAGCAGGCCTGGCCATGAAAGCGGAGATCGAAAAATCGCGCGAGCAGGTACAAAACTTGGAATGAGCCCAACCCACAAGCCCATCGTCTACATCATCTCCGCCCCATCTGGTTCGGGAAAGTCTACTCTTACGAACGAACTCCTCAAACTGGTCCCCAATCTGGACTTCTCCATTTCTTACACTACACGAGCTCCGCGCGGCAGCGAGCAGAATGGTAAACACTACCACTTCATTCATCCCGAACAATTTCAGCAGATGGTTCTGGCCGATGAATTTCTCGAGCACGCCACGGTTCACGGCAACTGCTATGGGACGGCCCGGCTCTTTCTGCGCGAGGCCGAGCGTCATGGGCACGATTTGCTGCTCGATATCGATGTCCAAGGCGCGGCCCAGATCAAGCGCAGGCTCCCCGAGGCTGTCAGCATCTTCGTTCTTCCTCCCGACCGCAAGACTCTAGAATGGCGGCTGCGCAATCGCAGCGAAGACCCGGAAGATGTGATCCAGCGCCGCCTGATCACCGCCAGCCGCGAAATCGCCGAATACGACAAGTACGACTACATCCTGATCAACGATAAGCTTGAAGAATCGTGCGAGAACCTGCGGGCCATCGTGCTCGCAGAGCGCCTCGGCCGCTGCGAACGAATAGGAACCGAACAGGAACGCAAAATCGCCGAACTGGCGGAGTGCTGTCGGCTGAGCAACGTTCGCGACAAGGTCCAACCCATCTTGGATTCCTTTAGCACTTAGGTGCCCTCGGCAAGCTTATAGATTTCGCGGTATCATTCCATGTAGCGCCCGAAGGGGCGGTCGAAACCGGATACAACAGCTCCAAGCGGGACAAGCCCGATCGCTGGCCATGTTGTGCGGTATGCGACGTTCGATGCTCGGCACTGATTACACTTCAAAATCAGTTTTTAAGGGGGGACAGTCCCAATGAAGTTGATCGAAGGCTTCGACAGCAACTATCGCTATATCCTGGTGGCAGCACGGCGCGCACGGCAACTCCAGTCCGGCGCCCCGCCGGTCGTGGACACAAATTCCCGTAAGCCCTGCCGTATCGCGCAGGATGAAATCCGCGCCGGCAAAGTGAAGTGGGAAATCCCCGAAACCCGCACGGCCGCCGAGCAAGCGGCCGAGAGTCTCGACAAGGCGCTGGGACAGGACTGAGGGGGAATTGTTGGATTTTGTGATTGTTGATTGTTGAATTTCGAGGGACGCAATCAGCGATCTAAAATCGTCAATCAGCAATCCATGAAGATCGCTCTCGGCGTCAGCGGTGGAATCGCAGCCTACAAATCCGCCGAAATCGTTCGCCTGCTGCAGGATCGCGGTATCCGCGTGCAGGTCATTATGACGCGCGCCGCCCAGGAATTCGTACGACCCCTCACGTTCGCTGCCCTATCCGGAGAAAAAGTCATCACCAGTATGTTCTCGTCCGGGGATGAGCAGCAGCCTAATATTGATTCCGCCATCGAGCACATCGCAGTTGCGCAGTCGATCGATGCTCTCGTCGTAGCCCCTGCTACCGCCGATCTTCTCGCGCACTTCGCGCAGGGTATCGCAAGCGACTTCCTCACGACGCTATACCTGGCGACTACGGCGCCTGTCGTCGTCGCTCCCGCGATGAACGTCAATATGTGGAATCACCCCGCTACGCAGTCGAACCTGCAGATCCTGCGCCAGCGTGGCGTAACCATCGTGGAACCCAGGGCAGGATACCTGGCATGCGGGATGACAGGGCCGGGCCGACTTGCCGATAACGAAGCCATTGTCGCAGCCGTGATGGAAGCGCTCGGTGCTTCACCGGATCTCTCCGGCGAAACCGTGCTAATCACCGCCGGCCCCACTCGCGAAAAGATAGACCCCGTTCGCTACCTGAGCAACCGGTCCAGCGGGCGCATGGGATATGCTCTTGCGGAAGCTGCTCTGCGACGAGGAGCGCACGTGCTCCTTATCAGTGGTCCAACCTCAGTGACAACTCCCGGGGCGGCGGAAATCACGCGAGTCGAGTCAACCGAGGAAATGCGAAACGCCGTCCTGAGTCTGCTGCCTCGTGCCAGTATCGTCATCAAAACCGCGGCAGTCTCGGACTATCGCCCGAAATCCATGGCCGGCCAGAAGCTTAAACGCAAAGGCCCAATGACTCTGGAATTGGAAGCAACTCCGGACATTCTCAACGAAGTTTCGCGCAACAAGATCTCTCAAATCATCGTCGGCTTCGCTGCTGAAACCGAGAACGTGCTCGAGAATGCGCGCCAGAAGTTGCTCTCAAAAAATCTTGACGCTATCGTAGTGAACGACGTTTCGCGCGAGGGCGTGGGCTTCGACTCCGAGCGCAACGCGGTCACGATTATTACTCGCGATGAAGTGGTCGAAGTCCCCGAAACCACCAAGTGGGAAGTGGCCCAGCGCGTCTTGGACCAGATCGTCCGCCTCCGCCAGCAGCGCAATTCGCACGTGAAGGCCTGAAATCCTGATCATTGTCATGCTGAGCAGTCGAAGGCGGCCTTACCTCCGCACCCAACGTATAATTCACTAACCCGAAACAGTGCCTCCGATCCAAAATCTCGACCTTCGTCGCGCCCTCGCCGAGCGCATCCGTTACTACAACGAACTCGGCATTTATGACTTCTACCAGCGCGAAGGGCAAGGCTACGAAGCGGCCGCAACCAACCAAGAGCAAGCAACCGCAACTTTAACGCACGATCCTCGAGAGGAAATGCCCGTTAAAAAATCCGCCGCAGTTCGCAAGCTCGCTGAGAATATATTTTCGGGAGTTACACCGAAACTAGAACAGAACATCTCCGATCCGATCGCCGCGCTCAAACTGATTCGCGAAGACTTGGGCGACTGTACCCGCTGCAAACTGCACCAGCAGGGGCGCAAGCAGATCGTTTTCGGCGTGGGTAATCCCCGCGCCGAGCTTATGTTTGTGGGCGAAGGCCCCGGTGCCGACGAAGACGCTCAAGGCGAGCCCTTTGTAGGCCGCGCCGGTCAGCTCCTGAACAATATGATCAAAGCCATGGGCCTGCGACGGGAGGAGGTCTACATCGCGAATGTGGTCAAATGCCGCCCGCCCGGGAATCGCACGCCCGAGCGAGACGAATGCGACACCTGCTCCCCGTTCCTGATGCGCCAGGTCGCTGTGATCAAGCCCAAGGTCATCGTTGCCTTAGGTGCTGTTGCGGCCAAGAATCTGCTTGCGATCAATGCGCCCATGTCGGAGTTGCGCGGCCGTTTCTATGATTTCATGCCCTCCGGCACCCGCAGCAGTGATCTTTCGTGGCCGGGAGCAAAGCTGGCCGTGACCTATCATCCCGCATTCTTGCTGCGCGATCCCCGCCAGAAAGCCGAAGCCTGGAAAGATCTGCAGATGGTAATGAAGTATCTTGGCCTGAAGCCACCGAAAAAGGAAGAATAGCCAAGAACATAGGGAGGAAGAACCAGAAATTTACCCTGTGAACCCCTGTGTCCTGTGTGGTTAGAGAGGTGTCTCCGTTCGAATGATCGCTGCCTTCGCCCGACGCCGTCCTGCCCGGGCCGTCGTAGTTTATCCTTCCAAGCAATGCCCGAATTCTGCGACGTCGCTCTCCCCGTGCCGCTGGACATGGTTTTTACGTACAGGGTAGAGGCGAACGCCACGCCTATCGTGGGAGGACGCGTGCTGGTTCCATTTCGCCAGCAGCGCATGACGGGCATCGTGATCGAACTGCATGACCACAAGCCTTCGGTCTCTACCAAAACAATTCTTTCTGTACTCGACTCCGCACCAGTTCTTGATGATCAACTGCTGCACCTCGGCCGCTGGATCGCCGACTACTATCTCGCCCCGATCGGAGAAGTCTTCCGCACCATGCTGCCTCTGGGCGCCGAGTTCAAACGCGCCGTCAGTTACCGCATTACTGACGGAGGACACATGGCCTTGCATCTGGCAGGCATGTCCGGCTCCTCCGCGCGCTCCCAACGTAGCCCCGAAGATCAAGCGGCCGAGTTCCGTGTCCTCGATTACCTGGCTGCGCGTGCCGCGGAACTGGAACCAACGGTCTCGCCCGATGCAGACACCACCAGTACTATTCGCATTAGGAGCACGAGTTCCGAACCGGCCGCGACCGCGAATTCAAGCCCGAACGTGGGCAGTACTGCTTTAGCCGCGCCGTGCAGCGCCGCAAATGATGGAAGTGCAGCCGCTGGGGTTTACGCTCTCGTTCTTGAAGACACGCTGCGCTCCGCCACCGGCGCTTCAAAATCCCTTCTTGCGGGCATGGTCCGGAAAAAATGGCTGGTCCGGCAAGATGTGTCGGCCCCACAAGACGCCACCCGCACCATCAAAGTCGCCCAACTCAAATCCGCTGAAGGCAAACTGAACGAGAATCAACGAACCCTCATCGAAACCCTCGCCGCATCTGGTGGGAAGGTTGAGGTCGACGAGTTGCGTGCGCTCGATATGCCGCGCAGCACGCTCAGCGCTCTCGTGCGCCGCGGAATGGTCGAAATAATCCAAGAGCGCGCCGACTTCATCCTTTCGCGGTCGAAGCCGCGGCCCGTTCTTTTCGATTTCAATTTGAACGCGCCCCAGCAATCGGCACTCGCGATGCTACGGGAAGCCGTTGCCGCCCGCAAGTTCTCCGGCATCTTGCTCCATGGCGTAACCGGTTCGGGCAAGACCGCGGTCTACCTCGCAATCATGCGTGCCGTCCTGGAAAGCGGGCGTTCTGCCATCCTGCTGGTTCCGGAGATCGGGCTCACTCCTGCCGTTGCTGCGGATCTGCACGGAATTTTCGGTAATGAAGTTGCCATTCTGCACTCGGCGCTCTCTGACCGCGGGCGCGCCGAGCAGTGGCATCGCATCAAGCGCGGAGAGGCCCGCATGGTGGTTGGCACACGCTCCGCCGTGTTCGCGCCAGTCGCTGATCTCGCGCTCGTCATCGTGGACGAAGAGCACGACTCTTCTTACAAGCAGGAAGAGACGCCGCGCTATCACGCCCGCGATGTTGCCGTCGTGCGCGCCAAAATGGCAAACGCGGTAGTTGTCATGGGTTCGGCCACTCCATCGCTTGAGTCCTACTTCAACGCGAAGAAAAATAAATACGCCCTGATCTCGCTTCCCGACCGCGTCGAGAGCCGTCCCCTTCCGGAAGTTGAGATTGTAGACATGCGCCTCGAATTCCAGGAGACCGGGCACGAGCAGGTCATCTCCCGCAAACTCGCGGGCGAGATTCACGATCGGCTCGATCGCCGCGAACAAGTGATGGTGCTTCTGAACCGCCGTGGATACTCCCCCGTCGTTCTCTGCCGCACCTGCGGAAAAAAGCTTGAATGCCAGAACTGCGCCATCGCCCTTACCCATCACAAGCGCGAACACAAGATGGTCTGCCATTATTGCGGGTACACCGCTGCCGTGCCGAAGGGATGTGTGCACTGCGGCAGTGAATACGTTTATTTCCTTGGAACCGGATCAGAGAAGCTGGAAGAGTTGCTGCACGGCACGTTCCCGCAAGCTCGCATCGCACGTCTCGATCGCGATACGGTGCGCGGTCACGAAGATTTTGAGCGTACGCTGAGCGCTCTGAATGAGGGCGAACTCGATATTCTCGTAGGCACCCAGATGATCGCCAAAGGCCACGACATTCATGGCGTTACGTTAGTGGGCGTGGTCGGCGCTGACGTAGCTCTCGGTCTGCCCGATTTCCGCGCCGCCGAGCGCACCTTCCAGCTGTTGACCCAGGTCGCCGGACGCGCTGGACGTGGCCAGTCTCCCGGGAAGGTCATTCTTCAAACCTATTTTCAGGAGCACTACGCAGTGCAATACGCCGCCGGCCACGACTTCGTCGGTTTTTATGAGAAGGAACTGCAATTCCGCAGTTGGATGCACTATCCGCCTTATTCCGCCTTGGCCAACGTGCTGGTCCGCAGCGACAATCTTGATGACGCCCTGCAATGGTCGGGAACTCTGGGAAAATGGTTTGACGCAACCCGGCACGAAGGGGTGCGTGTCTTAGGCCCGGCAGCCGCGCCTATCATGCGTCTCAAGCGGGATTATCGTTATCATTTTGTTCTCAAATCGCCCAGCCGCGAAAAACTCAATAGCACGCTGCGAGCGATGCTCGCGTTTGCCTCGGAGAAAAAGATCCCCCGCGTGCACCTGATCGTAGATGTGGACGCCGTCTGGCTGATGTAGCCGGTTCTAATTGCCCTGAAACGGCGAAATGGTGAATGTGAGGACGAGAATCAGCAATGCCACCGCTCCCCAAAACCAGCGGCTCCCCGGCAGCACGGGATATTCGGGAGCCTGCTGCTGGCGATATCCGAGGATGTTCATCACGATCACCACCGCGCCCCAAAACCACCATCCATAGTTCAATCGGCCCAAATACAACAGACCGGCGGCTGTGGCCCACGAAATCGCGCGGTGGGCGCGAGGCAACAGCGCATAGACAATATGTCCGCCATCCAGTTGCCCACTGGGCAACAGGTTGAGGGCCGTAGCATACATGCCGACCCACCCCGCAATGGCCGCCGGATGAAGCAGAATTCTCGCCAGAGGCAGCCCGGCGATTGCATACTCCGGCCGAATACTTGCCAGCATGTGCCGCGCCACGTGAAAGATCAGGGGAAATCCGATCGGCAAATCTGCCGGCCCGATTCCATGAATTGCCGGTTTCGACCACCCAAACGAAATCAGCAGCGCCGTGAATGCGACCACGAATCCGGCGATCGGCCCAGCAATTCCTACATCGAACAACGCCGCGCGTGAGCGAATCCGCGATCGAATCAGGATGACCGCCCCCATGGTCCCGATCGGAGTCGGCGCTGGAAGGAAGAAGGGAAGCGTGGCCCGAATCCGGTAGTAGCGGCAATAGAGGTAATGCCCCATCTCATGCGAGAGGAAGAACAGCATGACCGTAAAGGCAAAGGGCCAGCCAGCCCAAAATCTTCCTGGATGCGTTACGATCCAGCTAGCAGGAAAGTACGGAATCGATTCATCCGCCACCGAGAGTGCCGGCCGGCCATGCTCGAAGTTGTACTGCATGCGCGCTCCCATCACCAGCGTTGTAAAGCAGGTCAGGGCAAGCAGCAGCACATGCAGCCAGTAACGCGGCCGCGGTGGCCTGTATTGCGGCACCGGAAGCGTCTGGTAGTACTCCAACGTGGAAGTGGGAATCGGGGAATTAGGGTCCGACATGCATCTGTTCAGTCCGCGGCAGCCTGAGGACTGTCCTTTGATGCTACTACGAGCACGGAGAGTGCGCGGCTGTGGCTGGACGACGAAAAATAGAGGCGGGCGAGTTCAGTCAATCGACTGCAATTCTTTCCCCGGCTTGAAGCGCACCGCCCTTCCTGGCGGAATCGATACCTCGGCTCCAGTTCGCGGATTACGCCCAATGCCGGTCTTCCGCGGCCTCACATTGAAAACGCCAAATCCCCGCAATTCAATGCGATTACCCGCGGCCAGCGCCTTCTTCATGCTTTCGAAGACGGTTTCCACTGCTAACTCAGCCTTGGTCTTAGTGATGCCGGTCTTGGCCACCACTTCATTGATGATGTCGAGCTTGATCACAAGAGGCTCCCCGGTTCGAGCGTCACGAACAATGCTTCAAGTCATTGATGCTAAGGAAGATAAGTAAGATTGTCAACCGGAGCATCTATCCCGTAAACTGGCAGGCACACCCAGCCAAAGCATTGAGTAATTGTGTAATCGGGAAATTGCGTGATTTTTGTGCGGGGCCCAGTTACGCGCACGCCCGAGATTTTCAATTACTCAATTACAAAGTTATCCAATTACTCGATTGCCCAAGGAGTTCCATGCTCAAGAGCGACCGCTGGATCCGCAAGATGTCCAAAGAACACGACATGATCAATCCCTTCTCCGAGAAACAGGTTCGCGAGGGCGTGATCTCCTACGGCCTGTCGTCGTACGGCTACGACCTGCGTGTAGCCGACGAGTTCAAAATCTTTACTAACGTCAACAATGCTTTGGTTGATCCCAAGCATTTCGACGAAAGATCGTTCGTCAACATCACCACAGATATTTGCATCGTCCCGCCAAACTCTTTTGCCTTGGCGCGTTCGGTCGAATATTTCAAGATCCCCCGCAGCGTGCTGACCATCTGCGTCGGCAAGAGCACCTATGCTCGCTGTGGCATCATCGTCAACGTCACGCCTTTCGAACCTGAGTGGGAAGGCTTCGTCACCCTTGAGATCTCCAATACCACGCCGTTGCCGGCCCGCATCTACGCCAATGAAGGACTCTGCCAGATAATCTTCTTCGAGTCTGACGAAGTCTGCGAAACCAGCTACGCCGACCGAAAAGGGAAATATCAGGCGCAGAAGGGAATCGTGCTGCCCAAGCTTTAAAACCCTTGGTTTCTTGTACAGCGTATTACGTACAGCCTTCACAGTATTGGTGAGTCCACAGCCAATCCATATCCTCAACCGAGGGGAGGATTACGGGCACGCCCGCTACACGCGAATGGCTTCCACGAATAACGTTGCCACCGAGTCAGCACTCATCGAGTGTGCGCCAGGCTTAACCCCTGCTTCAGTACCCCCATGCCGGCATGACGTTCAGTTCTATTTCGATGATCGTTTCCTGGTCCGCTCTCTAATCGCATTCATAGGTGACGCCCTCAAGGCGGGCAGTTCTGCGATCGTCGTCGCCACCCAGGGTCACCGCGACAGTCTGGAGGGGGAACTGGAACGCGCAGGAGTCAACCTCGTGGCAATGGTTGAGCAAGGCCGTTATGTGGCGCTCGACGCTGCCGAAACCCTTGCTCAGTTCATGGTTAATGGCGCTCCTGACGAAACTCGGTTCCGCGACTTGCTGGGCAGAGTGATCTCCTGTTCTGCTGCTGCCGCACGCCGAGATCACAACAAGCTCGTGATCTTCGGAGAGATGGTCACTCTGCTTTGGCAGCGGGGGGAAGGCCAAGCCGCTGTCGCCCTGGAGCAGCTCTGGAACCAGCTTTCTCAAGTCCATTCCTTTCATCTGCTCTGCGGTTATCCTCTCGCCGGTTTCGATCGCCAAGTGCACACCGAAATGTTCTCCCGAATCTGCGGCGAACATGAAGTCGTCATCCCGGCCGAGGGTTATACGGATCTCTCCGGCGAGAACGACCGGTTGCGCACCATCGTCCGGCTGCAGCAAGCGGAACAGGTGTTGAAGACGGAAGCCGAGGAGCGGCGCAAGGCGCAGGCTCGGGCACTCGAGGTCCAAGGCCGCAACCAGCAACTGGCCAAGGAAGTTCGCCAACGTGAGGCGGCCGAGGATGAATTACGCCGGTTCACTCGCCGGCTGTTGACCGCCCGCGACGAGGAGCAGCGACGCATCGCTGCGGAACTCCACGAGAATACCGCCCAACTGCTCTCTGCCTTATCTCTCTATTTCAGTGTGCTCAACGAGGAAAAGGCCTCGCTCAACCCGCGCCTGGCGAGCGTTGTGGACAGCAGTCGCTCGGTTTCCGACAGTTTGATCAGGGAGATCCGCAAGCTCTCTCACTTGCTCCACCCGCCCACTCTCGACGATATGGGCCTTACTTCCGCGCTGCGCGAATACGTCGAGCAATTCAACGCCGCCAGCGGGACCAGCATCAATCTGGAAATTCCTCTTCAACTGGGCAGATTCAGCCGCGATCTCGAAATTGCGGTCTTTCGCATCGTCGAGGAAGCCTTGTCCAACCTGTATCCGGCTTCCGCCAGCGCCTCTGTTCGGCTGACCCGCTCCGACGATGCATTGATGATTGAAATCCAAAAACGCCAATCCGCCGATTCCGGCCTCGAATCCGCAGCTGGGGCCGAGACCCGCATTATGGGAATTCATGCCCGCGTCATGGAGCATGGTGGGACGGTTCAGTTCACCTCTGATCCTTCCGGATCGCTCATTTCGGTGAAGCTGCCTCTTTCCGATAGCACAGCGCGGGATACGAATTCTTCCTCCCCACTGCCGGTGAATCTTTAAGAGATCCGCCTTTAAGCGGTCCGCAAGTAGGTCGAATATTCCTCGTCTTGAATTTCCGTGAAGGGCAGCATCTTGATCGCGCCAGCACCCGTCTCCACCCGCCAACTGCGGGTTCCGGTCCTCTTCGCGGCGAGCAACTGCGCTTTCGTGACCGCAGGTTGTGAATCCATAATCGCGAATAGCACTACCGGCCCAATCAGCAGAGCCACGGTGTCTGGGTGTTCTCGATCGATTGGTTCCATCCGCGTGCTGATCGGCAATTCGAGATCAATGCGATCGCCATTCTTCCACTTCCTTTCCACGCGTGCGAACGTCCCCGCCTGAGCCGCCTGCCGTTTGCCGTTTACCGCAAAGGAAGCCTTCTCCGCCCAGCCAGGAATCCGCAGATTCAACGCAAACTCCGCCGCTTTCGATGTCTTCACCTCGAACTCCACGTGCGAATCGTATGGATACTCGCTCTTCTGTGTCAGCGCTATCTGGGCCCCATCATGGCTCCAGCGCACCGTCGAGGGAATATAAAGATTCACGTACACACGGCCTTGATCGCGGAAGTAGGTATTAATTCGATAATCGGCTACGACCTGCGGCATGGTTCCCGAGCAGCACGGCCAGCGATGAGGCGAATACACCTTCCGTCCTCTGAAGTTGTAATCCGAGTAATAGAAAGTTCTTCCGTCCGCCTCTAGCGGCTTCGCGCCCAGGATCGTGTTGTACATGATCCTTTCCATGCTGTCGCCGTACCGCGCATCTCGGGTGACCCGCAGTAAGTACCTCGTCAGCTTGAAATGTGCATACGAACCACACGGCGTCTCGAAGCTGCTGTGCGTCTTAGAGAGGCTGTCGAATACATCGGCGCTCCCGGTCGCGCGCAACGTTTCATCCGGCCCCCATGCGCCTGTTGCGAAGCTCTGTGCAGCCACCATGTCAAATCCATTTTTGGCAGCCCGCAAATGCTTTTCGCTTCCCATGTTCATATACGCCTGCATCGCCGAGCATAGACAATTCACATGGCTGTACGCATGTCGGCCCGCCAGATCGTTCTGCCCCTCCGCCAGGCGAGCGAAAAATGGCGCATTCAAATACTGAACCGCCAAGTCCCGGTACCGCTCTCCCGCCCCCCGTTGGTAGGCGAGAAAGAGATTTTCCGGCATGGTGTACGACTCATCCCAGCTCCACGACTCGTCCTTGCCCGGGCGCCAGTTGGTTCCATGCTCAACCGCCTTCTTGGGCAAGTGCGGGATCGCCACATCGGTGGTCTTTCCCAGGATCGTCCACGCATCTGGATCGGCGGCGTATTTATGCGAGTCGATCAGCCCGCAAACCAACTTGTCGTAGCAGTAAGCAGGGAAGCGATTATTCTCGTAAAATTGCCCATCGATCACCTCCGCATAGAGACGATTCAATCGCAGGACTTTTTCCCTCGCCGCCTGTGATCCTGTAACCGCGTAAGCTCGCGCCAGCGCTGATACCCACTGCCCAAAGGTCGCAGTCGGGGCAAAACCCGCATCGAAAGTGTGCCAATCGTAATCAGGAATGTACTCATACCAGCCACCGAGATCTTCGCCCGGTGCCGGCTTCCCGATCATCTGCCGAAAAGGTTTTAGCAGGCTGTCCTCATTCAATCCCATCAGGACCGTGTGTGTCTGCTGCAATTGCTGTTCGTGAATCGGGCTGTCCAGCGAGACCTCTCCGTACTCAAACTGCTCTAGAGGCGAGGCGGAGACCTCGGTCGCGGACTGCCTCACTGGCGACTTCAATCTTCGCAACATGGGAAAAAAACCGGCTGCCGACGCGAACGCTGCCGATTGCAGAAAACTCCTGCGGGAAAGTTTGGAGCGCGAATACATAAGGCAAACCACCAGCGAGAGGTGTAAGAAGAAACTGGAAACAGTCTACGCCAGAGGGCCGTTATGCGCAGCAAACCCCGGCAGGCACCCTGTGGGGCTTAAAAGCGGAGATTCAGCCGCAAAAGAAATGCGGAGTGCCAGGCTCCGCACCTTGAAACTTGAAACTCGAAATCTACTCCTACTTCTCCCCCTCTTTAAACATGTACTTGATGGCCGGTTTATAAATCATCAAATTTGGCTCACCGTTTTCGCGGTTCACCTTGATGCAGTTCCGGTCATACCATTCGATGATACCGTGCACTTCCTCGCCATCGCGTAGCACAATCACCATCGGCGTGCGGGACTGCATCTGTTTCTGGTAATAGAAACTCTCGGCGTTGGTCTGCTCAGGCGGCGCAGGTTTCTTCCCTCCGCCTCCCGCGAAACGTTCGCCACGTTCCCCACGGTCGCTTCGATCAATTCGCTCCGGCCGCTCATGCCGCTCCGGTCGCTCGCGCATCTGCATGGGCGCTGAATTGTGGTTACCATGGTTCTCCGCCCGTGGCAGGGTGGGTCGGATCAGCTTCCGGTTGCCGAAGTTCTCTTTTTCGACGGCTTCACCGTTCACTACGGGATCCATAATGATTTCCTTCATCGTGGCGCTACCTTTAGGTACACGCGTTCGCGCAAGCACTAACCCTGGGACCCTATGAGTTCAATTCAACGAAGGCGTGGAATTTAGCCTTACCGTATCACAGCAAACTTTGCCTGACAATCACCCCTTAGTGCCATACGAGGGTATGCCAATTCTTGCACACTGCCCTAGAATATCGATTCTCTAACACTCAGCGAGTGTTGGAGAGATCCGCCCCGCGCCGCTCACTTCCGCTCCAGGTAGTGAGGGCAACCAGGCCCGCTACGAGCAGCACGGTCCATGCTAGAACCGGTGAGAAGCGGCCTCCATAGCGGGACTCCGCCAGTTTTGCCTGAATCACTGCGTTCTTCGACGACAGCAGATTGCCTAACTGGTAGGCGAACCCTGGAAACGTCCCCCGCACCCCAGGGGGCGACAACTCATTCAAATGCGCCGGAATTACCCCCCAAGCCCCCTGAACCATAAATTGCATCAGGAACCCACCCAGTGCCAATACCGGAACGGTATGCGAGTACGCCCACAGAGGAATCACTGGGATCGCCAGCAGTGCCGCAATCATAATGGCCTTCTTCCTGCCGATCTTCTCCGACCATGTCCCGAATAGAATTCCTCCCAGCAGCGCTCCCAGGTTGTAGACGATCACGACCAACCCCGTGGTCTGCGGCGTGAAGTGCAGATTTCTTTCTAAGAATGTCGGATAAAGATCCTGCGTGCCGTGGCTGAACGAGTTGAAGGCAAACATCAGCACTACCAGAAACACGAAAATGCCTGCGTGCGACACGATATCTTTCCACACCCGGCTCTCCGATCCGCGCGAGACCCGCCCTTGCAGCCAAGCCGGCGATTCCTCGACCTTGGTCCGGATGTAGATCACCAGAAAAGCCGGCAATGCTCCAATGACGAACATCCCCCGCCAGCCAACCGAGGGAAACAGCGTTCGATAAACCAGCGCCGCCAGCAGGTAGCCCACCACGTATCCTTCCTGCAGCAGCCCGGAAAAAAATCCGCGTCCCTCCGCAGGCAGCGTTTCAAACGCCAGCGCCGCCCCCACACCCCATTCCCCACCCATGGCAATCCCGAACAGCGCCCGCATGATGAGAAAGACCTTTAACGAGGGCGCGAACGCCGAAGCCAGTTCGAAGACCGAATACGCGATGATGTCGATCATCAGCGTAAGCCGCCGTCCAAATCGGTCTGCCAGCAGCCCGAACAGAAATGCACCCACCGGCCGCATCGCCAGAGTCCAGAAAATCGCCTGCGAAATTGCCGATACTTTCTCGTGAAACTGCGTAGCCAGGGCGTTTACGCAGAGAATCAAAATGAAGAAATCGAACGCGTCCAGCGACCACCCCAGGAAGCAGGCGATGAATGTATTCCGCTGTGCCGCATTCAACCTCCGGAAATGCCCAATGAATTCCATTGCCAGTCGTGTCTTCCCGATTTTCTCTGGGTTCCCCTGTGTTGGTCCTTTTTGTGCCGTCGCAGGCTTCAGCGGATGCTAGCATATGGGTCTCAATCTGAAATCTGAAATCCAAAATCTGCAATCCTCATGCCCGACCTCGACCTCCCGCAACGCCAGGCCACCGACGCCCTGATGCTCACAGGCTTCTGGTATCGCGCCCTGCCTGCCGACCGAGTCCATCGCAACCAACTCCACAAAGCCACGCTGCTGGAGATTCCGCTAGTCATCGGCCGCGACCGCGCCAATCAGCCCTTCGCCCTCCGTGATGCCTGCCCGCATCGCGGAATGCCTCTCAACTGCGGTCATTTCGATGGAGAAAATCTCGAGTGCGGATATCATGGCTGGCAATTCGATGTTCATGATGGACAATGCCAACTCATCCCTTCGCTCACCGTCGATCAGAAAATGAAGGTGGATCGCATCTATGCCGGCAGCTATGCCTGCGAAGAGCAGGACAACTTCATCTGGGTATTCATTCCCGATCCAGGTCCGCCCGGTGCTGGATTCGGTCCGCCTGCCGAAGCGCCCGATCCTGCTCCAACCATCGAAAAGTTCACCAGCAAGTACAAGCTTGCCTACTTGCAAGCCGAAATGCCGGTCAGCATCGACCACGGCATCATCGGCCTGATGGACCCCGCGCACGGCCCCTTCGTCCACCAGGCATGGTGGTGGCGCTCGCGTCACAGCATTCACGAAAAAACGAAAAACTTCGAGCCCATCCCCAACGGCTTCCGAATGAGCGCGCACACCCCAAGCTCAAACTCCGCGCCGTACAAACTGCTGCGCCTTTATGCCGACGCCGACTCGATCACGACTACCATCGATTTTGTGCTGCCTAACATTCGCACCGAAACCATTCGCGCTGGCAAGTACTGGTTCTCCAGCCTGACTACGGTTACACCCATCACACGCAGCCGCTGCCGCATCGACGTAGTCGCCGCCTGGAACCTGTTCCGGTGGGTCCCCTTCATCCCGGATCTTTTGAAATTTGTTTCCGCGAAGTTCGTCGAGCAGGATCGACGCACTATGGAACTCCAAGCCGAAGCCCTGAAATACAATCCGCACCTCATGCTGATCGACGACGCCGACCGCCCCGCGAAATGGTACTTCCAGCTAAAAGCCGCTCACCTGGAAGCTAAACGCACCGGTCAGCCGATGAAGCATCCCATGGCCGCCCCCGTCATGCTGAAGTGGAGAAGTTGATGAGTGGAAGAACGGGAGTGCAAAGTGGAAGAGCGGCGCTTCACCGCTGCATGCAGTGGCGAGTTGTTTTTTCGGATTCTAGGCTCAAGCTTTGCGGGCCGGCGGCACGGCTAAAAGTTATGCCCTTCCCAAGAACGACTTATGAGATACCTTCAGGGGATTGAGAACTGAGAGCTGCCTTTGCATAGCATCGTTATTCCGGCCTACAACGAGAGTGCCCGTCTGGGTGGTACTCTCGAAAAACTGCTCGCCTACGTTCACGCGCAGGGGTGGAATGCAGAAGTCATCGTGGTCAACGACGGCTCGCGGGACAACACTGCGGAAATCGTAAAATCATTCGCCGCGAAAGACCCGATCCTGCGGTTGGTTGAAAATTCTGGCAATCGTGGCAAGGGCTACAGCGTGCGGAACGGGATGCTCAACGCCCGCGGAGAGATCATCCTTTTCAGTGACGCCGACCTGTCTTCCCCGATTGAAGAAGCTCCCAAACTGCTCGCCGCACTGGAGGGGGGAGCCGACATCGCAATTGGCTCGCGCTGGCTGCGCGCCGAAACTCAAACTCAACGGCAGCCGTTGTACCGGCAACTCTTCGGACGCATCTTCAATCTGCTTCTGCGTCTCACGCTCGGGCTCAAATTCAAAGACACGCAATGCGGTTTTAAAGTCTTCACACGGGACGCAGCGCGCACTGTGTTCCCGTTGCAAAAAATCGAGCGCTGGGGTTTCGACCCCGAAATCCTGTTTCTCGCCCGCAAATTCAACTTGAAGGTAAAAGAGGTCTCGGTTCTGTGGGGACACAGCGGAGGCACGCGTATCAATCCCCTCCTGGATGGGGCGCGAATGTTTCAGGAGATGTTGCGAATCCGCTGGTACGACCTCACCGGCAAATACGACGGCGCTGGATTGAAAAAGCAGCAGTGAAGAACACCACAGAGAAGCCGGAGGGCAACTGAATACGATCCCGGTGGGGGGAGTGATCGAAGGCTTATACCGCGTTCTCAGCAGTCCAGCGATGGGATTTAGGCCGACTTTGCCTCAGCTTGCGCACACACGACTTCCACTACTCTCCGGCCCATCTCAGTTGTGGAAATGGCCGCGCGGTCGCGAGCCAAATCCGCCGTGCGCGCACCGGACTCCAATACCGTTGCCACGCTCTTCTCGATGCAGGCCGCCTCGCGCTCCAACTCAAACGAATGCCGCAACAACATCGCCGCTGATAAAATCGCCCCCAGCGGATTGGCCACGCCCTTGCCTGCGATATCTGGAGCGGATCCATGCACCGGTTCGTACAATCCGACCGGACCACCGATGCTGGCGGAAGCGAGCAGCCCGAGCGATCCGACCACTCCGCCCGCCTGGTCCGACAAAATGTCGCCAAACATATTTTCGGTCAGAATCACATCGAAATCCGCAGGCCGCTGCACCAGCAACATGGCCGCCGAATCCACATACTGATGTCCCAGCTTCACGTCGGGATAGTCTTTGCCGATCCGCGTCACCACCTCGCGCCAGAGCCGCGAACACTCCAGCACGTTGGCTTTATCCACCGACAGAACTTTCTTGTTGCGGTTGCGAGCGAGTTCAAAAGCCACGCGCGCGATGCGCTCAATCTCGTCTTCTCCATAACGCATGGTGTTGACCGCAAGCCGCGCGCCCGGATTTCCATCGATCGAGCGTGGCTGTCCAAAGTACGCTCCTCCCAGCAACTCGCGGACAATCATGATGTCGGTGCCGCGCACGATTTCTGGGCGCAAGGGAGAGCAATCCTCCAGCGCTGGAAAGAACACTGCCGGGCGCAGATTCGCGTACGCACCCAACTCCCGCCGCAACCGCAGCAATCCGGCCTCGGGTCGTAAATGCCCGGGATTATGATCAAACGCCGGACTTCCCACCGCGCCGAGCAGTACCGCGCGCGAGCCGACGCAAGCCTGTATGGTGTCGGTCGGAAGTGGATCGTTTGCTGCCATCAGCGCCGCTCCACCAATCGGTTTTCGTTGAAGTTGCATCTGATGCCCGAAGGCATCCGCAATGGCTTGCAGAACCAGCACGGCCTGTTCCGTCACTTCAGGCCCGATGCCATCGCCAGGCAGAGCCGTAAATTTTAAGAGCATGATGAATTGTCTAATTTAGAAATTGAGTAATTGAGTAATTTTATGCGCTGAAAAAAAAAGCCGCCACTCAGGCAGCTTTTGTTTTCAAATTACTGAATTACTAAATTACCCAATTACTCAGTCCCTAAACTCCCCATAGATAGTCTTCCTGCTGCGTCTGCTCATGGTGCGACTCGCCATGGACGGGCATTGGCGCGCCAAATGCATTCGCGGCCATTGGAAAAGCTTTTTCCGGTTCGCTCGCTGGAGCATTCACCACCGCCGCCGCGGCGGGCACGATCGGCTCAATCAACGGAGTAGCGGAAGTCGTGGGCTTATGCGTGTCGCGAATCAATTCCAGCAGATGATGATCTTCGACATGCTTGATCTTGTCTGCCAGTCGCACGAATCGCCTGTATATATCATCTAGCGCCCGCCGGTCGAACGCATATCCCAGTTGCTCGCAGCGCATGCTCAGCGCATGACGGCCGGAATGCTTGCCGAGCACCAGTTTAGAATCCGGCACGCCCACCGATTTCGGCGTCATGATTTCGTAGGTCAGAGGATTCTTCAGCACTCCGTCCTGATGAATTCCAGCCTCGTGGGCGAACGCATTGCGGCCGGTGATCGCCTTGTTGGGTTGCACCGGCACGCCGGTGATCTCGCTCAGCGTCTGGCTGGCGGCAAAAATCTGCTCGCTCACCACAGCCGTCTCGTATGGATAACGGTCAGGCCTTGTCCGCATCGCCATCACGATCTCTTCCAGGGAGGCGTTCCCGGCCCGCTCGCCAATTCCGTTGATCGTGCACTCGACCTGTCGGGCTCCCGCCGCCGCCGCCGCCAGCGCGTTGGCTACAGCCATACCCAGATCGTTGTGGCAGTGCGCCGAGATGGTGACGTTGTCGATTCCTTTCACGCGTCGCCGGATCATGGCGATCAACTCGCCGAACTCCGAGGGTACTGTGTAGCCCACCGTATCGGGAATGTTGACCGTGGTCGCGCCGGCCTCGATGACCGCGTCCAGCACGCGACAGAGAAAATCCGGATCGGTGCGAGTGGCATCTTCCGGCGAGAATTCCACGTCATCGCACAGCGACTTCGCCAAGATGATCGCTTTCCGGGCCTGAGCCACACACTGATCGCGCGTGATCCGCAGCTTGTACTGCAAATGAATATCAGAGGTCGCCAGGAACACATGAATCCGGGGCTTTGCCGCTCCCCTGAGAGCTTCCCAGGCGCGCTCGATATCAGGCTCGCACGCCCGCGCCAGGCCCGCAATAATGGGGCGCCGCACCACCTCGGCGATTGCTTTTACCGACTCGAAATCGCCGTCGGATGCAATGGGAAATCCTGCCTCGATCACGTCCACACCCAGCCGGTCGAGCTGATGCGCCATGCGCACCTTCTCTTGCTGGTTCATGCTGCATCCGGGCGATTGCTCTCCGTCGCGGAGAGTGGTATCGAAAATCGTAACTCGCGCTTTGTCTGTCTCCATAAACTGTTCCTGTAACTGCAACCCACGCGGCGGCGTCTCCCGCCTGTCGCGAAGGCAGCTCCCTTGGCACGGTTAGCAGATAGCCTTCCAGGTTGATACTTTATGGTACGAATAACCCATCTAGAAGCAAAACTTATATTTCTTCTGAAACCCTCAGTTTATGTTGTAGTATTAGTATCGCTAATAGTGATTAGCAATTGTATTAAAGGAGTTCCGTGGAGCTTTCTCAACTGGAAGTCTTCCTCGCGGTGGCCCGTGAGCGCCGCTTCTCCCGCGCCGCCGACAAACTCTTCCGCACGCAATCGGCAGTGAGTCAAACGATCCGCAAGCTTGAGGACGAACTGGGCGAAGCTCTATTCGACCGCTCCTCGCGCGAGGGAGTCCTGACGGATGCGGGCAAGGTCCTGTATGAATACGCAGAGAAGCTGATCAATCTTCGCTCCGAAGCCACAGAATCGCTGGCAGAACTTCGAGAACTGCAGAAAGGCAAGCTGATCATTGCTGCCAATGAGTTCACGGTGCTCTATCTGCTACCAGTGCTGGCTGAATTCCGGCGGCTGCATCCCATGATCCGCATCACGGTGGAGCGCGCTCTGGGCAGCCACATTCCTGATGAGGTCCTCCGGTACAGCGCCGAATTCGGCGTCCTGTCGTATGAGCCGCAGGACGCAAATATTCAATCGATTGTCGTGTTTCTCGACGAACTGGTGTTCGTGGTGCCTCCGAAACATCCGCTGGCGTCAGCCGGAGAAATCAGCATCCGCCAATTGGGGGCGGAATCGTTCGTCGCCCATATCGTCAACTCGCCATATCGCGAAAAGGTCATCCAGCTTTTCAAGAGCCACAAGACCCCGCTGCACATGGACCTAGAACTCCCCACGTTACAGGCGATCAAACAGTACGTAGCCTTGGGGAATGGAGTGGCGCTGGTGCCGGAAATCAGTGTGGAAAATGAAATCGCTCGCGGGGAGCTGGTGCGCATCGCCGTCCGCGAATTGCAGCTGAAACGCAAGCTCCGCCTGATCTATCGCAAAGACGCCAACCTCTCGCACGCAGCGCGCGCTTTCCTGAAAGTAGCCGAAAACTTCGCGCTGGAACGCACCGGGCGTTACCGCTTCCAGCGCGAACACTGAGGAGGGGTGGCGCAGGCGCGAATCGGAAGCGCCACAAATGAAAAGGAGCAAAGCATGGCTTTGCTCCCTGGCTTGGAATTTTATTGAAGCTCAACAATCGGCGCAAATCCGCTCTTCGCGGAACGATTCCAACGCCGAGTCGACGTTGGGATGGACTTCTACCACCGAATCCAGATTCGTCAGATCCAGCACGGTCCGCACAAGATCGTTGGGTCCGGCGCACTTCAGGTTCGCATTGCGCTCCTGCGCCCAGGTCTGCAGCAGCGCCAATTCGCCGATGCCGGCGCTGTCCATGGCGCTAACGCCACTCAGGTCGAGCACCAACTTGCACCCATCCTGCAGCGTCTCGCCCACAATGCGAGAGAGTGCGGCCGCCTCATCGCGATAGACGATGCGGCCCTGGCAGTGCACGATGATGACATCGCCACGACTCCGCGTTTCCAAACTCAGTTTCAACTTCGACTCCTTGTGAACACCAAAGGCCGCCGCAGTGACCGCCGGCTCCCAGGTTTGCCAATTCATGTCCATAGGTTGCATGCTAGTAGATAGACGAGACTCGACGGGTTTTGGCATCATAAAATTCCGGTAAATTTTCGTCATTGTGGATCGGTGGGCTCAGACTCCGGTCCTCACAAATTTTGTCAGCCGGGACATCTTGGCCATCCGGTACACTGCATCTAACGGATTTCGTTGATCAAATTGCTATTTTTTCCGGCCCGAAGGCCGGGGAGGGATATTTCGTGTCGAAAACTGCTGCCGCGCTGCTGGCGTTTGCGGGCTGGTTTTTGTGCTCCATTCCAATGTCGGCCCAATTCAACGGCCTTCTTCCCAGCGGAAACGTGTACGTCGGTGTTTCCTACGCGCAACTCAGCAATGTCGTCATCAAGCAAAGCTATCGCGGATGGAATGCTTCCTACGAAGCCCTCCCGTTCAGCCGCTATCCACGCATCGGACTGGTGGCGGATGTCAGCGGGTTTTATCGCAGCGAAGGCCTGGTGCAATACAACGCGCTGGGCGGCCCACGCCTCTCGACCAGTTTCGGAAAGTGGCGGCCTTTCGTCCACGCCATGGCCGGCATTCGTCATTTGAACTCCGGCGGCTTCGTTTACAACCCGCTGGAGATCGACGTTGGCGGCGGCGCCGACTATAAGCTCTTCTTTAAGAATTTCTCCTGGCGCTTGCAAGGCGACTATATGCACACGCATTATCTGAGCGCCACGCAGAATGACTACCGCGCGTCGACCGGTATTGTCTGGCGCTTCTGAGCAGGCCATTTACCAGATAGTACACGGACGCACACACAGAGAAAATCGTTCACTTGCTAGGCTGGATTCGGCACCATCCACCTCGCCTGCACAAGCATCAAAGAACTTTCCGCTCCAATTTGTGTTCACGATTTGAAAAGATCTGAATAGGAAGGTTCACATTTATGCGCAAGCTTGTCGTACTTGCTTTCGTTCTGTTGTCGCTTGCCGCGGCGGCTATGGCCCAGATCCCCACTTCGGGCAACCTCTACGCGGGTTATTCGTACTACAACACGAACTTGGGCGCGACTCGCCAAAGTCTCAATGGCTGGGAAGGCTCCATCGAAGGCAAGTTCTTCCCGATCCCTTTTCTCGGCGTGTTTGCCGATTTTAGCGCGAACTACGGCGATCTGAAGTTCACTAACCCTGCCGCCCTCTGCGCTATCGGAGTCGTGTGCTCTCCAGTCAGCGTCAATTCCCATCTTGACAATTTCGTCATCGGGCCGCGACTTGGCGTTTCCGTTGGCAAGGTCCGCCCGTTTGCGGAAGCTTTCGTGGGCTTCGCACACGTGAATACGCATGGCTTTGGATCGGATACTTCGATTTCTTCCGGCGTTGGCGGCGGCATCGACTATCGCTTTTTCCACCTTCTGGGATGGCGTATCGAGGGAGACTACATTCACACCAACCTCTTCAACACGCCGCAAAATAACGTGCGTTTGTCGACAGGCTTGGTGTTTCATTTCTAGAGCTAGACGGTTGAAACAAAACAGGATTCAGGTGGTTGGCTGAATCCTGTTTTTCGCAGCCACAATAAATTCGAAGCTTTCAGCGAGTCAGTTCTGGGTCCTCGGCGCGTTCTCTGCCCAATAATTGTGATCGCGCAGGAAATATTTCTCATTCCAGTAATTGAGGCCGGTCTTCACGAACAACCATCCCACGCGCAAATGCCCCATCCGCTTAAAACGTCGGTTGGTGGTATAAACTCCGCCGCGCACAATCGCGAAGCGCTTGCGCTCGAGTTGCTGGGTCAAGCGGTAATCCTCGGCAAACAGAATCTGCTCATGGAACCCGCCCAGTTCCCAGAATTTCTTGCGCTCGAAAAGCATGAACATGCCCGTCGCAAATGGGCGATGCAAGTACGACAGATACTGACAAAAATCATTTGCCCCATAAAACAGCTTGTCCACCCAAGTTCCGCCCTTGCACAAAATGTTTGTGGTGACGCAATGCAGGTTCTTACGCTGGGCCCGTTCCAGGCATCGCCGCACCAGGGAGGGATCTGCCAGTTCGATATCGGCATCCAGGAACAGAATGTATGGCGTGTCGGCCAACGACGCCCCTCGATTGCGCCCCACCGATGGCATTCCTCCAGGGATCACGCAGACGTTCAGGCGATCGCGAAAGCTGCGCACGATCTCGGGAGTTCCGTCTGTTGAGTTTGCGTCAGCTACCAACACGTTCGTATTCGAGATCTTCGAGTAATCCTGCTTCATCAGCGAAGTCAGCAGGCGCGGAATCAGCTTCGCCTCGTTCTTCGCCGGAATCACGATCGTCAGCTCGCTCGCCGAATTCATGCTCGTTGTAGTCATGGATTTGTACCCCCGATTCATCGATCGTCAAATAAGTCAGCCGCGAATCGACCCAGCCGCCTGCGTTGTAATACTCGATGCCGTCGCGCTCCAAACGAAGCGCCTCGTGAGTGTGCCCGCAGAAAATCCGGTCCATCCCGCGATGCCGCGCATACCCCAAAGCCCCGGTCGCAACTTTCTCGGACATCCGCAACCAGCGCGTGTTCAATCGGTCAATGAACCGGGCGACCGGTTTGTTCTTCAAATCCAGCTTCTGCAACTGCAGGTAAAGCGATGTCCCCCACCGGCTCAACCTTACTCGATTGACTTGAAATCCATCAAACTGATGACCATGGATCGCCATGTGTCGCCGCCCTCGATACTCCCACGTATAGCTCTCATAGACGCGCACTCCAACTAAGTGCGACATGACGTTGGCTAATCCATGATCATGATTGCCTTCGACCCATACGACCTCAATGCGACGCTTCGGATTCGAGAGCTTGCGGATGTAACCAAGAAATTTCCAATGCTCTTTGGTCAGCCGCGCAAAGTTGAGGTCGGCAAAAATATCGCCAAGCAGGATCAGCCGGTCGAAGCGGCTCCCCTTCAGGACGCGCGTTGCGTCCTCTGCGCGGCTGGTCGGGGCCCCCAGGTGGAGGTCCGAAAGGATCAGCGTGTTATAGCTGTGCAGATCCATGCTCCTCTTCTAACAAGCAATTGTTAAGGCTTGATGAAAGATGCATCAAAATTGGTGCGTAGGTAACTAGGGGGTAATAGGGTGTCCCGACAATAAAAACTGTGTTTCTCCCACGGGCCTCGTTCTACCTATGCCGCCTTTGTTACGAAAGGGGGTTACGGGGTTCACTAGTTCCCGCTATAATCAATTGGCGATGTTGCACGATTGCGATGCTGCAGATGAACTCCAATTCGCATCTTCCTCAGGGAAACCCTGCCGAGTGCTGGCTCCACTGCATAGTTTGTCCGCGGCGGTATCGGGCGAATCTGCCATCGCGCCTGCGCCCCAACCTCTTCGGTAGCGACTAATTTCCTTCCTTCGCCGTACTCGCCTCGGCGTGTGTCTGATTGAACAGAGCCGCCATCGAGGTCCGATTCAGTGGCTAGATGTGGGTGCCCTTTGGGGCTAAAGCCCGACATCGCCAGGGCCATAAACGGCACGAACTAGACTCGTGCCCTTCCAAAACGGAGGAACTCCAATGACTACCAAGACTATGAGCGCACCTGTGGCCGCTGTGGCCCACGGTCCGAAGATCAAGACTGCCCTGCCCGGGCCGAACGCGAAGCGCGTGCTTGAGGGCGACCAGAAATATATTTCGCCGTCCTATACGCGCTCGTACCCGATGGTGGCAAAGAGCGGGCGGGGGATTATCGTTACTGACGTGGACGGCAACGAGTTTTTCGATTTTTCCGCCGGCATTGCCGTGACTTCGACCGGGCACTGCCATCCGCATGTGGTCGCCGCCATCCAGAAGCAGGCGGGCGAACTGATCCACATGTCGGGAACGGATTTTTATTACGAGAACATGGTGGAACTGGCCGGCCGGCTGTCGAAGATTGCGCCGATGAAAGGGCCGCATCGCGTATATTACGGCAACTCGGGGGCGGAGGCGATCGAGTGCGCGCTGAAGCTGGCGCGGTATCACACCAAGCGGCAGAACGTGATCGCCTTCTTTGGAGCGTTCCACGGACGAACTATGGGAGCGCTCTCGCTGACCGCCTCAAAGCCACAGCAGCGGCGACGGTTCTCGCCACTGGTGCCGGGAGTGACGCACGTGCGGTATCCGGATGTGTATCGCGGATGCGTGGGCGGAACGCAAGATGCGGATAACTTCGCGCTGGGCTGCGCAAGGTTCATCGAAGAGAAGCTGTTCAAGACGACGCTCGCCCCGGAAGAAGTGGCAGCGATCTTTGTGGAGCCGGTGCAGGGTGAGGGCGGTTACGTGGTCGCGCCTACCGTGTTCATGCAGGAACTGCGGCGGATCTGCGACCGGCACGGCATCATGCTGGTGGTGGACGAGGTGCAGAGCGGCATTGGACGCACGGGCAAATGGTTTGCCGTGGAGCACACTGGCGTGGAGCCGGACATGGTTTGCATGGCCAAAGGCATTGCGTCGGGGATGCCGCTGGGTATCACGATGACCAAGGCCGAGATCATGGACTGGGTGCCGGGTTCGCACGCGTCCACGTTCGGGGGAAATCCGGTCGCCATTGCGGCGGCACTGGCTACGCTCGAGGTGATCGAGAAGGAGCATTTGATCGAGAATTCGACGAAAGTCGGCGATCATATCCGGAAGCGCATGGCGGACTGGCCGAAGAAGCTGAAGCTAGTGGGCGATGTGCGCGGGCGCGGGCTGATGATTGGCGTGGAAATCGTCAAGGACAAGGTAACGAAGGAATACGGCGCGGCCGAGCGCGATCGCATCGTGGAGATGGCGTTCGAACGCGGCGTGCTGTTCCTGGGATGCGGGCCGAGCACGGTGCGCATCTGCCCGGCGCTGGTGGTCACGAAGGAAGAAGCCGACGTCGCCGTGGATGTGCTGGAGGAGTGCATCAAGGCCGTCGGCGCGTAGCTTGGTGGAACCTTCTTTGCCACGGATTAACACGATCACACGGATTACTTTTTCTTAATCCCTCTGAATCTGTGTTGATCCGTGGCTTTGTCTTCCCAGTTCCGGAATCGGGGGAATCTAAAGTTCTGTATTGTGCGTGCTGTCACATCTCGGAACAGGGGTGTGCCATAGCCTGAACGTGGAACTTCCCCGTCATGCTACCGCCCCGTTTTACGCGAACTGTGATCCAGGCTTTGGATTGGCTCTCGGTGTGCGTTCTCCCCCCTGACGAAAGGCCAAAACATCTGCGGACCGGTAGGCGGGGAGAAGAGGAGGCGTATTTCCACCTGCGAAAGGTTGGGTATGAAATTGTTGCGAGAAATTTCAGGACCGCACGGTACCCGGGGGAGATCGACTTAATCGGCTGGGATGACGATGTGCTTTGTTTCGTCGAAGTTAAGACCAGGACATCGCAGGATGTGAAGAGCGCAGAGTCGGCAGTGGATCGGCATAAGCGACGGGAAATCGCTCAAGTGGCGCGGGATTACCTGAGGCGCATGCCACCAGAGTGCCAGTGGCGGTTCGATATTGTCAGCGTATACTATGACGGTCGCAGCGCCCGCCCGCAGATTGATGTGTTTCGCAATGCCTCCCTCGCGGCGTAAAATGAAATTTTGCGCGATTTTCTATTGAAAGGATTCAATAGGTGCCGGAACTCAGAAAAGATCCGATTGTCGGACGGTGGGTGATTATTTCGACCGACCGGGCCAAGCGCCCAACCGATTTTGCACGCGAAAATATGAAGATCAAGGGGGGATTTTGTCCCTTCTGCTATGGAAACGAGGCGAAGACGCCTCCCGAGATTCAGGCGTACCGGCCGAACCCGAACGGAGGGCCTCCTCCGCAGCGGGACACGCCAGGATGGACGGTTCGGGTGGTGCCCAACAAGTTTCCGGCGCTCGGCATTGAGGGCAATCTGAACCGGCAAGCCGAGGGAATGTTCGACCGCATGAATGGCATCGGGGCGCACGAGGTGATTGTCGAGACGCCCGATCACAATGCGAATCTTGCGACGTTGCCCCCGAAACGAATCGAAGACGTGCTTTGGACCTTTCGAGACCGCATTCTCGATCTGAAGAAAGATCGGCGGTTCAAGTACATCCTCATCTTCAAAAATCACGGCGAGGCGGCGGGAGCTTCGCTGGAGCACTCGCACTCGCAACTGATTGCGCTGCCAATTCTTCCCATTAATGTCACGCAAGAACTGGAAGGCGCCAAGCAGTATTTCCTGTACAAGGAACGCTGCGTATTCTGCGACATCATCCGGCAGGAAATGGATGGCGGCACGCGGGTGGTATCGGAAAACGAAAATTTTGTGACGCTGGCGCCGTATGCGCCGCGATTTCCTTTTGAAACCTGGATTTTGCCGAAGTCGCACGAGTCGGCATTTGAGAATTCGTCATCGCACATGTTTGAGAACCTCGCGCGGGCGTTGAAGGATCTGCTGGGGCGGGCAGACCGCGTGCTCGACAATCCTCCATACAACCTGGTGATTCATACCTCGCCGGTGCAGGATCCGACGAACGACCACTATCACTGGCATATAGAGTTCATGCCGAAACTGACCAAGACGGCGGGATTCGAATGGGGGACGGGTTTCTATATCAATCCGACGCCGCCGGAGGAAGCGGCAAAGTTTCTGCGGGAAGCGAACGTCGAGGAAGCAGCACCGGTTTCAGTGGGCTAAGATATCCAGGATCGTAAAAGAGAGGGCACGGTATAAGAACCGTGCCCTTTTCCGTTTTGGCCGGAGAGAGAGAAGGGCTTTTTAAGAGCCCTGAATGAACTGAGGATATGGGATCCACCGGGTTCGGTTGTCACAAGAATGTAAAAAATGCTAGCGGGAGATATTCGAACTGAAGCGCATGGAGAATCAGGATTGCGTGCGGTCCTGAAACTCTTCGTGCCAGGCCATCTGGATGGCTTCGAGCTTGCCTTCGTTGGAAGCCTTGGGATCGCCCGCAAAATCGGGCAACTCGGTGACGTAGCGGTGCAGGTCGGTGAAGCGAACCGTAAGCGGGTCGAGGTCGGGATGGGCTTCGGAAAGTTGAATGCCGAGGTCTTCGGCATCGTCCCAGGTTAATTTCTTGGGCATGCTGGTGCTCCTGTGCGTAGGAAGATTTAGCGTTTCAAGAGTTCAGAGCAAGAATGTTGCATTCGTCCCTTTTTTGACCTTGAAAGCTTGCAACTATGAAACCTTGTTCCTCAATGTTCTTCTGAAACGTAGTTACGATTCCACGCGGGAATTTCGACGACGACTTTGCCGGGCTTGGTGATCTGTGCTTGACAGCCGAGACGCGAGTTTAGCTGCAGGTCGGCAGCCATGTCCAAGCGGTCGGCTTCGTCATCATCCATCTCGGAAAGATTCTCGGCGCCCTCTTTGACCCAGATGTGGCACGTGGTGCAGGCGCAGTTGCCGCCACAGGCGTGATCGAGCGGGATGCCGAAATTCAGGGCAATGTCGAGCAGCGATTCTTCTTTACCGTGATCTTCGTAGGGCAGCTTGCCGTGCTCGAATTGCACCGTCTTGCCTTCGGGTAGGAAGGTGACTTGGACCGTGTTTTCGCCGGGACCTTCTTCGGTGGCGGTTCCGGCGCCTTGCGTTTTTTCGTGTGCCATAACTGCTCCTAGTTTCCCCTGTGTTCCTCTGTGGCCTCTGTGGTTCGTTTTTCAACCACAGAGGTACACAGAGGCTTACTCGAATTCTGCCTTTGCCACGGGATGAGGCGCCGTGGGACCTTCGCCCAGGTCGGTCTCATCCATGTTCTTACCTTTCAACGCCGATGATACGGCGCTGTCCATCATCAACTCCGCTAGCCGCGTGGTGCCCTGATTTAAGGCTTCAATTGCTTTGCGGATTGCCTGGTAATCGTCTTCGGTCACGACGGCGGAAAGCGCCTTCTCCATCTTGGCAATCTGCTTCTTTTCGTCGGTCGTGAGTTGTCCCCACGCCGGGCTCTTCTTACCCTTTTCCAAGGCGGCCAGGATTGTTCCCGCTTCATTACGCGCCTCGATGACCTGACGGCGGCGGAAATCTTCTTCGGCATTGTCGAACGAATCGAGAATCATGCCTTCGACTTGCTCATCGGTCAGGCCGTAGCTGGGCTGAACCTGGATCTCGGCTTCTTTGCCGCTGCGCTGCTCGCGCGCGGAAACGTGCAGGATTCCATTCGCATCGATCAGGAACTTCACTTCGACACGAGGAATGCCGGCGGCCATGGGTGGAATGCCTTTGAGATCGAATCGCGCGAGCGAGCGACAATCCCTCGCCAGTTCGCGCTCACCTTGCAGCACGTGGATCGCGACGTTAGCCTGGCCGTCGATCTGCGTGGTGTAAAACTGCGTGGCCGAGGCTGGGATGGTCGAGTTGCGCAGAATAATCTTGTCCGTGACCCCGCCGGCGACTTCGATACCGAGCGAGAGCGGCGTAACGTCCAGCAGCAGCATGTCCTTGGTCGCTTCAGAGCCACCGCCGAGAATGTTGGCTTGTACCGCGGCGCCGAGCGCGACGACCTCGTCGGGGTTCAGATCGGTATGCGGTTCGCGGCGAAACATTTCTTTGACCAGAGCGCGCACTTTGGGGATGCGGGTCGACCCGCCGACCAGCACGACTTCGTCAATTTGCTCGGGCTTGAGGTTGGCATCTTTCAGCGCTTGCTTGCAGGGGCCAACGGTACGGTCGATGATCGGCTGAATCAATTGTTCGAACTGCTCGCGCGTGATTTCCCGCTGGTAGCGCTTGCCCTGGGGAAGTTCGATATCGAGTTTCACGAAGGGCTGCGAAGAGAGCACAATCTTCGCGTCTATTACGGACTTGCGGATGGCCTGGACGGCTTCGGCATTGTGGCGAAGGTCGATTCCCAGATCGCCACGAATGTCATCGAGTGCGATGGTGATGAGCAGGTTGTCAATATCGTCCCCACCAAGGTGGGTGTCTCCATTGGTGGCAATGACCTCGAAGATGCCGTCGTGCAACTTCAGGATCGAAATGTCGAAGGTGCCGCCGCCGAGATCGTAGACGGCGATGATGCCGTTTTGTTTTTTGTCGAGACCGTAGGCGAGCGACGCGGCTGTCGGTTCGTTCACGAGGCGCAGCACTTCAAGGCCAGCGATGCGGCCGGCATCTTTCGTGGCCTGCCGCTGAGCGTCGTTGAAGTAAGCGGGAACGGTGATGACCGCTTTCGTGACTGGGCCTGCGAAATAGCGTTCCGCGTTGCGCTTGAGCTGGCGCAGAATAAGTGCGGAAATCTCCGGAGGAGTGAACGTCTTATCGCCGAGCTTGATACGGAGGACTTCTCCGGGCTGCAGGTCTTCGGCGAGACGGAACGGAAACAGTTTCAGTTCTTCTCGTATATCTTCGACGCCTCGTCCCATCAGGCGCTTGATCGAGTAAACGGCCCGCTCGGGCGTTTCGATCAGATACTTGCGAGCGGAGTTGCCGATGATGGGCTGACTGTTTTCGTCGAGCGCGACGACCGAGGGGACTAGGTTCAATCCATCGTCGCCCGGAATCACGACAGGCGTCTCCCCCTGCATGAAGGCCACAAGAGAGTTCGTGGTGCCTAGGTCGATGCCGACGATGCGATCAGAATTCATGCGATCAGTGCTCACGCGATCTTTTCTGCTCCCACAGCTTCTTTCTCTGCGGAAGAATGATTCGATGGACGCTCTTGTTGTGCCGCCCAACCACGAACTTCCGTTCCGCCATGAATCATGCCCTGAATGAAGGGATCGAAAAACATGTAGGGATGAATCGAGGGCAGCGCGCTGACGGCGTCCAGTCGCTGGCGGAGGTTTGTGGGAATCGAGAACTCAACTGCGCTGAGATTGTCTTCGAGTTGCGCGAGCTTGCTCGCGCCGAGAATGGTGGAGGTGACGCCGTGCCGAGTGGCCACCCAGTTTAAGGCAACCTGCGCGGGGGAACGGTGGAGTTGCTTTGAGACGTCGAGCAGGACATCCAGGATTTTCCAGTTTTGATCGGTGAATCTGGCGAAGGTCGGATTGCCGGAGTCTTTTACCTTTTCGAGGCGGCCGTTGCCCTTGAAGGCTCTTCCATCGTTCTGGTATTTACCGGTCAAAAAGCCGCTGGCCAAGGGACTCCAAGGACAAATACCGAGACCGAATTCCTGCGCCGCAGGAATGTGTTCGCGCTCGATATTGCGTTCGACCAAGGAGTACTCCAGTTGCAAAGCAATCGGACGCTCCTTGCCTTCTTTTTCGGCAAGAGTATAGGCGCGAGCTACGTACCAGGCTGGTGTGTCAGAAAATCCGTAATGACGAACCTTCCCTTCGCGTACGAGATCATTCAAGGTTGCGATGACTTCTTCGACAGGAGTGACTGTGTCCCATGCGTGCAGCCAGTAGAGATCGATGTAATCGGTTTGAAGACGGCGAAGAGACCCGTGGAGGGCGCGGTAAATGTTTTTGCGTCCATTACCGCCCGCATTCGGGTTGCCCGGTTCAGCATTGAAGGTAAATTTCGTGGCCAGAACGACTCGGTCGCGGAGACCGCTCTCGACGATAAATTTCCCGACCAACTCTTCGCTCTTGCCGCCGGTATATCCGTCGGCGGTGTCAATGAAATTCCCGCCGGCTTCGAGGTATCGATTGAAGAGGCTGCGAGAAACGTTCTCCTCGGCGCCCCATCCCCACTCGGTGCCGAAAGTCATGGTGCCGAGACAGATTGGGCTGACGCGCAATCCGGATCGTCCGAGCGTATTGTATTCATTCAATAGCATGGCGAAATCCTCGATCTTCAGTTCTCCAGCGCCGCGTTTACGTCCCGCAGAAGGTTGCGAATGTAGTTGCGGCGGTTCAGAACATCGACCATCTTGTTAAGCACCGACGAGCGCTGATCGGCCGATGCATCGGGCGCACTGTGATCGATCAGGTGGTCCCATTCCTTCCAGTATCCCTGCAATTCCTGCAGCAGCGACTCGTGCTTGGTTTCGAGGGCCTCTTTGTGCTTGCGGATCTCCGCAGTCAGGGAGGCGTCGTCCTCCCCCATCTTCTTGTTCATCTTCAGTTCTTCAAGTTGCATGTTCAACTCGAAGACTTCTTCCAGCAGATCGGGTGGAACGATCTGCTTCTTAATTTCTCCGGTGGCGCGGGCTTGCTCGGTAGCGCTTTTCGACTGCTCTTCCAGAACGATGCCTTCGAGATGCAGCAGATATTCGGTGCGCTTGATCGGGTCGCGCAAGGTGCGGTAGGCGTCGTTAAGAAGCGAGCTTTGTTCCAGGCTCCACTGCTGCTCCATGGTGCCGGTGCGGGCATTCAAATCAGGATGGAGCTTGCGGCTGAGTTCGTAAAACTCTTTTTCGAGCGCAGCGACGTTGAGATCAAGTTTGGGCGGAAGGCCGAAGAACGTGAAGTAGTCCACCGGTACCGGAGGCTGGACCTTGCCGCAAGAGCCGCAGAAATGGGCAGCGCGCATGTCTCCGCAGGACCAGCAGGAGTGAGTGTCCTCCGGCGGAGCCTTGGGGCCGATCGCGGTTAGAGATTTCATCGTCACGTCCTAATTCCTCACAGTGCGCTGGCTCAGGCCGAAGCGCCTGTTCGTCCAAACAGGTTGTCCGGTGGCGCCGCCGGCCGCGGACCAGAATGTCCGTGCCACAACTCAGGCGGAGAATGAAGTTCCGCAGCCGCACGACTTGGTGGCTTGCGGATTCACAAAAACAAATCCCTGCTGCATCAGCGTCTCCTGGTAGTCCAGGATCATGCCATGCAGATAGATGAACGACTTCGGATCCACAAAAACACGCACATCGCCAAACTGAAAGATGCGGTCGCGTTCGCGCGGCTGCGAGTCGAAGCGGATGTTGTAGCTGAGACCGGAGCATCCGCCGCCCTGCACGCCGAGACGCAAGCCTCCCTGTTCGGGAGAAATGCCTTCTTTGGCCATGGCGGTGCGCACCTTGGCCAAAGCTTTCTCAGTGACCACGATTCCCTTGGCGGTGCTCGGCGGTGCGGTTTGTTCAGTGGCAGTCGTCATAAGAGCCAGCTACGAGCCGTGAGCTTCGAGCGACCTCCGGCTCACAGCTCAGCGCTCGAAACTCGTTGCTACTTTGCTTCGGCGGCGACGGGCTTGGAAGCTTCCTGCTTCTTCTTCCAGTCACCGATCGCGGCGCGGATAGCGTCCTCGGCCAGCACGGAACAGTGGATCTTCACCGGAGGCAGCGACAGCTCCTTCACAATGTCCATGTTCTTGATGGAAAGGGCTTCGTCGACGGTCTTGCCCTTGACCCACTCGGTCGCCAGCGACGAAGAGGCGATCGCGGAGCCGCAACCGAAGGTCTTGAACTTGGCCTCTTCGATGACGTTCGTTTCACGGTTGACTTTGATCTGCAGCTTCATGACGTCGCCACACTCGGGCGCGCCGACCAAGCCGGTGCCTACGTCCTGGCTCGTCTTATCCATGGAGCCGACGTTGCGGGGATTGTTGTAATGGTCGATGACCTTGTCGCTATATGACATTTGTATCTCCAGGCTTCAAAGTTTCAAGGTTTCACAGTTTCAAGGATTGTCGCGTTTTCCATACGCAGAACGCGGATTTCAGAGTTCCCCAGCAACCTTGAAACTCGAAACTCTGAAACCTTGAAACTAGTTTTATTCTCCTGCCCACTTCACGTCTTTCAGGTTGATGCCTTCTTTTGCCATCTCGTAGAGCGGAGAGAGTTCGCGGAGGCGTTCGACGGTCTCGATGACGCGGTCGGCAACGTAGTCGACTTCGGCTTCGGTGTTGAAGCGGCCGATGCCGAAACGAATCGAGCTGTGCGCCAAGTCGTCACCGGTGCCGAGAGCCTTCAGTACATAAGATGGCTCCAGCGTCGCCGAGGTGCACGCCGATCCGCTGGAAACTGCGATGTCGTTGATGCCCATGAGCAAAGACTCGCCTTCCACGTAGGCAAAGCTGATGTTCAGGTTGCCCGGGAGGCGATGGTCCATGGAGCCGTTGATATAGACCTCATCCAGTTTGCCCATAATGCGGTCGCGCAGACGGTTGCGCAAACCCGCGAGCTTACAGGACTCCTGTGGCATCTCCTCCTGGGCAATAGCACAGGCCTTGCCCAAACCGACAATGCCGGGAACATTCAGAGTGCCGGAGCGCATACCGCGCTCGTGGCCGCCACCATCGATAATGGCGGAAATCTGCACTCGCGGATTCTTGCGGCGCACATAAAGCGCTCCTACGCCTTTGGGGCCATACATCTTGTGGCCGGAGATGGAGGCCAAGTCGATGTTCTGCTTAATCACCTCCACCGGAACTTTGCCGACAGCCTGTGTGGCGTCGGTATGGAAGATCACGCCGCGCTCGTGACAGAGCTTGCCAATTTCCGCGACCGGCTGCAGGACCCCGATTTCGTTGTTGGCGAACATGATCGTAACCAGGATGGTCTTGTCATCCATGGCTCGCTTCAGATCGTCGAGGTCAATGAGACCGTCCTTCTGCACCCGCATGTAGGTGACGCGGTAGCCATACTTTTCCAGGCGTTTGCAGGTGTCGAGCACAGCTTTGTGCTCCGTGACTGCGGTGATAATGTGATTGCCCTTTTCGCGGTACATTTCGGCGACACCCTTGATGGCGAGGTTGTCGCTCTCCGTGGCGCCCGAGGTGAAGATTATCTCTTTGGTCGTGGCGCCTACCAGCTTGGCGAGCCGCTCCCGCGCGGTCTCGACCCCCTCTTCGGCAGCCCAGCCAAACGAGTGGTTGCGGCTGGCTGCGTTACCGAATTTCTCCATGAAATAGGGCAGCATTTCTTCCAGCACCCGCGGATCCATTGGGGTGGTTGCGTGATTATCCATATAGATGGGTAGCTTGATGCTCTTCCCATTGGTGGTTTGGGTTTCTGCCCGGGGGATCTTTACATCCGTGCTCATTGGTCAACTCTCCTAAACTCGTCGTTGCAAAACCGGTGCGACCGGTTTTGCTAAATTCTTTGAAGCCGCTCGGTGATCGTTACCAGTTCGGCGGCTTTGGGAGCGTCACCCTGTTCGGGTTCCTCGCGCATATGAGAAATCTTGATGCGCTTCAACACTTGTTCGATGCTCTCGTTTACCTTGCGCAGGGGCTCGCGAATATTGCAGCGATCGCTCTGATCGCATTCGCCACGGACGGTGACGCAGGAAGTGATAAAGAGCGGCCCATCAATTGCCTGAATCACTTCAAAAGCTGAGATCGTATGCGCCGGGCGCGCCAACATATAGCCGCCGTTAATTCCGTGCTGCGACTGCAGCAGCCCAGCTTTGGCTAGCCGCTGCAGAATCTTTGCCAGCGCCTCCGGCGGAATCCCATAGGCATCGGAAACGTCTTTGGCACTGCGTGAACCCTCAGTCGAATGCTCGGCGAGATGCTTCATCGCCATCAGGGCGTAATCGGCCTTTTTCGTGAGCTTCAGCATCCGGTTCTCATTTCCAGATCCCGACTGATTCAGTCGGATAAAATCCCGACCTTTTCCGTCGCAATTCAATTCTACCTGAGGCTTGAGCGATGGAGCAAGAGCCTGCAGCGAGCTGCGAACTCTTTCATTCAATGGTAAGTAACTAAGTCTTAATGGTTTAGAGGTATACGATGAAAACGTCGCAATTTAAAAGGGAAGAGGCCACTTTGAGGGCAGGGAACAAGTTGTTCGGAATTCACAGAAGGTTCACTTGAGGGGCTTGACAACGTCCAAAGGCGTTCTAAAATACCGGGCATTCCGGCGAAAAGTGGCCCTCAGCCATTCTTCCTGAACACCTTCCGGATTTATGACCCCAAAGTCGCCTCCCTCTCCTCAAAACGTAAACGTGAAGCAGCCTTGTAAGCATCCGCGTGTGCAAATCGTGAGCCGCGATGAAGAGTCAGAATTCGTCGAGTGCAAGGAATGCGGTGAGATCTTCGAGTCCAGCGAGTTCAGGGATATGAACATCGAAGAAGAGAGCAAAGACATCGAGATCTAGTCGCGAGGATGGAGTTTCACCTTCGATTCTTGAGTTCGAGCTCACCTGGCAGCCCTCCATTCGAGAACTAAAAATTCTGGCTTGAGGATCAGCGCAGTTGCAGGCCTGCTTCAGCCGAAAAATCCATTGAGGCAAAATCGTTCGCCAAAAACTTCGGATAGGCCGCGGCGGCGATCATAGCCGCATTATCGGTGGAGAGCGGGCGCGAGGGAAACAAGACGGGCAATCCTTGGTTAGCGCCTTCGCGCTCGAAGGTCTGGCGCAATTGCTGGTTGGCTGCGACTCCTCCAGTCACGAAGAGGGTAGCCACATCGTAGGCCGCGGCGGCCGCCAGAGTCTTTCCAACCAAATCTTCAACAATCGCCCGCTGGAACGACGCGACCAGATCGAGCGTGAGCTTGTCACAGTGAGCGAGATACTCTTCCAGCTTGGGCTTAGGCACACGCGCCAAAGCGTCGCGACGCGACTTCACCGCGCTATGCATCTCGTGAGCCTCGACATATCGCAATATGGCCGTCTTGATGCCGCTGTAGGAAAAATCAAAGCGTGGACGATTTTCTGTGAGATCCACGGCTCGACCGTCATGTCGGCTGCGGCGGTCGCGATGCTTGATTTGTGCGGGTGGGAATTTCACCGCCCGGGAATCGCCATACGGTGCCAGGCGGTCGATAACGGGGCCTCCAGGATATCCCAGGCCGAGCAGCTTGGCGACTTTGTCGAAAGCTTCGCCAGCAGCGTCGTCACGAGTGTGGCCGATGTTTTCGTAGGTCCACGAAGGGCCAGTTTGCGATGCGAGGTAGAGGTGGGTGTGACCTCCGGAGACAACGAGGGCCAGGACGGGAAACTGAAGGTCGCGGTTACCCTTCTGACGCTCCTCGAGCAGCACGGCGTGAATGTGACCCTCAAGGTGATTGACGGCGATCAGCGGTTTGTCGAGGGCGAAGGCTAGCGCTTTGGCGTAGCTGATGCCGACCAGCAACGCTCCGGCGAGGCCAGGTCCCTGAGTGACGGCAATCGCGTCCACAGAAGCGTATGTGTGCTTGGCCTCAGCAAGCGCTTGACGAACAACAGGGTTAATCGCGCGGAGGTGCTCGCGCGAGGCCAGTTCGGGAACAACTCCGCCGTACGGCTGGTGGGTTGCGACCTGCGAGGCCACGACGTTCGAGACAAGCTGTTCGCCCGAGCGCACCACGGCTGCAGCAGTCTCGTCGCAGGAGCTTTCGATGCCGAGGATGTAGGCGTCGCGCATGTGTTTATATTATTAGAAAATAGCCTGGGGTCGTGAAATGGACTTGAAAGTATTCGCCACATCGATCGTAAAAATCCTGCGCCGGCGCGGGTTTCAGGCCTATATGGTGGGAGGATGCGTACGCGATCTGCTGCTGGGGAGAGAGCCGAAAGATTACGACGTGGCGACCAGTGCTATGCCGGAGCAGGTGATGGGCATCTTTCCCGAAAGTTACGCGGTGGGGGCGCAGTTTGGCGTGGTGTTGGTGCCGGCGCCCGACGGGCAACCCACAGACAACACGCTGGGTGGGACTTCTCATGCGAATGCGGTCGAGATCGCAACGTTCCGAAGCGATCTTGGATATTCGGATGGGAGGCATCCGGACGAGGTGCGCTTCAGCACAGATCCGCGCCAGGACGTGGTGCGGCGGGATTTCACCATCAATGGGATGCTGCTCGACCCAGCGACCGGAGACGTGCTCGATTTTGTGGGCGGGCGCGACGATCTTAAGTCCGGAATCATCCGCACGATCGGCGATCCGGAGTTCCGATTCGCCGAAGATAAGCTGCGAATGCTCCGGGCCGTCCGGTTCGCGGCGAGGTTCGAATATGAGATCGAAGCTCGGACGTTTGAGGCCATGCGGAGACTGTGCCCGCAGATTGACGTCGTATCCCGCGAACGCGTGCGCGACGAACTGACTCGCATGCTGACAGAAGGGCACGGCCGGCCGGCATTCTTATTGCTGGACGCGAGTGGCCTGCTGGAGCATGTCTTGCCCGAGATTTCGGCGATGAAAGGAGTCCAGCAGCCACCGGAGTTTCATCCTGAGGGTGATGTGTTCATCCATACGTTACTCCTGCTTGAAAACTTGCCGCAGCCGTGCCCGCTGACGCTGGCCTGGGGTGCGTTGCTGCATGATGTGGGAAAGCCGGCGACGTTTCGCGTGGCGCCCGATCGAATTCGGTTCGACGAGCACGTGGAAGTAGGCGTGAAGATTGCGGAAAGAATTTGCCACCGATTGCGTTTTTCGAACGACGATACCGAGCAGATTCTCGCACTCGTGGACAATCACATGCGCTTCGGGCACGTCTCGCGGATGAAGGAGTCCACTCTAAAGAGATTCATGCGGTTGCCGCGTTTCGATGAGCACCTTGCGCTCCACCGGGCGGACTGCCTGGCCAGTCATGGGAATCTGGCGACCTACAAATTCCTTCGCGAAAAGCAGCAGGAGATTCCGCCGGAGAACATGAGGCCCTCGCCGCTTGTGACCGGGGACGATTTGATTGCCGAGGGACACGTTCCCGGGCCGAAATTTCGGGACATTCTGAACGCGGTAGAAGACGCACAACTTGAGGGGCGGTTACCTTCGCGCGACGCGGCGCTGGAGTTTGTGCGGCGAGAATTTCCGTGTGAGCGGAATGCACGTTAACCGAGATGCTAGAATCGGATTTCTCTGTGAGCCTCGGTGTCCCCTGTGGTTAGGAATTCAAAAATTCTAACCACAGAGGACACAGAGGCTCACAGAGAGGATCGTGGGAGTTGTTTTTGGAACCTGCTGGTTCGGAGTTAGAGAAGATTGTGGCGAGGTCGTTGCGGCAGGCGCCTCCCTTAGAGGCGCCGCTGATGGCTTGGCCAGTAGTGTGCGGCTCGGCGGTGGCCGAACGAACGCACGCTTTGAGTTTTTCAGACGGCGTGTTGCGTGTTGGAGTGCCGGAGGCAGGCTGGAAATCGGAGTTGCAGGTGCTGGCGCCGAGATATTTGGCAGCCATCAACCGTTACACCATCGAGCCAGTGCGGAAAATTGAGTTTGTGGTTACGCGCCCGGATGGCGCGAGTAACCATTCGCGCTGATTCTCCAGCTTCAGATTCTTCCATGAAAGTCACGGAAAAAGATGTAGCTTACGTCGCGGACCTTGCGAACCTCGATCTCACCGAGGAGGAACGCAGCGCCATGCTGCGCGATCTGAATTCGATTCTGGATTACGTGGACCGGCTGAACGAGCTCGACACGTCAGACGTCCCGCCGATGGCGCAGGTTTCCGATCGTTATGGAGTCGACGAGTCGAAGCAGGGAAGCGAACGGTTCGCATATGCCAGCCGGGAAGATCTGCTCGAGGGATTGCGCAAATCGCTGCCGCATAATGAGGCGCTGGCCAACGCGCCGGACGCGGACGAGGAATTCTTTCGCGTGCCCAAAGTGATTGAAAGATAGAGCTCACTCACTGGTGTCCAATCTTGTGGATTTGACTTCTCTCACCATCGATGCTGCCCGCGCTGCCGTGCAAGCGCGCGAGACGACCGCTGTGGCTTTGACGGAGGCGCACTATGCCCGCATTCAGAGGGAAGATGGGCAGATCGGCGCGTTCCTGACGTTGTCGAACGAGCGGGCGCTGGAGCACGCCGAGCGCATGGATCGCATGGCGGCCGCAGGCGAGACGCTGCCACCTTTGGGCGGCGTACCGGTAGGTATCAAGGACGTGATGAGCACGCGCGGCGTGCGCACGACGGCGGGCTCCAAGATTCTCGACAAATACATTCCGCCGTACGATTGCACGGCGGTGGCGCGTCTGGAGGCTGCAGGCGCCGTGGTTTTGGGCAAGATGAACTGCGACGAGTTCGCTATGGGCTCGTCAAATGAGAATTCTGCGTATCATCCGGTGCGCAATCCGCGCGACCTGAACCGTGTCCCCGGAGGATCGTCGGGTGGATCCGCAGCAGCCGTCGCGGCCGACATGGCGGTGGTCACGCTCGGTTCGGACACGGGAGGATCGATTCGGCAGCCGGCTTCTTTTTGCGGAGTGGTGGGGCTAATGCCCACTTACGGACGGGTGTCCCGCTATGGGCTGATTGCGTTCGCGTCGTCGCTGGATCACGTCGGGCCGCTGGCAAAGACGGTGAAAGATGCGGCACTGGTGCTGCGCACGATTGCCGGACGCGATCCGATGGACTCTACTTCAGCCGATGTGCCCGTTCCCGACTACGTCGATGAACTCGAGAAGCCCGTGCGCGGGCTGAGGCTGGGCGTAGCGAAAGAATATTTTGGCGAAGGCCTTGACGATGAAGTCCGGCAGGCGGTGGAGACGGCGATAGACAAGCTGAAGGGCTTGGGGTGCGAGATTGTTCCCGTATCCCTGCCCCACACGCCTTACGCCATCCCTACCTATTACCTGATAGCGACCGCCGAGGCTTCGTCGAACTTGGCGCGCTATGACGGCGTGCGCTACAGCCATCGAGCGCGCGGGGTGAAGACTCTGTCGGAGATGTACCGGCGCAGCCGCGATGAAGGTTTTGGGGCTGAAGTGAAGCGGCGCATCATGCTGGGCACGTACGCGCTCAGTGCGGGATACTACGATGCTTATTACTTGAAAGCGCAAAAGGTGCGCACGCTGCTGACGCGCGATTTCGAGCAGGCATTTCAAAAAGTAGACGCAATTGTGACGCCGACCAGTCCGACCGCGGCATTCCGGCTGGGCGAAAAATCGAACGATCCGCTGGCCATGTATTTGGCAGACATTTATACAGTGACCGCCGATCTAGCTGGCATTCCGGGGATTTCGGTTCCTTGCGGCCTGACGCGCGAGCATCTGCCGATTGGATTGCAGATTCTGGGAAAACATTTTGACGAGGCGACGATTCTTCGGGTGGCGCACGCTTACGAGCAGGCCTGAAACGAAAGACCCTTACCAACTGCGCAATCGACGTGCGGGAAATGGGGCGCCGCGGCGGTCACGCTATGGGCTCGTAGTAGTTTTCGCCGGCGCAGGAGCGGCAGAGAACTTTCCCATCGCGGCGCACTTCCCGGCGGAAGTTGATTCCTTCACCGCATTCCGCGCAGACCACGCGTTCGCCTTTGTAACCGGGAAATTCTTCAGGCGGCAGATCGACTTTGACCCATTGGGTTGCGAATAAATCTTCATCGGACATTTCCCGGTAGGCCTTCATCTGTTGCTGATTTTTTTTCTCGATCTCAGGGTGCATTTGGCGAGCCAGCGCTTTGGACGACTCTTTGGCAGCAATACGGATGGCCTTCCCGGAGGTCACGTCTACGAAAGTGGCCGCGACTTTGCCCCAATCGCGGAACTTGAGCGCGCGCTTGCCAAGGCGGCAACCGGTGACGATACCTACTGCATCGGTGGCGCAGCGGTCAATCTCAACAAACGTCACCAGGCGCTTGCGGTCTTTACCCTGCGGGTCATCAATCCCGAGCTTCTGCAGGCCTAGCATCGCGAGGCGGACACCGAGGACTTGCCCGGCACAGAGGTGTCCGTGCGCTTGCTCGGCATCGCGAAGGTACTCGTCGAGAGATTTCACGGAGGCAGCAGTCAGCTTTCAGCTTAACACCCCCTTGTTCGCGATCTCTCCCGCATTCCCGGCGCACTTAGCGGTCAGAAGCTTTTAACGCAGAGATCGCCGAGCTTCGCAGACTACGAGGAGAAGTTCGTTTATTTTCTGCGCCAGCGGATGCCGTCCTTGGTAATTTCCACCAGGATTCCGGCATTGGCGAGCTCGGCGCGAATCGCGTCGGACTTTTTGAATTCCCGGCTGCTGCGGGCTGTCTTCATTTCCCCGATCTTGGCTTCGATATCTGCGTCCGAAAGTCGACCCGACTGGACAGCTTCGCGCAACGTATCGCTGATATCTTTTTCGCGGCCTTCTCTCTGTGCCCACTCTATTACATGCTTCATCTTGGGGGCGTCATCGTCATCGAGCACGGCGAAGATTTCGTCGAACTTCTTCAGCGCCTCGAGCAATGGCGGTACATCTTGCTTCTTCACTCCGGCAGTATCAAATGCGGTGTTGGCCTGGCGGACCATTTCAAAAATGGCAGCTTGCGCCTGAGCGGTATTGAGATCATCATCCAGCGCGGCACGCATACGTTGCACCGTTTCAATCGCCAGGGATTGCATCTGTGGACTGGATCCATCCGCAAAATTGCCGGCGCTCAGCCGCAGGCGGAAATTGCGTAGGCGATCGACAGAGACCGCTGCTTGCTTAAGCCCGTCAAAGGTGAAATTCAGCTGATTGCGATAGGGCACTGAAGTCAGCAAATAACGGATGGACGACGGCTTGTGCCCTTTTAGCACGAGATCGCGCAGCGTAAAAAAATTCCCCAGGCTTTTCGACATCTTCTCGCCCTCGACGAGAAGGAATCGCGCGTGAAACCAGAAATGTACGAACCGTTTGCCGGTCAGCGACTCCGATTGCGCAATTTCGTTTTCGTGGTGCGGGAATACGAGATCTTCGCCGCCGGCATGAAGATCGAAACTTTCTCCCAGTTCCTCCATGGACATCACTGAGCACTCCAGATGCCAGCCGGGACGCCCCGGCCCGATTGAAGTGTTCCATGACGCTTCGCCTGGCTTAGGAGCCTTCCAGAGCGCAAAGTCGCGAGCGCTGTCCTTGTCGTATTCGTCTACCTCTACGCGGGCGCCGTCGAGCATGCCGCTGAAGTCCCGCTTCGAAAGCTTGCCGTACTGCGGGAATTTGGCGATGCGGAAGTAGTACGATCCGTCGTCGGTGCGGTAGGCGACACCTTTCTCCACCAACTTCGCGACAAAGTCCGCCATCGCAGGAATGTGCTCCGTTGCGCGTACTAGCGTGGGCTGCTCAATCGCGATCATGGCCGCGTCTTCGAGGAATGCCTTTTCGTATTTGGCGGTGTATTGCTGCACGGTAAGGCCTTCGCGGGCGGAGTTGCGGATAATCTTGTCATCCACGTCGGTGATGTTCATGACGTGGCGCACTTTGTATCCGCTTTGGCGCAAAAATCGACGCAGAAGATCGACGGCTACGAAAGTGCGGAAGTTGCCGATGTGCCCGTAATCGTAGACGGTGGGCCCGCAGGCGTACATGCGGACTTCGGAGTCGCGCAGAGGGCGGAACTCCTCGACCTGCGACGAAATCGTATTGAACAGACGAAGGGGCATGTGAAATTCGTGTCAGAGACGAACTTAAGATTCTAGGGGCCGGAGGAAAAGCGGGTCAAATCGGTGTCAGCGGGCGGAAGGCAACGCGTGCATGTCGCGCAATCTCTGTTGCACGAGAATGAGATAGTGCAGAGCGGAGATAATAGTGAAAGCGAAGGTGGCCCGCAGAAAGACGGTGCGGGCGATCCAGATCCAGCGCTGGCGGGATACTTCGAACAAAAGCACGAAGAACACCGCGCTGATCTGTGAAAATGTGTTGGCTTTGCCGAAGATGCTGGGGCGGAAGTTGCGCAATCCCGCGATCGCGAAGAGTACAGCGGAGGCGGCCAGGATAGAGATGTCGCGGCTGAAAACAAGAACCGTGAATTTCCACGGAATTTTATGCAGGATCGAGAGCACCAGAAACATCGTGCTCAGCAGAAGTTTGTCGGCGATGGGATCGAGATATTGTCCCAGCAAAGTCTGCTGATGAAGCGAGCGCGCCAGCAGGCCGTCAAGCCCATCACTGAATCCCGCAACGATGAAAACGACTAATGCCCACAGATAGCGTCCGTCCACCAGATGAATGACGATGAAAGGCACGAAGATCATCCGCAGGAGGGTGAGTTGGTTGGGGGCGGTGAGGACTTGCGAGAGCTTCACGCACGCTCCCTAAAGTCGTGCGAAGCGGATTGCGAACCCTCGGGCGCACTCCCCGAATCACGGCCAGGTGTAAGCGCCACCGAGGGTTCGAGCCCAGTCTTAGCAAGGAAACGCTGGGAAAGAGAAGGCAGATTGCCATCCGGCAGATCGAGTTCCACTCGCTCGATGCGATGCATGGGAAAGAAGACCACGGCGGGAGTAAACGGCTCGCCGTCGCGCACCATGACGGTAAGATCTTCGAACGACGCGAGTTCGGCGCCGCTCAAGCTCAGTCCTTCTGGGGCAAGAGCCAGAATCATTCCCCAGAATTTTTCGCGGGGATTGGAGAGCGTAGCGATAACAACCGCGCCAGACACAAACGGTCCACCTGATGTTGGCTGCGTGGTCGCAACATAGTTCGATGGCTTCTTTGCCATGCCAAGATTGTCGCTGGGAGCGGCGTGCATTGCAAATCGGCGATGCGGGAACTTTGGGTCCAAGGATCGACTCCGGTATGCTGGGCGGACATGTCCACAACTCCGACAGGCCCGGTCATCGAGTTCGTAGATGTCTCATATCGAGTCGGCGGAACGCAAGTGTTATCGGGACTCAACCTGCAAGTGGAGCGGGGAGAGATGCTGGTGCTGCTGGGGCGCAGCGGTTCGGGCAAGACAACCACATTGAAGCTTGTCAACCGCCTGGTCACGCCGAGTTCGGGGGAAATTCGCGTCAATGCGGAATCCAACGCGCAAGTGGACGTGATTCGCTTGCGTCGGCGCATCGGCTATGTGATCCAGGATGTCGGCCTGTTTCCGCACTTCACCGTGGAGAGAAACATTGGCCTGGTGCCAAAAGTTGAAGGTTGGCCGGCGGACCGGATTCGGGACCGCGTTCAGGAATTGCTGCACCTCGTGGGGCTCGCACCAGAGTTGGCCGCGCGCTATCCACAGCAACTGTCGGGCGGTCAGCGGCAGCGCGTAGGAGTAGCACGCGCGCTGGCGGCAGACCCGGAGATTCTGCTCATGGATGAACCTTTTGGCGCGCTGGATCCATTGACCCGTGACGAACTGCAGCGGGAATTTCTATCGCTTCAGCAGAGGCTTCATAAGACCGTCGTATTCGTGACGCACGACCTGCGTGAGGCACTGCGCCTTGGGTCGCGCATTGCGCTGATGGAAGCGGGAAAACTGGTCACGGTGCTGGCACCGCAGGAATTTTTGAAGTCCAGCGATCCGTGGGCGTCGGCCTACGTCAGGGCATTCGAAAACGGCGATCGAGCTGGCAATCGAGGCACGTCATGAACGTCATTCGATTTATTCTTCAAAATCACACGCAGGTTCTAGAGCTTACACTCGAGCACTTGTGGCTGGTGGGGCTCTCTACTGCTTTCGCGGTGTTAATCGGCGTACCGCTTGGAATTCTGATTGCCCAGCGGCCAAAGCTGAACAAGCCCGTGCTGGCGAGCGCGAACATCATCCAGACAATCCCCAGTCTCGCACTCTTCGGCTTTTTATTGCCCGTCCCTTGGCTCGGCGAGCGCTCCGACCGGCTGGCCATTTTGGCCCTCACTCTCTATGCGTTGTTGCCGATTATTCGCAACACTTACACCGGCATTCGAGGAGTCGATGCCGCGGTGGTCGAGGCGGGTCGGGGCATGGGACTTACCGAATCACAACTTTTGTTTCAGGTGGAGTTACCACTAGCCGTGAGCGTGATCCTTTCTGGCGTGCGGGTGGCGATTGTCATTTCGGTGGGACTGGCTACGATCGCAGCGGCAATCGGTGCTGGCGGGTTGGGCGAATTTATTTTTCGCGGGCTGGCGATGGTGGATGACCGCGTGATTCTGGCGGGAGCGATTCCGGCGGCCATCCTGGCGTTACTGGCCGATCTGGGCGTGGGATGGCTGGAGAGGCAGCTGCGCGCGCGATGAATCCGCTGCGCGCAAGCTTCTGCGCTTTGCTGCTGGCTGCGGGAGTTCTGCTGCTCGCATGTGCGCCATCGCACTCGAATCGCATTGTCGTCGGATCGAAGAACTTTACTGAATCATTCATTTTGGGCGAATTGATCGCGGAGCAGATCGAAGGTCACACCAATCTGAAAGTGGAGCGCCGCTTCTATCTGGCGGGAACATACATTTGTCAACAAGCCATTCTGGCGGGGCGCATCGATATTTATCCCGAATACACTGGAACTGCGCTCATCGCCATTCTGAAGCAACCAGCCAGTGGCGGTCGCGAGGAAGTTTATGGGCGCGTGAAGAGTGAGTACGAGCGGCGCTTCCGGTTAACATTGGGGCCGCCATTTGGGTTCAACGACACATTCGCCATGGAGATTCGCGGAGAAGACGCGCGCCGCTTGCATATAAAGACACTATCGCAGGCAGCCGCATTCGCGCCGCGATGGCGGGCCGGGTTTGGCTACGAGTTCATGGAGCGGCCCGACGGCTATCGCGGACTAGTGGCGACATATGGACTGCGTTTTACGGAGCAGCCGCGAATCATGGACCTGGGCCTCCTTGCGAGGGCCTTGAAAGATCACCAGATTGATTTTGCCGGGGGGAATGCAACCGACGGATTGATTCCTGCTCTTGACCTATTCGCCTTGGAGGATGACCGTCATTATTTTCCTCCGTACGAAGCAGTGGCCGTCATACGCGAAGAAACCGTCCAGCTGCATCCCGAAGTTGCTAGTGCGCTTGCTGCTTTGAGAGGTAAGATTTCTGACGCGGAAATGCAGCGCATGAACTATGCCGTTGATGGTCAGCATCGGGACACGCAGGATGTGGTTCGCGAATTTTTGCGAGAGCAGAAGCTTCTGCCGTGAATGCCTGCCAGTAGCTTAGATTTCGAGCGATCCCCGCATTGTGAGGACAGCCTTGCCTCTGAGTATCACTCGATCACCCTCTATTTCGCACCACAACTCGCCGCCTCGTGCCGACAGTTGGCGGGCGTGAAGCCGGGACCTGCCGAGGCGTCTGCTCCAATAGGGAGTGAGAGCGCAATGGGCTGAACCTGTCACTGGATCCTCCGGTATTCCGTAGCCGGGAGCGAAGTAGCGCGAGACAATATCTGTGGCATCACCAGGAGCGGAGACTGACACCGCATAAGGATGAAGTTGCTGCAGCAGTTCACTCTTGGGCTGCAGATTCTGGATTATGACTTGATTCTGCACAACAACGAAATACGTTTCATTGACTTCCAGCACCTCGCACGATTTCGGCAGAATATCCAGGCCCTCGAAAAGCTTCGCGGGCACATTAGTTGCGAGCTTCGGAAACAGAGCAGGGAAATCCATGGCACATAGATCTGTGTCCCTGCGCACGGATACGTCGCCCTTATGCCGGGTTGCAAACGTGGCTGCCTCGAGTTCTGGATGGAGAAGGTTCAGCACTACGTAGCCGGACGCGAAAGTTGCATGTCCGCAGAGCTTGAGTTCACAAAGTGCGGTAAACCAGCGTATTTCGAACCTATTCCCGAGTGGCACTAAAAATGCTGTTGCAGAAAGATTATTTTCTGCAGCGACTTTGCGCATCAGGCTCTCATCTAACCACGAGTCCAGATGGCAAACAGCGGCGGGATTCCCGCTGAATGGACGATTCGGGAACACATTGACGTAAAACACGGGTACCCGCATCGCTTGATTTTACAGGGTTGTCACCATTGTTCCTTTTTCGAGAGCCGTACATCCAATCATCGCCGCCGGAGGCCCGAATGCTTACTGCCCAAGGAGAGATCGCCGTAGCCAGTCCCTTGCTGGAGAGGGTCTATGACGCTCGGCGCCGAAGCGACGCGCTATTTGAGATCGTGCAGCCCGACGCGATTTTCGAACGCCCGATTCCCGAGCGGCACCGCATTATTTTCTACGTGGGTCATCTCGAGGCGTTTGATTGGAATCTGCTGCACGAAAATGTCTTTGGAATAAAGAGTTTTCATCCTGCGTTTGACCGTCTCTTTGCGTTTGGAATCGACCCCGTGGGCGGCGGACTACCCACCGATCAGCCTGCGGATTGGCCTGCTCTCGAGAGCGTGCGCGATTACGTGCGCAAAATTCGTGCTGCGCTGGATGACAAGCTTGCGAGCGCGACTTCGAATGCGGAAGCACATACGCGAGACGCTTTTTCGCTGGACACGCTGCTCAGCGTGGCAATCGAACACCGGCTAATGCATGTGGAGACGCTGGCGTACATGTTGCATCAGTTGCCGCTAAACCGCAAAGTTTTGCAACTCAATCCACCTGCTCCTTCTGCCCCCCCTTTGAACACACGAATGATTTCAATTCCCGCAGGAGAGGCGACTCTAGGCCTCGAGCGCAGTGGCGCGGAGTTCGGGTGGGACAACGAATTCGCCGCCCACACAGCACAGGTCGCCGAGTTTGAAATTGATCAGCACATGGTTACGAACGGACAGTTTCTGGAATTCATGAATGCCGGAGGGTACGAGAACCGGGGGTTGTGGCTGGATGACGATTGGAATTGGAAGAGCGCGCACAACATCTCGCACCCGGTGTTCTGGAACAAGGCAAGCAGCGGCTGGAAATATCGTGGCATGTTCGAAGAGATTCAACTTCCCGCAAACTGTCCGGTTTACGTCAGTCACGCGGAAGCGGCCGCGTACGCGCGGTGGGCGGGGAAAGCACTTCCCACAGAGGAACAGTGGCATCGCGCGGCGTACGGCTCTCCGCATGGCGGCGAACGGAGATATCCCTGGATCAATGAAAGTCCCGATTCGAGATTCGGTAACTTTGATTTCCAACGTTGGGATCCCGCGCCGGTGAATGCCTATCCTGATGGCCGCAGCGCGTTCGGGGCGGAAGGCATGCTGGGAAATGGATGGGAGTGGACGTCCACGAAGTTCGGACCCTTTCCCGGATTCGAACCTTTTCCCTTCTATCGCGGCTACTCGGCTGACTTCTTCGATGGCAAGCACTTCGTCATGAAAGGCGGATCGCCCCGCACCGCTCAGTGCATGCTGCGGCCGAGCTTCCGCAACTGGTTTCAGGCGCACTACCAATATGTGTATGCGGGATTCCGCTGCGTCAAATTCTGATTTGAGGATTATCTATGCTCGTCCATGCAATTCCCAGCAATGTCACCTATGAATTCGCCGCCGATGTGCGCGCGGGTTTGGCCCGGCCAGGGCAGAAAGAATTACCCTCGAAATATCTCTATGACGATGTGGGTTCGGCTCTATTTGAGGTGATCAGCCATCTTCCCCAGTACGGGCTCACGCGCGCGGATGAACGGCTGCTTCGCCGCCATGCCTCGGACATTGTCGACCGCGTCTCCGGGCCGGTTGCGGTTACGGAACTAGGCAGCGGTAGCGGCCGTAAAACGCGATGGCTGCTGGAAGCTTTTTGCAAGCGGCAGCGTACTTCGTATTATCCGATCGAGATTTCTCATTCCGCGCTGGTCATGTGCAAGCGCGAACTCAGCGACATTGACGCGATCAGCATCGTGGGTTTCGAGCGCGAATATCTCGACGGCTTGCTGGAGGTGGCTGCCTATCGCAAGCAGGGTCAGCGCCTGCTGGTGTTATTTCTGGGCAGCACGATTGGAAATTTCGATCGTCCTGCCGGGATCAAGTTTCTGTCGGATGTTCGCTGTACGCTGCAGCCTGGCGACGCCCTATTGCTGGGCACAGACCTGGAAAAACCCGCGTGGCAACTCCTTCAAGCCTATGACGACGAGCTGGGAGTGACAGCGGCATTCAATCTTAACCTGCTGGCGCGCGTCAACCGTGAACTGGGGGCTGATTTCGATCTCTCCCAATTCGCTCACTTCGCGCGTCTTAATCACGAAGCCCGCAGCGTCGAAATGCATCTGCGCTCCAGACGTCAGCAGATTGTGACCATTCCCGCAGCAGAAGTTGTGGTCGAATTTCAGCAGGACGAATCGATCTGGACGGAGAGCAGCCACAAATATTCCGCGGACGAGGTCTTCAAGATGGCCCAGGCCGCGGGATTCCGCTGCGAGCGGCAATGGGTTGACGAGCAGTGGCCTTTTGCGGAGAATCTGCTGATCGCCGAATGAAGGGTCGCAGGGCGCGCCAGCAACAGCAACGTTTTAGTTCGAGCGCCGCCAGGCCCGCAGATTAATCGCGCTGACCACGATGCAAAAAACGTTGGCTGGGATAAATCCGAGTTGTTCGGTCCGGAGGCCAATCACGCAGATAATGGCGCTGTTCACTCCGGCCAAAGCCCAACCTTCCCAGCATCGCCGTCCCACGAGAACGGTAGACGCAATGGTCAGTACGCATGAGAGATAATCAAGCCGCAACACAAATAGAGAACCTCCGACGAGAATTATTGTGAGGGAAAGAGGCTGCGGTTTGATGTGATTGTGGCCCTTCGTCACGTGACGGAGGTCACTTGACGCAGTTCGATCAATTTGGAGGAGACCGTGGTCAGCCAATGCGGGCATCTGGATCAGATCAAAATCAAGAAGACCAACAAACATGTCTGTGAAGAGTGCGTGAAAACGGGTGATTCGTGGGTTCACCTGCGGCTGTGCATGATCTGCGGACATGTCGGATGCTGCGACTCGTCGAAGAACAAGCATGCGACCAAGCATTTTCACGCCGTCAAGCATCCGCTGATACGTTCGATCGAACCGGGGGAGTCGTGGGTGTGGTGCTACCTGGACGAGATGATGGCGGGCGAGCTTGAGGCCTGAAGCCGGTGCCGCCGCGGCCCGCGTAGGTCCCCAAAACGTGCGACCGAATCCCGCTCTCAACTATCTAATGGCTATTCAGTTGGAAGTATCCTGCGAACAGCGCGTTCGTTTTCAGTTCTGAGAGCATGCATGCCGAAGCCTATTTTGCTGACTGTAGACGATGATCCGGACGTTTTGCGGGCGATCGAGCGGGATCTGCGATCGCAGTACGGGAAAGATTACCGGATCATCAGCAGCGATTCGCCACAAGGAGCGCTGGATCTGCTCAAAGACTTGAAGCTTCGTAATGACGCAGTTGCCCTTCTGCTTGCGGACCAACGCATGCCGCACATGGATGGCGTCGGCTTTCTGCAAGCGGCCATGCAGGCGTTTCCCGAGGCAAAGCGCGCTCTGCTGACCGCCTATGCCGACACGAATGCCGCGATCAGCGCGATCAACGAGGCCAAGCTCGACTACTTCTTCATGAAGCCGTGGGATCCTCCCAGCGAGCATCTCTATCCACAGCTCGACGATATGCTGGACGACTGGCGGGCTTCCTACCATCCGGAGTTTCAGGGAATTCGCGTGCTGGGAACCCGCTGGTCTCCCAGATCCTACGAGCTGCGTGACTTTCTGGCTCGCAGCCACGTTCCATACCAGTGGATTGACGTGGAATTTTCGGCGAATGATCCGGAGACCAAGCGCCTGCTCGAAGCGTTGGGCCCAGACGCGAGCGAACTTCCTGTGGTTTTGTTCCCCGATGGAGCGAAGATGCTGAACGGCGTGCCCGCGGAAGTTGCGCAGAAGGTCGGGATGCGAACGCGCGCGGATACAAGCTTCTTTGACCTCGCCATCGTTGGCGGAGGTCCGGCTGGGCTGGCAGCGGCTGTCTATGGTGCGTCCGAGGGATTAAAGACCGTAATCGTGGAACGGGAAGCTCCGGGCGGACAGGCTGGGATGAGTTCGCGCATCGAGAACTATTTAGGATTTCCCGCCGGCCTCAGCGGCGGCGACCTGGCGCGTCGGGCGGTAGCGCAGGCCCGGAAATTTGGCGTAGAGATCCTTGCCCCCCAATCTGTGGTCAGCATGCGTTGTGAGGGCCCCTACCGGATTATCAAGCTGGCCGATGACAGCGAAATTTCCTGCCACGCTTTGATGATTGCTACGGGCGTCCAGTGGCGGCGGCTGGAAGCTCCCGGAGTCGACCGCCTGCAGGGCGCAGGAGTCTATTATGGCGGCGGCACAACCGAAGCCTTGTCATGCAAGGGAGAGATGGTTTATGTGGTGGGCGGTGCGAATTCTGCCGGCCAAGCGGCCATGAACTTTTCGAAATACGCAGAGCGCGTCGTGATTCTGGTGCGCGGCGATTCGCTCTCCAGCACCATGTCGCAATATCTGATCGATCAGATCAGGGACACTCCAAACATTCAGTTATGGACTCATGCCAGCGTTGCGGAAGTGCATGGTGAGAGTCATCTGGAGGAGATCTCCGTACTCTGCACCGATACCAACAAGATCGAGCGTGTTCCGGCGGCGTCCATGTTTATCTTCATTGGAGCGCTGCCGCGCACGGATTGGCTCGGGGACACCGTGGTGCGCGACGATCGCGGATTTATTCTCACCGGGCCGGATTTGATGCAAGGTGGACAGCGTCCGAAAGGATGGGAGCCCGACCGCGCTCCGTTTCTGCTGGAGACCAGTGTTCCCGGTATCTTTGCAGTGGGTGATGTGCGGCACGGTTCGGTGAAGCGAGTAGCCTCCGGCGTAGGCGAAGGATCTGTGGCGGTGCAATTCATCCATCAGTATTTGAGCAAGGTCTAAATGGCCGAAGCACGTGAACTTCTGACGCAGATTCCTGCTTTTGCTGGACTGCCGGAGGATCAGATCGCCTGGTTCCTGAGCCAGTCGCGGGAAATGCATCTAAACGCCGGAGATCCTTATGCGCGGCGCGGCGATCCCGCCGATGCTATGTTTGTGCTTCTGGAAGGAGACTTCCAGTGGCGTGGTGAACTGGCCGGCGACACCATGGTGCGGGATATTAAGGCCGGCGAGATCACCGGACTTCTTCCGTTTTCGCGCATGAAGCAGTACACACTGAGCGGTCGCGCTATGACGCCCGCGAGGATCTTGCGCTTCCCGGCCTCAGAGTTTCCGGCACTCGTGCAAAAAATGCCGGAACTGACTACGCGGTTGGTCGGCATGATGTCGGATAGGATCCGCGAGGCTACTCGCTTCGAGCAGCAACGCGATCGGTTGGCGGCTCTGGGCAAACTGTCCGCCGGCTTGGCGCATGAGCTGAACAATCCCGCATCAGCGGCCAAGCGCGCCACCAGCCAGTTACGCGACCTGTTGAAGCGGGTTCGCGACGCGAGCCACGAACTGGGCAGACGCAATCTCACAGACGAACAGAGGTCGGAGATTGAAAAGCTCGAAGCTTCCCTGACTGCGGCGGATGGGCCTCCACCCGATCCTCTGGCCGCCAGCGTGCTCGAGGATCAGATCGACTCTCTGCTGCGCAGCCACGGCCAAGACGATCTCTGGCAGCTTTCGGCAGATCTGGCCCGCAGGAATTTCAAGCCAGACGATTTGGAGCATCTGTTCTCGCTGTTCGATCCGGGTGTCGCTCGTGCAGCTCTGGTCAGGATCTCGACCACGGTAGAAATCGCCGGTCTGCTGAATGAAATTGAGAGCAGCGCGACCCGCATCTCCGATCTAGTGCGGGCCATCAAGGAATACACCTTCATGGATCAGGCGCCGCTCCAGAACGTGGATGTAGTCAAGACGCTGGAGACCACGCTCACCATCCTGAACCACAAGCTCAAGCGTGGTGTGGCCGTGCAGCGCGATTATCAACAGGTGCCGCTGCTCGTGAATTCCTATGGTAGCGAACTCAATCAGATCTGGACGAATCTGATCGATAACGCCATCGATGCCATGAACGGCAAGGGCGACCTGCGCGTGCGTACGTATCGCGAAGGCTCCAGTGTTGTGGTGGAGATCGTTGACAACGGCCCGGGTATTTCGCCCGAAATCTTGCCTCACATCTTCGAGCCGTTCTTTACTACCAAGGGAGTGGGCGAGGGCACAGGCCTGGGCCTCGACACCGTGCAACGGATCGTGAAAAAACACCGCGGCAGCGTTCAGGTGCGCTCCAAACCTGGCGATACCTGTTTTCAGGTCTGGCTGCCCTTGGCTGAGAGCACGATCTAGCCGGCTTTCGTGGCATGCTGGATGACTCGCTGGGACGCCAAACGAATATGGATATCCATCTCATCGACGGGACCTACGAGTTATTCCGTTATTTCTACGCGGTTCCCTCCGCGGCAGACGCCAACGGTCAGGAGATTGGCGCCGTTCGCGGCGTGTTGGGCACGGTTCTGACGATGATCGAGGCCGGCGCGACCCACATCGGCGTTGCCACCGATCACGTAGTCGAATCGTTTCGGAATGATCTTTATCCCGGATACAAGACGAGTGAAGGCGTACCTCCGGAACTGCTCTCGCAATTTCCAATTCTGGAAGAGGCTTTGCAGGCCATGGGCGTGGTGGTATGGCCGATGACATACTTCGAGGCGGATGACGCGCTGGCCTCGGCTGCGGCAAAGGCCTCGCTCGATGCGCGCATAAAGCAAGTCGTGATTTGCACGCCGGATAAAGATCTCGCCCAGTGCGTGATGGGAACGCGGGTCGTTCAATTAGATCGGCGGCGGGAGATCGTGCGCGACGAAGCCGCGGTGGAGGCCAAATTCGGAGTCAAACCACACTCGATCCCGGATTATCTCGCTGTCGTTGGCGACAGCGCGGATGGCTATCCGGGTATCGCCGGGTGGGGTACCAAAGCCGCGGCATTAGTTCTGTCCCAGTATCCTCACCTCGAAGAAATTCCCAAAGATTTCCGCCAGTGGCATCCCTCGATCCGGAGGGCGCGTCCTCTGGCAAAATCGCTCTGCAGTTCCTGGGACGACGCTCTGCTGTTCCGAAAGCTTGCGACCCTGCGACTGGATGCGCCAGTGTTCCATTCGGTGGATGATCTGGCATGGCGAGGGCCGCGACCGGAATTCGAAAAGTGGTCTGTTCGATTGAACGCACCGGCATTGCTGCGGCGCGCCAGCGGCAGTACGCCGTCACTGGCACTCGGAAAATGAATCGATAGATAATCGCTGGTGCTGGAATCAAACCGGATCTGGAATCATGTCTATCTTTCCTTCCGAACGGCACCCCCAACGGCACCTGACAGCGTTTAGACCTGCCTGGCAATACGTGCAGAGCGCCTGTATTCACATGCGGTCTGCGTCGCTCAACTTCACATTTTATCGAGTGGTCTCGCAGCACAGTTCGATTGACTTGCCTTGCCTGGCAACTTAAGATGCACACGGTCAGAAAGGCACTTTCGTACGCCCTTACTTCAATCACAGTTCGTCTCAGGTCGCTTGCCGGGAGTGGCCAGATGGTAAGCCAGTCGTTTTGCCGACTCTGTGTCGTATTTGTCGCCATCTTGCTCGGACTAAGTCTCGCAAACTCTCGTGCAGCGCTAACAGTCGAGCCGCCGGACCGGGTCGTTGCTGTTGGTGACGTTCATGGAGATTTTGAGGATTTTTGCCTCATACTCAGGCGCGCCCGACTGGTGGATGACCAAAATCATTGGATCGGCGGAAAGGCAACGCTGGTTCAACCCGGAGACCTCATCGATCGCGGACCCAAAGGACGCGAGGCGATGGACCTCGTGATGGCGCTCCAGTCTGAAGCCTCGCAGTCCGGAGGACAGGTGGTGCCTTTGCTGGGCAATCACGAGGTCATGAACTTATTGGGCGACCTGCGGTATGTAACGCCCGAGGACTACGCTGAGTTTAGCGACACTGATTCCGAAAAACGGCGCAAAGCAGCGTATCAGGAATATGCAAGGTGGGCCGAGAGTCGGGCGAAATTGTTGGCAGCCGTCAAAGGCCCAGCACTGCCTCGTTCGGAAGAAGAGTGGATGGCGCAACATCCGGTCGGATTCTTGGAATATCGCGAAGCGTTCAGTCCCACCGGCAAGTACGGCAAGTGGATGCGTCAGCATGACGCGGTTGCCAAAATTGGAGGCACCATCTTCCTGCACGGTGGTATCCCTCCCGCGTTGACCTCCATGTCGCTCGAGCAAATGAACAAGCAGGTCCGCGACGAGATCGAGGATTTCGATAAAACGATGCGAGAGTTGGAAGCGCGGAAGATAGTTTTGCCATTTTTCACGATTCAGGAGATCGCGCTGGCTGTCCAGTTGGAGTTGCTTGCGGAGCGGTCTGCTCCGGCTGCGCCTGACGCCGACTTTCACAACCGGCTTGTGCATCTTCTGGATGTAAATCATTGGCTGTGCATGCGCGATGAGGGCCCATTATGGTTTCGCGGCTACGACTCATGGAGCGACGAAGCCGGGGAAGAACAAATCTTCAAAATCCTTGCGGCCTATCACGCCAGCCATATTGTGGTGGCCCACACTGTCCAGAAAGGGCCGCATATTCGCACGCGTTTCGACGGCAAAATATTCCTGATCGATACCGGAATGGTCTACAAGGACAAGGGTGGCAAGCCTTCTGCGCTCGACATCCAGGCTGGCAAGTTCACCGCTATCTATCTCGACGCGCAGGAGCCACTTTTCGATGAGAAATCTGCCGCGCCTGCCGCGAAAGGGAATTAACAGACCTCAATGGATACGCTGCTGCGGGCGAAAGCTGCCGGGATGAACCGCTGGCTTGAGCGGGGACTCAACCTCAGCCCCGGAGACTTGGCGCGCGGTGTCCCCTTAGCCTCTGCTCTATTCCTCACGATTACTGCTTATGTGATCGGGCAGGTTACTCGCGACGCTCTATTCCTGAACCAGTTCCCCGCGGTTGCGCTGCCCTACGCGGACATCTCAAGCGGCATCGCCGTCGGATTTGTAGTCGCGCTCTACCTTCGCATTGGCCGCCACACGCCCGTGGGCATGCTGCTGGTGCGTAGCCCCTTGTTCTTCGCAACCAATGCCGCCCTGTTCTGGATTCTGACTCGCTATTTGCGGCCAAGCTCGCTTTATCCCGTCTACTACGTATGGGTTGGAATATTGGGCGTATTGGCCCCGACGCAAGTCTGGACTCTGGCGAACTATCTGCTGACGACGCGAGAGGCCAAACGGATCTACGGAATGGTGGCAGGAGGGGGCATTTTAGGGGCAATCTTCGCCGGCTATCTTTGCAAGATGATCGCTAGAGCGTTCGGCACAGAGAGTTTGCTGCTCGCCATGGCCGTGCTTCTCGTAGCATGTTCCGCGTCCATGAACCTTGCTTTGCGCGCGGGCAGGGTAACTCTGGATTCTGCTCTTAAGGCAAGCGAGGGCGTAGCCGGGAGCGGCCACCGGGATTTCCGTCAAAGCATTCGTTCCATTTTTTCTTCTCGTTATCTGCGCGCCATTGCAGCGCTGATATGGATTTCGTCGTTCACCACGACCCTCATCACTTGGCAATTCAAAGCCCTCGCCAAACACTTCTTCGCCAACAAAAACGCGATGGCTGTCTTTTTCGGCGATTTTTATCTTTACGCAGGAATTCTCGCCTTGCTGTTTCAATTGGTGCTCTCGACGCGGCTTCTGCGTCGTTTCGGCATCGCCCCCATGTTGTTTCTTCTACCCGTCGTCGTGCTGGCTGGGTCGACCGGTGTGCTGCTCTGGGGCACCATTGCCGCGGCCGTGTTCCTCAAGGGCGGCAATTATGTTCTGCGCTTTTCCATCGACCGCTCGACCACAGAACTGCTGTACCTGCCGCTGCCAAATCAGGTCAAACTGCATGCAAAATGGTTTATTGACACCGTAATCTGGCGTCTGGGGGACGGCTTGTCCGGCGCTGTGGTTTTGATCTTCGCGGCCAAGTTGCACTGGAGCGCACAGCAAATCAGTTGGATCGCAATCGTGCTCATTCTGGGCTGGCTGGGCGCGGTTTACGTTGCTGGAAAGCAATATGTTGTTGTTTTGCAGGAATCGATCAGCCAGCACCGCCTCAATGCCGAACAGGCTTCCACTCTCGCCCTTGATCGGTCCACCGCGGATGTGCTGGCGAAAACCATTCTGAGTTCCGACGCGAAGGAAATTTTGTATGCCCTCAGTCTCTTCGAAGTCGAACGGGAACGCGCGGCTCACCCGGTCATTCGAGGTCTGCTCAACCATCCTTCTGCGGAGGTCCGCCAGAAAGCTGTGTCCATCCTGTCGGCGGTGGGCGATCGATCGGTACGGCCAACGATGGAATCCCTGTTGAAAGACTCCGATCCCGGCGTTCGCACCGAGGCTATGCTCTATCTCGTCCACCACGCTCATGTGGACCCGCTGACTCTTCTCTCCGAGATCGGCGACTGCGCTGACTACTCGCTCCGCTCGGCTGTAGCCGCGTATCTGGCCCGACCCGGAGAAGCCCAGAACATCGAAACCGCTCGCCAAATTCTGGTTGGCATGTCCCTTGAAAGCGGCGAGCAGGGTCAGCGCACGCGGTTGGAACTGGCTCGCGTGCTGGCCGACTTGCCGGACGTGTTCGATCCCTTGTTGGAGACACTTCTTCAGGATCCGGTCATCGCTGTGGCGCGGGAAGCGATCCGGTCGGTGGGCGGCCTGCGAAAGGTGCGGCTGGCCTCAGTTGTGTTGGAATTCCTTTCCAATCCCCAACTGTCCGACGAAGCCGCCAAAGCTTTGGCTAAGTTAGGAGACCCGTCGGTTGCACTGCTGGGTGATTGTCTGGCCGACAGCTCCCGTCCGGCGAGTATGAAACAGTTAATCCCGCCTATCCTCGTCAATATTGGGACCACAGCGGCAACTCAGGTGATATTGGACAATCTCCTGGAGCGAGACCCTGCGCTCCGTTTTCAGATGATCAGCGCCCTCAACAAAATTCATCAGTTGCACCCCGAAATCGGCTTGGACATGCAACTGGTGGAAACGGTCTTAGCTGCCGAAATCATGGGACACTATCGTTCCTATCAGATTAAAGAAGCTTTAGGTCTTGCCGAAGACGCGAGTGAACCGGTCATGCAGGGTCTCCGTGATTCGATGCAGCAGGAGTTGGAAAGGATATTCCGCCTTCTCGGCTTATTGCATCCGCATCTGGACTTGCATTCGGTGTATTTTGGATTGCAGTCGAAGAACGCGAATGTATACGACAACGCGCTGGAGTTTCTTGAAAACGTTCTGAAATCGCAGCTGCGAGGCATCTTGTTGCCGCTGTTGGACGGGAAGGTGAGTTCGAAACAAAGAGCGCTCATCGGCGAGCGTTTCGTGCGCGCGAAAGTAGAAGATCGGGAGCAGGCTGTAGCGGAGCTACTCACCAGTGATGACCCCTGGCTGAAATCCTGTGGGGCCTATGCGATCGGTACCTTTGCCATTACATCGTTGGAAGAGAAATTGGGAGAGTGCCTGGAGCACCCCGATCCGTTACTGCGAGAAACGGCTCGAGTTGCGAAAAATCGGCTACAGGCACTCGCCACCTCATCGTGATTCTACGCGCCGAAACGCTCCGGCACGCCTTTTCCATACCACCGAACAATGTGAGGCGCAGAAATTATCTGGGAAGTCTCAGGTCGACTCGCGTCGCGTGCATTACGCCCTTCTCGTCGACTTGGCCTAGAAGGATCACGAACGACCCCTCCTTGACTTCATCCATCTGACCGGGCTTCCCCAGTTTTGTCCACTCGGTGGAGTTGTCGTAGGCAACTTTCCTTTCGCTAGTCGAGGGGGCTGGACCACCGCGGAGGTCGATCATCGAATGTTCTTTGTCAATTCTGACGACGTGTCCCTGCCACTTCGCCTGTTTTGCCATCGTCTTCTTTTCTGTCGAATCCTGGGCTCCCGCGGGCCTAGCGTTGAACACTGGTATCGCTAGCGCTGCGCAAAGCAAAATCACACAAATTTTCATGAACCCTCCCTCGTGAAAAACAGTTTTGGTTTCGATGACCCGATTGGTTTGAAATTCCCTGCGAGAGGGTATCCCCATGCCAGAGAATAGTAAAGAAAAATCTGTGTGGCCATGAAGACGGGACAAAACTCCGCCGTGGGCAGCGATTGCGATTGTTTCGAGTGTATCGCTTGAGGTACATTGTAGGGCGATTTGGAGGGCTCCCTGCATGCCACTATCGTCCCGTTGCTCGATTCGATCGTTTGTCATCGCTCTGGTTTGCATCATTGTTCCGCTGACAGGAATGCGAGCGGATGATACGCCGCTTAGCAAAGAGCAAATCAAGGTGTTCCTGCAGACCGCCAAGGTAATCAACTGGAAAAGCTCAAGTAAGGGAGTGACGGTGCCCTGGAGGCTCACTTTGAGTGACGGCACCACGACGCATGACGCGTCTTTTCAGGCGATCGATGAGCATGCAGCCCAGAAGCAGTTTGCAAGCGGCAAGGTCGAATTCAGTTTTGTCGATTCTTACAAATATAATATCGCGGCATACCGCCTGTCTGAACTTCTCGGGGTGGATGACATGCTGCCGGTTTACGTAGAGCGCAAGTGGGAAGGGAAGACTGGTTCGCTCAGCTGGTGGCTTCCGGTCAAGATGGATGAGGCCGAGCGGCTGAAGAAAAACATTTCCGTTCCGGACACGGATAAGTGGAACAAGCAGATGTACCGAGTCCGTGTTTTTGACGAACTCGTCTACGACACAGATGCCAACCTCACGAACGTGCTGATCGGCGAGGACTGGACCGTCTGGCGGGTGGACTTTACCCGCGCGTTCCGTACCATCAAAGATTTGCACGAACCGAAGAACCTGGTGAAATGCGATCGCCAATTATTTGAAAAGCTCAAGAACCTTAATGGCGATGAATTGGCTGAAAAGACCAAAGGCTATCTCAACAAAGGTGAAGTGAACGGGGTGATGGTACGCCGCGACAAAATCGTCGCGACGTTTCAGAAACTCATCGCCGAGAAGGGCGAGAACGAAATTCTTTACTAGCGTTTCGAAATCTGCATTTCACTCGCATTTGGCCGATTCTTCCAGAATCAGAGTGCTGCCTTGTCTCAATCCGGAAGCGCTGCGCTACCGGCCATCTTCAACGCAGTCTCCGCGATGCGCGCGAGAGGAACGACTGCCATTGCCCCGCCGCGAACAATAGCCTCCCGCGGCATTCCGAATACCACACAACTCGATTCGTCCTGGGCGATGGTCTGAGCGCCCCGGCTCCGCATCTCAAGCAATCCCTGAGCACCATCATTCCCCATCCCGGTCATAATGATGCCTACTGCGTGGGTGCCAACGTTCTTGGCCACCGAGCGGAACAAGACGTCCACGCTGGGGCGATGACGTGAGACCAGAGCCCCTCCGGTTACCCTAGCCTTATAAATGGAACCGCTGCGCTCGACCAGCAAGTGATGATTGCCGGGGGCGATCAGGGCCCGACCGGGAAGGAGATGGTCTCCATCAGCCGCTTCTTTGACCTGGATCCTGCAATCGCGGTTTAGGCGCTCGGCAAATGCGCGAGTGAAGGCCTCCGGCATATGCTGAACAATCACGATCGCGGGACATTCGTGTGACATGGCCTGCAGGAACTCCCGCAAGGCCTCCGTGCCGCCGGTAGAAGCGCCAATCGCGATTATCTTTTCCTGCACCCCGGAGTGGTGCACGCGGGGTTTTGGTCCCAAGGGAAGGATGGCATCGGCGGTATAGCGCGGAGCGGCCGGAAGCGGAACGGGGAACAACCGGGCTTGAGCCGCGCTGCGGACAACGTCCAGGAGCATGACCCGATGCTCCTCCAGAAAATTGCGTACTCCCAGTTTAGGTTTCTTAATAACCTCGACCGCTCCCAGCTGCAGGGCCGAGATTGCATCTTCGGTCCGGCGATGCGCTACCTCAGAGCAAACAATGACCGGTAGAGGCTGTTCCGCCATGATCTTCCTGAGGAATGTCATGCCATCCATTCGCGGCATCACCAGATCGGTGATCACTACGTCGGGCTTTTGTCTCGCGATCTTTGCGAAAGCGATGAGCGGATCGGCGGCGACGCTCACCTTGATTTCTGGATCGCTCTCCAGCAAAGCTTGCATGACTTGGCGGACCACGGCGGAATCGTCCACGACCAGCACATGGATTGGACTGCTCGCCGATTTCGATGGGGGTGCAGAGTTCACGGGTGTAGGAGCTCAGGATTGCCCAGGGGATACACTTCCGCCGAGGTAAGAGCATTCGCGTTCGCTGGTGCAACCGCATAAATCGTGGGTGCGACCGTTTTCAATACCGGCGAAACCGTGCCAAGATGCTCCGAATGTCCGACGACCAGCAGACCGGTCGGCGAAAGATGCCGCAGAATTCCGGCGATCGCTTTTTCCTTGGACCTCTGATCGAAATAGATCAGCACATTTCTGCAGAAAATGAGATCGAAGGATCCGAGAATTGGATAAGAGTCGGCATGCAGATTGACCCGCGCGAAACGCACGCACCGGTGCAGGTCGGGGTTCACCTTCATCATTTCTCTCTGTTCGCCACGGCCTTTCAACATGAACTCCCGGAGAAACTCGGGCGGAATCTCTTTCGACTTTTCGATGGGATAGACTCCACTGCGCGCCTTTTCAAGAACCCGCGTGCAGATGTCGGTCGCGAGCACCTCAACCTCCCAACCCTGCTCAGCCGGAAAGTGCTTCGCCAGAAGCATAGCCAGTGAATACGGTTCTTCACCGCTGGAGCACCCCGCACTCCACACGCGGAGATGTCGCGTGCGCTCTCCTGATGTTCCCTGGCGCTGCCAACCGGGGAAAACCTGTTGTGCCAGAAACTCAAAGTGCCGAGGCTCGCGGAAGAAGTGCGTCTGGTTGGTGGTGATGCAGTCGATCATGACGGCGCGCTCGTGCTGCTGATCGGCCTGAGTCACCAGATGGAAGTATTCCTGCATACTTTCCAGGCCGAGAAGACGGAGGCGCTTGGCCAATCGTCCGTTAAGCAGCGCGTGCTTGTGCTCGCCGAGCCATATGCCTGACTCTTCGTAAATCAACCTCTGGAACTTGCAAAACAAAGCATGTGACACGCAGGAGCGATCCCGAGGTACACGGGTCCCCGCTTGCTCACTGACGGGGGTTGTGTGAGTCCTGGGCATAGAACTGAACTACTCCGCAGTGGCCTCAGTCGAATCATTCTCGGGCGAGACCGAATCCCGAAGGTCGAGAACTTCGCTCTGAGTCTCTCCCGGCTCCGATTCGGAGCCGGCCTCGAGTGAATCCGGAAGCTCAAGCAATTCATCGGTCGACAAAACTTTTTCTGTGTCGAGCAGCAGGCAGAACTTCTTGCCCGATCGCGCCATGCCGAGCAAATAGTTGACCTTCACCCGTGTGCCGAAGGTCGGCGGGACTTCGATGTCTTCTTGTCTGAGATCGATAACCTGCCGTACCGAGTCGGCCATCACGCCCATCACCGTGGGCTCGCCCTCACACTCGATCTCGGTGATCACGATGCAGGTCAGTTTTCCTGCAACGCTAGCCGGCAAGCGAAACTTCACTGCCAGATCAATGACCGGAACGACATTTCCGCGCAGGTTGATGACGCCGCGCACCCAGTCGGGAGTTTTGGGGATCTCGGTGACGGTGTCGTATTCAATGATCTCCTTGACCTTGAGGAGATTCACGGCATACTCTTCGCCACCGATCATGAACGTCAGGTATTGCTGGACTTGCTTCTCGGTTTCCCGTTTCATCTCTTCTTGTATCTGCATGAAGAATGTCGCCTCCTAAAACCGGGTGAAGTTATGTTCTGCGGCAGAGCCGTTGGCCTTTTTCGGCGGGACTGCACCCGAGGCGATGGCTGGAGTGAGATGCTGGAAAGGCTTGTGCTCCGTGGTTCGCCGAGCCGCTGTGATTCTTTCGCTCGCCACCCGGAAGAAAGCCATAAGCTGCTGCAGGGCCTCCGATTGCGCCGCTAATTCTTCGGCCGTGCTGGAGAGTTCTTCGGCGGAAGATGCATTCCGTTGCGTTACGGTGTCAACCGAAGACATTGCCTTGTTGATCTGGGCTACACCCGAGGATTGCTCCCGCGATGATGCCGAGACTTCCTGCACCAGTTCTGACGTTTTCTTGATGGAAGGTACGAGTTCGCGCAACAACTCTCCGCTGCGCTCGGCGACTCCAACGCTGTTGGCAGCGAGGCCACCGATTTCCTGCGCGGCGGTCTGGCTGCGTTCCGCCAGCTTGCGAACTTCGGTAGCAACCACGGCAAATCCGCGGCCATGTTCGCCTGCTCGTGCTGCTTCAATCGCGGCGTTCAGGGCCAAGAGATTGGTCTGGTAAGCGATCTCTTCGATGATGGTGATCTTCTCCGCAATCTGTTTCATCGCGTTGACACTTTCGCGCACGGCAGAGCCGGACTCCTCACTATCTCGCGCGCCTTTGACCGCCATTTGCTCCATCTGGCGGCTATTCTCGGCGTTCTGAGTAATGGAGGCGCTCATCTGCTCCAGGCTCGATGTAGTTTCTTCAATGGAAGCAGCCTGCTCGCTAGTGCCCTGCGAGAGTGATGCCGCCGAAGAAGCGACTTGTGACGCCGCACTGGCAATGCCGTCGCTGCTGGTGCGAACCTCACTGATGATCTCTTCCAGTTTCTTCACGAAAGAGTTGAACGAAGTCGCCATCTGGCCGACCTCATCATGCGACCCGATTTCAATCCGCTTGGTCAGATCGCCGCTACCCTGAGCCATTTCGCCGAGATGCTCGGCCATTGCCTTGACCGGGCGCGTGATTCCTCGAGAGACCACGATGGTGACCAAAGTGGCAGCAATAAAAGTGATGATGACGACCGTGAACATGACCAGGGCAGTCTGCCGGGCAAAAGCATTGATGACGTCTTCTTTGTCAGCCATGATCTTGCGGTGCTTCTCTGCCAGGTCGGTGGCGGCGGCCTCCATGCGGTGAATCTCATCCTTCACTTCTGTGACTTTGGCATTTCCTTGTTGGGGAGTCTTAATGCTGCCGTCGTTGATGCCGGCGACGACCCCTTGGACGCCACGCTCGTATGCCGCTATTTCGCGATCCATCGCGGTGACGAGTTGCTTGCTGGTGTCTGACGTGACCCGCGAATCCAGATCACCCACGACCGAATGCAGCTGCGCCAGTTGCTCCTTCCACTTTTCCTGATAGCTCTGCATCACTGGCTTGTTGTCCATGTTGAGCAATGTGTCCTTCTCGTATCGCCGGAGCTCAAGGGTGGTGATCTTGGCCTCGTCGGCGAGTTGCGAGATTTTTGAGTCTCCGCGAAGCATGGAGATGGTTTCGTGGGTGACGGAGTCCATGCCCCAATATCCCGCCGCGGCCACGAAAAGCAACAAGAAGAGAACGACTCCGAACCCCAAGGCGAGTCGTTTTGCAATAGAAGATTTCTTCAGCATTTATTTTCCTTTCAGCTCAAATGATCGGTTTGCGTTTGGGCCCGAGCCCCGGTCGGCAAACAAATTTCAATATTCGCTTCACCAAATTACGTCTGTTCCGCAATCACCTTGCGTAGTAGCGTGCTCACATCGAGAATCAGTGCCACCCGGCCACTGTCAAGGATGGTCGAGCCGGATACCCCAGGCACATCTCGAAAAATGCGGTTGAGCGGCTTGATGATCGCCTGACACTCGCCGACCAACTTTTCGACGGCGATGCCGGCCTGCCCCTCTTCGCGGTGAAGAATGACAATCTGCTCGCGTCGGGGAAGATCTGCGGGGGTGCCGAACACTTCGCGCAGACGGACATAGGGCAAGGGCTCACCGCGCAGATTGATTACTCCTACTTTTTCGCGTGAAATCTGATCTGACGGCAGTTCCAGGCATTCGCTGATCAGCTCGAGCGGAATGACATAAGTCTCATCGTTGGCAATGACCGAGAATCCATCGATGATGGCAAGCGTGAGGGGCAGGCGAATGGTGATGGTTGTGCCTTGGTCTTCAATGCTCTGGATGTCGATCGTGCCGCGAAGCAATTCGATGTTGTGTCGAACCACGTCCATGCCGACTCCGCGGCCGGAAAGGTCGGTCACCTCTTCGGCGGTGGAGAAGCCGGCCTTGAACACGAGGTTCAGCAGTTCCTGGTCGCTGATCTTCTCACCTTCCGCTACAAGGTTTAGCGAGTGAGCCCTGGCCAGAATGCGTTGCCGGTTAAAACCGGCGCCGTCATCCGAGAGTTGAATCAGGATGTTCCCCGCTTTATGCACGGCGCTGAGTCGGAGCAAGCCGGCGGGCTTCTTGCCTTTGGCGCGGCGCACTTGTGGTGATTCGATGCCGTGATCCACGGCGTTGCGGATCATGTGCAGCAAGGGGTCTTTCAGATGTTCGAGAACGCGGGTGTCCACTTCGACCTCGCCGCCGATAATCTCCAGGCGAGCGAGTTTCTGATGGCTCTGCGAAATGTCGCGCACCGAGCGGGCAAATTGCTGAAACAGGGGCCCGACCGGAACCAGGCGGACTCCCATCACTTGCTCCTGCAGGTCCTGTTGCAAGCTCTCAATCTCGCGCTGCAGTTCGATCAGCTTCCGGCCCGATTCGGTCTTCAGTTCTTCCATCATGCGGCGCAACCTGCCCTGAGCGATGGCAATTTCCCCGGTCAGGTTGAGCATGTGGTCAAGCTTTTCCACATTCACACGTAAAGTGCGGTTCCGGGCGTTAAGAGGGAGGGCTGAGCCCGGAACCGCCTTGGGGGAGGGCAATTCGTCGGAATGATCGGCAGCCGTTTCTGCTTTATGACCAACTGCGCGGGCGGCTAGGACTTGTTTCAGTTCGACCTGCGCGGGGCTGAGTTGGTCGGCGCCTTGGGCGGCGGCTGGAATCAGAACGCGCAATGCGTCCACCGCCTGCAGAAGCAAAGAAATGACGTCGCGGGAAATCGCCAGCTCGTGCTTGCGTACGGCTTCGAGTAGGTCCTCCATGACGTGCGCAAAGCCTGCCAATTCCGGAAAATCAAGCGCGGAGGCGTTGCCCTTGATGGTATGGGCGACGCGGAACATCTCGTCGAGCAGTTCCAGATTGCCGGGATCAGCCTCGGCAGAAATCAAGTACTGTTCGGTCCGGTCTAAACCCTCTTCGGATTCGGCCAGAAACGAAGCGATGACAGTTGTGCGATCGAAAGTCATGATTGGTTGTTGCTAAATCTTCTGCGACCAGGCGACCCCGTCATCGGTGTTGAAGATGACCTTTCGTCCCATTGCTCCGCCGGTCTCTTGCGCGACAATCGGAATCCCTGCGCCTCTCATAAGGTCCAGGGCAGCTGCTACATTCTTTGCGCCCAAGGTCGTTCCGTAGTGCTCACGAGTTTGAAAGATCGCGGCGCCCCCGAAAATCTTGGCGCGAAGATTCGGTGGACGGCATCCCAGTTGGCGCAGCTGCTCGAGCAGCACTCGCGTGGCCTCATCCGCAAATCGGAGAGACGAAGGCTTGCCTTCGCCCGTCGACGGCAGCAAAAAGTGATTCATTCCCCCGGCCCCCCGTCGTTTGTCCCAAAGACAAATAGCGACACACGACCCCAGGATCGTCTTGATCTGGCACGGCTCGGCGGAAGTGTGCAACTGGCCCGGCAGCAAATACGCGCGTTGGCGTTCTCCCAGCAGCGGCACATTCGCTGCAGGGCAAGATATTGCGCCCGCTCTTGGATCTGCCGTTCCCATCACAACTGTTCCGACCAAAACCGGCCGTCGTCGGTGTGGAAGATGAGCTTGCGGCCATGGGTTCCCCCCACTTCGCTGTGAGCCAGCCGAATGCCCTGCATATTCAGGAAATGCTTTACCGCGTGGACGTTGCGCTCGCCAAGCGTTTCATTCTCCACGCCGAAACTTACGTTGGGCAGCGATCCTCCGAAAACTTTGGCCTCCAGAGTTTTGATCTCCGCGCCAAGGCCGAGCATTCGCTGCAACAGCGCCGGGTTAGCAACGCTTCCATAGCGAGTGGCGTTCTCACTTTTCTCTGGTCCCTCGGGCAACATGAAATGGTTCGCGCCGCCGATGCCTCGCACCGAATCCCAGAGACAAAGGGCTATTCCCGATCCCAGAATCGTGCTGATCGCAAACGGCTGTGCCGCTACGAAGATCTTCCCTGGAATCAGGTAATGCCGCGTGTGCTTGTCATCGAAGGCGTATGGAATTCGTGGCAGATATTCCATGGGCAGCACCGCGGGATTGAAATTCTGTGTTTTCGATTTACTGTTCATACTCAAAATCGTTTTCCTCTCGCTTAGCGATGCGGCTCAATGGCCCGTCCGGCGCAGTTCGATAGCACGTCGCAGATTTCGTGATCGACTGCTTCCAGCGCTCCTTTGTAAGGAAACAGGCGAAACAGCACAATGACTGCCACGGTTGCGCCATCCAGTCGGATTGGAATCAGCGCTGACACCGGATCGTCCGTTGAGAGCAAGTTTTCCTTCGACAAGGGCAGCCGGAACACGCACTTGCCGCCGAGCACCTTTTTTAACTTCGGTTCTCGACTCACCTCCAGAACGGCGTGTTTGTTGGGGTCGACGCCAAAAGACCAGTAAAGCCACAGTTCCGAACGCTGCTTGTCGACCTTGAACACGGCGACTTCTTCGCTGCCGATCAGATTTCCAGCGATCTCACGAATGCCATCGAGCGCATCGGCTTGATCGACCGCATTCTGCATCCGCATTCGAGCCGCGTAAACTTTGGCTTGATCGCCAATATCTTGGGCACGTTGGCGTGTTTCGCTTCCCCACGAGTTCGAAATGTTGCTCATGCCGGAGTGGAAACGTCCTTTCCTGGAGTTCGTTACTCGCCGAGATAGCCTTGAAGCAGGGTGACCAATTCGAAGCTGTTGACCGGTTTGGTGATGTAATCGTTGCAGCCGCTCTGGAATCCGGCTTCAACGTATTCCTCTTCGCCGCGCGTGGTCACCAAGATGATTGGCGTGTGCTTCAGAGACTCTTCCAGGCGCATGCGCTTGCATGCCTCGAAACCGTTCAGGCGAGGCATGACGACATCCATCAGGACCAGGTCGGGGTTTTCAACGACGGCCCGCGAGATGGCATCGAGCCCATCCTTCGCGGTGACACACTCATACGTCGTGCTCTGTTTCAGGATCATCTCTTCCATCATCAGCGTGGTCGACGAATCGTCCACGAGGAGGACTTTTTTTGGCATTGATTGACCTCAATTCTCTTGCGAACTCTTGGGGAGAGCTGACGTATGGCAGTGGCAATCGCAATGCCAATTCCCATCGTGTGCAGTTTTTTCGTAAGCCTCTTAGTTTGGGTTAGTTCCGGTGCTGCGGGAGGTGTGGTTCAGCGCACGCTGGACCGCACTGTTTGATTTCAAGAATTGTTTCTAGAAACTGGACAGTGGACGGGGGAGAGCGGAATCTTTTCAGGTGAGGTTTAGTGATTTGAGCTTCTGATACAGCGTGCTCCGGGCTATGCCCAGCCGCTGCGCAGTCTTTTCCACGTTCTGCTTCTCTGCCGAAAACGCAGCGGCAATATGGAAGCGCTCCAGTTCCTCGAGGGTCCAGTCGGGCTGGTAACGATGTTCCCGGACTTGAGCTTGAGGTTCGAAGGAAAGGTCCCCCGATTCGAGCACGTTTCGTTCGGTAAACAGCAGCGCTCGTTCCAGTACATTGCGCAGTTCACGAATATTGCCAGGCCAGTAATAGGAGCGAAGCCGCTCGACCGCCTGCCCGGAAAGTTCGGCCCGCGGACGCGCCATATCAGAGCAGATTCGGGTCAGTAAAGCCAGGGCTACATAGGGTATGTCGTCCTGCCGTTCGCGCAGGGCAGGAATCGCAAGGGGCACTGTGCTGATACGGAAATAGAGATCGCCGCGAAACACTTTGGTCTCAATCAACTGCCGCAGATCCTGATGAGTGGCGGCGATCAGGCGGATGTCTATGAAGCGGTCGCGCACGTCGCCCATCCGGCGAAATTTCTTTTCTTCCAGCACCTTCAGCAGCTTCGGCTGGACGTTCGCGTCGATGTCACCAATCTCGTCGAGGAAAATCGTGCCGCGGTGACCGACTTCGAGCAAGCCCGGCTTGCTGGTAATGGCCCCTGTGAATGCACCTTTTTCGTGACCGAATAACTCGGATTCAAGGAACTCTCTGGTCAGTCCGGCGCAGTTGAGATCAATGAAAGGTTCCTCGGCGCGAGGTCCATTCTCGTGGAGCCATGTAGCGAGGACGCCCTTGCCAGTTCCAGTTTCTCCCTGGATCAGCACCGGACTCTGGCTATTCGCCACTTTGGCGGCTGCTTCGGAAAGTCGCTTGATGGCCGCGCTTTCCCCCAGAAACGGATCCAGCGTCACTCGTTTGCGGCGCGCTGTGTTAGCGCGCTGTTTCTGCTGATTGCGTGAATTCTCCAGAACCTTGTGGACGATCATCAGCAAGGCGGATGCTTCTATCGGCTTCGAAAGGCACTGCTCCGCGCCGTTCTTAATGAGCGCGACGCCCAGTTCCATGGACCCGTATCCGGTCAAGACGATGATGGGAACCGTCGGCTCCATTTCTTTGAAGCGTGGTACCAGTTCGAGCGCGGTTCCATCCGGCAGCCGGAAATCCAGGATCACAATGTCTGGAGTGGTCTCCCGGAAACTCCTTTCGGCTCCACGTCGGTCTTCTGCTTCTTCGACAACGAAGCCGTTTGCGGCCATGTGAGACGTGTAAGCGCGGCGCAGATCGTCGTCATCCTCGACCAACAAAATCTTCCGGCTTGCGAAGGCAGGCATATTTGCGGCTCTCGATACCACGTCATTATAGGACAGCTGCCGTGACCGTTTTAGAGACCGTGCTGGTCCGTCCCGCCCGAACGGAATCACGCAATTGGTCAGAATCGGCGAAATGGTCTAATATTTCGTCACCTCCCTCACAGGGCATGAGTTGGTCGAAACCGTTAGGCCGACATGCGTGCAGTGCAAGTCCTCGAAACAGGTGTTGCATGTGTGATCCGCACCGCTATCTTCGCAGTTGCGCCTTGGCTGTGTTGTCGCTGGTTGTGCTTGCGATGTTTGTGCCCACATTGAACGCTCAGAACGCCACCCGTCCACCTAGGAGCGTTTTGATGATCTATTCGTCCGCCAGTGATGAAGCGATTCATTCCGGGCTCAGCGAAGAACGCGTGCTTCCAGGCACGCTGGAATTCCTCGAACCGGTACTCTGGGGGAGTCAGCGTTCTGGCATTCTGGCAGTCATTTCGCTGTGTGTTGTAGAAGCTGGCCTCATATTGCTGCTGGTCCTGAATGTACGGCGGCGCAGGCGCGCAGAGAAGGCGCTGCTCCGCGAGAAGACCCTGGCCGACGCGGTCATTGAGAGTCTCCCCGGAGTTTTCGTTCTGCAAGACGAGGCGGGCAAGAACCTGCGTTGGAACAAAAATGCAGAGTCGATGACGCTCTATCCGATCGGCGAGAGTTCGGCGCCGGACAATGTCAGTGAGCCGCACCGGGCCGCCGCCATGGCGGCCCGGCAGCAAATTCTGTCGAGTGGATCGGGAAACGTCGAGTTGGACCTCCTGGCGAAAGATGGCACGACAATTCCTTTTTTCTTCACCGGCCTAAAGGTTCAATTAGAAGGCAAGACTCACCTTGCAGCGATGGGCATCGACCTCACTGAGACAAAACGGGCGGAAGAAGCCGTTCGGCGATCGGAGCAAGAGCTGCGTTCACTGGTGGAAAACGCTCCATATGGAATCGGTACAATCAGCGTCCCACAAGATCGATTTGTGCGCGCCAATCCAGCGATGGTCAAGCTGCTGGGATACAAGTCGGAAAGCGACGTTCTCGGGTTGAGCATCTCGCGCGATCTTTACGTGGAAGGCGACGCGCGTGGATTTCGCGCTCAACCGACCCGGGCCGATTTCTTCAGCGCGGTGGAGTTCAACTGGAAGCGCAAAGATGGGAGAACCGTGATCGTGAGGGCCAGCGGCCGCCGCGTTCGAGCCACTGATGCGCAAGGCGATTTGATCGAGATTATCGCAGAAGACGTTACTGCCCAGCGTTCCTTAGAGGAACAGTTGCGGCAGGCGCAGAAATTGGAAGCCCTCGGCCAACTCTCGGGTAGTGTCGCGCACGATTTTAATAACCTGCTGAGCGTCATCATCGGATACAGCGAACTGCTGTCGGTCAATCCGGCTCTGACAGAGCCGATGAGAACACATCTGGAAGCGATCAAGCGGGCAGGAGAGCGGGCTGCGGGACTGACTTCTCAGTTGCTTGCTTTCAGCCGGAGGCAAGTTCTGCAACCTTCGGTCATCAATCTCAACTTGTTGGTGCGCGAAACACAAAAAATGTTACAGCGGCTGATGCGGGAAGATGTCGAGCATAAGATCGCGCTTGATCCGGCATTGTGGAAGACCAGGGCTGATCCATCTCAGATCGTGCAGGTGATCATGAATCTGGCGATCAACGCGCGCGACGCTATGCCGAAAGGAGGCACCCTGACCATTGCTACTTCGAACGTCAGCTTTAGCCAGGGGACCACAATCAAAGGCGTGGACATCGCCCCCGGCAATTACGTAAAGCTTTCAGTTAGCGATACGGGAATTGGCATGGACGAAGAGACGCAAGCCCGGATTTTCGAGCCGTTCTTTACCACTAAGGAAGCCGGGAAAGGCACAGGACTGGGGCTGGCTACGGTTTATGGAATCGTAAAGCAGAGTGACGGCTATATTTTTGCCGACAGCGAACCGGGAAAAGGCGCTACCTTCACCATCTATTTGCCGCAATTCGATAAGCGTGCGGAGGTTGCATATACAACGCCCGAAACCAAAGATGGCAAGGCAGCCAAAGTTGAACCCGGTTCGAAGACAATTCTAGTGGTGGAGGACGAAGCTGCGTTTCGCGATTTGTTGCGCGATGGATTGCAAGCTCGCGGCTATCACGTCCTGGTGGCCGCCAACGGCGTGGACGCGTTGCGAGTCGCCGAGCAGTACGACGGTCCCATTCGCTTACTGGTTACTGATGTGATCATGCCGCAGATGAGCGGCCCCGAGCTAGCCCGCTCCCTCCGCGCCACTCGCAACGTTCCCGTGTTGTACATGTCCGGATACACGGACGATAAGTTGCGCGATATTTCCGATTCTGGCGAACTGACTTTGATGCGCAAGCCCTTCTATATCAATGAACTGCTGCAGCGAATCGGCGAAATTCTTGCCCGCAAGCCTGACGACCGTAGTGCGATCCCCGCAATCAAGCAGTAGGCGTTGCGGCGTAGAGTCATCATTTTTCAAACAACTCTATTCCAGCGGAAGGTTTCTAAGGATGAACTACACCGCCAAGGTGAACTGCGTCTGCCGACAGAGTAAGGAATCTGAGTGGCTTCGAAATATACTGCTGAAGTCTTCCTGCTTGCCGAAAATCGCCTCCTGCGCGAGGCACTGGTGCGCCTGCTCGCCAAAAAAGGAGACATCCACGTCGTGGGTGCGAGTTCTTACTCACCGTCGGTGCTCGACGAAATCGTTTCCAAAGTACCGGGAATTCTTGTGCTCGATTCGAGCGGTCTGGCGTTCTCGAATGCGAATCTCGTATCCAGTATCCGCGCTGCCCTTCCCGATGTTCGCACGGTAATGGTCGATATGGATCCGGATGAAAGCGCGTTCTTAAAGGCCGTTCGCGAAGGCGTGGTTGGATACGTGTTGAAAGACGCCTCCGCAGTCGAATTGGGGGCGGCAATACGAGCCGTGGCAGCGGGCGAGGCGGTCTGCCCGCGCTCGCTGTCAATGGTGCTGTTCCGCGTAGTCTCGCAACCTGCCTGTGTTTCTCCGGCTTGGGGCTCGGACCTCGGGCTGAGCCGGAGGGAGCAGCAGTTGGTGGAACTGTTACGCGAGCGCCTGACGAATAAAGAGATCGCGGCGCAGCTAAATCTGTCCGAGCAGACGGTAAAAAATCACGTGCACAACATCCTGCGTAAAATCGGCGCGACGGATCGGGTCGACGTTGTGAAACTCTGCGAAGATGAGCGCCTGCGCAACGGGACCGATCATCTCGCGTGACTCTGCTTGGAAGTTCGCCGAAGCTTGCAACACCGGTTGGTTAAGGACTGCGGCGCGAACATCCCCCCGCGTTCGCGCCGATGCCTCGTAAAAGCAGCGCTTTTTAGAAAGTGATGAGACCATAAACAGTGTGAGCTTCCATGTCCAATCCAAACTTTTGATGGAGCGCATCTGCGTCCCCCGAGACCTGCAAGTTCTTTGATCCCCAAAACATAGAAGCGTGATCGAAATCACTGGCCTGCGCGCTGAGGGTCACGGTGCTGGCCAGCCGGCCTCACTAGCCTTAGAGGTGTAACACGCGCGCGCGGATGGTCCGTCGCGTCGGGGTTTCGCGCGAGCAGGCGAAAGCCTCATGGCCATAGCATGCCTCGAAGACTAGGCGTAAAACTCATCCTTTCGCTGACGGTGCTGATCGTCGCGATCAGCGGGATCAGCGGATATCTGAACCTGCGCTCCGAGAAAAAACAACTGGTAGACACGATGATCCTCGGCGCGGATCAGCTTTCGCGCAGCATCACCGGCGCGACCTGGCACGCTATGCTCGATGACGACCGGAGAGCGGCCTACTCGATCATGCAAGTGATCGCCGACAAGCAGGGGGTCGACCGAATCCGCATGTACAACAAAGAGGGCAGGTTGGTGTACTCGACCGATGCAGGCGAAAAATCAGCCCTGACGAGCTCGTCGACCGAAGTATGCGCCAGTTGCCATAGCAAGAACTCAGTTAAGGATAGGCCGAGCGAGGATGCGCGGGTACGCTACGCCACTTCGCCCAATGGCGTGAAAACCATCAACATGGTCGCGCCGATTTATAACGAGCCATCTTGCAGCAACTCCAGCTGCCATGCGCACCAGGCCTCTACTAAAGTTCTGGGAGTAGTGGACGTCGCCCTGAGCCTCGATCCGGTGCAGAAGCAAACCCGTGCAATCACTCTGCAAACCATCGTGTGGACGCTCCTCGAGGTTGGAATCGGAGCGGCCTTTGTCATTTTGTTCTCGCGGCGCTTTGTGGCGACTCCGATCCAGCAACTCATCGCCGGCACCAAGGCTGTCAGCGAGATGGAACTGGATCGACCGATCACCATCACCCGCCGCAGCCAGGAACTCGACGAACTGGTGGACTCCTTCAATCGCATGCGGGAGCGCCTGAAGCTGGCTGTCGCCGAATTGAATGACATGCAGCAAACGCTGGAAGACAAGGTTGAGGAGCGCACGCAGCAACTGAAGGCGGCGCAACGCAAACTCGTGCAATCCGACCGGCTCGCAACTCTCGGGCAGTTGGCCGCCAGCGTTGCCCATGAGATCAATAATCCGATATCCGGCGTCCTCAATCTATCGATGCTGCTGGAACGGCTGATGGCGAGCGGGACTTATCCCCCGGGGCGCGAAGCGGAATTCCGCAAATATCTCTCGCTGATTTCCATCGAAACGGCGCGCGTAGGGAGAATTGTCTCCGATCTGCTGGCCTTTTCACGGCGGTCGAAACCCCAGCGTGCTCCGGCGGACCTGAACAAGTTGGTTCGCACGACGATCGGGCTGGCCGACCACAAACTCAAATTGATCAGCGCCGAGATCGTTTTGGACTTGCAAGAGACTCTGCCATTGGTCGAATGCGACTCGTCGCAGATGCAGCAGGTGATTCTCAACTTGGTTCTGAATGGCGCGCAAGCCATGCAGCCCCAAGATGGCGGAACGCTGACCATCCGTACACGCCTGATCCCGCAGGACCAGAGTGTGGAACTATCCGTTCAGGATACCGGCGAAGGCATCGCGCCCGAAAATCTAACCAAGATATTTGATCCGTTCTTTACCACCAAGGCGGAGGGGAAGGGAGTTGGCCTTGGACTCGCCGTGTTGTATGGCATCGTCAAAGCGCATGAAGGCGAAGTGGAGGTCGTCAGCCAGCGCAATCAGGGCACGACGTTTACCGTGACCCTTCCGCTCAAATCGAGCAATATCGCCGAGGCGCGGGAAGTACAGGTACAAGGTGTGTGAACGAACTCTGTCTGGTGACGATCGGGAGCGTGCCCGCGCGGGCCTTGGAGTGGATCGAGGCCGCAACCTCGGAGTGGTTCCCCTTGCCGATCCGGCGATTGCCGTCTTTACCGATTCCGCCGGGGTCTTACGATTCCAAACGCCGGCAGTACCAGTCGGTTGAAATTATGAAGATGCTGGCCCAATCCGCACCGCGCGACGCCATGCGAGTGTTGGGGATCACGAATGTGGATCTCGCCATCCCCATGCTGAGTTTCTTGTTCGGTCAGGCCCAGTTTGATGGCCCAGTTGCCCTGGTCTCGCTTTGCCGGTTGCATCAGGAGTTTTACGGGCTTCCCGAGCAGGATGCCCTGTTGCGGGAGCGCACGGTCAAAGAAGTTTTGCACGAACTTGGACATACCTTTGGATTGGTTCACTGTGCCGAGCCGAGTTGTGCCATGAGTCTGGCCACGCATATCGAGCTTGTAGACGCGAAGCAGGAACAATACTGCTCTCGCTGCGGGTCGCAATTGGTGGAGAGGTTTGCGAGAGAGGGAGGAGTATGAAAAAAAATTGGCCCATTCTGGTCGTAGACGACGAAGAGGTCATGTGCGAGTCGCTGGCCGCGTGGCTGCGCGAAGACGGCTACCGCGTCGAGACTGCGCCGAACGGGCAGAAGGCTTTGGAACTTGCCCGCTCTACAGACTTCGCCATCTGCTTTGTGGATTTGAAAATGCCCGGCGGCATGGATGGTATCGAGACCATGATGGAGATTCACCGCGTTCGTCCCGAAGCGTCCATCATCATCATTACTGCCTACGCCACCGTCGATACCGCGATTCAAGCCATGAAGGAAGGCGCCCAGGAGTACATCGTGAAGCCCTGCAATCCGCAGGAGATTTCCATGTTGGTCTCGCGGATCCTGAAGCTGAAGAAGCTGCAAAGCGAAAATGCGATTCTGCGCAAGAAGTTGACGCGGCAATATCGGCATCACGATGTAATCACAAAAAATCCACGTATGGACGAGATTTTGGCCCTGACGCAAGACATCGCCAGCCTGCGTAGCACGGTCCTGATCCGGGGAGAGAGCGGGACGGGCAAAGAACTGATCGCGCGTGCGGTGCATTTCTCAGGCAATCGCGCGGACAAACCATTCATCGTGGTCAGTTGCGCCGCGCTCACGGAAACGTTGTTGGAAAGCGAGTTGTTCGGCTATGAGAAAGGCGCGTTCACTGGGGCAACCGCGCAGGCGAAAGGCAAGTTCGAGCTGGCAAACGGTGGCACCATCTTCCTCGATGAAATCGGCGACATCTCCCCCAAGCTGCAAGCCGATCTGCTGCGAGTTTTGCAGGAGCGCCGTTTCTACCGCGTGGGAGGCACTCAAGAAGTGGAGGTGGATGTGCGGATCATCGCGGCCACCAATAAAGATCTTGGCGAGGAAGTGCGCCAGGGCAGGTTCCGCGAGGATCTGTACTACCGTCTGAATGTGATCGAAATCAAACTTCCGCCTCTCCGCGAGAGGCGCGAGGACATCCCCCTGCTCGCAGAACATTTTGTGCAGCGCATCTCCTCCGAACTTGGAAAAGAAGTAGCGGGCATTTCAGCCGAGGCCATGAAAATATTAATCGTTTACGATTGGCCGGGTAATGTGCGGGAATTGGAGAATGTCATTGAGCGCGCCATCGTCACGTGCCGCAACGGCAAGCTCGACGAGCAGGACTTCTCCTGGCTACAGCCAGGGAATCTGCAGTTGCAGGATTGGGAAGTTCCGGACGTCCCTTTGGGGGAACTGGAGCGCCGAGCTATTGTAGCCGCTCTCGAGAGAAAGCACGGCAATGTGAAAGAAGCATCCACCGCGCTCGGAATCGACCGCTCCACGCTTTACGACAAGCTCAAGCGGTATGAGATCTCGCATCGCGGCTGATCACGGCTGGAGGAAAGTGTCGCCGAGCACGGTTTCCCAGTCTGCATTTGGCATCGCATCCATCAGATCGGGCAGGAGCACTCCTCCATCCGCCAGGGCTGGCGGACTATTGGGCGCACGCAGTTGCAATTGTAAGCGTTCCAGTTCCCGCCCCAGCCAGCCGTTCACTTCCGGTCCGCGCAGCAGATGACGAAGGGTTATCGGATCGCGCAAATCGAAGCGCGGGCGGATCTTTAAATACCACCCTTCCTTCCCATCACTGACGCCGACGATCGTGCCTTCAATTGGGGCCCGTACTTCAATTCGTCTTCCATTCTTCTCCATTCGCCACGCTATCTGGTTCGAATCCAGTTCATCGCCGATGGCAGGCATTTTGAGCGCGTCCGCAGTGCCAATCAAGTGCTGGGCGAATTCATCCAGGCCCACAGTAACGGTGCCGTCGTCGCTGGGCTGTACCCATGTGTGCCCGCGATGGTAGTAACGATCACTCGAATATTCGAGGCCGAGCGAGCGCAGGTTACCCGTAGCTGGTAGAACCGCAAACTGAGAATACTTTTCACAGTAACGGCAATCGAAGGCGTTGTCGCAGGTGCGGGAAATGACTCGTCCGGCCAGTTCGTGACGGCAGCGTCTGTCCTGCACCGGCAGTTCGGCAAAGTCCGCATGCCAGCAGAAATCGATGGCTTGATGAGTTCGGAAAGCGTTCAGGGTACGACGGATCGCCGCGGCTACCGTGGCGAAGATCGTCAAAGCCACGGCGAAAAACACCGACAAGAAGAGAACGTGGCCGAATGTCCAGTGAAAGCCGTCAATCCCCGGAAACATGCGAATCGCCTCCTTTCGACGACGCGAACAGGGGCAGGTAACGATACGAGAGCGAGTACACAATCACACCGTAGCCGATGACTCCGGCAAAGCTGGCTACCTCCTGCCAGCTCGGGGTGTACTGCAGAAACTCGTCGAATGGCAGCGTTGGCAATGCGAGTGTCTGCACAGTCAGTACGAAGCGATTCAGAAGTACACCCGCGCATGCCATCGCAGCAGCGGTGAGGAGCCATCCTCGTCGCGATGCGGTTGCGCGAAACGTCAGCAGACTTGCGGGAAGCAGCCCGAACAGGACGATTTCGGTAAAGAGAATCGGCGTGCCGAATGGCTCGTGACTATAGAACTGCCACGGCTCGAAGCCCGCAGACGTCGACGTGATGTTCAACCAGACGAGCGTGTCGATCGACTTGGCGGCGACGTAAATCGCCAGCAGCACGCCGGAAATGAACGCCAGCCGCCGGAACACCTCTTGTGGAACAAGCCGGCGGCCAGTAACTTTTTCTACAATAGCGGTCACTAACATCAGGAAACTCGGCCCAGTTGCGATCGCCGATAGGATGAATAGGAAGAAGGTCGACGGCCAGATCAGGAATCCTTCGCGGAAAGCGAAGGGCCGTCCGCGTAACACACCATAGAGCCCGCCCAATGATCCTTGATGAAAAAATGACAGCAGGGTTCCGACCGCGGCGAGCACCGGAACCAGTTTGTGCAGTTGATACTCGAATACGAGGAATGAAGGCAAACGGCGCAATTGGCGGTTACGCAGCAGAATCGGAATGTATTCCAGGCAGAGTACCAGCAGATAGCACGAGATGCAGAACGTCACTTCCGTGAGCATCGAGTGCGTGTTCGGATGCCAGAAAGTGAACCAGGCCCGTAACGGCTGGCCGACATCGATCATCAATATGGCGACCGCCCCGCTGTAGCAAATAAAGCCCAACACGACGGCGCTATTGAGCACCGGGCGGAGTTCCGACCGTTTAAGGATGTAAACCAGGAATCCCGTGAAGAACGCGCCCGCGCCGAGGGCGATAATGCCCAGGTCCAGAAAAATCCACAGGCCGAACGCGAAACGGTTATCCATGTTGGTCTGATTCAGGCCATAGTAGAGACATAGCCCCGCGGCATAGATTCCCAACATCAGCAATGCTGTCCAAGGCGCCAGCCAGAGCAGAAACCGGGGAAGCGGCGTCCGCTCCGCTCCGCGAGCAATCCACCGGGTATCGGCGAATACTGCGCTAGCCATGTTGAACCTCCGACAAGCGCGTAGAGCTTGTATCACCCAGCGCTCTCACCCAGGCGTCCTTCGATTTGTAATAAACTTTGGGTTCCGTCCCGAGGCGCGCCAGCAGGCGGAACGCCTCGGGCGATTGCGCTTCGTGAGTTACTGGATCGTTCGCATCAGCCAGGTTGCCGAAATGAATTGCACCTGTTGGGCAGGCCTCGACGCACGCGGGAACGTAATCGGCAGGATCGATTTCGCGCTTTCCGGCAGCGGCAGCTTTCTCCATGGCCGCATGCAGGCGTGCGTTACAAAGATTGCACTTTTCGACAACGCCCCGCATGCGCACGGCGACTCCTGGGTTCAGACTTTTCTCCATGCCTGCGGGCCACGCTGGGTCCCACCAGTTGAAGTAGCGTGCGTGATAAGGACACGCGGTCATGCAATAGCGGCACCCCAGGCAGCGTTGCGGCATCTGCATGACAATGCCGGTCGCCTTGTCGACTTCGACGGCCTGCTGCGGGCAGACTTTCACGCATGGCGTGTCGTGCTCGCAGTGCATGCACAGGATCGGGATGAACGTTTCGCGCCGGTCGCTGCCTTCCTGGCCGTTCGAAACCTTGCGAACCAGCATTGGGGTAATTCCGGTCCGCGCGGTCGCTTGCGGCAGCGCCGGAACGTTGTTTTCAGCCGCGCAGGTCACCATGCATGAGCCGCAACCCGTGCAGCGGTCCAGGTCGATTACCATGCCGTAGCGGGCGTTCATGCCTTCCTCCTTGGTGGAGTTTGCCGCAGATCGGATTCGGCGTAGAGCTTCGAGGCTAGCGGGGGCAGCACCGGCAAGGACCAGTCGCTTCCCCAGGTGTGAGGCGTTGATACTTCAATCGAGGGCCAACGGTTCAACTCACAGCGCAAGCTTGCGGGAGTAGATGGTTCGTGAACCCATACCGCTCCTGCCCAAAGTTGCTCTTCCAATTTCTCAACAGACGGGATCTTCGCAGCCGAAGTGGATTCCTGCCCGTACAAAGTTCCTGCATGCGAGCGGAATATCTCTGCGCAGCGCGCGTGAACGATCTTCTCAGGAGAGACTAAATCGCGATCGAGAGCGGCGAGAAATTGTGCAGGGCTCCGCACTTCGCGGGTCGGCTTTGCCAGAGCGGGAGCCACCGCGTAGGTTTCGACAGCCGACGTCGGTGCCGTAGGAATATCGGTCAGTTCTTCGAGAAAACCCGGAGCCGGCAGCAGCCAGTCCGCTTTAGGCGGTGCGCCGTCCCAGGCGGCGAAGCGGAATGTCTCGGCATCGGTCTGGGGAACGAAGCTCCAGGGCACAGAGGAATCAATCAGCACCGCACGCGCATTGGAAATCTCGATATCGGCCGGAAGATCATGTTCGCTCCTGGGTGATCTGCGGACAATGCCGCCGCGCGCGCCAACCGCTCCGAGCACCACGTTAAGCGCGGCAACGGAGACGTTCTGATCGGCTGCAATGGCCATTGCAGGCAGGCGATCGGCGATGCTTCGAGCCAAGTCGCAAATCGCATCCACACTGATCCCGGTTTGCGCTGCGGACTCCGGGATCGTCATTGCCGGGATTGGCCCATGTGCTGGAACCAGTTTCTGTTCGAGCAGCGCACGGGCTAATCCGGCGGCAAGGGCAAATTCGGTCCCTTCTCGAATCGGAATCCACTTCCACGCTCGTGCCGCAGTGCGAGAAAGAGTTGGTTCGATCTGAATGAGTCTCAGTTGTGGATCGCCAATTTCAGCAGCGCGTTCGGCCCACAAGCGCGTGAATCTGCCGGGCGTGCCCCACCCATCCAGCAGGGGCGCGCCGAAACTGATAATCGTCGCAGTGTTCTCCAGGTCGTACCCGAGGGAAGAGGCTGGGATGCCGGTCCAACCTTCATAGGGCGACAATGCCCGCGATTCTGCAGTCGCGACCACTCGACAACTGCCTCCCTGCTTCCTGGCAAAATCGTGCATTACGACAGAAGCCGCGCGCCCGGGATAGCCGTCAATCACTACGACCGGCCCATCGCTGCAGGCCTTGGCGAAGGCCGCCTGTGCCTCATTCCATGAGGAAGACCGTCCGCGACGTTGCACGCTCCGCAGCCGTTGCGGAACCCAGTTGAGTTGATGTGCGCCAAATCCCAGGGGGCACAACGCTCCCCGTGTTGCAGGATGAGTTTTCATACCGCCGACGCCGACCGGCCAACCCGCTGCCATTCGAACTCGCAATCCACATCCGTTCGGGCATAACGTGCAGAAAGACTGCTTCACTTCGATAGGGCCATGGGCCGGTTGGGGGATCCACGGCCAGTTCTGGCTCCAGATCGAAACGTCGTCAAGGATCTTCCAGGGCACGGGCGTGACTAACAGGCCCGCTGCGGCGCCCGCGCTCCATGCCAGCAGATCTCGGCGTGTGACCTTCATGCAGCTCCCTTCATTCGTGGCAACCCAGACAGCCGACCTCCACGTTGTGCTTGTGGTGGCAGTCTTCGCAGTCGCTCATCTTCATGCCTTCATGTGGCGCACGTCGTAGCCGGGAAATGGAATGGCCCCAGATATCGCGGCTGTATCCGCTGATCCGGTTCACCTGATAAATGTGGACCTGATCCGACTCGCCATAACTCGAATGACATTCGCTGCAGGGCAGCCCTGCGCGTTTTACATGGATCGCGTGCGAGAACCACACATTTGCCGGTTGTCGCGAATACACAAGCCAGGGCGTGTCGTGCCCCGGCTTGATGTAGTCGTTCACCAAGGTCGCCTCGGCCTGACTGTCGCCAATGCGCTCGGAATGGCATCCGGCGCATTTTTCCATTGGCGGCAGCCCGGCAAAGCTGCCGTCGCCGCGGAGTGTGTGGCATTCGCCGCATTCCGCAACTCCGGATTTCTCGGCATGCGTTTTGTGCAGAAAATCGAGTGGCTGATGTTTCTGGACGTACAGCACACGTGGAAACACGAACCAGCCCGCAAACAGTGCCACGACAAGGCCGAATGCGAAAACCGCCATGTTGCGCGACAGCTTCATGGCTCGACCGTCCAATCTGCTTTGGAGAAGAAGTGCTGAAATAAACCCACGAGATGCGGACGAGATAACAGTTGCGCAACGCCACGCACTGGCACGCCCCCATCACAACCAGGCGCGTGGGTTTCGTGAATCTCGCGCGTCAAGCGTTCTCGTTCTTGCGCCTGCCATGCTTCTGCCTGCGGACCGGAAATCAGGCCGGCTCGCGTGCGTCCCGGAACCTCCCAACCCTCGAACAGCCATCCCGCGCCGAAGGGATCGGCCGCCAGGCGCGACGGATCGCTGCGCAACCGGCTATTCACCTTCTGAATCATCAGCGGGTTGGGAAAGCTCATCGGCCACTCGACGCCATGAATGGTCAGCGCCAATGCGGGACAGCGGGTGCCGCGCCCAGAAACAAAGGTGACGCCCTCGACGCTCCCAGCCACGTCCGCTACAAAGCTGTCTATACCGATGTGGCACAATCCGGAACTTTCTGCGTCCAACCAGAAGTGATTTGCAGCGTACAGAAGATTCGCCGGCGCTTTGGTGGCGTGGGGTTGTGCCAGATGCAGGTATGAATCGCAATAGCGGTACGTCTCACTGGTGCAACTCGACAATTGTGAGTCGCTGAAAGGCACCAGCTTAGGAATGGGAGAAACGCCGCAATACTGCACGCGGATTTCCTCCAGATGCGGACAGCGATCCCGCGGCTCGTCGCTTTTCGCCGCGAGCTCACAATCTCGATATTGCGCTGACGCGCAGCGGCCGCCATCGCTGGCTCCCGGCCCTTCGAGGATGAGCTTGCGCACTGGTGCCGCGTGACAATATCGCGCGCGACCCTCGCGTAAAAACGGGCAAGCCATAACTACTCCTTCTTCTTGTCGGAGGGTTCCACGCGCTCGCCTCCGTCAGCCATCGTCAGCCCGAGTCCGGGAACGGACAAGCTGTGCGATCCTTGCAATAGCGCCTGCAGATCCGCATCGATGTTGCTCAAGTCGACCTGCGGCGCGCGTCCCACTTTGCGAACCAGCAAGTCCCATCCAACCGCAAAGAACACCACCAGCAGGGCTACCAGCGTGACGAGTCCTAGTGCGAAATTCGTGATGTTGAGCCACATAGTCCAATTCTCTCCAGCCATAATGAGATGACCTCCTGGCCGAGCCAAACTGCGGCCACTCCATACAAAAGCAAGCAGGGGACCATTATGTGGATTCAATAAGTTGCGGAGAATTCGAGCTCTGAAGTGTCGGCTTTCCCAACGAAGTCTGTCGGTATTGCCGACAGCAGGCGCAACAACCGCGCTGCGCTTCGAACTCGTCCATTCCGATAAGGTCAAACTTTGTTTGTTGTCGGCGCGTAGAGGGCAATCTTGTGCGCGCCGTCGCGCACAACCGTGATTGAAATCACCAGTCGCTTGTTAGCCCCTCGATATAAAGCAGTTATGACCCAGTTGCATGCCGCTTTCGGGGTTAGTTCGGTCACTCCTAGCAGATTCTCATTAGTGTCTCGTGAATCGCGCATTACTTAAGATTGCAGCGCGCATGAACTCCAAGTGGAACGGGCAGTTTTCGTGTTTTGACCTGGTCGCCAGGACCAACGCTTGCCCACGCTCCGTCGTACAAGTGCGCGACCTTGAGATCGGCAACGATTTCGTCGTCATGGCGGGCCCGTGCGCGGTCGAGTCGGAAACCCAGCTGTTGCGCACAGCCGAAGCCGTAGCTGAAGCGGGTGCGCGCATTCTGCGCGGCGGCGCGTACAAGCCGCGCTCATCACCCTATTCGTTTCAAGGGCTCGGAGTGGAAGGCCTCAAGATTCTTCGCAAAGCGCGGGAAGAGACAGGACTTGCCATCGTCACCGAGGTGATGAGTGAGGAAGATGTAGAACTCATCGCCGAATACGCGGACATCATGCAGGTCGGCACGCGCAGCATGGAGAACTATGCTCTGCTCGAAAGACTGGGAACGTGCGGCCGCCCGGTGCTGCTGAAGCGCGGCATGACCGCGACTTTGGAAGAATTCCTTCGTTCGGCGCAAGTGCTCGCGATGGCTGGTAATCCGAGCATCATTCTATGCGAGCGCGGCATTCGTACTTTTGAAACCGCCACGCGCAACACGCTCGACATCGCCGCGGTCCCAGTGCTGAAGACGGTATCGCATCTGCCGGTGATCGTCGATCCTAGTCATGCCGCCGGAGTTCGCAGTCTCGTCCCGGCGCTTTCGCGAGCCGCCGTAGTTGTGGGTGCGGACGGTTTGCTGGTGGAAGTGCATCCTTCGCCGGAGCAGGCGATGAGCGATGGCGATCAGTCGCTCAACTTCCATGAGTTTCGGCAGATGATGGCCGACCTGCAGCCTTATCTTGACCTGCAGTATCCCGCAGTTCATAAGTCCGGATCTCACGACGATCAACGCCGCTTCCGTCCCCAACTCCTCGCAGCAAGAGGAGCAGATTAGTGTTGCCACGTGCCATCCTAGCCTGCCTGCTTGCGCTGCTTACTGTGGGATCGACCAGGAGCATCGTAGATGCCTCTCCCCAGGTTGAGTCGCCGCAGTTTCTCTACACCGCTGCCAGGACTTACGACCCGCTGGCGTGGACGCACGGCGACGAGCGTTTTCGTTCTGGCGCAGCGATCTTTGTTCATGACGAACGCGGTCAGCATGCGTTAGTGCCGGAATTCGCCGCAAGTGCAGATCCGGCCATCTCCTTCGATGGCCAACGCGTGCTCTTCGCTGGCAAACAAAAAACTGAGGACGTCTGGCAGATCTGGGAAATGTCTCTTGTACACGGCAAGCCTCGGAGAATCTCTTCCGGATTCGAAGATTGCATACGGCCTTTTTATTTGCCTGAAGACCGGATCGTATATGCCAGAAAAACTGCGGGTCGTTTTGTCGTGGAAAGTGCGCCCCTAGCCGGTGGTAAGCCGCTGCCTTTGACTTACAGTCCGGTGAACGCGGTTCCAACCGATATTCTTCGCGACGGCCGAATCCTGTTTGAAACCGAACACCGCTCTGATTCTCAGGCCCTTCCAGAAATCTACACCGTGTATTCCGATGGCAGCGGAGTCGAGTCCTATCGTTGCGATCACGGCCGGGCACGGCATTCCGCCAAGCAAGTAGGTACCGGAGACATAGTTTTCATCTCCGATACGGGGCTCGCGAAATTTACTTCCGCACAGGCGCACCAAGTCGCCATCCCTGCGCCAGCAGGAGAATACGCCGGAGATATAGCTGAACTCCAGGACGGACGCTGGCTCCTGGCGTGGCGTCCAGACGCTCAGGCTTCCTTTAACTTGATGCTTTGGAGTCCCGGCGCTGCGACTTTGCAGCCCGTGCTGAGCGATTCGGTCGCGAATTTTCTTCAGCCTGTTGCGCTATCTCCGCATTCCATCCCGAACCGTCATCCGTCTGGCCTGCATGACTGGCCTAACGCCAACCTACTCTGCCTGAATGCCTACACGTCGAAATACGAATATTCGCCCAATTCGATTCGTTCCGTGCGGCTGTACGCGCGTGATGATCGGGGCAATCCGAAATTGTTAGGAACGGCGCCTGTTGAAGCCGACGGATCCTTCTTCGTTCAAGTGCCGAACGACCAGCCGCTGCAGATCGAACTGCTCGACTCCTTCGGCAAAACGCTGAAGCGTGAGGCGGGATATTTCTGGATGCGTCGTGGCGAACAGCGCGTATGCGTCGGATGCCACGCGGGCCCGGAGACCGCACCCGAGAATGCCGTCCCCGTGACGTTGCTGAAGTCCACCACGCCGGCTGACATGACCGGCGCATCTGCACAAAGCGCCGCAGGAGGACATTGAGTATGAAGCTTCGCCTGGTTCTCCTGTTCCTTCTCTCCTCCACCATGCTTGCGCAGGCGCCGCAGCCCAGTACGATCCGCTTCGAAGACGCCACGGTCAAGTCCGGCATTCAGTTCACGCACAACTTCGGCGCGCAGCAACTCGGTTCTTTGCTGGAGAGCACCGGGGCCGGCTGTGTCTGGTTCGACTACAACAATGACGGATTTCCCGACCTCTACGTCGCGAGCGGCAAGCCGCTCGAGGAAGGGATGCATCCTTATCCGCTGAAACAGCCGCTCTCCACTCCGCCGCACAATCATCTCTACCGCAACAATGGGGACGGTACCTTCACCGATGTGACCGATCAGGCGGGGGTCGCGGCCAACATTTATGGTATGGCTGCCATTGCCGCCGATTTCGACAATGACGGCTTCATCGATCTATTCGTCACCGGCTACGGGCGGGCCATTCTCTATCACAACAACGGTGACGGCACATTTACAGATGTAACTGCGAAAGCCGGCCTCCAGGTCGACGGCTGGTCCATCAGTTCCGCCTGGGTCGACTACGACCGCGACGGCTGCGTGGACCTTTTCGTCGGCCGCTACGTGAAGTTCGATCCCAAGTACCGCAACTACTATGCTGCCGATAACTATCCCGGCCCGCTCGACTACGCCGGTGATACCAATCGCCTCTATCGCAATAACTGCAATGGGACTTTCACTGACGTGACCGACAAGTCCGGTATCGGCGCCTTCAAAGGCCGCACCATGGGCGTGACTGCAGCCGACTTCGATGGTGATGGCTATCCTGACATTTACGTCGCCAACGATAAGACGGAAAACTTTCTCTTCCACAACAAGCGGGACGGCACGTTCGAGGAAATCGCCGGCGAGCTGGGCGTAGCCTACGGACAGAATGGCGAGAGCACCTCGGCCATGGGCCCGGTATTTGCCGATATCGATGGCGACGGGCACGTCGATCTGTGGGTCACCGATTCGAAGTACAACCGATTGATGCGCAATCTGGGCACGAATGGATTCGAGGACATTGGCCCGAGTTCAGGTATTTCGCAGGCGACGGCCCAATACACAAGCTGGGGAAGCGGGATCTACGATTTCGATAACGATGGCTGGCTCGACATCCTGATTTTCCACGGCGGCTTGGTTCACCTGGTGCCGCAGGAGCAGTCCGTGTTTCGCGGCATGGGAAATGGCAAGTTCGCTGATGTCTCGCGCGAAGCCGGACCAGTCCTCGACGTGAAGACGGTTTCCCGCGGCGCTTGTTTTGCCGATTACGACAATGACGGAAGAGTAGACGCCTTTGTCGTGAACCTGGGCGCGCCCGCGACTCTGCTGCACAACACCTCGCAGAACAGCAATCACTGGCTCACCGTCAGGTTGAAAGGGAAGAAGTCGAACCGCGACGGAATTGGGGCCCGCCTGGAATTATGGACTGGGGGACGCAAGCAGATCGCCGAGCGCATCGCGGGTTCCGGCTATCTGTCGCAGGACGACGGGCGCGTTCATTTCGGTTTAGGGAGCGCCACGAAAGCCGACAAACTTACGATTCATTGGCCCAGTGGCCAGGATCAGCTTCTCGAAAATGTTGCGGCCGATCGTGTGCTTACGGTGGAGGAACCGTAGATGGCGCTGAGGGCAATCCATCCTGCGAGTTTTCGGGTGACGGCGCGCATCGCTGGCGTGTTTGCCGTTGCGCTGCTGGCGATTGCCGCACGGTCAGCGCCGCAATCGTCGAAGCTCGCAAGAGAGCGGTATCTGTCGCCTCTAGAGATGGCTTCCTCCCCAGATGCAAAGCTTCTCTACATCGTCTGTCAGGACAGCGATGAGGTAAGGGTCGTAGATGTGCAGGCGAGCAAAGTGATCGCGACCATCCCAGTTGGCCACGTACCTCGAGGTATCGCTCTCTCGCCGGCAGGAGACCATCTGTACGTCACCAATGCGTGGTCCGACACCGTTTCCGTGATCGACGCCAAAACCCGCCAGGTAATACAGACTCTGTCTACTGGATTTGAGCCGAGTGGCGTGCTTACCGACAACACAGGCATGACGCTTTACGTCGCCAACCGTCTCAGCAGCGACATCTCTGTCATCGATCTGAAGACCGGGCAGGAGATCAAGCGTCTTCTAGCCGGACGCGGCGCCAGTTATCTCACTTTGTCGCCCGATGGCAAATGGATTTATTGCACGCACATCTATCCCAATCAGGGTGCATTCCGCACACCACCCGTTTCGGAAATCACTGTGATTGATACGGCTAGCCAGAGGGTGGTCGAGCGTAAGCCTCTGCACAATGTAGCGGGGGTATTCCATGCGGCGATCTCCCCGGACGGCAGACTCGGCGTGGTCGCTCAACTCCGGCCCAAGAATCTGATTCCACTGGCCCACGTCGAGCACGGTTCGGTGTTCGGAGATTCGCTCACATTGTTCGGCGAGGATGTCGGCGGAATGGTTCAGGTGCCCGTCGACGAACTGGATCGCTACTACGCGATGCCGTGGGGCGTAGCGATTACGCCAGACAAGTCGAAGATTTTCCTGACTACGGCTGGATCGGACAGCGTAACTGTCGCCGATGTCCCCCGGTTGTTGGCAACGGTTCGCAGGAGGAGCGCGCCTTTCGTGAACGATCTTTCCGCGTCTGCCGAATACGTTTCAGCCAGGATTCCGGTCGGCCATAATCCCCGTGGCGTTTTGCTTTCTCCGGACGGCAGCCGTCTCTATGTCGCAAACCGCCTCGATGACGACATCTCCGTCATCGACACAGTGACCGACAAGGTAGTTTCCACGATCGATCTTGGCGGCCCAAAGGACGTGAACGCGTTACGCCGCGGCGAGCGCCTCTTCTACACCGCCGGTTTCGCATTTCAAGGCCAGTTTGGCTGCTCCAACTGCCACCTTGACTCCACCATCGACGGCCTGCAGTGGGACCTGGAGCCGGATGGTTTCGGCAAAGACATCGTCGACAATCGCTCGTTGGAGAATCTCGCTGGCACGGAGCCTTTCAAGTGGAACGGCGGCAATCCCGACATGCCGACCGAGTGTGGCCCTCGTACGGAAAAGTTCTTTTTCCGCTCGCAAAGCTTCAACCAGCAACAGCTAACGGATCTGGTCACGTTCGTTTACTCTCTGCCGTATCGCCCCAACCGGTATCGCTCGGCTGATGGGGATCTGACGCCGGCTCAGGAGCGCGGCAAAGCCATCTTCGAGCGCACCAACTCGAAGGATGGGAGGCCGATCCCAGATTCGAATCAGTGCACGTACTGTCACAGCGGGCCCAAATACACGGATCAGAAACAGGTCAACGTCGGTTCCGGCAAGCTAACCGACCGTTCGCCCATTGTTGACGTCCCGCAACTGCCCAACGTGGCCTATTCCGCACCCTACCTGCATGATGGCTCGGCACGCTCTCTGGAAGAAATCTGGACCGTCTTCAATCCGAAAGACACGCACGGCGTCAGCAATGATCTGACCAAAGACGAATTGAACGACTTGATCGAGTATCTGAAAACGCTATGAAAACGCAGCCAGCAGCAAAACTTGAACGTTCGCTTCGGCCTTGGGTTCACCCTGACCTTAGCAATTCCCGGCAACAATGTAGTCATCCTGAGCGCAGCCGCTTTTCAGGCGGAGCGAAGGATCTCCCCTGGGCTGCAACCCTTACAGCATTCACGCTTCTGTTGTTCTCGTCGCTCGCCACCGCGCAGGAACTTCCTATGTTCCGCTGGGAAAACTTCACGACCGCGAACGGCCTGCCTGACAACCACGTCTTTTGCGTGCTGGTCGACGGCAAGCGCATCTGGGCCGGGACAGAAAATGGCCTGGGACTTTATGAAAACGGCGCGTGGAAAGTGTTTCGTCCGGCTGATGGGCTCGCGCATCAGGCCGTGCTCTCGCTCGCGGTCGACAAACATACTGGAGATCTCTGGGTTGGCACGATGGGCGGGCTGAGCCGCGTCTCCGCGGGACGGATCGACACGTTTACCCAGCTCAATTCCGGGCTCAGCAACGACATTGTTTACGGAGTGGGCGTGCAGGGCGATTTCGTCTGGACCGCAACCGCCGCCGGCGCCAGTCGCCTCAATACGCGCACTGGTCAGTGGTCGCTTTTCAACGCAACCAACACTCCGATGTATGAGATTTGGACCTATGCTGTTGCTCCCTCAGACGACAAGGTCTACTACGCAGTCTGGGGCGGCGGCGTGCTCGAGTACGACCAGAAGACCGAGCGTTGGAAAGATTACAACGATCCTGACGGCGAGACCGAAATGGTCGTCATGAAAGACCAGGGCCTGATCCACGAGATTACGACTTCGGTCAGTTACGTCGACAAAGTCCTCTGGGTCGCGACCTACTTCGGCGCCAGCCGCTACGATGGCCGCTATTGGCACAACTTCCTCAGCAAAGACAGCGGCCTGCCCAGCAATTTTCTGAATCAGATCAAGGGTCTCGACGCTAACCGCGCTTGGTTCTCTACCGATAAAGGTCTGGCCTACTACGACGGCACGAACTGGGCGGTATATCGCCCTGCGCTCGGCACGCATGAGCCGGAAATGACAGTGCGCGACGCGAACGGGTCGATCCGGCAAGTTGCAGTTCAATCCGCTCCCGCGCACAACTACGTTCTGGGCGTTGACTTTCAAGGAGACGATATTTGGGTGGCGACCGCTAAGGGACTGAGCCACGGTATTCGCCAGAAGAATGCGGTTTCAGTAGCACAGCTTTTCAGCAAGCAAACAAAAGAGAAGAAGTAAGGAGCGCAATTTATGAATGTTGCAGAACTGTTGGCAGAAGTAGCCGCAGCCCCCGTGTTGAAGCGGGCCATTACCAATCATTCCGCGTTGAACGAAGCCTACGATTACGGAAGCGCCTTCTCTCGCGGGATGCGGATTGACTTGAATGGGGTAAGCATCCTGCTGATTTCCGGGACTGCCAGTATTGATGACGCTGGCCGGACCGTGCATGCCGGAGACTTCCGCGGTCAAATCCGGCGGACCTTCGACAACATCACCAAGCTGCTCGCCTCGGAAGGTGCAACCTGGCACGACATCGTTCGCACCACCTGCTACCTGCGCGACATCGAGCGCGACTATCAGGCCTTCAACGAGGAGCGCACCGCGTTCTACAAAATGCAGGGCCTCGATCCGCTACCCGCGTCCACTGGCATTCAGGCGATTTTGTGCCGTCCCGATCTGCTGGTGGAGATTGAAGCGATTGCCATGTTCCGGCCCCAAACGCCGAAGGACTAAGCCATGCGCCTCGTGTCCGTTGTCGTGATCGTCGCTGCGTTCGGGTGCGCGGGTTGGGCTCAGACCGCGCCATGCGCTTGCGGCAAGAATCCCCCGGGCCCCCCGCCGGTTCGCTCACTCAAACCCTATACGGGCGCTCCGGAGGACTTGCGTCCCTTTTCTAAGTTCACCACCCCGTACCACGAGTTCTATCAGGACTTGATTGAGTACAACGGCGCCGCACGCGATATCCCTGATCCCGATCTCAAGGATCTCACCGAAATTCGCATCGGCTTTCTTGCCCCGCTCTACGATCATCCGGACCAGGTGATGGGCGCTCGCATGCTCAATGGCGCGATCATGGCGATCGACGAGGCCAATGCCGCCGGCGGCTACGGCGGCAAGCCCTTTCACCTCATCACCCACAACGACTACGACAACTGGCAAATCAGCAGCGCGGGTACTGGGGCTGCCAGGGAGTCTGCCATCTGGGGCGCCGCTTCGAATGATGCGGTCCGCATGGTTTATGACGACAAGGTCTGGGCCATGTTCGGCTCGATTAGTTCCGAATCCACCCACATCGCCCTCCGCCTCACGCTGAAGGCGGAAACGCCGCTCGTGAATAGCGCCTCGACTGATCCCACGATCCCCGAGACCATCATCCCCTGGTATTTCACCGATCTTCAGGATGACCGCGTGCAGGGCTACACTCTGGCGCGCCATATCTACACCGAACTCGGCTTGAAGCGTGTAGCTCTGCTGCGTGTGAACGACCGTTACGGACGCTTCGGAGTCCTGAAATTCAAAGATGCATCCCGCCGACTCGGGCATCCCGTCGTGATCGAGCAAAAATTCATGCGCGGCGACACGGATTTCCGCCGCCAACTCCAGGTCATCCAGGACTCCCGTGTCGACGCGATCGTTCTCTGGACCGATATCGCACCCGCCGCGATGATCCTGCAACAGATGCAGGAACTGGGGATGAAGCAACGTGTCTTCGGCAGCCATCGCACCATCGGCGATCAACTCACTCAGCTCGCTGGTTCCGCCGCCGAAAACTTTGAAGCTGTCTATCCGTACGATCCTTCGCGTTCCGACCCACGCTGGCTCGATTTCGTCGCCCGTTACGAAGCCCGTTATCACGAAAAGCCCGACCACTTCGCCGCCCTCGCCTATGATCAGATGCGCATTCTGCTCGATGCCATCTGCCGCGCCGGACTGAACAAGGGCCGCATTCGCGACGCGCTGACTGCCCTGACCAGCTACAAGGGCGTAACCGGCGATATGATCTTCGATCCAAACTGCAAAAATATCGCGCCGCTTTACCTTGCGCACGTGCACGACGGCCAAATCGAATATCGCCGCATCTCCATGGAGAAACCCTACGCCCAAGTGGGAGAGAACGGAGTTCAATACGCAGGCCCTGCTGCTTCCGACGAAAACGCAAATGCTGTAAGGATCGGCGTTTTTGGTCCCCACGCCGACGCGGCCATACGCTCGCCGGAGATGTTGCAGTTGATCAGCAGCCTAAATAGTAATGGCGGCCATATCTCTCTGATTGCGATTCCCTCCGACACGTCTTGGGGCAAGGCTTCCAGCGAACTCGTCAAAGCCGTATACCAGGATCTTGTCCTCGGGTTGATCGCGCTCGATCGCAACTCCAGCCATCTCGCCGAGCAGATTGCGGTCAAATCATTTGTGCCCGTCGTGGCGCTTTCGTCCGACCGTGCGCTCACATCAACGAACATTCCCTGGATTTTTCGTTTACCCTCAGATACGCCCCTCGCCAAAGCCGTGTCCTGCCTCTCGGCGGCCATCCAACAAGCAGGGTCGAACCACACCCGGATCCGTGAAGTTCTCGCATCGGGCAAGCCGGTGGCAGGAATCCGATTTGCTTCCACCGGCGAAGTAATACCGTAAATTCGAGTCGCGGATCCGCGCATCTTCCAACGACGGTGCCAGGACTAATCTTTTTGCGCCCTACTCTTCTCCCGAGCCACAAACGCGCGCAAAAATCCGTACAATCTCTTGTGTCACCTTGAGGGAAACCGAGAAAAGATTCGAGCCAATGCAGGATCCTGGATCTCCTAAAGTCCGAGTGATCGACTCTCACACAGGCGGCGAGCCCACGCGTGTGGTTCTCAGCGGCGGTCCCGACCTTGGGAATGGACCGCTGCCCGAGCGCTTGGAGCGTTTTCGCCGCGATCATGACCCGTTTCGTTCGGCCGTGGTTAATGAGCCCCGCGGCTCTGACGTAATGGTCGGCGCGCTGCTGTGCGAGCCCACTGATCCGGCCTGCGCCGCCGGCGTCATCTTCTTCAATAATGTGGGATATCTTGGCATGTGCGGACACGGCACGATCGGTCTGGTCGCGACTTTGTCCTATCTGAACCGGATTCAGCCCGGCGAACATCGCATCGAGACTCCGGTAGGAATCGTGAGCGCAATCCTGCACCCGACTGGCGAAGTCACCGTCAACAATGTCGCCAGCTATCGCCTGGCCGCAAACGTAACCGTGAATGTCCCTGGGCATGGAGCGGTGCGCGGGGATGTCGCCTGGGGAGGAAATTGGTTTTTCCTAGTCCGCGAGCACAGCCTCGAATTGTCGCTCAAAAACATCGAGCAGCTAACCGATTTCACCTGGGCCCTTCGCCAATCTCTTAGCAGGCAGGGAATCACCGGCGCGGCAGGACAGGAAATCGACCACGTTGAGCTCTACGGGCCCTCTGAACGTTCTTTCAACAGCAAGAATTTCGTCCTGTGTCCCGGGAAGGCGTATGACCGCTCTCCCTGCGGCACCGGCACAAGTGCCAAGCTGGCTTGCCTTTACGCGGAAGGAAAACTCCGCGAAGGCGAGGTATGGAAGCAGGAGAGCATCGTCGGCAGCGTTTTTGAAGGAAGCATCTCTGTGCGCGACGGAAAAGTCTACCCCAGCATCAAGGGTTCAGCGTTCGTCAATGCGGAGGCCGAATTAGTGCTTGATCCGCGCGATCCGTTTTGCTCGGGCATTCGTTCCTGAAAACATCATCAACGCATGCATAACCGCGACCTGGCTCAACAATTCATGCAGCGCTTCGGTCAGCAGCCGAGGATCTTTCGTGCGCCGGGCCGCGTAAATCTGATCGGCGAACATACTGACTACAACGATGGATTTGTTATGCCCGCCGCGCTCGGTTTCTCAACCTTCGTTGCGATTGCAGGACGTACCGATCGCCACTTGAAAATTCATTCACAGGAATTTGCTGGCGACTTCGATTTTGATCTCGACCGTTTCCCGCAACAGCGCTCGGGCATCTGGTGCGACTACGTTCTCGGCGTCGCCAGCATGCTTCGACAACAAGGCCCCACTTTTTCCGGCGCGAATGTACTCGTGCATGGAGAAGTCCCCATCGGCGCTGGCCTCAGTTCTTCCGCCGCGATTGAGGTAGCATCGGCCCTTGCATTCACAACTCTGAACGGAATCCAACTCCCGCTGCCCGACCTCGCCAAACTCTGCCGCCGCGCTGAAAACGAATTCGTCGGAGCCCGCGTCGGCATCATGGATCAATTTGTTTCCTGCATGGGGAAGGCCGGGCATGCATTGCTCCTCGATTGCCGCTCTCTCGAATACAAGCTGGTTCCTATTCCAACCGGCATTCGAATCGTGGTCTGCAATACGATGGTGAAACATGACCTCGCCACCGGTGCCTACAACGAGCGTCGCTCACAGTGTGAGGAAGGGGTGCGCTATTTTGCGAAGTGGGATCCCTCGGTTCGTGCCCTGCGCGATGTCTCGATTGCGTTGCTCGAAGAACACGCAAGGGATATTCCTTCCACGATTCTGAAGCGATGCCGTCACGTAATCCATGAGAACCGGAGGACTCTGGAAACCGCACAGGCGCTCGCAGCAGGCGATTTGAACAGAGTAGGCGCGCTGATGCGCGAGTCTCACCGCAGCCTGCGCGATCTCTATGAAGTAAGTTGCCGCGAACTCGATATCATGACCGATTCAGCAGAAGGCTTGCCGGGCTTCATCGGCGGGCGCATGACTGGAGGCGGCTTTGGGGGATGCACGGTGAACCTAGTTCGCGAGGAGAATGCCGCGACCTTTGCTGCGCAGGTGCGAGAGCGTTACCGCAAAGCGACCGACATCGATCCCCAGATTTACCTGTGCAGTGCAGAAGACGGCGCCCGCGAAGTTAGCTAGAGCGCGTCTGATCGGCCGCATCCGGCGCCCATCCCTGCAGCTTCACCAGCCAATTCGCCGGTTCCGGAAGGATCGCGAATTTCGGCAGATCGCCGCGCACCATCGCCACTTCATCGCAACAATGAAAGCGCGGACAAGCATGGCAGTCTTTATAAATCTTGTCGGGCAAATCTTCGCGCTGTGCCACTGAGAATCCCTGCCCCGCGAAAAAGTCCGGCTTGCGCGTGAATAGGCAGATGCAATCCACGCAGTGCCGCTTCGCCTCAGCCATTAGCGCCTTAACCAGCCGTCCGCCCCCGCCTTTCCCCTGAGCCCACGGCGCGACCGTGATCGAGCGGATTTCCGCGAGATGCGTTCCATACAGATGCAGCGCTCCGCAGCCGATGATGACTCCGTCCTCTTGTTCGAGCACGACGAAGTCTCTCACGTTCTCGCAAATCTCCGGCAGCGTGCGCGGCAGCAATGTGCCGTCGCCCGAGTAAGCCGCGATCAGTTCGTGAATCTGTTGTGCGTCCGGCAGAATGGCTTTACGCGTGCGCATGGGCCTCCTCGCGAAGACACTCGATTTTCTTCCTGGCGACGCCCAGTGCTTGCCGCACCCTTGCTGGCGCCGTACCGCCCGGAACATCGTGCACTGCCAACACAGAACAGAGCTTCAGGGCCTCGTAGAAATCCTGATCGAAAGCCGGACTGAGCTCTCGAAGATCCCCCAGCGGCAGCTCGTGCAACTCGCAGCCCCGCTCAAGGCACAGCTGCACCGCCTTGCCAACCCTCTCATGTGCCAATCGCGAAGGCACCCCGCGGTTCACTAAATAGGTGGCTGCCGCCCACGCATTCATGAATCCTGATCCGGCTGCTTCCTGCATGCGCTCGTGATGAAACTCCACTGCCTTCATGAATCCGGTGACTAGCGGCAGGACTTGCAGAAGAGTATCGCTGGAGTCGAACAGCGGCTCCTGGGTTTCTTGCAGGTCCTTGTTATAGGCGAGCGGCAATCCTTTAACCGCCACAATCAGCGCGGTTGCATTTCCGATGACGCGCCCGCTCTTGCCGCGCACTAATTCCAGCAAGTCGGGATTCTTCTTCTGCGGCATCGCGCTGCTGCCCGTCGAATAAGCTTCCGGCAATCCCACAAATCCGTATTCCTGGGTAGAGAATAGGATCATCTCCTCTGCCCAGCGGCTGAGGTGAGTCGCTAGCAGCGACAACGAATTGACGAACTCGACGACGAAGTCGCGATCGCTGGTAGCGTCGACGCTGTTTGCCGTGGACCCGTCGAATCCAAGGCTGCTGGCCATCGCCGAACGATCCAGCGGCAGCGTGGCTCCAGCAACCGCGCCCGAACCCAGTGGACAAACATTCATCCGCTTGCGGCAATCCGCCAGCCGGTCGGCATCGCGCAAAAACATTTCCACATAAGCCAGCAGCCAGTGCCCGACCAGAACCGGTTCGGCACGCTGCAGATGCGTATATGCGGGCATGGCCGCATCCGCCGCCTGTTCCGCACGATCGGCCATGACGTTGCACAACTCGCCGAGTTCATCTCTCAACTGGTCAATGGCAGCCCTGACGTAGAGTCGCAGATCGGTCGCGATCTGCTCGTTGCGGCTGCGCCCGCTGTGCAGTTTGTAGCCGGTCTCTCCGATCAGCGCGGCCAGCTGTTTTTCTACAAAATGATGCACATCCTCCGCTTCGCTGTCCTCGAGAAATGAAGCGGAATCCGCCGCCTTTTTCGCGATCTGCTCCAGTCCTTGCAGGATGCTGATCAGCTCATCAGCCGAAAGAATCCCGGCGTTCTTCAGCGCGCGTGCATGCGCCCCGCTCGCCGCCAGTTCGTAGCGCAGCAGGCGAACATCGAACCCAAACGAACGCTGCCACCGCTCGAACTCAGGGTCCAGCGGCTGCCGGAATCTTCCCGACCACATCTTCATCGTGCGACCTCCACACGGCTGCGCGCGCGTGAGCGAGAGGGCAGCCCCAGAATGCGGATGAACCCGGCCGCATCTTTCTGGTCGTAGCTGTCGCCCATGGTGAACGACGACAGATCGGTGCGATACAGTGAATGTTCCGACTCGCGGCTGACTACGGAGACATTCCCCTTATAAAGCGACAGAGTCACCTTTCCGGTCATTTGCTCCTGGGTCTTCTCCACAAAGGCGTCGAGAGCCTCGCGCAACGGCGTAAACCATAGTCCAAAGTAAACCAGCTCCGCGTATTTCAGCCCGATGTGCTGCTTGAAGTGCGCGACATCACGCTCCAGGCACAACGCTTCGAGTTCGCGGTGCGCCGTGATCAAAAGCGTTCCCCCCGGAGTCTCATAGCATCCGCGCGACTTGATTCCCACGAACCGGTTCTCAACCAGATCCACTCGTCCCACTGCATTTCGCGCGCCGATCTCATTCAGCAACTCGACCAGCGACACTGGATCCATTTCCATCCCGTTGACCGAAACCGGTACTCCCTGTGCGAACCCGACGCTGACCTGTTCGTCCTTGTCCGGCGCGTCTTGCGGCGAACGCGTGATCTGCCATGTCGTCGACAGCGGAGCGTTGCCGGCATCTTCCAACTCACCGCCCTCATGGCTGATGTGCCACAGATTGCGGTCGCGGCTATGGATTTTCTCGCGGCTCGCTGCGACGGGAATCCCATGGGCCTCAGCGTAATCCAGGCAGTCCTCGCGCGACTTCAGCGTCCACTCGCGCCATGGAGCGATGATCTTCAACTCCGGAGCAAGCGCCTGATACGTCAATTCAAACCGCACCTGGTCGTTGCCCTTGCCCGTGCATCCGTGTGCAACCGCGGTCGCGCCTTCGCGCAAAGCCACTTCCACCTGGTGCTTCGCAATCACCGGACGCGCCAGCGACGTGCCCAACAAATACTTGTGCTCATACACCGCTCCGGCCTTCAAGGCGGGAAAAACGTATCCGGTCAGAAACTCTTCCCGCAGATCCTCGACGATCACCTTGCTGGCGCCGGTCGCGTAAGCCTTCTCGACCACGGCCTCGATGTCATCTCCCTGGCCGACGTCGCCCACCATCGCGATGACGTCGTAGGAATAATTTTCTTTCAGCCACGGAATGATGATGGAAGTGTCGAGTCCACCGGAATACGCGAGAACCACTTTTTCAGGCATGAGCGCTCCTTACGGGCAGGCGCACCGCGCCGCCCAGCAATATATAAAGAATGGATTTTTGAACGTGCAGCCGGTTTTCCGCCTGCTCGAAGACCACAGAATGTTCGCTGTCGATGACTTCGTCCGTCACCTCTTCCCCCCGGTGAGCGGGCAGGCAGTGCATGAACACTGCGTGCGGTGCGGCTTCTGCCATCAATTCCCGATTCACCTTGTAGGGCGGGAAGATCTGCGCCCGCTGTGCGGATTCCTGTTCCTGCCCCATGCTGGCCCAGGCGTCGGTGTAAATTGCGTCGACGCCTGCGACCGCGGCATGAGGGGCCGTGAGAATTTCAATCTGCGCGCCGGTTTGCTTCGCAATCTTGCGCGCGTCGGAAACAATTTGCGGATTACAGGAAAAACCCTTCGGCGTCGCGATACGGATCGACGATCCCAGGCATGCGCAGGTCAGCAGCAGGGAATGTGCGACGTTGTTGCCGTCTCCCACATAGGCCAGACAGATTTTCGTCAAGTCGCCGAACCGCTCCTGCAGCGTGAAGTAGTCGGCCAGAGCCTGGCAGGGATGCTCCAGATCGCTGAGTGCATTGATCACCGGAATCGACGCGTGCCGCGCCATGCCCTCGATCGTCTCCTGCGCGAAGGTGCGAAGCACGATCACGTCGACCCAGCGCTCGAGATTATGCGCGATGTCGCTCAGTTTCTCGCGCGCATCGAGCCGGGCCTTTGATTGATCCACGAACATCGCGGTTCCGCCGAGGCTCATCATGCCCGATTCAAACGTCAAGCGCGTTCGCAGCGAAGGCTTTTCAAAAAACATCACCATCTGCTTTCCGGCGAGCGAACGCTGAAATACCGACGGGCGCGACTTCATCAACTCGGTCAAATGTAAAACCGCCCGCACACCTTGCGGTCCAAGATCGCGGGTTGAAACCAGGTCCGGACACCAGAAGATGCCGGGAAAAGTTTCCGGCATTGCCGGTGTCCGTGGTTGCAGTGGAGTGTTCAACTTTGTTTCCTCTTTCTCAGTCGAGCGCATTTCATGCGCACGTGACTTCCGTTCCACAATTCAATTTGGTCAGATAAAACTGGGGCAAAGCGTCTGCCTCCGTTGCTGGCAGAATCCGCACCCGGCCCACGCCTTGCTTCAATGCCTGCGCACAGGCCGCCAATTTGGGCAACATGCCGCCGCTGACCACCGACCCGGCAGCGAGATCCTTTGCTTGTTTCGTGCTGAGCCACGGAATCACCGAGCCCTCCGCGTCTTTAACTCCAGGCACATCTGTGAGGAAGATGAGCGCATTGGCATGGCAGGCAGCGGCGCAGGCTGCGGCCATTTCGTCCGCATTCACGTTGTAATACTCTCCATCCGCTCCCAGTGCGAGCGATGCCAGCACCGGTATGCCGCCCTGATGCCACAACGCTTCGATCCAGCAGGGCTCCGCAAAGCAAATCTCACCGACAAATCCAAGATCGTTTCCACTTATGTGTTTGCGGCGGGCGCGGAAAGTCATGCCATCGCCGCCGCAGAACCCCACGGCAGGCATGCCCGCAGCCTGAATCGCCGCCACCAGTTTTTTGTTCACCATCCCGCCAAGAACCATCAACGCAACATCGCGGGTCTCGGCATCGGTTACCCGGAGTCCGCCAATGAACTCGCTCTTCTTCCCGAGTTGTGTGAGCACGCGCGTTAACGCACTCCCGCCGCCATGAACTACCGCCACGCGATGTCCGTCCTGAGCCAATTCTGCAATCGCCCGCGCGCATTTGCGCAGCGTGGCCGCATCTTCCAGAGCCGCTCCCCCGATTTTGATCACGATCGTCACTGCAGTCCTTCTTCCTCGCCCCACCCGCACATCAGATTCATGTTTTGCACCGCCTGCCCCGCCGCGCCTTTGAGCAGGTTGTCGAGGCACGAGATCAGCACCAGCCGTCGTCCATCTTCCGCCAGGCAGAACCCAAGATCGCAGTAGTTCGTCTGCAGCGAGAACTGCACCTGCGGCAGCTTGGGAGTCTGAAAAATTCGCACCCAGCGTTTGCCCGTGTAGAAATTGCGAAAACACGATTCGACCTCAAGCGGTGTCATTTTGTGGTCGAGGTGCACATAGATCGTCGACAGGATTCCTCTCGGAATCGGCAGCAAGTGGGGCGTGAAGATCAGTTCCTGGTCGTCCAGCGCGAGTTGCTCCGCCATCTCACCCGCGTGCCGGTGATTGAACACCGCATACGCCGAAAGATTGTCGGCCACCGACACAAAATGCGTCTTGGCCGTCGGTTCTTTGCCCGCGCCCGATACCCCAGATTTGGAATCCGAAATAATTCCGCGCGCCCGGTCGACGACGCCGGCCTTGAGCAGTGGTGCGAGCGCCAGGATCACGGAAGTTGCATAGCATCCGGGGTTGGCCACCAGTTCAGCGCCAGCAATCGCGTCCGCATTCAATTCCGGCAGGCCGTAGACTGCTTTCTGCGTCAACTGCACTGCAGTGACCGAATCCGAATCCTGAAAGCTGTAAATGCCCCGGTGCTGCTCCTGCTTCAGGCGCCACGCGCCGCTCAAATCGATCACTCGAATACCATTCGCCAGCGCCTCGGGAGCCAACGACCGCGACACTTCATGCGGAGTAGCCAGGAACAGCAGCTTCACCCCTTGCTGCTTCAGCGCCGGCCACGAAAGCGAATGCAATGGATAGCCGCCATTTCCGGAAAGTGCCGGGAAAACGTCAGCCAGATCCGCAGCCACCCCGTTGTCCGACGCCCGCCGCAGCAGAACCGGCTTTTCCACCCGCGGATGGCGCAACAGAATCTTCGTCAACTCCAGGCCGGAATAGCCCGTCGCTCCCAACACGGCAGTTTTGAGTTTTGTCCCCATTACCCCAGCATTTCCTCGATGCGGCTGGCCAGTGCGCGGGCCTGTTCTTTATCCGGACAAACAATCAGGATCGTGTCGTCGCCCGCAATAGTCCCCACCAGTTCCGGCCAGTCGGTTTCGTCCAACGCGGCCGCCACAGGCTGCGCGCTGCCCACAATCGTCTTGATGACCAGCAGGTTCTGCGCCAACCGGATGTCCAGCACAAATTCGCGGACCAACCGCGAAACCGGTGGCAGCGCCACTCCGGCACCGTTATCGCCTTGCGGCAGGGAATAGCCGTGCGCGGTCTTGCTCAGATTCAAATCCCTAATATCCCGGGACAGAGTTGCCTGTCCCACCTTGAATCCGCGCCGCCGCAGATGCCGCTGCAAGTCCTCCTGGCTGGCGACCGACCCGTGCTTCAGCACTTCCAAAACCGCGCGCTGGCGCAACATTTTATTCATAATGAATATTTATGCACTATGATGAATAAATATTTTTCTATCTTAGGGAGTTGACGCCAAATGTCAAGCGCAAATGTCCCCTGGATCTAACTTTCGGGGACCCCAGCGCTGGCACCAGCGTCCGCAAGGCCTTCCTCGCGGAAAAATGCCGGCAACCGCCCGTGCCTTGGTAGACTACTTCGCGGTCGCGAGCGCAGTTGCACTTTGGGGGTGCGATGACTTCAAAACCTGGTTTGATGGCCGAACTCCTGGCCGAGTTCCTGGGCACATTCGTTCTCATCCTGTTTGGCACAGGAGTCGTCGCCATGGTGCTTCTGTTCCCCACAAGAAATCCGGGCGAGACCATCCACGGCGGCTTCACCAACATCACTTTAGGATGGGGACTTGGCGTAACCATGGGCATCTACATCGCGGGAAAGATCTCAGGCGCGCACCTGAATCCTGCGGTGACGTTAGCAGTCGCTGTCTTCCGAAAATTCCCGTGGAACAAAGTCATTCCCTATTCGATCGCGCAAACTGCCGGAGCTTTCACCGCTGCCGCCCTGGTCTTCTGGAATTATTCGCCCGCCTTCCGTCAGGTCGATCCACAACTGGAGAGAACGGCCGGCGTCTTCACCACGTTCCCCGCCTTCCCCGGCCTGCCGCAGGCAGGTTTTCTGGATCAACTCATCGGCACGGGGCTGCTCATGCTGCTGGTTTTTGCTATCACCGACGAATTCAACGCGCCGCCCGGATCGAATATGGCGCCCGCATTGATCGGACTCGTGGTCGTCGCCATTGGCATGAGCTTTGGCGGCATGCATGGATATCCCATTAATCCCGCGCGCGATTTCGGCCCGCGGCTCTTCACTGTGCTCGCCGGTTTCCGCAACAATGGCCTGACCGACGGCACGCACGTCTGGTGGATTCCTATCGTCGCCCCGTTGCTCGGAGGCTTAGCGGGCGCGGCTCTCTACGATTTCGGAATTCGTCGCTTCCTGAGACCACAATGATCCCGGAGGTTCCGTGAAATACCTTCTAGCGCTCGACCAGGGCACAACCAGTTCGCGCGCTCTTCTCTTTGATCGGAGCGGAGCGGTTGCTGCCGTTGCGCAGCGTGAGTTCGATCAGATATTCCCGCAGCCTGGATGGGTCGAGCACAATCCCGAGCAGATCGCTTCTTCGCAAATCGCCGTAGCTCGCGAAGCTCTGGCAAAGGTAACCGCCGGCGCCAAAGATGTTGCCGCCATCGGCATCGCTAATCAGCGTGAGACGACGATTGTTTGGAACCGCGAAACAGGCACGCCGATTCACAACGCGATCGTCTGGCAGGACCGCCGCACCGCCAACGCCTGTGAGCAGCTGCGCAACGATGGCCACGGCCCCGCAATCCAACAGCGCACCGGATTGCTCATCGACGCCTACTTCTCCGCCACCAAGATTGCCTGGATTCTCGACAACATTCCCGGCGCTCGCGCGCTAGCAGACGTTGGCAAACTTGCCTTCGGCACGGTCGATACCTGGCTGCTCTGGAAGCTGACTCAGGGACGCCTCCACGCCACTGACGCGAGCAACGCCTCGCGCACTATGTTGTTCAACATTCATACCGGCGCGTGGGATCGTGACCTGCTCGATCTCTTCCGCATTCCTCTCTCGATGATGCCCATGGTCCGCTCATCCAGTGAGATCTATGCAGAGGTCAGCGGACTGAAAGGTCTGGACGGAATCCCCATTGCAGGCATCGCCGGTGATCAACAAGCCGCGCTGTTCGGCCAGCGCTGCACCAAGCCCGGCATGACCAAGAGCACCTACGGCACCGGCTGCTTCATGCTGCAGAACACGGGGCCGCGCGCAGTCCCGTCATCCAATCGCATGGTAACCACCATTGCCTGGAGGATCGGCGATGGCACCGAATACGCGCTCGAAGGCAGTGTCTTCGTGGGCGGCGCTGTCGTGCAATGGCTGCGCGATGGCCTCGGCCTCATCCGCAAATCCGAAGAAGTGGAAGCCCTCGCGAAATCCGTTCCTGACAACGGCGGCGTATATTTCGTTCCCGCTTTCGTGGGCTTAGGCGCGCCCCATTGGGATTCCTTCGCGCGTGGCTCGATGTTCGGGATCACTCGCGGAACCACGGCGGGCCACATTGCGCGTGCGGCGGTGGAAAGCATCGCGTATCAAGTCGCCGATCTGCTCGATGCGATGCGCCGCGACTCCGGTGATGCCGTCCCCGAGCTGCGCGTGGATGGCGGCGCTGCCGCCAACGACAGCCTCATGCAGTTTCAATGCAATATTCTTGGCGTTCCGGTGGTCCGTCCAGCCGTAACCGAGACGACTGCGCTCGGGGCCGCCTTGCTCGCAGGACGCGCTGTGAATTTCTGGCCCAACGGTCTGGACCAATCAGGCGGCCAGAAGGATCGCCGCTTCGAGCCGCAAATGCCTCCCGACAAAGCGCGTGCCCTTCGCGACCGCTGGAACGAAGCGGTCTCCCGCTCCAAGAATTGGGAGCGAAGTTCGTAGCGCCGCCGTCCCGGCGGCTGTCGTGGCGGCGTCCTCGCCGCCACATCAGCCAGCAGCAGGCGTCCGGTAGTTTTCAAAAAGCAGCGTCGAGGAGATCGTGCGCAGAGCTAAGGCTTGTACCAGAACACCGCGCCTTTCGTGATAGGCGGAAGTGAGAAGCTCACCGAATCTCCCTGCCGTGTCCCCTTGATCGCCTGCACCTCCCCAAGGAATGGCAGAAAGAATCCCTTAACCTCACTTTTCGCGGAAACTTTGAGTTCCACGTCATTCTGCGGCGTCTGAATCGGATTCACCCCGCCCCTCAGCCCCGCAAAGTTCGCAAAAAAGACGTTTGTGTGCCCATCGGAAGTGCGCGCAATCGAAGTCGCCACCAGCGGAGAAGCCTTGATGCGCACCGAATCTCCGCCCTGCAGGCTCCCCAGAAACTCGCGCTGCGAATCCGGCGATGCCTGCTCCAGATTCTTATCGAGAGCTGAGTTATAAGTCTTCCCCGGACAATTCGCGAACCGCACCACATTCTTCGAATCTCCAACCTCGCTGGCGTCCGTTCCCGTAATCACCAGCCGCTTGCCACCAGCGACGAAGTCTTTGAGCCACTGTTTCTCGGCCTCATCAAGCACCCGCACATCCGGCAGCACCAGTGTCTGCCCATGAAAATCCGCCAACGTCCGCGGCGTCACAATCTGAAACTCAAGATGCTTCTGCATCAGCAGAATAAGAATTCCGCGGTAGGACGCAATGAAGTCCGCCGCAAAAAAATTCCTCGTTTGGGGAGAGAAATAAACTCCAATCGGATCCACCGGCTCACGCGGCAAATAAAACGTCTTCTCGTGCGCCGCAATCCAGTCGAAGATCTTCTTTCGCGTCGCCAAATTGTTCGACCCGGCCATCGAATGCCCCGGCGCATCCCAGAAGTTCGCACCCGCCATCACCTGCGACATGGCGAGGTTCATCATGGGCTCGGGCGCCGCCACCTTCTTATCTCCATCCCACGAGTAATTCAGAATCCACGTCGCCTTCCCCTGCGCAAATGCTCGAAAGGAATGCATCCCCACCTGGTACCGGAACCAGTCCAGCGGCGTTCGTCCGGACGCCATGTGATCGCCATTGCCAAATTCATACTCGTGCGCAATCGCGTCCACCACGGGATAGAGGCTGTACACATCCGCTCCCACCCGCACCGCCTCTTCTTCAATCCCCGGATAAATCTCTGGAATTGTCTTGATCTCCGGATTTACCGCCTTCGCCGTGCGATCGATCTCCGCCATGAAATCTGTGAACGTCTGAATCCGAAACTCTACCCATTTCCGAAATGCCGGATCGGAAAAATCACCCAGCTTCAGATCATGCTTCGCATCCAGGCCCGTCTGCTTCTTGAAAGCGGCTACCGTGTAGTCGTCGAAGCTGGCCCAGGTGTCTTCCCAGCCTTCGAAGTGAGTCATCCAATACGGAATGTCCACGTAGATGCCGTCAATCCCCGTCTGCGCAATCTGCCGCACGCGCTCCATGTAGACCTTGCGCCACTCCGGTGCGTAGGGACTCACCCACACGTCCTCGTCTCCGGGCCTGATCCAGAACGCAGTGCCTCCTCCGAAAATTGCAGGTTCGCCGGTAATCTTGCGCTGCAGCCAGTCGGGATGATCCTTGCCCATCGTGTGCGCCGCTTTGTCGCCGTGCGCCGTGATGCATTCGGTTCCGGCAATGTAAACGAACGCGTGATTGCCGACTTTGTGCGCGGCCTCGGCGACATCCCGAATCGCCTTCAGTTTTTCTTCGGGATGCAGAAAGCTCTCGTACCGTCCCTCGATGTCGTTATCGACTTCGATCCCAAAAACATTGCTAGCCTGCGCCTTCCGCACGATCTCCAGGGCATCGCCACCCTTCAAGCCGTAGGCTCCAATGCGAACGTAGTTGGTCCAGTTCTGCTTTTCGGAATCAGGGGCCGCGCCCAACCCGAGCGCGACCAGGAATAAAAAGAGAAATGCGAATAAAGATTTTCGTGTCATGTCCGCCCCTCAGTATTCACCAATGCGATCCTGACCTTTTCAAGTCACACCTGTCCCAGCTCGTTCCCGCGGCAAGTTCTGTACGGTCTACGCTCTGAGGTCTCTAGAATTCGAATCTCAATCCAAACTGGAAGGATCGCGGATTTTCCCCTGGCGCATCGCTCGTAACGGTCCCGAAAAGCGGATCTCCAACAGCCGAGTTCGGTTGTCCAAAGCGCGGGTGGTTGAGTGTATTAAACGTCTCCGCGCGCACTTCTATCCGCATGCCTTCTTTAGGCACAAACGACTTGTAAAGATTCAGATCCATATTGTGGATGCCGTCGACCCGCAGCCCGGAAAAGTACCGTGGAGCATTCCCAGGAACCTGGTCGCCCGGATCGGCAAAGCAGTTCGCGTTCAGATACGCGTCGGGAGTCGCATTCTGCCAACTCAAGGCGGCGGAGTGCATGCTGATCCCGGTTTTAAGCTGGGAGCACACAACTTCGGGGCGCTGAGTTCCATTCGCCAGTCGGGCATTGGCCATGCCGATGGCCATCGGTTGTCCCGATTGCTCAGTGATGATCGTCGCGAGCGACCAGCCTCCCACAACGGCATCGACCGCCCGGTTCATATTGCCGCCGACCCATTGCTTGCGCCCAATGGGCAGATCCACCACCACGGCGGCTGCCAGCCGCTGCGGCGTGTCATTGCCTCCAATGCTGTGTTCCAGGTACAGGCGATCCAGTTGTTGCGGAATGCCCGCACCCAGTGCGCCTACCCAGTTGTTCCTGCCCGCAGACGAGTTGTCGGTCTCCTTCGAGATCGTGTAGCTGCCCTCGAAACTGATGTGGTGGGTCGTGCGCTTCTGAAAGCGAATCTGCAGAGCGTTGTACCAGGAACTCGCTTCTTCGAGCATCAGCCCTTCAAAGTCGCCGTTAAATTGCGGGTACTGGTTCAACAGAGTCCCCAGCGGCAACGTCGCATTGCCGTAGTTCGAATTTGGTTCGTTGAAGCAGGGATGGGTAGCGGTCGAGGTGCAAGGAGTATTGAACATGGAATAGAACGGGTTCCCCACTTCTGTCTGCAGAAAATTGCTTACGCAGCCATCCGCCGTGCAAGTCGGATCCGTCGGCGTTATCGCCCCGGTGATCTGGGCCAGCAAAGCCGATGGTATGAAAGAGCGGTTGTTTGTACCGGCCCACGGCAGATGCGTGCTTCGGTTGGCAGAGTAGTCAACCCCGAGCACGAGTTGGCTGGGGAGCAGCCGCTGGATTCCCAGATTCCACTGGTAGATGTTGGCGTCTCGCGCCGCCGTCGTGCCCAGATCATTCGGGTTCTGATAGCCCCAATTCGCAAACTGGCCGTACTGCGTCCCCTGCGGACCGGTAAAGCCTCCCGGAAAGGGGTTCTCCAGGGTCGCGGATTGCGTGGCGAAATTGTCGTTCGTAAAAAACAGGTTCGCGGTCTTGCGGAACGCCGACCCGGGATACTGGAAGTTTGTGGCCGGGCTCATTCCGAAATAGATGCCCGCCCCGCCACGCACCACTGTCTTCTCATCGAGCTGGTACGAGAAGCCCAGCCTCGGCCCAAGATCTTTCCAGTAGGTCGGAACCGTCCTCATGCTCGACGTCGGAAATTGCGTGGTGCCGAGCACCTCTTGCGACGCTGGATAGTTGAGACCAGCGCTCTGCATTTGTGCCTGTACGCTCAGCGCCCCCGCCGCTTGGGCAGCCGCTGGCAGGCTGGTCAGGTCGAGATTGACGCCGCTGTCGGCGGCGAAGTTGCTGAACTCGATCCGGTTGCCGCGCGACGTGTAAGGCGAACTCCACTGGTAGCGCAAGCCCAGATTCAAGGTGAGTTTCGAGTTCACCTTCCAATCGTCCTGGACATAAAACCCTGTCTCCAGCGACCGGTTCGCGACCGAAGGAGTCACTACCAGTTGACTGGAGGCGTTGACGTTATCGCCGTAGCCAAAAGCCAGGCTGGCGAAGGGATTGCCGGTTGGGTTCCCCGCGGCATCTGTATCGCTGTTCGGAGTCGGCGATGTGGTGTTGTCCGTAAATGTTACGAAGCCACTCGGATAATTCGGCTGCCAGAAATTGTTGTAGAAAATTCTTTGCTCCCCGCCGATTTTGATCAGATGAGCCCCTTTCGAAATCACCAACTGCGAGGAGTAACTGACCAGCGTGTGCGCAAAGCTAGTGTTGATGCAGCACTGGTCGTAGAGATTCGCCCAAGGGGAATTTCCCTGCATTAGAAATGTCGGCATCTTGTCGATCCCATTGGCCTGTTGGAACACCGAAGGCAATCCCTGAACGCCAGCCGGCAGTGAAGCGTTGAAACTGCTGATCGTCGGGATACTCGGCAGCGATAATTCGTGCACCCGGTCGACTCCTATATGGCTGGTCCAGATGATCCGCGGGTTGAAAGTCTTGGTGTATTCCAGGGAAGCGTTTTGCGCCACCGTCACACCGCTCTTGATTCCGTCATTATCGAAGCCGTCGCCCAACGTGAGTGGGGTGGTGTAGTTGCTCCAGCCTCGGCTGTACCGGCCGCTCAGGTGATTCTTGTCGTTGATCTGGTGATCGATCTTGATGTCGAACTGGTAATCCGGAGCACTGGCTAACGTCGAGTAGTTGTAGTTGTTGAACTCGTTCGCATTGCTGGGTTTCGGATAAAGATTGAGGACGGCCAATCCGATGGGATCCAGTTCGCTGGGCGGGATAACGTTTGCTTGACCGTTGTACTGCACCTGTGGCCTGGTTACACATGGATTTCCACACCCTTGCGCGGTCGGATCGTAAATCGGATTCGATGCCGCCGAAAAATCGCCTTGCCGCTCCGCCAGAGTCGGCACGGTCACAACCCCGCTTTGCGAACTGGAGCTTGAAACCTTCTCGAAATCGACAAAAAAGAACGTCCGGTTCTTTATGATCGGGCCACCCAGAGAGAATCCGCCCTGGTCGCGCTTGCTGTCTGGTTTGGGGTTGGGCGCAGGATTGAAGAAATCACGTGCATCCAACTGCGCGCGCTGCAGGAAATACCAGCCGCTGCCGTGGAAAGCATCGCTTCCGCTCTTCATCACCATGTTCACGACCGTGCCGCCGTTGTTGCCGAACTCGGCCGAGAAGCTGTTGTTCTGCACCTTCATTTCCTGCATGCCCTCGACCAGAGGCTCGTAGTAGACGTTTGAATTCCCGCCCTCGCCTTGCTCCGGCGCGCTGATTAGGGCGCCGTCCAGGCGTATCTCGGCAGTCGCGTTGCGTTGCCCGTTGGAAGTGAAATTTGTTCCCGACGGATAGTTATCACCGGTGCCGGACCCTGCCACCTCGGTCACGCCCGCCGCCAGGAACGTCAGGCCAAAGAAGTTGCGGTTCGCCAGAGGGAGTTCGTGCACATATTCATTGCTGATCTCCGTGCCCAACGTCGCGCTCTCGGTGTCCAGCAGGGGAGCGGTGGTCGTAACCTCCATCGTTTCGTTTATGCCCACGGGATGCAGGACAAAATCCACGCTGGTCTTCTGATCGACCTGCAACACCACGTCCCTTTTCTCGGCAATCCGGAAACCCGATGCTTGTGCCCTTACCGTATACGTGGCGGGCCGCAATCCCGTGAAGAAATATTGCCCGTGCTCGTCGCTCTTCGCCGTTTGCGAGATATTAGTAGCGTCATTGGTGATGGTGACCGCCGCATTTACCATCACCGCCCCGCTCTGGTCCGTGATCGTGCCGCGCACCTGGGCTTCGTACGAACCCTGTCCAAAAACCATCGCCGCGCTGAGCAGCATCATTAATAAAAGGGCGAGTAGCGCGACAACACGATTGGATTCACGCATAGTAGCCTCCCGAGCAAAAACTTTCGTATTATTACGAGTTACAACTATTACTTTCGCTTATGCCCAAAGTCAAGTCAAAACCGCAGCGAAAGTAAACTGCTTGGCAAGAAGTAGGAACAGGTGACGCCATACGGTCTCGCCTGCTATGGTCGGCTGACCGAAAAGGGAAATCTATGTTCACATCGTGTCTCCTCCGCTTGTATGCCGTCGCTGTCCTTGGGTTTAGCTTATTGCAGCTATCTGTCCTCTCGTTCGCGCAATCAGTACACGCCCAACGCGAAGGCGACGTTCTCACGTTGTCGAGCGAGACGATCTCGGCGACGTGGTCCGTCGCCGGCGGTGCGCTGCGCTGGCATAGCCTGACCAATCGCCTCACAAATGTGACCCTGCCCTTGCACGACAGCCCGTTTGAGTTTGTGCCCAAAGAGGGTCCGGTATTGCGCTCGTCTGACTTCAAGATCGTCGCGCCGCCTGTCATGGAAGACATTCCCAATCCGGCCGCATCCTCGAAGGCCGCAGATCGCTTGCCCGGACAACAGATCCGGATTGAACTGGCAGATGAGGCTGCGAATGCGCGGGTCACCTGGAGAGCGATGCTGCGCGACGGCGCGAACTATGTCCGCGAAGAGATCACTATCCATGCCTCGCAACAGCCACTGGCCTTGGCGCAAATCATTTTGGTCGATGCGATAGTTCCCGGTGCGATTGTCTCCGGTCACGCCAAGGGCTCGCCGGTCACGGCCGGAACCTGGTTCTTAGGATTTGAGCATCCTCTCTCGGAATGCCGGGTGCATGCGGGTCGTGCATCGTGCTGGCTTTCGCGCGAACTGCCTGTGCAAAGCGGCCAAAGCGTTACGTACTCAGCCGTGTTCGGCGCAACCCACACCGGCCAGTTGCGTCGCGATTTTCTCCACTACGTCGAACTGGAACGGGCTCATCCCTACAGAACATTTCTGCATTACAACTCGTGGTATGACTTGGGATTCTTTGACCGCTACACCGAGCAGCAGGCGCTCGCGTCGGTGAATGGTTTCGGCGAGCAGCTAAGCAAACAGCGCGGCGTCAAGCTTGACAGTTTTCTGTTCGACGATGGATGGGACGATCCCACAACTCTGTGGCACTTCAATCCCGGTTTTCCTGATGGGTTGGCGAACATAGCGAAGGTCGCCTCCGGTTATGGGGCCGCGCCTGGTATTTGGCTGTCACCCTGGGGCGGTTACGATGGGCCGAAAGAGCAGCGCCTTGCCTCGGCTCACGCGCAAGGATTCGAAACCAACGAAGGCGGCCTTGCGCTCTCAGGCCCGAAATATTACCGCTACTTTCGCGATACCTGCTTCCAGATGATCGACAAGTATGGCGTGAACCAGTTCAAGTTCGATGGCACGGGCAATGCCAACGAGGTCATCAAGGGCAGCGAGTTCGACAGCGACTTCGATGCGGCGATCCATCTCATCGGAGAGTTGCGGGCAAAGAAGCCGGACATCTACATCAACCTCACCACGGGCACATACCCGTCACCCTTTTGGCTCCTGTATGCCGATTCCATCTGGCGCGGCGGAGACGATCACAGCTTCGGCGGCGTGGGCTCGAACCGCCAGCGCTGGATCACCTATCGCGACTCGCAAACCTACCGTTGGGTGGTCGAAGAGGGCCCGCTTTTTCCCATCAATTCGCTGATGCTGCACGGCATGATCTTCGCGCGCCACGCCGAACGCCTGGGGAACGATCCCGGCCACGATTTTCCTGACGAGGTCCACTCGTATTTCGGCACAGGAACGCAACTCCAGGAGATGTACATCACGCCGTCGCTGCTCTCGCCGCAAGACTGGGACGTGCTGGCCGAAGCGGCGAAGTGGTCGCGGGCCAATGCGCAGGTGCTGAAAGACTCGCATTGGATCGGCGGCGATCCCGCGCGCCTGGAAGTCTATGGCTGGGCCGCGTGGACGCCACAGAAAGCAATCCTCACGTTGCGCAACCCGAGCGACAAGCCGCAGGATTTCACAGCCTCGATCGCTTCGCTGCTCGAATTGCCCGCGCCTGCTGCTCGCTTCACTGCGCGCGATGTGTGGAAGTCACCTGGCAAAGAGCAGACCATTGCGGCGGAGGAGCAACACACTTTTCATCTCGATCCATTTGAAGTACTGACGCTGGAACTAAAACCGTAGCGCCGCCGTCCCGGCAGCTGTCGTGGCGGCGTCCTCGCCGCCACAGCGCGCGGCATGCAACAGCGCATCGGTGCAAAACATCGCCCGCGGGCAGACGCCACCCGCTCCACTGCCGTGCAGCGCGGCGCATATTCTGGCATCATAACCAGACCGTTCCCCTTCACTATGAAAGCCGCAATGCTCTCCTCCCCTCGTCCGATTGCAGAACGTCCTTTGGAAATTATTGATGTGGCCGATCCGCGAGTCAGGTCCGGCCACGTGCTGTTGCGCGTGCGCGCGTGCGGCGTGTGCCGCACTGACCTGCACATCGTGGAGGGAGAACTGCCCCCCAAGCAGTTACGAATTATTCCTGGCCATCAGATCGTGGGCGAGGTGGTCGACGGCGCGAGCGCGGATCTGCCATTGGGGTCGCGCGTGGGTGTGTCGTGGCTGGGTGGAACTGACGGCACGTGCCCTTACTGCCAAAAAGGACTGGAGAATCTCTGCGACTCGCCAACCTTCACCGGCTACTCAGTCGCGGGCGGGTATGCCGAATACGCCTTTGCGCGCGGCGATTTCGTTTTCAAGCTTCCAGATGCGCTGGATGATCTGCACGCCGCGCCCCTCTTATGCGCGGGCATCATAGGCTTTCGCAGCCTGCGGGTCGCGGGAGTGGAGCGTGGCGAGCGTGTGGGACTGTTTGGCTTTGGCGCGTCGGCGCATCTGGCCATCGCGGTACTGCACGCGTGGAAGTGTGACGTGTACGTCTCCACGAGAGGGAAGTCTCATCGCAAGCTGGCGGAGTCACTCGGCGCCAAGTGGGTGGGAACTGAGACGGACAAGCCGCCGGTGGAACTCGATCGGGCCGTGACCTTCGCGCCCAGCGGCGATGTAGTGATCGCCGCGCTGTCCAGCCTGCGCAAGGGTGGCGTGGTGGCGATCAATGCCATCCATCTGGATCGCGTGCCTCAGTTTGACTACGACAGCCTGCTGTGGGGCGAGCGGCAGATACGCAGCGTCGCCAACATGACCCGGCAAGATGCCCGAGACTTCCTGGCGCTTGCCGCTGAGATCGGTTTGCGGCCCAAAGTGACGGTGTTTCCGTTGGCTCAAGCAAATGAAGCACTTATGGCAGTGAAAAGCGATTCGGTGGATGGAGCAGCTGTGATCGTGCCCCAGTAGGTAAAATTTACATATGTTCCTGCAGGAACACTGTTTGACGAAATTGTACATACAATTATGTCAAACAACGTATAAGTCTATTTGCTTCATCTACTTAGGGGTGGCTCTGCGGCATGTGCAAAAACCATTTCGCCTTTACTGAGATTGGAACTCTAGGTTACCGGGGCGAAGGTGAGCAGGAACAGGACGCAGAACGCGATGGCCTGGGAGAGTTCGCTCCAGCCGAGCCGCCGCACCACGAGTGGCGCTGGTCGCTGGACGAAATAGAACCATCCCCGGAACATGATGGGCGCGAATGCAATCGATGCGAGAGCAGGGTACTGGGTCAGTCTGAAATTTTCTTTTTGTATGGGCCGCGCTTCGTCGCAATCGCAGGAGGCAACAAGGCGACCATTTCATTCAATTCCCAGACGTGATCCGTTAGCCCCGCCTCCATTGCAGGAGTTACGCGCAGACTAGCGTGCACGCGGCAGAAATTGTAGAAAAAAAAGTACAGTGCGACCATATGACGGTGATTATCCACTTTTTTGCTGTGCCCGTTTGTCAGGCGCGTGAAACGTCGCATTCCCATGCGCATTGAGAGGTTCTGGCGTTCTACGTAACTGGTACTCACGTGCTTGGGGTCGGGATCGCCGCTCACGACTTTCATATCGCACCCAATGCACTTCGCAGGAGAATAGCGGCGCGTTTCTTCGTCGGAGGGTGCGCCGTAGATTTTCTGCAACTGGGCGTAATCAATATCCGCACCGAAAGCCTCTTCGACGGCCTCCAGATATGCCTTGTGTCCATCAGTCGTGATCTGAACTCGATTAGTAATTCGCTTCGCGCAATCTTCCATGAAGTCCTTCGCCCATCCGGCATCACGGCCACCGACCAGGTAAGAGACACAGAGTTTAGTTTCCGCGTCAATTGCCGTCCAAGTCCAAACGTCGCCCCACCCTTCCTGCTTCTTTTCCGGACTGGTGTTCTTAGCCTTGGCTCCCACGAAGGACCATATTTCGTCGCACTGCAAGCGCCGCACACGGATATTACGAACCAACTGATTGTGCTGCGCCGCGCAGGCACATCCCAATTCGCCGAGCAACTTCGCGACGGTGTTCTTAGCAATACCTGTGATCCGCACCGTTGAACGAATACTATTTCCCTCTACTAGGCACCGGACCACTTGAGCCCTTTGGGATGAGCTAAGCTGTTTCATACTGAACATTATGCTTGAGAAAAGCTACCCTGTCAAGTAAATTAATCGGATGCTATACAGCACTTGCTAGGCAAGCGCCAAACGTCGGTGATTGAATTACTGAAAAGGTCCGGAAATCCTCAGCTTTTGCACAGATTGCACACAACTTAGTGCAGTTGCCCATGCAAAAATTATCCGAGCGGAGTGTTCGTCCAGAACTAGCGCCATGATATAATTGTCTTGGAAGATAAAACGACGCCGAAGGTCCGAGATTGCCGCCAAGCTAATGCTCGGACCAACGGCTTAGAGGTGACGGTATGAGAAGACCAGCACACCCCTTAGAAGGGTGAGAGGTTAAGGAAACTCCTCAAAGCCGCACTGGGAGCGGGTTTCCCGTTTCCCAGTGCTTTTATGATAACACAAAACAGACTCGCAAACGAGGATTCTATGGCCACTGAACCAATCAATTACGAGGCAGTAATCGCGGCCCTTGAGGAGAAGATTGCGCAGCTTCAGAATGCGGTTGCGGCAATCAAAGCCGTTGCTGGCATGGGGCCTCTTCTTTCGATTTCGCCCCAAGGGATAGTCTCCCCAAGCGGAACTATCAGCAGCGATGCATTCCTTGGTATGAGCATTCCCGAGGCAACCAAGAAGTTGCTCGGCATTGTTCGCAAGAGGCTTAGCACGCCGGATGTCATCAAGATGCTGGTACAGGGCGGGGCTCCAGAACCGGCGTACAACACGGCTTATGCCGTCTTGCGTCGCCGCCAACTCCAGGTAGGAGACATCATCAATATCAACGGTGAGTGGGGCTTGAAAGAGTGGACGCCGAACTATAAGCCTCCTGTCAAGAAGAAGACGGACGAAGCGGGCGAAGAGGTAGTCGATGCTGTACCCGAGTCCGTAGCGAGGGCAGAATGGAAGGAAACAAGTTCGCTTGAGCCGCCACCTGTATGGAAGCCGGAAGAAGGCCACACTCGTGAATCCCGCAAGGCTGGGAAAATGTCGGCGTAAAAAGACTTTGGCCAGCCGCAAGGTATTCGGCTGGCCAAATACGAACCGCTTAGTCAGAGCGGTTTAGATTTCATACCCCTTTACGCAGACAAGGCACACGACATGCCTCAAGAGGGAGCTTAGCACAAAAGGCTAATTTGTCAAGAACATAATAGGCAAACGTAAGTAATACAACAGTTTACCCGGCTGTGGGGGGCACAGCAGTGCTCTTTATGCAGCCTTGGACTAGTCACCCGAGGATGCCTCCAGAGAGTTTTTATAAACGTTCGAACCGGGCTGAATAAGCCCTTACAAGGGTAGGTTCAAATGAACACAAATAGCAACACTGCTTCACTCGTTTTGTGGCTGGTTTCTGGTCGTGAGACGAGCAAGCCTTTCAAGCATGAAGTGAACGAGAACTGCAAGTGTTCGCTCTGCGAGCATAAGCAGGTAATCGCAAGCATCATGGGCGATTAGGTTTGACCAAGTAAGGGAGGCCAATCTCTAGCCAAGGGTGCGGCCTCCCCCAAAGGCTCAAATAGGATGCGGTTATTTCTTCCAGCGTTCACTAGCCGCCTTCTTCGCGATAGCTATTCGCTGTGATTTTGTGAGACTCCTTGCTCGCTCACGCCCTCCCACCTCTCCGCCCTTTCTGCCGCGTGCAACTGCGACTGGGTCTTTATCGTCCGCCGGTAGCGGGCTACCATCCAAGCGTTCTCCGATGGCTTGCTCCACCACCCGACGCGCAACTGTGGCGAAATCGTGGTCTTTGCTTGTTCCTCGTCTCATACGTTAATCATCGCACAGGATAAACTAAAATTTCAGACTGACCCAGTACCGAGAGCAGGGATGAGGCCGGAGAGGCAAGCAATGGTCAGGGCGAGCGTCATCACTGCCTGGCCGATGGCGAAGGCCCAGCCTCGGCTCAGCTTCTGCCGCAAGCCTGCGACCTTGGCGGTATGAATGCGGAACTGCACATAGTGAATCTGATTGCCGGCGAAGATCAGGTTGGCCAGCCAGAGAGTCCAGGCGGTGAGCCCGAATTTTCCCGTGATGACGTAATAGGCTGCGGGAGCAGAGGAGGTGAGGCCGATGGTGCCGACGACTTCCGCCAGCATGCGAGCCCCGCGCCCGAGCTTTTTAAGCAAAGCTTGCGCCACGAACGCTGTTCCTGCCGCGCACCCGATCAGCCACAACTTGGGATTCTTTCCGCCCCACAACAACATGGTCAGAGCGAGGCCCGCGACCGCGCCCAGATATGCGACTACGAAGCCCACTTCGCGGCGCTCTTCAGCGGTCTGTGCGCGCAGCGCGGAGGTTCCGAGCAGGCTCTCGAGTGGAGTCCTAAGCCAAAACAAGGTGAGAGCGGCAGTCAGGAGAAACAGAAATGGGAAGAAGTTGGCGCTCTCGCGCAAGGCAATGCCCGCGCCCGTGACCATGGGAACGAGCAGCAGGCCCCAGGCTCCGTGTTCGCGCGGCAGAATCAGTGCCTGCCGGCGTTCGCGCTGAGCCTTTTCGCCCGTGGAAGGAATTTCATTTGCAGCCCGATCGACCACCATACTTCTCGTGCCAAGAAGGCGCGAGAGCGGCGCCTGGGTTTGGGATTTGCCGTTTGCGGCTTCATTCGCGGCCGGGACCGCCGAGGGCGCCTCTGCCCACACGTTCTCGGTTTCTGGTTCTACGCTGATTGCCATTATTTCCATCCTGCCATGTGAATGTGTTGCATGCCTTTGACGGCGCGCATGTATTGGGCGCGCTCGAAGGCGCCAGGGTCGGGGCAGCGGATCTGGCTCATGCTGCCTTGCAGTTGGGCGACCGAATCGTACTCGTGCTCTTCCATCCAATCGCGGAGTTCGTGTTCAAGGTGGCGAAGATGATTGATTCCGTGGCGCATCAACGAAGAGCAGACCATGGTTACGTTGGCTCCGACCATCAGCAACTTCACGATGTCCTCCGCACTGTGCACCCCGCTGGTCGCCGCCAGACTGGCCCGCAGACGCCCAAACAGAATCCCGATCCAGGTCAGCGGCAGCCGCAAGGCGTGGGGAGTGCTTAACAGAACGTTGGGGCGAAGTTCGAGTTCTTCCAGATCGATATCCGGCTGATAGAAGCGATTGAAGAGGACGAGACCATCAGCTCCAGCATCCTCGAGGCGGTGCGCCATGTTGGCGAAATTGCTGAAGAAGGGGCTCAATTTGACGGCAACGGGAATTTTGACCGTGTTCTTCACCGCTCGCACGATATCGAGATAGGTCTTCTCGATATCGGCTGAGCTCAAGTTCGGATCCGTGGGAATGAAATAGATATTGCATTCGATTGCGTCAGCGCCGGCGCGTTCGATTTCGGCGGCGAACTTTGTCCATCCGCCCATAGTCGAACCGTTCAGGCTGGCAATCACCGGCATGGCGACGGCAGACTTGGCTTTGCGGATGTGAGTCAGATACGCCTCAGGGCCGGTGTGAAATTCGCTTGCCTGCGGGAAATAGGTCAACGATTCAGGGAAGCTCTCGGTCCCGTGGGCAAGGTGGTAATTCAAGTCTGCCTCTTCCTGCTGCAGTTGCTCTTCGAAGAGCGAATAGAGAACGACGGCCGAAGCACCAGCGTCTTCGAGACGGCAGATCCCGTCGATGTCGCGCGACAACGGCGATGCTGAAACCACGAGCGGCGAGGGCAGCTTCAGGCCCAGATAAGTGGTGGTGAGATCGATCATCGGATTCTCCTTACTGCAAATTCCACACGTGGCAAAGGTCGAAATTCCCACTCCAGGCACAACAGCCCGGATGGAATGGAGTACTTCTTATTTCACCGCTCCCGTCAGAGCTGGTTTTTCGACAACTGGCTTCGCCTCTTCTTTAGGCGTTGCCGCAGGTTCAGGCTTGCGGCTGGCCATGTATTCGTACATGCGATAACGATGTTCCACATCCTGCTGCGCCAGCTTCCACAGGCGCTCGGCATCTTCCGGCTTGCTCTTGGTGAGCATCTTGAAGCGCGTTTGCTGGAGCAGGTAGTCCTGCACTTTGCGGGTGGGAGCGCGCGAATCGAGCGCCAGCGGGTTCTCGCCCCCCGCGGCCCGCTCGGGGTTATAGCGATAGAGCAGCCACTGTCCCGATTCAACCGCCACTTTCTGATCGCTCATGGCCGTCGTCATGTCGATGCCATGCGCGATGCAGTGCGAATAGGCAATGATGATGCTGGGCCCGTCATACGCTTCGGCTTCGAGGAAAGCTTTGAGCGTGTGCTCGTCTTTTGCCCCCATGGCTACGCTGGCCACGTAGACGCTGCCGTAAGTCATTGCCATCAGGCCGAGATCCTTCTTCGGGCCGGGCTTTCCGCCGGCGGCGAACTTGGCTACCGCGCCGCGCGGAGTAGATTTGGACGCCTGTCCGCCAGTGTTGGAGTAGACCTCGGTATCGAGAACGAGGATGTTGACGTTGCGCCCGCTGGCGAGGACATGATCGAGGCCGCCGTAGCCGATGTCATATGCCCACCCGTCGCCGCCGACGATCCAGACACTCTTTTTCACCAGCATGTCGGCTACTGCGAGAAGTTGCTTGGCTTCGGGGGTGCTGAGCTTGCGCAGGCGTTCTTTAAGGATGTCGACGCGCTGGCGCTGCTCGTAAATATCAGATTCGTCTTTCTGCTTCGCGGTGAGGATCGCAGTGGCTAGATCGTCTCCAACATGGGAGGCGAGGCGCCGAACCAGTTCTTGCGCGAATTCAGTTTGCTTGTCGATCGAGGCGCGGAACCCCAGGCCGAATTCGGCGTTATCTTCGAACAGAGAATTTGACCAGGCGGGGCCGCGTCCGTCGGCGTTCTTGGACCACGGGGTAGTCGGAAGATTGCCGCCGTAGATCGACGAACATCCAGTAGCGTTGGCCACAACGGCGCGGTCTCCGAACAACTGCGAAACCAGCTTCAGATACGGCGTCTCGCCGCATCCCGAGCAGGCGCCGGAGAATTCGAACAACGGCTCCTGCACCTGCTGCTGCCTGATGGTTCCAACCTTGATCTTGCGGCGATCGAGTTCTGGAATCTTGAGGAAGAATTCCCAGTTCTCGCTCTCGGGAGCGCGTAACGGGGGCTGCGCAACCATGTTGATGGCTTTCAAACGAACTTCGCTCTTGTTCTTGACCGGGCAAATGTCGACGCAGATGCCGCATCCGGTGCAGTCTTCGGGCGCGACCTGGATGGTGTATTTCATCCCGGCCCATTCTTTATCGCGGGCCTCGCACGATTTGAAGGTTGAAGGAGCGCCTGCGAGTTCTTGCTTGTCATAGACCTTGATGCGGATCACGGCGTGCGGGCAGACCATAGCGCATTTGCCGCACTGGATGCAGATTTTCGAATCCCACACGGGAATCTCGAGCGCCAGATTGCGCTTCTCCCATTTCGAAGTTCCAGTCGGGAATGTGCCATCACAGGAGAAAGCGCTTACCGGAAGCTCGTCGCCGCGGCCCGCATAGATTGTGCCCAACACTTCGCGATCGAATTTCGGGGCTCCGGGGAACGCGGCCGGGATTGCGCTTTGGCTCGTGACCTTGGCAGGAATTTTCACCTCGTGCAGGTGAGCTAGCGTTTCGTCCACCGCTTTCATGTTCTTCTGTACGACATCTTCCCCTTTGCGGCCGTAGGTATAGCGGATCGACTCGCGGATCGCCTCAATCGCTTCGTCGCGGGGCAGGACTTTGGAAATCGCAAAAAAGCAGACCTGCATGATCGTATTCATTCGCGATCCCATGCCGGTATCTTTCGCGACCTGGTAGGCATCGATCACATAGAACTTGGCTTTCTTCTCAATCAGCTGCGCTTGCACTTCGCGCGGCAGGCGATCCCACACTTCCTCAGGACCGAATGGACTGTTGACCAGGAAGACACCTCCCGGTACGAGAGCGCTGAGCATGTCGTAGCGCTCGAGGAAGATCCATTGATGGCAGGCGATGAAGTTCGCCTTCGAGACCAGATAGCTGGAGTGGATGGGCTGTGGCCCGAAGCGCAGGTGGGAGACCGTCATCGCGCCGGATTTCTTGGAGTCGTACACGAAATATCCCTGCGCATAGTTATCCGTGTTCTCGCCGATGATCTTGATGGAATTCTTGTTGGCGCCGACCGTGCCGTCCGCGCCCAGGCCGTAGAACAGCGCGCGTACGACGCTGTCGGGCTCGGTCGAGAAAGAAGCATCGTAATCGAGGCTGGTATGGCCGATGTCGTCGTTGATGCCGATGGTGAAGTGACCTTTGGGTTTCGGCGACTTCAGGTTGTCGTAGACGCCTTTCACCATTGCCGGGGTGAATTCCTTCGAAGACAAACCGTAACGGCCACCGACCATTACTGCGTCACTCGGCTTCCGGACGAATGCGTCCGGGACTACGTAGTTCTTGCTGATCCCTTCGTGGAATGCGTTCACCACATCCTGGTAGAGAGGCTCGCCGATGGCGCCGGATTCTTTGGTGCGATCCAGGACTGCGATCTGACGCGTTGTTTTGGGGAGGGCTTCCAGAAATGACTTCACGCAGAACGGGCGATAGAGTCGGACTTTGAGGAGGCCGACTTTTTCGCCGTGAGCGTTCAGATAATCGACGGTCTCGTGCGCAACTTCGGCGCCCGAACCCATGACAACGATCACGCGCTCGGCATCGGGAGCGCCGACATAATCGAACAAGTTGTACTTGCGTCCGACGACTTCTGCGAACTTATCCATCACCGCCTGCACTTTGGCGGGGGCGGCATCGTAGTACGGGTTGGCAGTCTCGCGAATCTGGAAAAACACGTCGGGATTCTGCGCGGTGCCGCGCAGAACCGGATGATCCGGAGACAGAGCGCGCTGACGATGCTCGATCACGCGATCCATATTGATCAGCGCCCGCATGTCGTCTTCGTTGAGCATTTCGATCTTGTTGACTTCGTGCGAGGTGCGGAAGCCATCGAAGAAATGCAGGAAGGGAATGCGGGTTTCTAGCGAAGCGGCGTGCGCGATCAGGGCCAGGTCCATGGCTTCCTGAACTGAATTCGAACACAGCATCGCCCACCCGGTAGTCCGGCAACACATCACGTCGGAGTGGTCGCCGAAGATCGACAGCGCATGCGTCGCCAGAGTGCGCGCCGTGACATGGAAGGCCGCCGGGGTTAGTTCGCCGGCGATTTTGTTCATGTTGGGGATCATCAGCAGCAATCCCTGGGACGCGGTGAAGGTCGTCGAAAGCGATCCAGTCTGCAAGGCACCATGCACGGCCCCGGCGGCGCCGCCTTCGCTTTGCATCTCGATGACGTGAGGCACGCTGCCCCAGATGTTGGGAACCGCCTCAGACGCCCATTGATCGGCCCACTCGCCCATCGGAGAAGAAGGGGTGATGGGATAAATGGCGATGACTTCGTTGACGCGGTAGGCAACGTTTGCGACCGCCTCATTGGCGTCCATGGTCTTAAACTTGCGCTTCATTGACTTCCCCCAATCGGAACTCTCGACGGCGGCCACCGAGGTGACCTGCGATATGAACAGGGTGCAGCATGGGTGGGGTGGATGTCGGGACGTGGGTTCACAGGGCGGTGTGATTAGGATCACACTTTTGCGGGGCGGGATTGCAAAGACAGCCTCCCCGGACGAAATGCGTCCGGGGCTACGTGGTTCGGAGCTTATGGGCCGACGCCACCTGTGTGGCAGTCGGCACAGTTTACTTGCGTCAGGTCTCCAATATCCACAGGATGCTGGAAGCCTGTGGGAGCCGCGACTGCGGCGGTGGCGGTGCCCTCCGATTGGGACATCATGCTATGGCACTGGTTGCAGTCCCGACTGACTACGCGGCCATCGGCGGCGACGTGCTGTCCGTCATGGCAGCGGAAGCAGCCGGTCGAATAGTAGTGGCCGAGATTGTTGGAATGGGTCTGCCAGTTCAGCTTCATCTCGGGGAAGGTCGTTCGGCGGAAGATCTTCTGAACTTCGGTGACCGCGTTGCGAATCTCGAGTTGCTTGGACTTCGCGACGTCGGGATATTTCTTTTCGTAATAATCCTGCAGCCCGCTGGCGATGCCCTGCATGGCCGCATCGGTGGTGGGATATGTCGCGGCGAGGACAGTAACCGCTTCCTGCTTGATAAAGGGCAGGGAAACGTCGAGCCGGCGGGCCAGCAACGACTGGTCGACCGACTGATCCGGCGAAACGTAGATATGCGTGGGACGGTTGTGGCAGTCCACGCAATCCATGTGATGGCGGGGCGCCTTGGCGATTTGATCTTTGCTGAGGGTCGAGTCCTTGGCGTAATACTCGGTCACGCGGCCCTGCTGGTCCTCGACGCGGACGTATGGAATGACCTGGCGTTTTTCGTCGGCGGCAACGTAGTCGATTTTATTGCCGATATTCATGTGCCAGTGAATGCCTTCGGGAGCGCCGGTCGCGGGATCTCCGCCGCCCGTCTTGATCAGCATGCGGACCTGGCGAAGCGTGTTCTTCTCATCGCTGCCGTAGTGCGTGAAAACCTTGAGCTGGCAGCCATAGAACTTCTTGGGCCAATGGCACTGCTCGCAGGTTTCCTGCGCCGGGCGCAAATTCTTCACCGGCGTGGGTATCGGTCGCGGAAAGGTGTGAAAGATGGTTGCGAACACCTGGCGGCTGCCGGAGAGTTTGGACTTTACGAACCACGTAGCGCCCGCTCCAACGTGGCATTCGGCACAGGCCACCCGCGCGTGCGGAGAGAGTTGGTAGGCAGTGTATTCCGGACTCATCACGGTGTGGCAAAGCTGGCCGCAGAATGCGGTGGATTCGGTGAACTCGTACGCTTTGTAACTACCCGCCGCGCTGACGACCGCGAACACCACCAAAAATGTGACGAACGAGAGGACAGCGCTGCGCTGGGTGGGGTCGTTGAGATCGATGCGCGGATAAAAGGCGGTTGGTGCCGCATGTTTGCGGCGCTCCAGCAGCATTCCGGCGCCGATCAGCAGAAAGCCCAATACCAGGAAGGCAGGCGAGACCATGTAGGCCAGAATTCCTACGTAGGGGCTCGGCTTGATGGCAATGGTATCGATCAGAACAAAAAGAAAAATGTTCGCGACGCTGACGATCGCCAGGGCTACGCCGGCCAGGCTGATCGGATTGCGCAGCAGCATCCGCGAACGGTGCCAGGGTTCAACGGTGGGCGGTGGAGTGTTCTCAGTCGCCATGCGGGGCCTCAACCGGTTCCGGTTCTTTGTCCACTACGTCTGTCTCCCCGGTCGCGTCGTTATCGCTGAACGAGTCCGCCAAAATGTCATTGTCCAGGCCGTGTTCTTCGCGATAGTGATGCAGCGTCATTTTTCCGTCCCACCAGGCCCAGTTCATCGGGTACACATCCGGGTCAAAGAAGACCTGGTAGAAGTGCCAGACAATGATGGCCAGAGTCGCCAGGATCGCTTCATAGAGATGAATGGCGGTGGCGACATCGAGCCACCAGCGCGCCATGTGATTGCCCACAAAAACTTTGGCCCACAGCATGATGCCGGTCACGGCCATTACAACCATGCCCCAGACCAGCGCCCAGTACTCGGCCTTTTCCGCGTAATTGAAGCGCGGAAACTCAGGTTTGCGGGACGTGAGGCCGAGATAGTAGGCGACATTCTGCCATGCGCCGCGGGCGTCGTCCAGTGTGGGGACAGGTCGTGTCGGTAGCACATGATATGTCCGGTTGAGATAGCACGTGATATGTCCGCTTTGCGGGCGGCGAGGGTAGGAGACCATGCGGAGCATGGAATCCTACCCGAAGGCCGCGATGGAGCGGGCGATGAAA